>Ga0136633_1001954_pt1 | contig 14675 bp, 13 predicted proteins | sample AntDrymeUQ832206_2_FD_105494 | JGI IMG/M metagenome (GOLD analysis project Ga0136633, IMG submission 105494) | Polar desert sand microbial communities from Dry Valleys, Antarctica - metaG UQ83 (22.06) | ecosystem: Environmental > Terrestrial > Soil > Desert | place: Antarctica: Dry Valley... | reverse complement strand
ACAAGCGTCAGCATTGCCACCCGCCACACGTCGTTGAAGATGAGACGCGTCAGCGCTGGATCGGCGATGGCGCCGTTGACCAGGCCGTAGAGGACGAAGACACCCCAGGTGGCCAGCACGGCGGGGATGGCCGAGCTGATGGCCTTGCCGATGAGCAGCTCGCTGACCTCCATCGGTGTCGCCAACTGGGGCTCCAGCGACCGCGCCGTCTTCTCGCCGATGACCGACTGGGTCGCGATCGCCATCGGCACCATGGCTGGGATGAGGAGGAAGTAGGCCATGAAGTTGAGCACGATGAACCCCTGCGCCGCCAGTTTCGGATCCAGGTCCGGGAACTGGCTGATGTACTGCTCGATCTGGCCCATCTGGCCCGGATCGAGCTCGTTGACCTCGATGAAGGCCACGATGCCGGTCGGGATGGCCGCGAAGATGAGGGCCGGGAAGACGACCGCGCCAAGCAGCAGCCGGTTGGCGAGCAGGTCGCGCGCCTCCTTGGTGATCACGGCCCAGATGAGTCCCGCTCGCATCAGGCCACCCACGCGTCGCGCACGCCGGACTCGCCGACCAGGTCGAGGTACGCCTGCTCGAGCGTGACGGACTCCTCAGCCACGGCCACGATACGCGCGCCCGCGTCGACCAGGGCTCGCACCAGCTCGGGATTGTCGCCCCGCGGATCCCCCACCTCGACGACCAGCATGCCGTCGGTGGCGCGCGCGGCCTCCACGAACGGCAGCGCGGCAAGCATGTCGAGGAACGACTCCGGGCGCCGCGCTCCCACCAGCTCCACGCGGACCGAGGCGGATCCATTGCGGCGTCGCAGCCGCGCCGGCGTGTCGACCTGGAGCAGCGTCCCGCGCATGATGCCGATGCGGTCGCACAGGCGCTCCGCCTCGTCCAGGTTGTGGGTGCACACGACGATGGAGCGGCCGGCGTCCCGCAGGGTGGCGACGAAGTCGCGGATCGTCTTTGCCGCCGACGGGTCGAGCGCGCTCGTCGGTTCGTCCAGGTACAGGACCTCCGGCTCGTGGAGCAGGGCGCGCGCGATGGCGACCTTCTGGCGCATGCCCTTGCTGAAGCCCCCGACGCGTCGGTCTCCGACATCTGGCAGCCCGACGATGCCGAGGTATCGGTCCACGGCCCGTCGCAGGTTGGCGCCGCGCAGGCCGTACAGGCGGCCGTAGTAGCCGAGGTTCTCCCGCGCAGTGAGCTTGTCGTGCAGGCCCGGAGTCTCGGTCAGGATGCCGGTGATGGCGCGGATGGCCTGCGACTGCGCGCCGAGCTCCATGCCGTTGATGCGCGCGGTGCCCTCCGACGGCGCGATGAGGCCGGACAGCATGCGCACGGACGTGGTCTTGCCGGCCCCATTCGGACCCAGGATGCCGAAGATCTCCCCTTCGCCCACGGTGAAGCTCAGGTCGTGGACGGCAATCAATGAACGGAAGCGCTTGCCCAGCCCGCTGACCTCGATCATCGGACGCCCGCCCACACGCGTCCACCATGACCGTTCGCCGCCGGCTTGTCGGCCAGGGCGCGATCGAAGCCCGGCTCGTCGCGGCGCTCATCGGCGACGACTCGTCCGTCCGAGAGGCGCACGACCCGGTCCGTCCGGCCGGCAATGCCGGCGTCATGCGTGACGATGATGATCGTCACCTGCCGGTCGCGGTGCAGGCTGCGTAAGGTCTCCATAAGCGTGTCCGAGGTGGCGGAATCGAGCTCGCCGGTCGGCTCATCGGCCAGGATGACGGCCGGCTCGTTGACCAGGGAGCGGGCGATGGCAACCCGCTGCTGCTCACCGCCCGACAGCTCGGTGGGCCGATGCGACGTCCGGCTTCCAAGGCCCACCAGCTCCAGCAGCTCCGTAGCCCGGGCCTGCCGGTCGGGACGTCGCGGGCCGTAGCGCAGCGGCAGCAGGACGTTCTCCAGGGCGGTCAGCGTTGGGATGAGGTTGAACTCCTGGAACACGAAGCCGATGCGCTCGCGTCGGATGGTCGCTAGCTCGCCATCGGATGCGCCGATCGCGCTCCGGCCGTCGATCTCCAGCGCGCCGCTCGTGGGCCGCAGGAGGCACCCCAGTAGGTCCAGCAGGGTCGTCTTGCCCGATCCCGATCGGCCCATGATGGCCATGAACTCGCCAGCCTCCACGTTGAGGGTCACGCCGTCCACCGCGCGCACCTCCGACGAGCCGCGCTGGTAGACCTTCACCAGATCGCGGGCAACGAGAATCGGCATGCTGCTCATCACGTGCTTCGCAGGGCGGTGACGGGGTCGAGGCGTGCGGCCCGGAACGCGGGGTAGATCCCGGCCAGCGCGCCGAGGATGGTGGCGAAGAGGAACGAGCGCAGCAGGAGCATTGGCGTCAGCAGGAAGACCGACGTGCCGGACCCGGCCGTCTGGGCGTTCAGGATGAGCACCAGCAGTGCCCCCGCGGAAACGCCGATCACGCCGCCGATGGCCCCCAGCAGCGTGGCCTCGATCACGAACTCGCGCAGGATGGCGCCGGTCGGCGCGCCGACCGCCTTTTTGATGCCGATCTCTCGTACCCGCTCGGTGACCGTCATGACCATGGTATTGATGACGGAGAGACCGCCGACGATCACGGCGATGACGCTGGCGCCAATGATGATCAGATTAAAGACGATGCTGGCCTGCCCGATCTGGTCGGCCACCTGCTCCGGGGTCACCGCCCGCACTCGGTTGAGGCCTTCCTCGATCGCGGCGGCGATCGCATTGGCCTGTGAAAGGTCCTCGGGGAAGACCTCGATCTGGGTCGCCAGCTCGCTCGTCCGCTCCTCAAAGGCATCGGGCACGGATTCGACATAGATCGCCTGGGCGTCGGCTAGGGGCACGTACGCGATCTTGTCCGGGAAGGTGAGGGTGCGCTCGAGCACGCCGATCACCTCGAACTCGCTCCCGCGCATGGTGAAGCTGTCACCGACCCGCAGGTCATAGCGCTCCGCCAGGTCGGCACCGATGAAGGTGACGCCGCGCTCGTTCGGCTCCAGCAACCGCCCGGCGTCAAGCGGCAGATCGATGGCCGGGTCGTACCACGTCTCCGGCTCGATGCCAGTCAGGAGCTCCGGGATGTCGAAGCCGCCGACCTGCTCGGGGTCGAGCAATGTCTGGAGCACCGGGGTGGCTCGGTCGACGCCCGGCAGCTCCTCGATGCGCTCCACCATGTCGCGGGTGATCGGTCGAGCGCTGGCCTGGAATCCGGAGGCCGCGCCCTGGTCGAAGACGAAGAGGCGCGTGCGGAAATACTCGTCGCCGCCGTCCACCAGGACGTTGAGCTTCTCCGCCAGCGCGCCCATCACGGTGAGCGCGAAAACGCCGATGACAATGCCCACGATGGTGAGCGCCGTCCGCAGCGGACGGCGCCAGATGTTACTGATGGCTTCGCTCATGGAATGCATCGCATGCTAGCCCGGATTTAGCGGGCTAGCATTGGGCCGATGGAGGAACGCACCCTCAGCAGCACCCATGCGTTCACCGGACACACCATCAGGGTCCGCGTGGACGAGGTGGAGCGCTCCGATGGCCACCGCACGACGCGTGACGTTGTCGAGCATCCCGGCGCCGTGGCGATCCTGGCCTGGGACGGCAATCGGCTGGCGGTGGTGCGCCAGTGGCGCCACGCCACCGGCCAGGTGCTGCTCGAGATCCCGGCCGGGACGATGGAGCCCGACGAGGCACCGGCAACGACCGCCCGCCGCGAGCTGGCCGAGGAGGTTGGCCTGGCGGCCGCGGCCTGGGTCGAAGGCCCACGCTTCTACACCGCGCCGGGCTTCTGCGACGAGCTCATGCATATGTACCTCGCCACCGAGCTGAGCGAGGAGACCGCCGACGGCGACGAGGACGAGCAGATTGAGCCCACATGGATGTCGATCGACGACGCGGTGGCGGCCATCGAGGACGGCCGGATCGTGGATGCCAAGACGATCGCCGGCATCGGGTGGCTGGCCCGCCGGCTGGATCGATAGGGACTGGCACGCCGGTTGCCCCATGACGTCGGCACTATGCCGCTCGAGATCGAGGATGCCCAGGCCTCCGCGGAGGACGCTGCCCTCCGCTACGTCACCGACACCGTACCCGGCGTTCGACGTAGGGGCGCCGGCAAGGGCTTCGGCTACATCGGGACCGACGGTGAGCGCATCACCGATGCCGACCGCATCACCTGGTTCAAGAGCCTGGCCATTCCGCCCGCCTGGACCGATGTCTGGATCAGCCCCGTCAGGCGCGGTCACATCCAGGCCACCGGACGCGACGCTCGCGGACGGAAGCAGTACCGCTATCACCCGCGCTGGCGCGAGGTGCGCGACGAGGCGAAATACGGGCGCCTGATCGAGTTCGCGCGTTCCTTACCGAAGATGCGACGACGGACCGATCGCGACCTGCGGCGTCGGGGGCTGCCACGCGAGAAAGTGCTCGCGCTCGTCGTCCGGCTGCTCGAGGAGACGCTCATCAGGGTCGGTAACGAGGAATACGCCCGCGAGAATCGCAGCTTCGGCCTCTCGACGATGCGCGATCGGCACGTCAAGGGAAGCGGGTCCGACCTCCGGCTCACCTTCACGGGCAAGTCCGGAAAGGAGCACAGCGTGCCGGTCCGCGATCGGCGCCTGGCTCGGCTCGTCAAGGCTTGCCAGGAGCTGCCGGGATATGAGCTGTTCCAGTACGTCGACGAGGACGGCCAACGCCAGAAGGTCGACTCCGCGGACGTGAATGCCTACCTGCGCGAGGTCACCGGCTCCGATTTCACGGCGAAGGACTTCCGCACCTGGGCGGGCACGGTGGCCGCCTCGATGGCGCTCGAGGAGTTCCAGGAGGTTGATGATGAGGCTGGTCGCAAGAGGGCGATCGTGACCGCCATCGAGACCGTGGCCAAGCAGCTCGGCAATACGCCGACCGTTTGCCGAGTAGCCTATGTCCATCCCGAGGTGATCGACTCGTACCTTGACGGCACCATGGTCGAGGCCCTCTCCGCTCGTGCCAAGGGCGCCGGCCGCGGCGCGCATGCGCTGCGTCCCGAGGAGGCCGCCGTGCTCGGTCTCCTCCAGGCACGTCTGGCCCGGGAGCGACGACACCGGGGACGTGCGACGGCCTAGCGGCCCGGCGACCCCCACACGCTGCCGTGTCCCTGCCGGGCGGCACTTGGACACTCATTCTTGCCGTGACCGTTAGGGGCGAAATCGATCGTGGTTCTCCGCACGAACCGACTCGGAGCCGCTCCATTGAGCACGGCGTGGCCTCATGACCCGCCTGATTTCGGCAGAAACCTGCTCTACCAGTCACCTCGGGAATGGATGACCGATACCACGCGGATTCGGGTCAGCAGCAGTCAGCCACTGAATAATCGGCCAGGATGCCGTGGCGGAGACGCGGCGGAGATGCAGCACGGAAGCGACGCAAACGCTGATGCTAGGCTGCGTCACCCAGGCGCGCCAGCGCTCGCCGGTAGGACTCGTTCTCCGGGTTCAGCAGGACGGCCATGCGGAGATGGCGGCGCGCGGGGCGCACGTCACCCAGGCGCGCTCGGGACAGTCCCAGCCCGAAGTGCGCGTAATGCGCGACCGGGTCCGCCTCGACGATGGCACTGAAGCAGTCCGCCGCCCGCGCATGCGACCCCTGGTTGAAGTAGGCCTGGCCCAGGGCCTCGAGGATGGAGGCCTTGCCGGGCTCGAGCGCGAGGGCGCGCTCAAGCAGCACGGCCGCGGCGCCGAAATGCCGCTCCGCAAGCATCCGCGACCCACGCTGAAAGAGCTCGTAAGCTGACTCGCGGGCGTCCGAGGGCAAGGGCTGCATCGGTCAATCCTGGCGCTGGAGGTCGATTCGCTCCAGTCGTGGGTTCTCCGCGCGGCCCGGGATGCGGCCACGCTTGGCGACCGGCCGGCCGTCGATCTCCTTGAGATCGCCGGTGAAGTCGATGGGACTCGCCTTGCTGATGTAGCTTCCAACGGCGAACGAGTCGACCGGCGCTCCTGCGTCGCGAAAGACACCGATGCGCTCCACGTCCATCCCGCCGGAGACAACGATCTTCACGTTCGGGTGCCCGGCCTGGTCGAGCCGCGCACGGACCTCACGCACCAGCTCGGGAGTCACCCGGCCGCGCTCCGAGGGCGTGTCCAGGCGGACGCCCCACAGGCGGTCGCCGAGCGCATCGGCCACGCGCAGGGCCTCTTCCGCCTCATCTTTGAAGGTGTCGACCAGGATGACCCTCGGCACTTCGGGATCGATGTGTCGGTCAAAGGCCTCGGCGGCCCGCACCGTATCCCCGAAGATGAGAACGAGCGCATGCGGCATGGTCCCGGTTGGGGCAAGGCCCGCCAGCCGGGCGCCGGCGGGGGTGGATGCGCCGATGCAGCCGCCGACCACGCTGGCGTAGTCCATCTGGTCGGCAACGCTGGGATGCACGTGGCGAGCGCCGAAGCCGATGACGGGGATGGGGGCTGCCGCGTCGACGATCCTTCGCGCCGCCGAGGCCCAGCCGGAGCAGCTGGCGAGGATCCCGAGGATCGCCGTTTCGTACAGTCCGAAGGCCGAGTAGCGCGCCTGGATCCGCATCACGACCTCCTTGGTCGCAAATGGGTCGCCGTCGTGGAGAGACTCGACCACGGGGCGCGCGTCGCCGTCCACCTCGGCGAAGATCTCGCGCAGGTAGGCTAGCGCCTCCTCGGCACCGCACAGGATGCCTTCGCCGCGCGAGAAGATCTCCATGGTCACCACCGGGTCGAGCCCCTCAGCCGCCAGGATCGCGCGCGCGCGCTCGAAATACACGTCCGCGGTCTCGCCCGAGAGCACGTCGGCGGCGGTCGGGAAATGCGGCGCTGGCCGCTTGGCGGTCATGGCGAGCGAGTGTACGACGCGCGTCGACGGAACATGGCAACGGCCAGGCCGACGGCCAGGAACAGCAGCAGGCCAAGGCTGGCCAGGCGCACGATGCCTCCGGTCTCGGCCGAGTTGACGATGCGCTGCGCCTCGGCGATCGCCTCGACGGCGCCGCGCAGGTCGCCATCGGCGAATCGTCCACTCGCCAGGTTGAGCTCATTCTGGGGATCCGCCCCACCAATGAGGCCGATGCGCTGGAGGAAGGAACGCTCAGCGTTCACGTCGTCGGCGGTGGCGGCGTACTCGATGACCACCGCGCGCTCGGCCCCCAGCTCGTCGACCGCCTCGGCGCCGCCGCCGTAGGCCCGATACGCCTGGAGGAGCCTGTCGGGCGCCGCAAGGCCCGCGTCCTGCATCTGCGCCAAGAGCACATCGCGCTTGCGGAGCCAGCCCCGGGCCGTCTCCATCTGGGTGAGGGCGTCGTTGAAGTCCCATTCCCGGAGTGCCCCGCGCACCGGGTCCGGGGCACCCCAACTTTCGGCGGCGGCGACCAGCTCGTCGAAGGCGGCCCGCGCCTCGGCGCGCGGCCCCAGCAACGCGATGTCCTCCTCGGCGAGCACCCGATCGCGGAACAGTTGCGCCAGGTCGGCGGCGGTGACCGCCTCGAGATGATCCAGGAACGCACGCGTGCCGAGTGGTATCGCCGGCGCGCCGATCGTCTCTCCGGCGAGCTCGGGATCGATATCGCCGCCCTCATACGGCCCGATCGATGCGGCGACGCGCGCCAGCACCGTGCGCAGCGCATCGGCCCCGACGGTGGTCTCCAGCTCGTTCATGAGAGCCCAGGCGGCGGCGTAGCCGTAAGCATCCGCGTCAGCCGAGCCGCTTGACGACCACGTGGCGAGCGGGAAGGCGTTCGCCGCGCGAGCCTGCGCCCCGACCACCGGGTCATACGGCGGCTCGACCGCGAGCTGGCCGGCAACGCGTGCAGCCACGTTGCTGGCCATCCCCTCGCGGATCCAGCGATCCTCGATCAGGGTGGACGAGAGCCACCTGTGGGCAACCTGGTGGAGCGCAGTGAAAGGCGGCTGGTCGAAGGCCACCAGGATCTCGTTCCCACCGGCGGCGCCCTCGGCGAAGCCCGTTGCATCGGCCGTCACCGTCTCCGTCAGGATGAGCTGCCCGGTGCCCGGATACGGCAGGCCCACCTCCTGCTCGATGAGCGGCAGGGCCTCCTGGGCGAGGGCGACGGTGCGCTCGCCCCACGCGGTGTCATCGGCGAATGCGCGGACCAACAGGTCGGCGGTGCCACCCTCGAGCGGCACGGTGGCCGACAGCTCGATGTACTCCGGTGGTCGCAGCGCCGTTACCAGCGCCAGCCATGCGCCGGGGTTCTCGATCGGTCCGCTCGTGAGCCGATCGCCGTCTTCGGTCAGGGGATCGCCATCGACGCGAAGCTCGTAGCCGGCCGGGATGGAGACGCTCACCTCGCCGCCTGTCCCAAAGCTCCACGCCGGAAAAATCACGACCGACGGGCGCACGCGCAACTGCGGGTCATCGCCATCGGGCAGGGTATAGGTCAGCTCGACGGTCACGGTCTCCTCGAAGCGGATCTCGTCGCGCAGCTCGACCGTTGCCACGTTGACCTCGTTCTCGACGGCCACGGCCACGGTCAGCTCGCCAACGTCGTCGGTGGCAGCGACCTCGGTGGCGGCGTCGTGGATGGCCACCTTGAGCTCGGAGAAGACGCTGAACTGGCCTGCCGGGTCAGGAGTCGTGTTGGTGAAGGTCAGACCGACGCTGACGCCGATCTCACCGTCCCCCGGCCGCACGTCATAGACGGCGCTGCTCTCGAGCGTGTACTCGGCGGCCCGCGCGGGGGCAACCTGGCCGGGCAGCGCCGAAACCATGAGCGCGATCCCGGTCAGCAGGAGGGCGCCCGCCCGACGCGCGCGCATCAGGCGCGGCCCAGCAGGCGTGACAGGATGGATGGACGCCGAACTCGCGGACGGGGCGGCTCCCAGTCAGGCATGGTCGACTCGACCTCGGTTCGATAGGCCGTCATCAGCTCCTGGTTACGGCTCGCGCGGGCGCTCCAGTCGGGCAGGACGCCGCGGTCGGCGACCGCGGTCGCGGTCTCCTCCATCAGGCGATCGGCCACCACCGAGAGGCGGACCAGTCCTCGGCCGAGCTCGTGGCGGTCGAGCGCGGCGGTCGGCAGCTCGGTCATGAGCATCGGTCGGTCGTCATCGGTCATGGCGAATTTCACGAATGGGTAATCGAAGTTGGCGCGCAGCATCCGGGCATAGGTCCGCTTCGGAATTTCCATGGCCTCGAGCCCATAGTATGCCCACAGGGAGCAGCCGACTCCGGCGACCCACGCCACGGTGATGCGGAGGTCAAAGCGCCGATGGCCGTCCAGGACCACGTCTCGGCTGAGCGCTCGTCCGGACGGATCGGCCGCCGAGCCCACGATCTCGAGGCCAAGCTCGCCCAGCCAGCGGTCGATGGGCGGCGTCTCGTCGCTCACGAGGCCGCGGCGGCGGCGAAGATCGTGGTGCCCGTCGCCACGCTGCGTGCATTGCCAAAATCGCGCTCGACCACGCCGGGATCGATCCGGCAGTTGCGTCCGATCTCGATCCCGTCCGGCACGCGGGCGCGTTTGCCGACCAGCGTGATGCCGGCGTACAGGCGCTCGGGCTCGTCGCGGTTCGGAGTGAGCTCGTCGCCCACCCCGACGCGGGCCCCGGCACCGATGCGCGCCTCCTTGTCGAGGATCACCCGGTCGAGCACCGCTCCGGGGCCGATCACCGCGTCGAACATCACGATCGAGTCGCGCACGACCGCGCCGGCTTCCACCCGTACTCCCGGCGACAGAACACTGTGCTCGACGTTGCCGTCGATCACGCAGCCGTGGCTGATCATCGAGCGGCTGACGCTGGCCCCCGGACCGATTCGCGCCGGCGGCCGGTCCTCGCTCTTGGTGTAGATGAGCCAGCCGAGGTCGTTCAGCTCGATCCCGGGGTCGTCGCGCAGCAGGTCGAGGCTGGTGGCCCAGTAACTCTCGATGGTGCCCACATCCTGCCAGTAGCCGGCGAACTCGTACGCGAAGACGGCGCGACGCTCCTTCATCATCCAGGGCAGGAGATCACGCCCGAAGTCCGGTCGCTCGGGGCTCAGCAGCTCACGCATGAGTGGCCACGAGAATACGTACACCCCCATGCTCACGAGGTTCGACGGCGGGTGGGCCGGCTTCTCGATGAAGTCGGTCACGCGTCCGTCATCGGCCACCTCGAGGATGCCGAACCGATGGGCCTCCTCAATCGGAACCGTGCGGACCGCGCAAGTTACCTCGGCCTCTTTCTCGCGATGCAGCTCGAGGAAGGGTCGATAGTCCATCTTGTAGACGTGATCGCCAGCCAGCACCAGCACCAGCTCAGGGTTCCGATCCTCGATGAAGTCGACGTTCTGGAGGACTGCGTCGGCCGTGCCGCGGTACCAGTCGCGCGCTCGTCCGCGGCCGATGAACGGCTGGAGCAGCGCGACCCCGCCTCGGCTGCGGTCGAGGTCCCAAGGCCGCCCCACTCCGATGTGATCGATGAGTGAGCGTGGCGCGTACTGGGTCAGGATGCCGACATCGGTCAACCCGGAGTTCACGGCGTTGCTGAGCGCGAAGTCGATGATCCGGTACTTGCCGCCGAACGGGACGCCCGGCTTGGCGCGCACCTGTGACAGGATGCTGAGCCGCTCACCCTCGCCGCCGGCGAGGATCAGGGTCAGAACCGAGCTCGACACGAGCCGATTCTAGCCGCGCGCCATGCCGGTCCGATCAGCAGGCCGCTCTCAGGGACACGTCGGCGGCCCGGGCGGTCCAGGCACGCAGGGTGTCGGTTCCGGCACCGGCACCGGTTCGCCGCTTGCTGGCGGCGGCGGCGGCTCTGCGCTCGGTACCGGCGCCGGGGTCGGGACGAAGACGACCTCGCCGCAGACGGACGGGAATGCGGACTCGCCGTCGATCGGTGCAATCTGGAACTGGACGCGCTCGTCGTCCTGGTACTCGCCGGGGTCACCAATTGCGCCGGTCTGGCCGTTCACGAGGCGATCGGACCATGTGTCGGCGGCGGTGATCCATTCGTCCGGCCGGGTGGGGGTTGCCTGGGCCTCGTACTGCTCGAGGTCCAGGCAGCCGCGGCTGTGGACGTTGTCCGCCGGCGGCACGGTCCCTTCGAGGAATGGCAGGCTCAGCGTCTCACCGCATTGGTTCGTGGCGGCCATGCCGCTCCAGCGACAGACCTCGGCGGTGACGATCCCGGCGGGCTGCGCGAAGCTCGTCTGACCGACCGGCGTCTGGTTGTTCCAGTTCCACGGCTGGTTCAGGGCGAGCTCCATGAACTCCTCCCACAGGTAGAGCGGACCGTCGGCACTGAACAGGCCCTGGCCGAGGACGCTGGACATCGACTCCTGGTTGTTGTTGCCCATCCATACACCCGTTGTGAGGCTGCCCGGCACATAGCCGAATGCGGACACGTCGCGGAAGTCGTTGGTGGTCCCGGTCTTGAAGCCGGCGGGACGGCGCTGCCCGTCGGTGGTGTAGAGATCCGTGCGGTCGCCCCACAGGACGTTGCGCTCTGGATCGGTGTTGCTTTCGAGGATGAAATGCGGCAGGTAGGCCTCCGCCGCTGTCATCGGCTGGCTGACGGCCGGCCCGTTGTCCTCGCGGGTGTAGACCACGCGGTTGTTCTTGTCGCGGATCTCGATGATCGTGGTCGCCGGATGCAGCTCGCCCTGCTGGGCGAAGGTTGTGTAGGCCTGGGTCATATTCGTCAGGTTGACCGGGATCGATCCGAGCGCCAGGGAGAGCCCGGGATCCAGGCCCATGATGTACTCGGCGCTCGCGATGCCGAGCGACTCGGCGAACTCCGCGGTGGTCTGCGCGCCGGCCAGGAACTGCATCTTCACCGACGGGATGTTGAGGGAGTAACGCAGCGCGTCGAGCGCCAGGACCGGGCCGTGCTCCTTGATGTCGGCATTGGTCGGTCGATAAGAGACCGAGTTGTCAACGCCGAACTCGGTGATGGCGTCCACGAACATGGTCGAGACGGTCGCGTCGCGGGACCTGAAGGCGGACGCGTAGGTGATCGGCTTGAAGGCCGATCCTGGCTGGCGCTTCGCCAGCGCGGCGATGTCGTACTGGCCCTGGACGCGCGGGTCCTCGCGGTTCCGATAGTCGACCGATCCCACGTACGCCACGATCTCGCCGGTCTCCGAGTCGATCGCCACCAGCGCCGAGTTGTTGACATTCTTGTCGGCCAGGCTGGCCACATGCTCCGTGACGAGCCGCTTGGCCTCCTGCTGAAGCTCGTAGTCGAGGGTGGTGATGATCCGATAGCCGCCGATGCGCACCGCGGCCTCGGGATCCTCGACGCCGAGCGTGCCCAGGATGCGCTCCGCCTCCGCGCGCACGCGGAAGCTGAAGTGGGGCTCGACCAGGATGCTGGTGAGGCGGCTGGGGTTCATCTCGACCCACGTCGTGTTGCGCGCCTCACGCGCCTGGCTGGCGGTGATGTAACCCTCCTCCTGCATCGCGCCGAGCACCAGGTTCCGCTCGCGGAGGGCGTCGGCCGCGCCGGCCTCGGGATCCTCGAGGGTGGAGTTCGGGTTCTGGTACGGGTCCAGGAACGAGGGCGCCTGCGGCAGGCCGGCCAGGAATGCGGCCTGGCTGATGCTCATCTGCGACAGGTCGGTGAGGCCGAAGTAATTCGCCGCCGCTGCCCTGATGCCGTATGAGCCGTTCCCGTAGTAGATGAGGTTCAGGTAGGTCTCGAGGATGCGCTCCTTGCCCTCGCGCCCGGGGTATTCGCTGGTGACCTGCATGGCCAGGATGTTCTCGCGGATCTTGTCCTCGATCTCGGACGACTGGTTCGGCTCCGGCGGCTGGCAGACGTCGGTCGCCTCTTCGGCAGCCGCCTCCTCGCCTTCGGTCGCGGGCGCGTCCGGGTCCACCACCGCGATGCTCGGCGCTGGCGTCGCATCCGGGTCCACCTGGGTGGAGCCTGCCTCCTCCCGGAGGACGCGGGCGTAATCGATCACCTGCTGCGTGATGGTCGACGAGCCCTGCACGATCTCCCCGGCCTCCAGGTTGGCGAGGGCAGCGCGCACGATGCCCTGGAAGTCGACGCCGTTGTTCTCCCAGAAGGTGCGGTCCTCCGACGCCACCGTCGCCTGCCAGATCACATCCGGCAGCTCGTCGAACGTGACCGCCTCACGGTTCTGGCACTCGAAGCGGGCCAGGAGCCGCTCCCCGGAGCGGTCGTAGACGTAGGTCGACTCGGCCGGCTCGATGGCGTCGAGGACGTTCGGCTCCGGGAGGTCTGAGGCGAAGTAGCTGTACGCCGCGAACATGCCGCCCGCGGTGCCCATGATCGAGCCGACAAAGGTCAGCCCGAAGACGCCGAGGACAACAAGCAGGAACGTGGCGAGGCCGCGACGCCGCGAGCCCCGGCGCGTGGTGCGGCGCGTCATCATCAGGTGACGGCGCCGACGCTGGAGAGCCGGATGCATTCGCGCGAAGGGTAGCAGCGAACGGATGTTCGGTCGAATGACCTCAGCGCACGATGCCGAGCACGCGGTCGTCGAGCAGCAGGGCCAGCACGGCTCCGCCGACCAGGAATGGCCCGAACGGGATGTAGCTGCGCATGCCGACCCGCCGCATCACCAGCAGCGCGACACTGGTTCCCGCGGCAAGGAACGCCGCGGCAAAGAGCGCGGTAAAGATGACCGGCCAGCCGAGCATGAGACCGATGGGTGCCACGAGGTACAGGTCGCCCAGCGCCAGGCCGCCGCGCACGGCGAGCGCCAGCGCACCGAGGAAGGCCGCCGCCGCACCGGCGCCGATGAGCGCGTCCAGCGGCTGAACCCCCGGATTGAACGGCACGAACAGCGCCGCGAGCACGATGAGCGGGTCCAGCACGAGGTGCGGCAGGCGGCGCTGCTCCAGGTCGGTCGCGGTCAGAAGGAGCAGGAGCGCAAGCAGCACCAGGTAGGCGCCGGTAGCCCACCACGGCAGCCCAGAACGCGCGGCGATCGCGGCGGCCGCGAGACCGCTCACCGTGGCGAGAACGACGGTGCGAATGCCGAACGATCGGCCCCGCGCCTCGTCGGCCGGCCACACGCTGGCCAGCCGCTCGGCCAGGGCGCCGGCGATCACGAAGAGCCCGCCCACGGCCATCGTCACCAGCGTCAAACGTGCCTCCTCACCGCTGTCTGGCGGGGCGGTGCGCCGCCGCACCGCACCATCCTAGGCGCGAGTCACTCCCTCGCCATAGGCCGATGGTCCGCGTCCCGCCCCTCGCATCTGGCACGGTGCGTGCCAATAGAAGAAATCAGCCGGCCCTCCAGCCGGCACCAGAAGTGGAGGATATGGACCGTGGACAGCGATCGCGTTGAAGGCCCCCTGAAGGAGGCCGGTGGCAAGATCAAGGAAGAGTGGGGCGACGCCACCGATAACGAGTCGACCGAGGCCGAGGGCAAGGCCGAGCAGGTCGAGGGCAAGGTCCAGAACGAGTGGGGCGAGGCGAAGGACGACGTGCGCGACGCCTTCGACGACAACCGCTAGGCGGCTCCCTGATACCCTCGCGAGCCCCGTCCGCAAAGGGCGGGGCTCGCCGTTTCTAGAAGTCGAGCGCCAATCTGACGAGCGCAGCGACGCCTGAGCCGGTGGCGCCCTTCGGCCCATACGGCTTCTCCGCGCTGAGGTAGGCGGTGCCGGCGATGTCGGCGTGGACCCAGGGCACGGTCACGAACTCGGACAGGAAGACGGCGGCCTTGATGAGCGAGCCGTCGCGCGTGCCGGAGTT
>Ga0136633_1001953_pt1 | contig 14677 bp, 9 predicted proteins | sample AntDrymeUQ832206_2_FD_105494 | JGI IMG/M metagenome (GOLD analysis project Ga0136633, IMG submission 105494) | Polar desert sand microbial communities from Dry Valleys, Antarctica - metaG UQ83 (22.06) | ecosystem: Environmental > Terrestrial > Soil > Desert | place: Antarctica: Dry Valley... | reverse complement strand
CCGAGACGCCGGGCAGCTCCGGGTCGGACTGCAGCCGGCGCACCAGCACGCCGGTCGTCACGACCTCGACGCGGGTGGCCGCCCCGGCGGTGCTCTCGCCTCGGACGGTGTGCCCGACCCGCACACCGGGGCGCTCGCCGAGCAGCGCCGACATCCGGCGGGCGGCCGCGCGGGCGGCCACCCGCCGCGGCTCGGCGACGAGCACGCGTCCCGGCAGCGCGCCGGCCAGCGCGAGCGGCACGAGCGTCGTCTTGCCGGTGCCGGGCGGCGCGACGAGGACCGCCGCCCCGTCGGCGGTGAGAGCGGCCAGCAGCTCCGGCAGCACCGCCCGGACCGGGAGGTCGGTGCCGGGGGTCCCGGCGGCTGGCAGCACCCGGCCAGTCTGCCGGTGGGGCACGATCAGCCGGTGGACCGGACCTCGTTGACCGCCCGGCTCACGGGCTTCGCACGCCGGGCCGTGGAGCTCGACGACCGGCGGGCCGCCGCGGTCGCGCTGGCGGTCGTCGACGACGGGGCAGGCCCGGGCCTGCTGCTGACCCGCCGGGCCGCGCGGATGCGCGCCCACGCCGGGCAGTGGGCGCTTCCCGGCGGCCGGGTCGACGCGGGCGAGTCCGCCGTCAGGGCGGCGCTCCGCGAGCTGCACGAGGAGCTCGACCTGCGCGTGCCCGAGGGCGACGTGCTGGGCCTGCTCGACGACTACGCCACCCGGTCCGGCTACGTCATCACGCCCGTCGTCGTGTGGGCCGGCCGGTCCGACGGGGTCGTGCCGAACGCGGACGAGGTCGCCAGCGTGCACGTCGTCCCACTGACGGCCGTCGACGTCGACCCGGAGTTCGAGACGATCCCGGAGTCGTCCGCGCCCGTGATCCGGGTGCCCCTGCTGGGCGGCTGGATCCACGCCCCGACGGCCGCCGTGCTCCACCAGTTCCGGGAGGTGGCCCTGCACGGTCGCCCGACCCGGGTCGCGGACTACGAGCAGCCGGTCTTCGCCTGGCGTTGACACGGCAGCCGGCCTTGCCCGGGGCGCTACGGTCAACGGAGCCGGAGGGGGTGGGGTGCCCGACCTGGACGCTCGTGGTCTGAGCGTGCTGCCGTACGTCCCGGAGCTGTTGCAGAGCTGGCACCCGACGCACGGCGACGACCGGCACATGCAGGTCGACGGCTCGCTGGCCTTCGTCGACATCTCCGGCTTCACCAAGCTCACCGAACGCCTGGCCCGCAAGGGCAACGTCGGCGCCGAAGAGATGAGCGACCTTCTCAACGCGACCTTCTCGGCGCTGCTGGCGGACGCCCGCGCCGAGGGCGCCGACCTGGTCAAGTGGGGCGGCGACGCGGTGCTGCTGCTGTTCGCCGGCACCGGTCACGCCTCCCGCGCCTGCCGCGCCGCGCACGACATGCGGGCGACGCTGCGCCGCGTCGGGACGCTCGCCACCACCAGCGGGACGGTCGCGCTCCGCATGTCCGTCGGCGTGCACAGCGGCGCCTTCGACTTCTACCTGGTCGGCGACACCGCCCACCACCGCGAGCTGCTCGTCGTCGGGCCGGAGGCCAGCACCACCGCGCGGGCCGAGGGCGTGGCCAACGCCGGGCAGGTCGTCGTCACCGACCGCACCGCCGCACTGCTGCCGCCGCGCACTCACCGGCCGGGCCCAGAGCCGGGCTGCCGGCTGCTGCGCGCCCGCCCCGGGCCGGCGCCGAGCCTGCCCGTCCCGCGGCGCCCCGAGCCCGACGTCGAGCAGCTGCAGCAGTACCTTCCGTCGGTGCTGCGCCGGCAGGTGCTGGCCGAGCAGGGGGAGGCCGAGCACCGGTCGGTGGCGGTGGCGTTCGTCCGCTTCCGCGGCACCGACGACCTCGCGCGCAGCGGCGGGACGTCGGCGGTCGCCGAGGCGCTCGACCAGGTGGTGCGCAACGTCCAGGCCGCGACGGCCGAGCACGACGTGACCTTCTTCGAGACCGACATCGACCAGGACGGCGGCAAGATCATGCTCGTCGCCGGGGCACCGCGCAGCAGCGGCCGCGACGAGGAACGGATGCTGCGGGCCGTCCGCACCGTGATGGACCGCAAGGGCGTGCTGTCCTTGCGGATCGGCGTGAACCGCGGCAACGTCTTCGCGGGGGACTTCGGCCCGTCGTTCCGCCGGACGTACTCCATCAAGGGCGACGCGGTGAACCTCGCGGCGCGGGTCATGGGCAAGGCGGCCGACGGCGAGGTCCTCGCCACAGCAGCCACTCTCGAACGGTCGCCGACCCGCTTCGCGACGCGGCCGCTGGAGCCGTTCCTCGTCAAGGGCAAGAGCCAGCCGGTGAGCGCCTCGCGCGTCGACGCCGTCCTCGCTGCGGCCGGCGGACGTCGCTCGACGACGCCGTTCGTCGGACGGGTCGAGGAGCTCGCCCTCATGCGGGCGGCGCTGGACCGCGCTAGCAAGGGCCAGGGCGGCGAGGTCGAGCTCGTCGGCGAGCCCGGCATCGGCAAGAGCCGCCTGGTCACCCAGCTGCTCCGGCAGTCCGAGGGCGTCACGATCCTCGGTGGCGCCTGCGGCGAGTACGACGCGACCACGCCGTACTTCCCGTTCCGCTCGTTGCTGCGCAACGTCCTCGGCTTGCGCCGCGACGCCGCCGGCGCCGAGACCGCCGCGCGGCTCGAGGACGTCGTCACCGGCGCCGCTCCCGAGCTGCTGCCGTGGCTGCCGATGCTGGCCGTCCCCCTCGACGTGGCCGTCCCCGCGACGCGGGAGAGCACCGAGCTCGACCCGCAGTACCGCAAGGCCCGGCTCGAGGAGAGCGTCGAGCACCTGCTCACCCGGTTGACCACCGGCCCGGTGGTCGTGGTGCTGGAGGACGTGCACCTGCTCGACGATGCGTCCTGCGACCTGCTGGCGCGGCTCGCGCAGCAGGCTCCGCGGCGCACCTGGCTCATCGTCGTGACGCGCCGCGACACCGCCGGTGGCTACCAGCCGGCCTCCGGCCCACAGCTGCTCAGCATCCGCCCTCAGGCGCTCTCGCCCGAGGAGACGCTCGCGCTGGCCCGCGCCGCGGTCAGCACACCCATGACGAACGAGGCCGCGACCGCGCTGATCGCGCGCAGCGGGGGCAACCCGATGTTCCTCGAGGAGCTCGTGGCCACCGCCGGCCGGCGGGGTGCGGACGGCGAGCTGCCGGAGTCCGTGCAGGACCTCGTCACCAGCCAGATCGACCGCCTCGCGCCGCTCGACCGGCTGGTCCTGCGCTACGCCGCGGTGCTCGGCACCGTCGCCGACCTCGAGGTGCTCGGGCAGCTGCTGGCCGCCTACCGCGCCGATGTGCGGCTCGAGGACCACCTGCCGGCGCTCGGCGACTTCCTCGACGGAGCAGGCACGGGTCGGGTGCGGTTCCGGCACGCGCTCATGCGCGACGTCGCCTACGAAGGGCTGCCGTACCGCCGCCGTCGGGTGCTGCACGCCCACGTCGGAGAGGCGCTGGAGCGGACCGCTGAGAACCCCGAGCAGGTCAGCGAGCTGCTGTCGCTGCACTTCTTCCACGCCGGGCTGTTCGATCGGTCGTGGCGGTACTCCCGCGTGGCGGGAGTGCGCGCTCAGGAGAAGTTCGCGCACAGCGAGGCGATCGAGCTGCTGCAGCGCGCCGTCGAGTCCGCGCGGCGTTCCGGCGAGGTCGAGGTGCACGAGATTGCCGACGTGCTCGAGTCGCTCGGCGACGTCCGCTACGTCGCGGGGCGTTCCGGCGCTGCCGTCGAGGCCTACCGGCTCGCGCGCCGCCGCCGCTCCGACGACCCGGTGGCGCACGCCAACCTGCTGTTCAAGGAGGCGCGCACCCAGCAGCGCCTCGGCCGCCTGCCGCAGTCGCTGCGCATGATCCGGCGCAGCCTGTCCTCGCTCGACGGCGTCGAGGGTCAGGCGGCGCACGCGACCCGCGCCGACCTCGCGACCCGCTACGCCTGGGGCCGGCTCCGCCAGGGCCGCTACGCCGACGCGCTGACCTGGGCGACGCTGGCCGCGCGCGAGGCTGAGTCCTCTGGCAACACGGGCACTCTCGCACTCGCGTACAACGGACTGCACTCCGCGCACTACTACGCCGGTGTGCCCGAGGACGTCCCCTACGCCCGACTCGCACTGATGGCGTACGAGGAGCTCGACGACCTGGCCGGTCAGGCGCACTGCGCGAACAACCTGGGCGTCGAGGCGCTCGACGCCGGGCTGCTCGAGGAGTCGGCCGGCTACTTCGCCCGCGCGCAGCACACCTTCCGCCGCCTCGGCGACGAGGCCAACCAGGCGAACGCGACCTACAACCAGGGCGACGTGCTGCTGAGGCAAGGCCGCTGGTCGGAGGCCGAGCCATTGCTGCACGACGCGCTGGGGATCGCCCAGGCCGTGGGCGACGAGGAGCTCGTCGCGCTGGTGCTGCGCGAGCGCGGGCAGGTCTGCCTCGAGCTCGGGCGCATCGAGGAGGCCAGCGCGCACCTGGCCGACGCGCGGGCGCGCTTCACCGCGCTCGGGCTCGCGCAGGAGCTGGCGGTGCTGGAGGGGTTCGAGATGGCGGCGCAGGACGCGCTCCAGGCCCAGCGCCGCTAGTGGCGCCGCGGCTGTTGCCCTGCTGGTGCTGTTGCACAGGGCGATGCACCAGAGGTCAAGCTTCTCGGTTCCTTGACCCCTAGTGCACCGAGCTCTGCAGCACACTGACCACATCGCGACGCGCGGGTCTGACTAGCCGATGCTCATCCGGGCGTCTCGGGTCACGAGCCAGTAGAGGTAGGTGTCACCCGATCCGTCGCGCTTGCTCTGGACGAAGTCGACGCACGACTCCACTTTCGGGTCGGCATCGATCACGCCCTTGGCCGCGCAGGCGGGAACGGTCGCCAGGTCGCCTGTCGGGTCGAGGCTGGCCCGCAGGACGTTCCGCTGAATCGCACCGCCGCCGCACAGCTCCTTGTCGCACTTGACGACGAGCGTTGCGGGGGAGGTCTTGGTGTACTTCGCTGTGTTCGGGCTGTCCGCCATACCGCCCAGGTCAGCCAGCACCTGCAGTACGTCGAGTCGGCTGTCGCGGCAGCCGATGCTGCCTCCGCAGGTGCCGGTGGAGAAGAAGACGTTGCTGTAGAGGCCGTTCGGGAGCAGGACATCGACGCAGCTCGGCACCTCGGGTGTCGGTTCGCACGCAGTGCCATAACCGGTCTTGCTGATGACCGGCGGTCGGTTCTTGTCCGTCACGGGCACGAGCACCGGGTCCGCGACGACGTCGAACGGCTCGCTGCTGCCACTACCGAGGTCCCGCGCTGCCTTGCGATCGACCGGGCGCGCCGTGAGGACGACGCGGTTCGCCGTCTCCAGCAGCAGGTTGTCGAAGATCACGCTCGACTGACCCGCCAGGACCGATGCGGTCGTTGTCCCGGTGAGGACGCCGTTGCCTGTCTCGATGACGAGTGCGGTGTCGTCACGGGTGCTGTAGACCCCATCGACGAATGTGACGGTGACAGTGAAGGGCTTTGCCTCCTCGATGAGGACCGTCGGAGTGCCCTCGGCCTTGGGGAGGTCGGGGATGTTCGTGCCGGGCGTCACAGTGATCTTGCTCGAGGTCGGCGGGGGCGGCTCCGCACCCGGCCTGGCGGCGAGGGCACCGGTCGTCGGAAGGACGAGGGCGACGGCGGCGGTGAGGGCCGTCAGGAGGACGAGGGCGCGAGGGCGCCGGGGGCGGGCGGTGCGGTACGGGGGCATGGATCAACTCTTCTGGTCAGCGCTTCTGGCGCGGGTTCGTGTGTCAGCGGGACCTGATCTGAGCCCCGACGGCGAGCACCTCCTCCCCGGCGTGAGGGGGAGTCGGACGGGGGTCAGCGGGGACGACGTCGATCCGGTCGCCCTCACGGGCGACGACGATGTGCAGACCGGGTGCCAGACCGGGCGCCCAGCAGGCGATGTCGTCGAGCGCATCGTCGGTGCGCGCGGGGGAGTGGTGGAACAGCACCAGGGTGGACACCGCGCACTCGACCGCGAGCGCCACAGCGTCCTGGACGGTCGCGTGGCCGTAGTCGACGGCGACCGGGCGCTCGCCCTCCAGGAACTGGGCGTCGTGCAGCATCACGTCGGCGCCGCGCATCAGGTCGAGCAGCTCGCCCGACACCCCGGCCGCCGGCGCGTGGTCGGGCAGGTAGACCACCGACGCGCCATCACGCTCCACGCGGTAGGCGAAGGTGCGGCCGCCCTTGTGGGTCGCATCGACGGCCCGGACGACGAAGCCCTCGATCTCACGCGAGCCGTCCGGAAGGGCGTGGAACGTCCACGCACCCCGCAGCCCCTCAGGGGCGATGGGAAAGGCCGGCGGCGACAGGGTCTGCGCGAGCAGGTCGCGACCCGACAGCCCGTCCTGCGCAGGGACGTAGAGGTCGACGCGGGCGTCGTCGCGGTCGCCGGCCGCGAAGAAGGGCAGGCCCTGCGCGTGGTCCCAGTGCAGGTGGCTCAGCAGCACCGAGCCCTCGAAAGGGCGACCGGCCAGCTGCTGGGTCAGCGTCCGCAGCCCGGTGCCGGCGTCGAGGACGAGCGTCGGCGTGAGGCCGTCGTCGGCCGTGACGGCCACGCACGAGGTGTGGCCGCCGTAGCGGACGAAGTCCGGTCCCGGGGCCGCGGTCGAGCCACGGACGCCCAGCAGTTCGAGCCTCACGGGGAGCTCACCGCGCGACGGTAGCAGCGGCTGATCTTGCAGTCTGGTCTTCCGGAGGACCCGCCCCTAGGGTGTGCCGCGCTCGGTCCCGACGAGGACCGGCGGACGGGGCGGGCCGATGGCCGACGACACCGCACAGACCACCAGAAGTGGCCTCACAGCTCCACTCCGGCATCGCGACTTCCGCTTGTTGATGGGTGCTTTCGCCATCTCCTGTGCCGGTTCGTGGGCCTACAACGTGGCGCTGGCCGTCTTCGTGTTCGAGCAGACCCAGTCGCTTGCGTGGGTCGGCGCGGCGACGGTCGGGCGCTTCGTCCCGGCCCTCGTGCTGGGCGCCTACGGCGGCGTCCTCGCGGAGCGGTTCGAGCGCGTCCGGCTCATGGTGACGATCGACGTGGTGAGCGCTGTCCTCATGCTCCTGCTCGCGCTCGTCGCGCTGCTCGACGGGCCGGTCCTGATCGCGATCCTGCTCGCCGCGCTCACGTCGGTGACCGGCACGGTGTACGAGCCGGCCGTCGCCGCCGTCACGCCGCAGACGGTCCCGGAGCGGGACCTCGCCGCCGCCAACACCCTGCGCAACATGGTCGACAACATCGCCATCATCGCCGGCCCCGCTCTGGGCGCGCTGCTGCTGCTCGTCGGGCCGGCACCCCTGGTCTTCGCCGCGAACGCCGCCAGCTTCGCCCTGTCCGGCGTCGTCGTGCAGCGGATGTCGGTCCGCAGCCAGCCGGTCGACGTCACCGAGGGCGGGACGGTCGGCCCCATCCAGCAGATGATGGTCGGCGTCACGGCGATCGCGTCCTCCGCGACAGCGGCGCTGCTGGTCATCTACAGCGTCGTCGCGAGCTTCGTCTACGGGGTCGACACGGTGCAGTTCATCGTCCTGTCCGAGGAGCGGCTGGGCACCGGGCCGAGCGGCTACGGCTACCTGCTGGCCGGCCTCGGCGTCGGCGGTGTGCTCGCCGCGGGCCTGGTCAACCGGCTCGCGGCACGGCCGCGGCTCGGCGGCGTGATCCTGCTCGGCATGGCCGTCTACTGCTTGCCCACGCTGCTGTTCCTCGTCGTCACCTCGCCCGCCGCGGCCTTCGGCATCCAGGGCCTGCGCGGTGCGGGCACGCTGGTCGTCGACGTCCTCGCCGTGACCGCGCTGCAGCGCTCGCTGCCGCCGGACGAGCTCGGGCGGGTCTTCGGCGCCTTCTTCACCGTCGTCCTTGCGGCGATCTCGCTCGGCGCACTCGTCACCCCGGTCGTCATCGACGGCGTCGGCCTGGACGCGAGCCTGTGGCTGGCGGGCGGCCTGCTGCCTGCCCTGTGCCTGCTCGGCGTCCCGTGGCTGCGCCGGATGGACGACGCCAACGTCGCCGGTCTCGCGCTGCTCGAGCCGCGGATCGAGGCGCTCGGGCGACTCGGCATCTTCGCGGAGGCGAGCCGACCCGTGCTCGAGCGGCTGGCCCGCACCGCGGTCGAGTCCTCCGTGCCGGCCGGCACGACGCTCATCTGCGAGGGGGAGGAGCCCGACGCCTTCTACGTCCTGCTCGACGGCGAGATGGGCGTCCGCTCGCGGGGCGAGGGCGTCGAGGAGGTCGCGCTGCCGACCATGGTCGACGGTGCGTGGTTCGGCGAGATCGGCCTGCTGCAGCGCATCCCGCGCACCGCGACGGTCTCGGCCGCGCGCGACAGCCGGGTGCTGCGGATCAGCGGTGAGGACTTCCTCGAGAGCCTGTCCGACGCGCCCGCGTCCACCGCGCTGCTGGAGGGCGCGCGCAGCCGCCTCGCCCGCACCCACCCGGGGCAGCGGCCGCCCTCGATGGAGCTCCCGCCGCTGCCCGGCCCGCGCACCCCCGAGGGCACGAAGGACCGGGCGGCCAGCGCACCGGAGTAGTCGGCCCTGCTAGCGGGCCAGCAGGGCGGCGAGCTGGGGGAGCGCCGCGCGAGTCGCCTCCCGGCCCGCCTCGCGCATCCGGTCGATCTGGTGGAACTCCAGCAGCCCGACCCCGTCGGAGGAGGGACGCAGCACGAGATCGGCCTCCTGGAAAGCCTTCTCGGCGGCGTCGCCGCTCGCCATCATCATCGTGCGCATCAGCGTGTCGCCGATCGCCGGCACGCGCGGGGGACCGCTGCGACGCGGGGCGCCGGGCGGGCGGCCCGAGCCGCCGAAGCTGATGCTGACCGCGACGATCGGACCCTCGTCGTGCGCGAGCGCCGAGACGGGGAGGTTGTTCATGACCCCGCCGTCGACGTGGAGCGTGCCGCCGTGCGGGAACGGCGGGTAGAGCCCGGGCAGGCGCAGGGAGCAGGCCACGGCGTCCGCGATCCGCCCGGAGCGGTGCACGACCTCGCGCCGCTTGAGCAGGTCGACGCTGACGCAGCGGAACTCCTTCGGCAGCTCCTCGACCAGCAGGTCGCCGATCGTGCGCTGGATGGCGGCCTCGGTGGCCCGCCCCTTCACCAGCCCCTTGGCGGGCAGCCGGTAGTCGCCGATCGGGTTGTTGCGCACGAAGTTCTCGTACACCTGCGCGTCGACGCCGTCGGCGTCTGCGCCGGTCGCGGCCAAGGCGGCGATGGCCGCGCCGACGCTGGCCCCGGCGAAGCGGTCGACGACGATGCCGGCCGCCTCCAGCTCGTCCAGGACGCCGAGGTGCGCGAACGACCTCGCGCCTCCGCCGCCGAGCACCAGGCCGAGCGAGCGGCCCGTCAGCCGCAACGCCAGCGGACGGAGCCCGACGCCCAGATCGGCACCGGCGTCGTGCGTCGAGCGCGGCGTCAGCAGCGCCTCCCACTCAGCGCGCTGCTCGCGGGAGGCGGGCGCGCCGGTCAGGACGAGGTCGGCGCCGAGGACCCGTTCCGGCAGTGCCTCGAGGGGCGGCACCGGGCCGCCGCTGACAAGGACCACCCGGTCGGCCACCCGCAGGCACAGCTCGCGCCACGCCGGGTCGGCCGGACCGGCGCTCAGGACCACCTTGTCGGCGTCCTGCTCGGCGCGCTCGAGCCCGTCGCGGTCGACGCGACCGGGTGCCACGACGCGCACGTGGCGGCGCAGGTGCGCCTGCAGCGCCTGCGAGCACTCCTCGACGGGGGCGCCTGCGTCCAGGCCCACGACCGCCACGACGACGTCGGCGCCACGACGGCGCGAGACCGCCGGCGGCGCGATCTCCTGGATGCGCGTGGCCAGGCCCTTGGCCATCCCGGTCATCACCTCGAGCGTCGCGAAGGCGGCGAAGTGCTCCTGCGTCAGGTGCACCAGCCGGCTGTCTCGCACTGCCCGCACGGTCGCCGACCGCACGTCCCCGGTCAGCAGGCCGAGCTCGCCCAGCACCGCGCCGCGGGTGAGCTCGGTGAGCACCACGTCGCCCTGCAGGACCTGCAGCCGTCCGCTGCGCAGGACGTACAGCCCGTCGGTCGGGTCGCCCTGGGAGAACAGCACCGCGCCGGCGTCGAGGTCGACGTCCGTGACCACCCGCTCCAGGCGGGCGAGTGCGGCCGGGGACAGCCCGGCGAACAGCGGCAGGTCGCCGAGGGTGGCGGGCGGCTCGGGCGCGGCCGCGCGCAGCACGGGCTGCTCCACGTCCGAGGGCGGCCGGGGCAGCGGCAGCTCGTCGCGCAGATCGAGGACACCCTGCTCGGGCTGGTACTCCGTGCGCCCCATGAGGAGCGAGCCGACGGCGACGAGGACGAAGCACACCGATGCGAAGACCCAGCCGTCGCGCAGCGCCTCGCGCGCTTGCTCGGGCGCCGGGGTCCCGATGAGCACGACGAGCAGTGCGATGCCCAGGACCGCCCCGAGCTGGCGGGCGCTGGTGACCACCGCGGACGCCGTCGCATAGCCGCCGCCCTTGGGCAGGCGGGCGAGCGCCGCGCTGCCGAGGACCGGCAGGGTCGCCCCGACGCCGAGGCCCTGGATGAGCTGGGCGGGCAGCCACTCCGACAGGAACGCCGGGTCCGGCCCCACCCGCTCGAGGTACCAGAGCAGGCTTGCCGCCCACACGAGGGCACCGGGCACCAGGATGATGCGGTGGCCGCGCTTGTCCGCCACCTTGCCGAGCACGGCGGCGACGACCGCCGCGACGAACGCCGCGGGCGCGACCGCGAGGCCGGCCCGCAGCAGCGAGTAGTCCCAGACGTAGCTGAGGTAGAGCACGTGGGTGAGCAGGTAGGCGTAGAAGCCGGCGCCCGCCACGATCGACAGCACGTTGCCGAGCGCGAAGGACCGCACCCGCAGCAGCGCCGGGTCCAGCAACGGCGCGCGGTGCCGGCGCGAGCTGACGACGAAGCCGGCCAGGGCGGCAACCGAGCCGACGAACGACGCGACCGTGAGGACGTCGGTCCAGCCCCAGTCCGGTCCCTTGATCAGGCCCAGCGAGAGCAGGCCCAGCGCGGCGGCCAGGGCCAGTGCGCCGACCAGGTCGGGCACCTTGCGCACCCCCGGCGACCGGCTCTCCACCAGCGCCCGGCGGGCGACGAGGACGGCCGCGATGCCGAGCGGCAGGTTGATGAGGAACGCCAGCCGCCAGCTCGACAGCTCGACCAGCGCGCCGCCGATGGGCGGGCCGAGGCCGGAGGCGATCGCCGCGGCGGCGCCCCACAGCCCGACGCCGTGCGCCCGGCGGGAGAGCTCGAAGCCCTCGACCACCAGCGCCAGCGAGGCGGGGATGAGCAGCGCCGCTCCCAGGCCCTGCAGCACGCGGAAGGCGATCAGCTGGCCGACCGAGCCGGCGACGGCGCAGAGCACCGAGGCCAGCGTGAAGACGACGACCCCGACGATGAAGACGCGCTTGCGCCCGAGCAGGTCGGCGAAGCGCCCTGCGGCGACCAGGAACGCCGCCAGCACGATGTTGTAGGCGTTGAGCACCCACGACAGCGTCGAGAGCGACGAGTCCGGGAACGTCCGCTGGATGTCCGGGAAGGCGACGTTGACGATCGTCGAGTCCAGGAAGGCCAGGAACGCGCCGAACGCCGCCACGAGCAGCACCACGCCGGACGTGGGCTGACGCCGCTTCAGCAGCGGGCCGGCGGTGGGCGGACGCTCGGGTCGTGCAGCCGGGGCAGGGGCGACGGCCTTGTCGATCACGCTCACGGGTGCTCCAGGGCTCGGAAGAGCCGGAACCTACGCCCGCGTAACCCTTCCAAGGGCTCAAGTGCGCAAGATCGTCCGCCGACGGCAACAGGTCCGTCGTCACACACCGGGGCGAACACGGATGAGGGCCCCACCGAGGTGCGGTGGGGCCCGTCCTGTTCGTGGTGCGCGAGGGGGGAGTTGAACCCCCACGTCCTTTCGGACACAGCGACCTCAACGCTGCGCGTCTGCCATTCCGCCACTCGCGCGAGTGCACCCGGCGACTCGCGCCGGACCGGGGAGACTCTAGCGGAAGGCGTCCGCGGGCCGGGCCCGACGTACGGTCGCAGGGTCGACCTCGAGACAGGAGAGCCCATGCCCACCGTGGACCCGCAGGACGAGGCGATCGAGATCTGCCGCGACCTCATCCGCTTCGCCAGCGTCAACGACGGCACCGGCCGGGGCAAGGGCGAGCGGGAGGCGGCCGAGCACGTGGCCGGACTGCTCGCGGAGGTCGGGCTGGAGCCGACCGTCCTGGAGTCCGCACAGAACCGCACCAGCGTCGTCACCCGCATCGAGGGGGAGGACCGCAGCCGGCCCGCGCTGCTCATCCACGGGCACCTCGACGTCGTGCCGGCCGAGCCCAAGCAGTGGACGTACGACCCCTTCGCGGGCGAGATCGCCGACGGGATGCTGTGGGGCCGCGGCGCCGTCGACATGCTCGACATGGACGCGATGACGCTGGCGGTCGTGCGCGACCGGATGCGCACCGGTCGCAAGCCCCCGCGCGACGTCGTGCTCGCGCTGGTCGCCGACGAGGAGGCCGGCGGCGTGTTCGGCGCGCAGTGGCTGGTCGAGAAGCACCCCGAGCTGTTCGAGGGCTGCACCGAGGCGATCAGCGAGGTCGGCGGCTTCTCGCTGTCGGTCAACGACGACCTGCGCCTCTACATGATCGAGACGGCCCAGAAGGGCATGGCGTGGATGCGCCTGACCGCGACCGGGACCGCCGGGCACGGCTCGATGGTCAACGAGGACAACGCCGTCGTCCGGCTCAGCGAGGCCGTGGCGCGCCTGGGGGCCTACGACTTCCCGATCCACGTCACCAAGACGGTCCGCGCGTTCCTGGGTGAGGTGAGCGACGCGTTCGGCATCGAGCTCGACCCCGACGACATGCAGGCGACCGTGGCCAAGCTCGGGCCGCTCGCGCGGATCGTCGGCGCCACGCTGCGCGGCACCGCCAACCCGACCATGCTCGACGCCGGCTACAAGCACAACGTCATCCCCGGCAGCGCCTCGGCCATGGTCGACGGGCGCTTCCTGCCCGGCTTCGAGGACGAGTTCGAGCGCGAGGTCGACGAGGCGATCGGCCCCGGCGTCGTGCGGGAGTACGTCCACTACGACATCGCGCTGGAGACCGACTTCGAGGGCGCCCTGGTCGAGGCGATGGCGGCCTCGCTCAAGGCGGAGGACCCGGGTGCGCGCGCCGTGCCGTACATGCTGTCCGGCGGCACCGACGCCAAGAGCTTCAGCCGGCTCGGGATGCGTTGCTTCGGCTTCTCGCCGCTGAGACTGCCTGCTGACCTGGACTTCTCGGGGATGTTCCACGGGGTCGACGAGCGGGTGCCGCTGGACTCGCTGCGCTTCGGCGTGCGGGTGCTGGACCGGTTCTTGGACGCTTCCTAGTCGCGCTGGCCGCCGCCCGCCGCCGCACTGTCCACGATCGACAGCGAGATCGAGGCGCACAGCCCTAGCCGGCCGGGCTGACGGGACCAGACCTTCTGTCGATCATGAGGGCGCTCGTCGGAGCAACGTTGCAGAGGTGCCGCTAGGAGTGGGACACGGTCTCACCAGGCGAGACAAGGCCGCCCTGTTGACAACCCGCGCAGGCTCATAGGGGACGAGAGGATGGCGCCGTGAAGACGATCGTGCTGGGCGAGCACCAGGAGATGACGGCTCTGATCGAGCGCCGTCGGTCGCTGGGCCTCGACGGCTACGACGAGGTCTGGAACGGGGTCTACGTCATGGCGCCCTTCGCGCACAGCAGCCACGGACTCATCAAGAGCCGGCTGGTCTACGCCCTGGAGCCGCGAGCCCGACGGGCCGGGCTGCTCTCCGGCGACTCGTTCAACCTTGGCGAGCCGAGTGACTTCCGGGTCCCGGACGCCGGTTACCACCGTGGTGTGCCAGGAACCCTCTACGTCCCCACAGCTGCGCTCGTCCTGGAGGTGCTCTCCCCGGACGACGAGACGTTCGCGAAGTTCGACTTCTACGCCGAGCACGACGTCGAGGAGCTCATCGTCGCCGATCCGGAGACGCAGAGCATCCGCTGCTGGCAGCTGACCGACGGCTCCTACGTCGAGCAGCCGGCCAGTGCGCTGCTCGACGTCGAGATGGCAGCGCTGGTGGCTGAGGTCGACTGGCCGCGGTAGCGGTCGCTCAGGTCGCGAGCGGCGGCTGGGGCTCCGAGCGCACGCGCCGCCGGACGGTGACCTGGCGCTTCCCGTCGCCGTAGATCCGGTGCCCGGCAAGCTCCCAGCCGCCGAACTCGGCGTGGATCGACAGCGTCTGGCGCAACTGCTCGCGGGGGATGTCGCGCGACACCGGCAGGCCGCGGTACTCGTACTCCACGCCCACCAGTATGAGCCCTGCCTCAGTCCTCGAGGTCGTCGGAGGACCAGCGCGGCATCCGCTCGGGGTAGCCGAGGTCCGGCGCGGACACGTCGTCGAGGGCCTCGCGGATCGCCAGCGGCAGCTCGACCGACTCCGCGGCCAGCGCTGCCTGCAGCTGTGCGGAGGTGCGCGCCCCCACGATCGGGGCGACGACGCCGGGCCGGTCCCGCACCCAGGCGAGCGCGACGGCGACGGGGGAGACGCCCAGCCCGTCGGCCGCGGTGAGCACCGAGTCGACGACCGAGCGGGAGGACTCGTCGAGGTAGGGCGCGACGAAGCCCTTGAAGTGCTCGCTGGCGCCGCGGCTGT
>Ga0136633_1001952_pt1 | contig 14678 bp, 13 predicted proteins | sample AntDrymeUQ832206_2_FD_105494 | JGI IMG/M metagenome (GOLD analysis project Ga0136633, IMG submission 105494) | Polar desert sand microbial communities from Dry Valleys, Antarctica - metaG UQ83 (22.06) | ecosystem: Environmental > Terrestrial > Soil > Desert | place: Antarctica: Dry Valley... | reverse complement strand
TCCTTCCACGGATAGCTCTGGAGCTGCTTGAGGCCGAGCGAGATGCGCTCGCGGTCCCAGTCGATGTCGAGAACCTTGACCTCGAGCTCCTGGCCGATGTGGACCATCTCGGACGGATGCTGAATGCGGCCGTACGACATGTCGGTGATGTGCAGCAGACCGTCCACGCCACCCAGGTCGATGAATGCGCCGAAGTCGGTGATGTTCTTGACCACGCCCTTTCTCACCTGGTCCTTCTGGAGCTCCTTCATCAGCTTCTCGCGTTTGCCTGCCCGCTCCTGCTCGAGGATGACGCGGCGCGAGACGACGATGTTCCGCCGGCGCTTGTTCAGCTTGATGATCTTGAAATCGAACGCCTGCCCGAGCAGCTCGTCGACGTTGGGAACGCGGCGCAGCGCGATCTGCGATCCGGGGAGGAACGCGTCCACTCCCATTAGATCCACGACCACTCCGCCCTTGATCTTCTTGTTGAGGGTTCCCTTCACCGGCTCGTCGTTCTCGTAGGCGACGCGGATGCGCTCCCACACGCGCATGAAGTCCGCTTTCTTCTTGGAGAGGACAACGGAGCCTTCCATGTCCTCGAGGTGCTCGAGCAGGACTTCGACTTCGTCGCCCGGCTTCAAGTCGGGGAGATCCTTGAACTCCTCGAGCGGGATCGTGCCCTCGGACTTGAAGCCGATGTCGAGGACGACCATGTTGTCGCGAATATCCAGCACCCGGGACTTGACGATCTCGCCCTCTTCGATCGAGGCCATCGTCCCGTTGTACATCTCCATCATTGTCTCGAGCTCGTCCTGCGAATAATCGTCCTCGTCGTAGAGCTCGGGGCGCAGGTTGGCAAGCGGGCGCAGCTGTGCTTTTTGCAGATCGCGCTTCTCGCGCGCAGTCAGCGTCGTGCCGGTTGGGGTTTCTGTTTCGGTTGCGGAGTCTATCATGTTGCGGGTTAAAGGGTTGGCTGCGTTCTAATCGAGCCTTCTAATGTAGGCTACGCCCGGGCGGAGGTCAACTTTAGAAGAGCGCGGCCAGTGTCCGGACACTACCAGAGCGCGAAAGCGTAATCGATAGCCTGGAACCGGGAACGACACAGATGCGAGGGAACAGAAGCAGGGCGGCGAGTTGCGAGAGGCACACCCGACGACCGCTCAGGCGTGAAAGGCTTACTTGAGCCCCTTCGTCAGCAGAAGTATCAGCTCTTCGTCGCTGAGCCCGGCGAGCGCGCCGACGGGCAGCTCCATCGCCATCTCGCTGCCATCGTCGCACTGGAATGCGACGGTGACGATGGCGGGCTTCACCCGCCGGTCGGGAAGTCCTCCCCCACGTCCGGATTCGAATGCGGTCCAGTCACTGCCTGCCCTGTCGGTGAACCTGCGCATTAGCCTCGTCCGATAAATCGTGGATTGGTCGTCTCCGGCCGTCGAGGAGGCAGGTCACGAGGCCCGCTGCCGCGACAGACTCACAATCTGTTCCACCTGCTCGGCCTGCGTGAGGGCAGTGGTGTCGATGGTTACGGCGTCAGCTGCCGGCACCGTCTGCCGTGAATCGCGCGCGTCCCGCTCATTGATGCGTGTAGTCTCGTCGGACACGATTTGTTCCGAGGCCGCATCGTAGCCTCTCTGCCTGAGCCTGCGGAGCGCCCGTTCCCGCGAATCGGCGATGAGGAAGATCTTGAGATCGGCGTCGGGAAACACCACGGTGCCCATGTCCCGGCCGTCGACCACCACGTTTCTGCGCTCGGCGCTCTGCCTCACCAGGCCGTTCACCCACTCTCGCACAGTCTGCATTTGCGCGACACGCGAAACGTTCCGCGTCACTTCGTCGCCGCGAATCTCTTCCTCGAGCGCCCTGCCCTCCAGCACCGGATAGAATGATGTGCGCGCCGCGCGAAGCTCCACCGGGCGCGCGGCGTCGAGCACCAGGTCCTCGGTCCAGCGGGCCGGGTCCTTCTCCCGGCGGAGAGCCGCCGCCGTTGCCGCCCGGTAAAGCGAGCCGGAATCCACGTGAAGGTAGCCAAGCTTGTCAGCAACGAGCTGCGCGGTGGACGACTTCCCGGATGCGGCCGGCCCATCGATCGCGATCACGGAGATGCGTGCGCTCACGCAACGGCCTTTTTCAGGTCGTCCCAGAACCCTGGATATGAGACGGCAACGCTTTGAGGATCTTTCACCTCAACACGGTTTCCCGTTATCGCCCCGAGAACTCCGAATGCCATCGCGATGCGGTGGTCACCCCGCGGATCGACGGTGCCGGCCAGCGGTTTCCTGACACCGCGCACCCGCAGCCCATCGGGCAGCTCCTCCGCGAAGGCGCCGACCCGAAGAAGATTCTGAACCACCGTCGAGATCCGGTCGCTCTCCTTTACACGGAGCTCTTCCGCCCCGGTGATCTCGAGATCGACCCCTGAGCCCGCCGCCAGGCATGCGAGCAGCGGGAGCTCGTCGATCAGGGCCGGAACTTCCCTGGCGCCGATGCTGACCGCCCCGAGACTGGTGGGTCGGACCCTGAGCATCCCGATCGCTTCGCCTGCCGAATCCTTTACTTCTTCGCGCGTAATGTCCCCACCCATCCTCTCCACGGCGGCCAGAAACCCGGTGCGCGTGGGGTTCAGGCAAACATCCTCGATGACGAGCTCTCCTTCGTCGGCCATTGTCGCGAGTGCGACGAATACCGCGGCAGACGAAGGATCCGCGGGGACCTCGAACTCCGTCGCCTCCAGCCGTAGCACCGGGCGAAGGCACACCTGATTCCCGTCGTTCTCGACGTCGACTCCCATCGCCCGCAGCATACGCTCGGTGTGGTCGCGCGAGAGATAGCGCTCCGTCACTCTCACCTCCACCCCCGCGACTACGCCGGCGAGAAGAATCGCGCTCTTCACCTGCGCGCTCGAGCCACCGGTGTCCCAGTCGATGCTGCGAAGGTCCATCCCGCGAACAGTCATCGGCAGACCATCACCGCGCTCGAACTCGAATCGGGCGCCCATGTAGGTCAGCGGCTCGGCGATTCTCTTCATCGGGCGGCGGCTGAGGCTCTCATCGCCCTCGAAGCGCGCGGAGAAAGGGTGCGCCGCCACCATTCCGGCAACGAGACGGGTGGTCGTTCCGCTGTTTCCGCAGTCGAGGCCGGAACGGGGAGGCCGCAGTCCCCGCAGGCCGACGCCTCTGACGCGGATATCGTTCGTGAGCCGCGGGATGTCGACACCCATCGCCCGCAGCACCCCGGCGGTGGACGCGACGTCTTCTGAGTCGAGGATCCCGCGAATCACGGATTCACCGGCTGCCAGAGACGCAAGGATGAGCGCGCGGTGGGAGATGGACTTGTCGCCGGGCACTCGCACCGTGCCGTGTACTCTCACCGCAGCCATCCCTCCAGCGCCGTCGCAGCGTCGGTTTTTTCGTCACGGTATTTGACGATGACGGGAGTCTGGAGCGAAATGCCCTGGCCCTTGCCCCATTCGCGCTCGACGGCGCGCGCGCCGGGAACCACCACCGCGTTCTCCGGAATCGTCAGTGATCGCCCGCCACTCGCTCGATGCACGGTTTCACGGGGCAGATCGAATACCGGTGTCCCCCGGGTCAGAACGACTCCCGCCCCGATCACGGCGCCCTTTCGCACGACGGTGCCTTCGTAGATCCCGCAATTGCCGCCGACGATGACATCGTCTTCGACGACGACGGGGGAAGCGTTCACCGGCTCGAGCACGCCTCCCAGCTGCGCGGCGGCGCTGATGTGGACGCGCTCTCCGACCTGGGCGCATGATCCGACCAGCGCGTGCGAGTCTATCATCGTCCCCGTTCCCACGTAGGCGCCGACGTTGATGTACATGGGAGGCATGCACACGACCCCGCTGGCGACGAAGGCACCGCGCCGAATGCTGGAGCCCCCGGGAACGATTCTGATTCCGTCAGCGCCGCTGATCGGCCGCGGCGGATAGGTGTCCTTGTCGAAGAACGAGAATCGCGCACCGCCGGCTCCCGGCTGTCCCGACATATCGGTGATTTGCCCGACGCGGAAGCCGAGCAGGATGCCGCGCTTCACCCACGGAACCGCGCGCCAGTCGCCCGATTCAGGATCCCGAACCGCCGCTCTCACGGTGCCGGCCTCCAGCGCTTCGAGGAGCTGATCGACTGCATCCCGCGTGTCCCGCGGCAGGTCCGCGCCGGCAGGAGTCGCGGCGAAGGACTCGATCCGCTTCTCGAGCTCGGCGTGGGAGGCTGGACTCATGCAGCCAGCGCCCCCAGCGATGCGAGGGCTGAGCGCACCGCCGCCTCGTACTTTTCCGCGAGCGGAACGAGCGGCAGACGGACGACGTTGAGCATTTTCCCCATCATCGCGAGCGCGGCCTTTGCCGGGATGGGGTTCGACTCCACGAATGCAGCAGCCGTCCACGCCGCGAGCTGGTGGTGGATCTCCCGCGCCGCCGCGTAGTCTCCGGCTGCGCACAGATCGGTGAGCTTCGACACCAGCTGCGGCGCCGCGTTGGATGTGACGGAAATGACGCCGTCGCCGCCATCGGCCATCACCTGGAGCGTCAGCGGATCGTCGCCCGACAGAACCGAGAACCGCGCCGGGCGGTGGCGGATTATCTCACTGATCTGGCCGAGATTGGCTGACGCCTCCTTCACCGCGACGATATTCGGATGCTCGGCCAGCTCCAGCGTGGTCGCTGCCTCGACGTTGCTCCCGGTGCGGCCGGGAACGTTGTACACGACAATGGGGATCGCTACCGCGTCGGCGATGGCGCGGAAATGCGCGACAATGCCCCGTTGAGGGGGCTTGTTGTACATCGGCGATGCGTGCAGGAGGTGGGTCGCCCCCGCGCTTGCCATTTCCCGCGACAGAGCGATGGCTTTTTTGGTGTCGTTCGACGCCGCTCCGGCGACGACCGGAACTCGGCCGCCGGCTTGTTCCACTGTGATCTCTACGACGCGCCGGTGTTCCGCACCGGTCATCGTCGCGGCCTCGCCGGTCGAGCCGCACGGCACTACGAAGTGTACGCCGCTCGCGATTTGCCAATCGACGAATGATCTGAGCGACCGCTCGTCTATTTCACCCGAAGCGGTGAACGGGGTGACGAGGGCGGTTCCGCACCCGGTGAGCCGCTGCGAGTCCATCGTACCTCCACGTGAGACACTCCCGTAACCGGGAAAGCGAACGTGGTAAATGTACGCGGCTACATCTTGGACGCGCTAACGCGATTACCTCGCGCCGTAGGCGGCGCTCCGCTTCACGAATACGGGGTCCGGGGTGCCCAGTCCCCTGAGGAGAAGGTGAGTGGTCCAGCCGATCTCGCCGATCAGGGAGTCGGGCCTGATCAGAAGCCCGTGATGCTCCTCGCGCCGCTTGCCCTCCTCCCGGCCCCTGATCCACACCTTGTCGCCGGACACGGTGTACGTCCCGCTCGTGCGCTCGGTCGTATCCTTTTTGCCGTTCAGGGTCTTGTCGAGCGCGATCACGAACGTGCCGTCCGGCTCGAGGTCGAGCGTCGCCGCGAACTGCCACTGGAGCTTTTTCAGAGTCACACCCTCGGCAGCGTACACGTAGGAGCCGGGAACGCCGGCGGGTATCGGGTCCGATTTCGGGGTCTGGCGGCAGGCTGCTCCGAGCGCTGACAGGACAACGAGCCCGAGTGAAATCGAAAGACGCGACATAATTCCTCCTCTGAAACAGCCGTTGTGGCCGTACCGCAAACTACGCTCTATTCACCGCGCCTGTTTCAGTCCGGAGTACGTCCACCATCGTGAATACGCCCGTCTTTCCCAGCAGCCACTCCGCGGCGCGCACCGCACCTTCGGCGAAGACGCGTCTGTCACGCGCCACATGGGTAAGCGTCAGCTGCTCGTAGAGCCCGTCGAAAATCAGCTCGTGAGTTCCTGGAACCTCACCGGTGCGGACGCTGGTGATCGGAACGGGACGACCAAGCTCGTCGCCCGCGGCCCGCGCGATCGCGCTCGCCGTACCCGACGGGGCGTCCTTTTTTCTGGTGTGGTGCGTTTCCACCAGGTGTGCGTCGAATCCTTTGCTCGCCCGGATCAGCGCCGCGGCGTACCGCGCCACCTCCAGAAACACGTTTACTCCGAGGGAGAAGTTGGGCGACCAGAGCAAAGCTGTTCGCGTCTCTTCGGCGAGGCGGGTCAGCTCCGGCAGCGACTCGTACCACCCCGTAGTGCCCGCAACCACCGGCACCTTCGCGCGGAGGCACGCGGAAATGTTCGCGGCAGCCGCGCCGGGCTCCGTGAACTCGACCGCGACGTCGGGCTTCCCAAGGGCCGCAGCGGTGATACCCCTGCCCCCGTCGGTTTCGGCCGCGCCGAGAATGACGGTCACCTCCCATCCCTTTTCCCGCGCGACGCCGGCAATGCCGGTTCCCATCTTCCCGTCGCCGATTATCGCAATGCGCCGTGCGGTCATATCTCCTCTCCGCCGAAGAACTGCTGGTGGAGCCTCTCGAGCGCCGTGTTGAGCTGATCCTGGTCGACGATGATGGTGAGATTGATCCCCGTAGCGCTCAGCGACATCATGTGAATCTTGATGCCATCCAGAGCGCCGACCGCGCGCCCCATGGCCGCGCTGTCGTCGCTGATCGCCGCACCCACCACGGCGACGATCGCCCGCTCCCGCTCGACCGATACATCGCCGAGCGTTGCCAGCTCGACGATCAGCGACTCGAGTCCGGATGGATCGTCCACCGTGACCGAAACGGAGACCTCGGAGGTGGCAACCACGTCCACCGAAACTCCATTGCGCTCGAAGATGTCGAAAACCCGCCGCAGAAATCCGCGCGCGAACAGCATCTTCGCCGCCGCGACCTTGACGACCGTCACCCCGCCCTTCCCCGCGATGGCGCTCACCGCTCTCCGGGGCGCATCGAACGTGATGCGCGTTCCCTTCCCTCCCGGGTTGCGCGAGTTGTAGATGAACACGGGAATGCCAAGACGCACTGCCGGAGCGATGGTATTGGGGTGCAGGACCTTGGCGCCGAACGATGCGAGCTCCGAAGCCTCATCGAATCGGATCTGCTCGATCAGCCGCGAGCCCTTCACCACCCGCGGATCCGCCGTGAGCATGCCTTCCACATCGGTCCAGATCTCGATCGAGTCCGCCTTCAGCGCCGCGCCGAGCAGCGATGCGCTGTAGTCGGAGCCGCCGCGTCCGAGCGTGGTGGTGACGCCCCTGGTGGTCCGGCCGATGAACCCTCCCAGCACCGGGACTTTTCCTTCTTCCAGCCGCGGCAGCACCCACTCGCGTGCGGCCTCGGCGATCGCATCGACCTGTGGCTCGGCGGCCATGAAGTTGTCGTCCGTGACGAAGACCTCCCTAGCGTCGACGTGCTCGGCGGGAAGTCCACGCAGGGTGAAGAAGGCGGCGACGAGGTGCGATGAAAGCTGTTCGCCGATCGCGGCGATTGCGTCGAAGCTGCGCGGCGTCGCGTGACCCAGCACCGACAGCGCCTCGGCCAGGCTCGCGAGCTCGTCGAAGCTCGCGCTCATCTCGCCCTGCACGTCGGCGGCATCCGCGGATGTGCCAAGCAGCTTCTCGCACTGCTGGAAGTGCCGGTCGCGCAGCGCTTCGACGCCGCGGAGCGCGCCGATCAGATGGCCCTTCGCGGATTGCTCGCCGATCGCAAGAAGAGAGTTCGTCGCGCCGCTCAGCGCTGAGACCACCACCACCGGCCGCCGGTCGAGGCGGCCTTTGACTATGTCGGCGGCGCGTCCGATCGCTTCCGCATCTCCAACTGAAGTGCCGCCGAATTTGACGACTATCACACGCTGTTGAAGCCGCCGGTCGAGGCGAGCAGCTCCGCGTTCAGCACCGACCCGCCGGCCGCGCCTCGAATGGTGTTGTGACCGAGCGCGACCATCCGCAGATCGAGAACCGCGTCACGCCTCACGCGACCGACGGTCACCGTCATGCCGTTGCCCGCGTTAACATCACGCCTGGGTTGCGGCCGGTCGGGCGCGTCGGTGACGACGAGCGGATGCAGCGGCCTGCTGGGCAGTCCGGCCGTCGAGGGGAGTCCCTGCCACGCGCGCATCGTCTCGATCGCTTCTTCCGGAGTCGGCTTCGTCTCGAACCCGATGGTCATGCAGATGGTATGGCCGTGTTCGACCGCGACCCGATTCGTATGCGCGCTCACCTTGAATGCGGCGTTCAATACCTCGTCGTCTGCATACGTGCCGAGCAGCTTGAGCATCTCGCGCTCGAGCTTCGGCTCTTCGTCGGAGATGTACGGGATGACGTTGCCGAGGATGTCGAGCGAAGGCACGCCCGGATAACCCGCTCCCGAAACCGCCTGCATCGTCGAGAGAAAAAGCTGGCGAATCCGATAGCACTGGTGCAGAGGCGCGAGCGCGACCGCCGCTACGGTTGCGGAGCAGTTGGCGTTGGTCACGATCGCTCCGTCCCAGCCGCGGTTCCGCCGCTGACAGTCGATGAGCGCAAGGTGATCGCCGTTCACCTCGGGAATGACCAGCGGGACGTCGGGCTCCATCCGGTAGTTCTTCGCGTTGCTGAGCACGAATTTTCCGGCGCGCGCGAACGCCATCTCCACTTCCCCCGCGACCACCGCGTCGAGCGCGGAAAAAACGATCGGTGCGGTGACCACTCCAGGATCGCACGCAATGACGCGCCTGGATGCGACCGCCTGCCCCGGCCGCTCACCTTCGAGCCAGCGCGTGACCTCGCCGTACTTTTTGCCCGCCGAGCGCTCGGAGGCAGCCAGCTCGCGGAGCTCGAACCACGGATGATCGGCCAGCAGGCGGACGAATGTCTGGCCGACCGCGCCCGTCGCACCCAGCACCGCCACCGGCCATTTCCCGGTCCGTCCACGCGGCAAGGCAGTCATCGGGCGAGCAGAGTTCTGGCGAGCCGATCGTAGGTGTCTACGCTCGATCTGAGCTCGTCGACATCCACGTGCTCGTCGGGAGTGTGCGCGACGTGGATCGAGCCGGGGCCGAAGAGGAACGGCTCGCCCCAGTTGTCGAGCAGCGGGATGTCGGAGGTGTAGGCCACCGGACCGGTCTCGAAGCCGGGTACGGTCGCGAACTTTCGGGCGGGAATATGCGAGCCGAACTCGACGTCGGCACGCCCGCTCGCCCACTCGAGGATCATTTTCCGCAGCGGCTCGACGTCTCCGACCAGACGAAACATCAGCTCGGCCTCGGCGTGCGCGGGAATGACGTTCGCTTCGGTCCCTCCCCGAATCGTGCCAATGTTGACAGTGGTGTCACCAAGCACCGGATCTGAAGCGAGCGGGAGCGTTTTGAGCGTCGGCAGGAGCTCCAGCATCGGCTCGATGGCGGACTTGCCGAGGTGCGGATACGCGGAGTGAGCTTCGCGGCCACGGGTGCGAAGAGTCACGCGCAGCGATCCCTTCGCTCCGTTGGCGAGCTTGCTCTCCGTCGGCTCGCCGTTGATCAGGAACCTGCTCCTCGTCCGCAGATTGTTGGCGGCGCGCGCGCCGTCCGATCCCTTTTCCTCACCGACGACGAGGAGAATCTCCACGCGCTTCTCGCCGTCGTTCACGAGCCTGTCAGCCGCGACGAGCATCGCGGCGGCGATTCCCTTCGCGTCGGCTGCACCCCGACCGAACAGCCTGGAGCCCTCCAGACGCGGCGGCAGGTAGGGCGGCACCGTGTCGAGGTGGGTAGAGAACGTCACGCCGCCGCCCGACCTGGACGCCCAGACGTTGGCGCGGCCACGGCTCACTTCCTGAAGCGTCACGTTCCAGCCGCGAGCGACGAGCCACCGCGACACGAAATCCACCACGGTCCCTTCGGAGCCCGTGGTGGATTGAATCGCAAGTAGCTCTGCCGCCAGCGAGACGACGTCCGTCATGCGGGGAAGTTAGCGTCGACTAGCCCCGCGCGCGCCCTCAGGCAGTCGCGTTGACCCTCGTCGCAGCAGCCTGCGTCGTTGCATCGAGCCCCTGCACGTGCTCGACGAACATGCTCTGAACGAGCCGGTTTGCTTCCTTCACGTACACATCGTGGTGTCGCTCGCCGACGTCGCCGATCTCCTGAAGTCGCGGGTTGGCCAGCGCCTTCCCGGCTTCGCGGAAGGTCTTGAAGGTGTCCTCGGCCTGCCGGGCCATGACTATGTCGCCGACCAGGCGCAGGAAGTCGCTCTCGCGCGCGGCATCGGCGAGGTCGCGCGCCGCGCCAAGGGCCTTGCCCAGGAATTTCTTGCCGGCTCCCGCTTCGGCGCCAAGCTCGCCCTGATAGTCCTCGAGCATCCGCTGGTGCTCGCGCATCGTCGGGATGTGCCGCGTGCAGAGATCGCGGAAGCGGGGATCTTCCGCCTGCCCTTCGTGGTCCTCGAGCGCCTTGAGGAAGGTCTGGTGCTGCATGACGGCGTTGTTCACCTGGCTTTTGAGAAAATCTATTCCGCGGTCCATTGTTGTCTCCGTGTTTTCGGGTGATTCCGGCGGTGCTTTTCGCGCGGTTTTTCTACACGATACAAAGGCACAAGACGGGCCATGTTGGAACCCCAAAATCGACGGGGTCGGCTATTGGGGGGCGGGGGGCAAAAACGCTATCTGGCGTCTACCGGAACATCTGCCGAACCCCGGCTCGTAAGTGACGGCCTGGCAGGAGCTTAGAGATAGAAGGGCGAACAACCCTGTTCGCCCCTTTGGCGTTGTAAGCTGCCTAGGGGAAAAGAACGGGTGTGAGGTGCGAGGCTCGATCGCCTTTCCTTTTCCTCGGTATCAGCAACCGGCCCGCCAGCGGCTCGACAGAAACCGTAACAGGCGTCCTCCCGAGAAGCTCACCATCGGCCTGCGCCGGCATCCCCGGCTCCGTCTCGACCTTGAACTCGCGCCCCGACCGGTAGAACAGACACGGATCAGGGCTGAAATCCCTGCGAATCATGCGCCAGAGAATCCTCAGCGCATCCCGGAGATTGCGCGGGGAAAAAACGCAGGCATCGAGCTTCCCGTCGTCGTGGATGATTCCCGTCCCCAGAGTGACGATGTCGTTGAGGACCGCGCCGAAGTTGGCGATCAGCACAGCCGACGCGGTCAGCTCGAACACCTCGCCGTCGACGGTGAGGCGGAGCGCGAACCGCTGATTGCGCAGAACGGCCTTGTACCCTCCGATCACGTACGCCATGAAGCCCAGACGTTTCTTCAGCTTCGCCGGAGCTTCGGCAATCATCGTCGCGTCGAGCCCCACGCCTACGCCGATCGCGAAGCGGCGGCCATCGCCGAGCCGGCCCATGTCCAGCCGCGCTTCGTCACCGTCGAGAAGGAGCGGCACGGCGCGCGCGGGATTGAGCGGAATACCCAGCGAGCGGGCGATGACGTTGCCCGTTCCTCCGGCGAGCACTCCCACGGGCGGACCGCGGTGGGCGAGCGCGCCGAGAACTTCCATCACAGTGCCATCGCCGCCAAGAGTGAAGACCGCATCGTAGTTGTGCGCGTGCCTGGCGGCGAGCAGCGCCGCGTGCCCGGGCGCCTCCGTCGGCATGAAGTCGCAGGTGACGCCGGCGTCCGCGAATGCGCGCAGAGCGCGGTCGCGCAGGCGGACACCGCGGCGCGAAGCGGGGTTGACGATCAGCAGCACGCGCTCGATCGGCCGCGGGGTGAGATTCATCGCCGCCCTTGCCATCATGCGTCGGGAGTTCTCAGCGGATGCTCGGGGCGGGGATCGAACCCGCATGGGATTTTGTCCCAAGGGATTTTAAGTCCCTCGCGTCTACCGGTTTCGCCACCCGAGCGGTAACGGAGAGGAGAGGCGGCGTGAGCCGCGCTGACCCCGGGAAGGAAACGAAGCGGGAAACGGGACTCGAACCCGCGACCCCAACCTTGGCAAGGTTGTGCTCTACCAACTGAGCTATTCCCGCAAGCGATGTCAAAGCTACCGGCGGAAAACGACGGCAACAAGCGACCGAAATCCAAGTTGACAAACCCCGAACGCCAATGATAGCGTCTCCGCGCGGTGAGCGTACCTTCCCATGACGAGCGCCTGTAGTGTCCGTTCACAACCTGCGGGGAATCTATGCGTCGTAGCCTTGTCCGCGTTTCCACGGCTGCTCTGGCCTTCGCGGCTGTGTTCGCCGATCCCGCCCCCGCTCAGCGGGTGCTCGGCATCGGCGACGACGCGCTGGTGCTTCCGCGTGGAGTGCTGCGGGTACGCACGCTCGGGCAGTGGACCTTCTTCAACGAGCGTTACGGGCTCAACACGCCGGGCCGCACCGACGGGTCGCTCGAGCCGCTTGGAACGGACTTCACGCTGGATACCGTCGGCATCCGCGAGTTTCCGAATCTGGGCGGACTCGAGACCGGACTTCGATCGCTGACTGGCAACCCCAGCTTCAGCCTCTCGCTTGGCACGACGCGCCTGGATCTCCGCGCGCATGTCACGGCGATTCCCTTCGTCATCGAGGCCGGGTTGTCGCGGCGCTTCTCGCTGGAAGTCCAGGTTCCTTACGTCCAGACCCGAAATTCGGCGTTCTTCGACGTCAACCCGAACCGGCGTGAAGGCAACCTCGGATTCAATCCGGCGCCGGCGGTTCCCGCGGCAGCGGCGCAGAACGCGCTCATGTTCTCGCAGTTTACGACCGCCGCGGCAACGCTCCAGGCCTCGCTCGACGCCTGCGCCGCGAACCCGGCCGCATCTCCTGGCTGCCCGTCGCTCAACGCCCAGCGCGCCAGCGCTCAGTCGCTGATCGCAAGCTCGAGCGCGTTCGCCGGCGGCGTCAATCAGATCTATTCCACATCGCTCTTCGTGCCAATCAGGAATACCGACGCTCAGCTGGCGATCGAAGCGCGCGTCGCCGCCTTCCGCGCGCTCTACGCCCAGTTCGGCGTCACCAGCATCGCCGCGACTACGACCGGACCGTTCGCCGCGCAGAACACGCTCACGGGGGGCGACGCGCAAACCGTCCTCACCGATCCGCGGTTCGGGGTCGCGGCGGATCCGATCCGCACCGTGACCCGTTCCCACGTCGGCGACATCGATATCGGAGGCAAGTTTCTTCTCCTCGACACCTTCGGCAACACCACTGCCAGCCGGATGTCTCCGCAGGGGGTCAATTTCCGCGCATCGGTCGGCGGAGCAGTGCGCCTCCCTACCGGCCAGGCCGAATCTCCCGACAACTTCATCGATATCAGCGGGGGACAGGGTCAGACCGATCTCGAGGGCCGCGTGTTCGCCGATCTGCTGCTCGGCAGCCGTTTCTGGCAATCGTTCGTGTTGCGGTACAACAATCAGCTGGCCGATGATCAGTACATGCGGATCACGGATCTTCCCAACCGCACCTTCGCTCCGCTCTACCGCCGCCAGAAGGTGAAACGTGATCTCGGCAACATCTTCGAGTTCGAGACGTCGCCACGCGTGGTCGTCAACGACTTCTTCGCCGTCTCCGGCCACTATGTCTACCGCAGCAAGTCACAGGATCATTACACCGGCACCTTCGCCATCCCGGCGGCTGTGACCGGCTTCGCCGACATCACTCTGGATGCTTCAACGCTCGATCTCGAGACCGGGCAGAAGGAACACCGCCTCGGCGGGGGGATTGCCTTGTCGAATCTCTTCGCTTTCGGGCAGAAGAAGGCGAGCATCCCGTTCGAAGTAACCTACCTGCACTGGCAGACGGTGAAGGGGTCGGGGAACGTGCCCAAGGCGTTCACGGATCAGATTCAGCTTCGGCTTTACACCAGGCTGTTCGGCAACTGATGACGGGCTGAAGAATACGGCGCCCGGTCACGCCGGAGCGGGCCCAGCGCTCTCCAGAAGCTCCTTCGCGTGCGCACGGCTGATCTTGCTCTCCGGATCACCGCCCAGCATCCGCGCGATCTCGGCGACCCGCGTCGTTCGATCGAGCACGGTTATGTCGGCCGTCGTAACGCCGCTCCGCGCTCCCTTGGCGACGACGATGTGATGGTGGGCACGCGCCGCTATCTGCGGCAGGTGCGATATCGCGAACACCTGGTGCTCTTTCGCCACCCGCCGGAGGGTGTCTCCGACCTGAAGTCCCACGCGTCCGCCGATCCCCGCGTCCACCTCGTCGAAGATCAGCGTCGGAACATGGTCCACTCTCGCCAGAATCGTTTTCAGCGCCAGCATCACCCGTGACAGCTCTCCGCCTGATGCCACGCGCGCGAGCGGACGCTCCTCGTGACCGACGTTGAGGGTCACCCTGAATTCCACATCCTCCCCGCCTTCAGCTGAAGGCTCATCGCGGTTCAGAAGCGCGGCGGTGAAGCGGCCGTCCGGCATTCCGAGGTCCGGCAACAGGCGGTCGACGGCCGTTGCGAGCTTCCTGCCCGCGGCGGACCTCACCTCGGACAGCTTCAACGCCTCCGTGGCCAGGCGCGAGCGCGCATCGGCTTCGCGCGCAATGAGATTCGCCAGATCGAACTGCGCGGTATCTATCAGGTCCAGCTCCGCCCTCGCGGACCTTCCCGCTTCGATGACGTTGTCGAGTGTCGGACCATACTTCTTCAGCAGGCCGAATAGCCTGTCGCGACGCCGGCGCATCTCTTCGAGACGGGCGGGATCGAGATCCACCGCGCCCGCGTAATCCTCGACGCTGCGGGACAGCTCCTGCAACGCGTAGAACCCGGCGTCGAACAGCTCCTGCATCCGGGAGGCGGCCGGGTCGATGCGCTCGATCGCCGTCAGCGGGCGCCGCGCCGCCGACAGCCGGGCCATCACGCTCGCCTCCTCGCCTGACAGCAC
>Ga0136633_1001951_pt1 | contig 14679 bp, 16 predicted proteins | sample AntDrymeUQ832206_2_FD_105494 | JGI IMG/M metagenome (GOLD analysis project Ga0136633, IMG submission 105494) | Polar desert sand microbial communities from Dry Valleys, Antarctica - metaG UQ83 (22.06) | ecosystem: Environmental > Terrestrial > Soil > Desert | place: Antarctica: Dry Valley... | reverse complement strand
GCGGAAGCCGGCATCGAACTCCCGGACGAGCAGGTCGTCGTGGGTCCGGCAAGCGTGGAGGGCGGCGTCGCCGCTCTGAACCGGGCCTGGGAAGACGGGCTGCGGCCGACCGCCGTCCTGGCGATGAGCGACGCGATGGCGATCGGCGCGATGCGCGCCATCCGCGAGCTCCGGCTTGCTGTACCCGCCGACGTGAGCGTCGTCGGCTTCGACGACATCGACCTCGCCACGCACACGGACCCGCCGCTCACAACCGTCCACCAGCCAATCCGCCGCAAGGGCGAGGAGGCGGTCCGGTTGCTGCTCTCGATCATCAACCAACACGACATCACGAAGCCGGAGCATCGACGGCTCGAGACGCGGCTCATCGTTCGTGACTCGACCGGCCAAAAACGGGTCCAGGACACCGTCGAGAAGTGGCGCGACGTGGATCAATGCGGGTGATTCGCGTGCGATAGGCCCGGGTGTATATATACTCGCGCTCCGGTGGCCGATCTTCCGATAGCCCTCGACGGTGCCCTTGCCGACGCGCTGTCTCGTGCCCTCGACAGGGAGGGCAAGATCCTGCGCGCGCTCGAGGAGCTGGGCCCCCTGTCGGAACGCGACGTCGTGCTGGTGGGCGACGCGGGCGGTCTCCGGCATCGACATCTCGCAGAGGCCGGGGCTCGGGTCGTGACGGTGCCATCGCTCCCGGCGAAGAAGCTCACGGCGGGCTCGGCCGACGCCGTCGTGGCCTGGTGGTCGGCATTCCGGGGCGTGGATCCGGCCGAGGTTCACGAGGTGGACCGCCTGCTGCGACCCGGCGGTCGCCTCCTGGTCGTCCACGACTACGGCCGCGACGACGTCTCCCGACTCCGCGGCGATCAGCCGGAGTACGGTCTGTGGGGCCGGCGTGACGGTCCGTTCCTCCGGACGGGATTCAAGATTCGGGTGTTGCACTGCTGGTGGACGTTCGATTCGCCCGACGAGATGGAAGATTTCCTCGGGGCCGCGTTCGGCCTTGTCGGCCGCGCCGTTGCGAGCCAGTGCCGACGGCCGCGTCTTTCGTACAACGTCGCGGTCTACCACCGCACCAGGTTGTTGGAGCCCGCGCCTGCCACATTCGAGGCCGCCGGCGCGGCCGAGCGGATCTGAGCAGCCGATTCGGGCGTCCGGTCACTCCGCAACTACAATCACGGGCGATGGATCCCAACGCACGCCGGCCGATCGCTGATCGGCGCCCGCTTCCGCCCGGCCGCCCTGGGCCGGCCCCGGCGCCGGCCGGCGGGCCGCGGATCGGGCCGCTCCGCATCACCCCGGTCCGCGTCGTCCTCGTCGTGGCGCTCGTCGGGTCCCTGGCGTACGCAATCTATGCGCTGACAGTCCGCGACACGGCCGCCCAGCTGCCGCTCCTCAGCTCAGGCGCGGCCGTCCTCGGGATCGCGTTCCTGGCGCTCGCGGTCTCGGGCTTCCTGGGCATCCGCGAGGCCGGCTACGAGGGCAGGGACGGCCGGGCGGTCCTGCTGGCGGTGCTCGGCGGACTCTCGGCGATCATCGGATTTGGTTGCCTCGCGATGGCGATCGTCCTCGCGATGGTGGCGTAGCCCCCACCTATTCACCACGCGAGTGCTAAGCGGAGTTGCCGGGCTCCATCGACTCGCTGCGTGCCGTTCATAGACGTGTCAGGCTAATTCGCTCCAGGATTCCGGCCGCCCGCTGGTGACCGGCCGCCTCCTACGCGCCTCATGAGCAGGTGACAGAAACCGAGGGCGCAGGGACCCCTCTGCTAAACTCGGCCGCGCTCCGCCCCCATCGTCTAGAGGCCTAGGACGCCACCCTTTCAAGGTGGAGATCAGGGGTTCGAATCCCCTTGGGGGCACTCCCGCTGTCTTTCGAAGAAGGGCCTCGCCGCGGGCGTCCACTCGATCGTTTCCAGCCGCCGGTCGCGCACGACGACCCGCTGGACGACGATCCGGCTGAGTTCCTCCCGGCGCTCAGGCGAAGCTGCCTCGATCGCATCGGGCAGAGCGAGGACGCGCGCCCGATAGGCGTCGAAGGCCATGATCCGGTCGCCGTCCGGCAGGTCCCCGAGGATGGCACGGGTCGCATCCCGTTCGGCCTGGTACTCGGTGTCGCTGAGGTCGCCCCAGGCATGCTGCTTCTTGAGCTGCTCGAGACGGGTCAGGAGCCGCGCCCGCTGGCGGCCGGCGACCGCGACCTCGGGCGTCTCCAGGGGCCGGCGCAGCTCGACCCGCGCGGCGTCGATGACGGTGGCCGGCAGCACCCCGCGGGCGATGGTGGCCAGGACGCTGACCTCGACTAGATCGGCCGGGCAGCGTCGGGCGCGGCAGCCCAGCGTGGGGCACCGGTAGTAGCGCCGTTCGGTGCCGCGCTGGAGATGCGCCTCCCCGCGCATCCGGGTGCCGCACCCGCAGTAGAGCAGGCCACGGAGGACGTAGTGGCGGAACGGTCGCGGCTTGTTGCCGACCCGGGTCCGGGCGGCGATGGCGGCCGTGGTCCGGCGGTACTCCGTCTGGGTGAGGATCGGCTCGTGCCGCCCGGGACGCTCGTCACGGCCCCGCTTCTCGACCACGAACCCGAGGTAGAAGCGGCGGCTATTAGTTTTCGTTCGAAGGAAGAAGTCCACGAAGCAGCGTCGACACCGAATTCCGTTCAGGCAGCGGCGTCGCGCGGTCAGACCCCGATCGCGATCGCCACGTCCGGCCACGTCCGATCGGTCTCACCCTCGAGCCGCCGGAGATAGACGCTCGTGACGGCGAGGCTCGAGTGGTCCAAGAAGCTGCTCACGGCCTCAATCGAGGCCCCGGCGTCGCGTCGGAGCTTCGCGGCTGTGTGGCGGAGGATGTGTAGCCCGGTCGCCGCAAGGCCGGCCGCCCGAAGGTAGCGCCGGAACCGGTTGTAGAAGGTGCTGCTCGTGATGCCGCTGGGACCGGCCCCAGCCTGCCAGAGCGACGCGCTTGGCGCCATGTCCGCCAACGTCAAGCCAGCATCGCTGAGCGTGGCACGCAGCGCCTCGTAGGCCGGACGTGGCAATTCGCGTCGGCCACGCTTCCCGCCCTTGCGCGGTACGAGTAGAAGGCCGTCTCGCCCTCAACGGTGATGTCACCGGCGGTGAGGCCAATGACCTCCGCGCGGCGCCTTCCGGTGAGGACGAATGTGAGCAGCAGTGCCCGGTCTCGCCGGCCTGCAACGGTATCCGGCACGATGGCGAGGAGCCGGCGGACCTCATCAGCATTCAGTCCACGGGCGACCGACTGGACCGTGCGGGGTCGCTCGAGCGCATCGCACGGGTTCCAAGCGGCCAGAGCCATGCGGATGAGGAAGCGGTAGTAGCTCGACAGGCAGGTGATCCTGGCACCGACCGTCGCGGAGGACGGCTCTCGACCGGAGAGACCGATCCCATGGGCCCACCCGAAAACGTGTGCCGGGGTCACGAGATCGGGCGACCCGACCCGGAGGAGGAACGGCCACAACATTCCGGCATAGGTCTCGACTGTCCGGCGAGAACCCGACCGGCGTTCCTTCTCGGCCAGGAAGGCCACGACGGTCTGTTGCCAAGCCGGTACGTCCTCACGAGCAGCGGCGAGTCTGAGCTGGGGGTTCATCGGCGGCACCTCGGTGACGGGTTTTGGACGCCGCCATCCATCACTCAGAACGCTAGGGAAAGCAACACGATGCCGGGATCGTGGACGCCAGTCGATAGCTTGTACGTCCGCGGTCTGGGACCGAGCCCATCCATCGCGGTGTGGGTGGCGCGAGACCGGGGCTGCTTTGCCGCCTCGCGACATCTCGCGGTCATGAGGCATCGGCGGAACCGAGAGCTCGCCAGTCGATGACGACGCGGGCGGTCGGTCGCGGCCGGTACCCGTCGCCGCCTGTCCGCGCAAAATGGATCCAATCGCTTCAGCCAGGAGGCCATTTGCATGGGAGCCGATTGGCCGCCCGACGAGCCGCGCGAGGCGACCGCGACCTTCGGGGACTCGGTTCTATTCGAGGATCACGTGGACGCCAAGATCGCCACGCCGTTGCATCCCCTGCTCCTTGAAGCCGCGCGGGAGGCCGCTGCGCGAGCGGCGGCAGCTGCCAGTACAGACCCCAACCGAGAGCTGCAGGAGGCCTGCGTCGCGATCTTCGCGGCCGCTATCGCCGTCGAGACAGCGACCCACTGGGCGGTGGAGACGCTGGCGCCGGGCCTCTTGAGCGCCATCCAGGACGACGAGCTGGCGCACAAGTGGCAGGCCGCGGTCGAGCAGATCACCGGCGTTCGTCCAAGCCTCGGCGCGGGGACTGGGCACGCCGTCAGCCGGCTAGCCCGCGACCGAAACCGCATCGCGCACAACCCGAGCCGCGGGTATTCATTTTTCGCCCCTCCCCGGCGCAGGTCGGGCGGGCGCTCCGACATTCGGACGGAATTCGACGCCGCTCGAGCCGCGCGGGCGTCTGCGACCGCGTCGGACGCGATCCGTGATCTCGGTCTGGGAACGAAATGACCTCCACGCGAGCTCGTGGGCCTTTCAGCCCCGACACGATGACCACATCGTGTTTCCCAAGCAGAATGTCGCGGGTTCGAATCCCGTCTCCCGCTCCACTTTGCCTCGTTGGCCGGGGGCCGATGGTGCGCCGCGTCAACGAAACGCGACGCGTCACTTGTCGGCGCGGGTCGATGCCCAGACACTCCGGCGCTGATCAAGGTGTTCATGAGCGGACATTCGATGCATTCTCCGTCGATCCCGATGTCGGCAGCGAGTTGCCCCTGAGCGCGGTCCGGTCCGGTCCGCCCGCCCGTTCACCCGGCCGCGAGCAGCGCGACCCCGAAGGCCAGCGTCGGGATGTAGATCGTGAGCGGCGGCACGTCCCCGAACGCGACCAGTCCCGCGACGAGGAGCGCGGACAGGACCGCGCTCCCCCACCCGAGCATCGGTCCGATGGGGCCGCCCGCGGTCGCCGCGACGCCGAGCGCCCCGATCGCCGCGAAGCCGATGACGATGAAGCCCTTGAAGAGACCACCGCTCAGTCGATCGAGCGGTGCGCTCCCGACATCGACGACGCCGGTCTCCACGAACGTCCGGGCGGTGGTCGGCAAGACGGTGTGGCGGTAGAGCAGGGAGATGATCCAGAGGGTGGCCGCGATCTCGAACGCGCCCACGGCGCCGGAGGCGAGAGCTCGACCCCATCCGTCCGGGAGGAGCGCCGGTAGCCCGGCGAACCCGGCCGCGGTCACGACGGTCCCCATCATCAGGAACAGGCTGGTGAACCGCCACGCGCCGTGGCGCTTCGCGACGATCGCGAAGTAGTCGGCCTGAGACGCCGTCCAGGCGCGGAAGAGATAGGGGTTTCCCGCCCCGATCCAGAACAGGACGGCTCCGCCGACCAGGAGCCAGCCGGTCAGGTGACCTGCGTCCATCCCCACATCCCTTCTCCCGTGTCGACCGGTGGAGGGTAGGCGCACGAAGGGCGCCCCGGATGCCCGATCGATGGGCCTACCCTACTCCAGCCCCGTCCGCGCCCCCGTCCCCGATCCCTTGCCCTTCACCTTCTGTCACGTCGGCTCCTCATCGGCATGCCTTCGAGCCCGCGGTGGGTAGCTACCTCAGCGCCCGCCTCCCCGCGATCACGAGCAAGACCCGCGCCGGCACGCCGATTAGCATCAGCGGGAGCGCGAAGCCGACGCCGAGGACGAAGGCGAGCGGCGTCGCCACGAGCGCCAGCCACGCGCCGAGGCGCCGCCGCTGCCAGAGGAGCAGCGCGGCGACCACGTCCGCACCGCAGACCGCGACGAGGAGCCAGCCGAGGGACACGAAGATCCCTCGGCCGAGCCCCTCGAACGGGCCCGACAGCGCCCGGAAGCCGAACATCATCGGCAGTTCGCCGTTCCGCTCGAGGGACGCGAGGACGAACGGGGTCGACAGTCCGAACCCGAGGCCCAGGAACAGGTGGACCAGGGCCGCCGCGCGCAGGCGACCCTCACCCGCGACCGGGGTTGCGCCGGCGGGGCGAGGGCTCACGCCGCTCGCCGGGCCGAGCGCGCGCCGGCTACCGCCGCGCCTGCGCCGAGGAGACCGACCCCCACGTCGGTCAAGAGGGCGGCCGGATCCTGCACCTGGGCGACCGCGAGGAACCCATATAGCGCTGCCCACGCGAGCCCGAGGACGCTGGACCACGGCGTGAGCCCGGCGCCGCGACTTCGGACGAACTGGACGCCGAGCGCCACGGCCGCGAGCCCCACGACGAACGTGGCCGCCCAGGACACGGGCTCGGTGCGGAAGGCGATGGTGGCGCTGATGCCGAACAGTGCGCCAACCAGCCACAGGATCCCTGATGCCTTGAACGCGTTCACGCGGTCCCCCTCATGCCTCCAACGCGGTCGTGACCGCAATGCCACCGGATCCCGCGGTGGCAAGGGGCACGGGACGCCTGGTAGGGCTCAGCTAGAGTCCGCGCGGCGACGAGAAGTCCCGCCTGTAGCGCGGGCTCGCGCAGCGAGCTCAGCCGGCGTCTTGCCCGTGTCGGGTTGGATGTTCTGGTTGAGACGGAACAGGTTATTTGGGTCGAACCGAGTCTTGAGAGCGACAAGTCGTCGGTAGGTGTTCTCGCCATATGCGCCGAGCGTCATGTTGGTTCCGACCTCGGATTGCTCGTTGACGTAGTTGCCGCGCATCGAAATCGCCGTCAGCCCAGCCGACGTTTGGCGTCCCCACGCGATGCACCGCTCGTCGTCCGCAGCGGCGTCCCAGACGGGCTCGACGATCCAGTAGAAGCCGGCCCTGCGGCCCGTGTAGGCCGTGGCGTCATCGGTGTGGTCTGCGATCGCGCCGCCGAGCTGGAGCACATAGACCTCGGCATCCGGCGCTGGTGACTCGTCGAGGGCGGAGGCGATCTGGTCGATGGCGTCCTCGGTGAGGGCGGCGAGAAACCCGCCCTTCGCGTAGTAGCGGCGTCCCGGCTGGAAGTGCTCGTCCGAGTGGCTCTGCAGCTGGAGGAACGTCATCCCCCCGACCGCCGCCGTGGACAGCGTTCCGAGCGTTCCGTAGGGCGTGACCGCGGTTTCGGCGCCCTCGGCAGAACCCGACCAGACCGCCGTTACCCGTGCGCCGGCGGCGGTCACGGTAAACGCAGAGGTCAGCGGTCGGGGGGCGTCGGCGGCCAACGCTGCATATCGCCGGAGCACCGCTGGTGTCTCCGGGGCCGGATACATCCAGCGGCCAACGAGGACCGGGCCGAGCTCGTGCATCTGGAAAGTGAACCGCGTGACCACGCCGAAGTTGCCGCCACCACCGCGCAGGCCCCAGAACAGCTCCGGCTCCACCTGTGCGCTCGCGCGGATGACGCGCCCATCCGCGGTGGAGACCTCCGCCTCGACGAGGCTGTCGATCGTGAGCCCAAGACGACGGCTGAGCCAGCCCATCCCGCCACCGAGGGTCAGCCCCCCGGCACCGGTGTGCGACACGACGCCCGTCGGCGTGACAAGCCCGTGTGGCGCTCCCGCCCGATCGAGATCGACGAGCAGCGAGCCGCCGCCAACGGAAGCGATGCGCGCGGCCGGATCGACGGCGATCTCGTTCATGGCCGACAGATCGAGCACGATCCCATCGTCGCAGGTCGAGAACCCCGGGAAGCTGTGCCCACCACATCGCACGGCGAGCGGGCTGCCAGTGGTGGCGGCGACATGGATTGTCCGTGTCACATCCGCGACGCTCGCAGCACGGACGATGGCCGCCGGGAGACGGTTGATCACCCCGTTCCACACCAGTCGCGCGTGCTGGTAGTCGCCGTGATCCCGCCCGATCACGGGCCCGTCGAGCTGCGCCCGTTCGAGCTCCCGCAGCAGCCGTGGCGCGAGCATCCAGACACCTCACGTCGATCGATAGCCAACGCCGGCGGCGATTCTACTCAGGGCCTGCGCGTGAAGTCGCAGCGCGGGATCGTGGGTCATCTTGGCATGCTTGCACGTGCAAGAGTCTCCGAAGATGCGGAGGTGGGGCGATGGGCGAGGAAGCACGCCAGGCGATTGAGGCTCACTTCGCCGCGGCTGGACGCGACGGGAGAAGGGCTTCCGAGACATACAGCGACGACGCCGTTCTCGAGTTCCCCCAGGGTGGTGAGCGGATTCGCGGCAAGTCCAACATCATCGCCTTCCGGTCGGCGTACCCAGCGAGCTTGGACTTTGAGATGCGCCGGATGATCGGTTGCGACGACCTCTGGATCAACGAGTACGTGATCCGCTATGACGGAAAGCCGAGCCACGTCATCGGTGTGATGGAGTTCCGCGACGACAAGGCCGTTGGCCCTTTCGAAGTACCGGCGGTCATCGAGCGCCCCTCAACGCCGCGTCCTGGGGGCGAGATCGCGCTCGGCGGCTGGTCGTCGACGCCGACGCGCCGACTTGGCGCTGCCGTCGCTGCCCCCATGAATGGAACGAAGGTCAGGAGCCCAGCCTGGCTGGCGTCGTGGCGGCGAGGCGATCGCCGATGTCTCGGACTGCCCGGGCGAGCCCCTCCACCTCGCCGAGCGTCGTCCGCGGGTTGATATAACAGGGTCGAATCGCGAACTTCCCGCCGATCCGGGTGGTGGACGGCACGTAGGGGGTTTCGGCCCGCAGCCGTCGAGCGATCTCGGCATTGAGGCGGTCGAGGCGCTCTTCGTCGAGGCCCGCGTCCCGGTAGCGGAAGCAACAGATCGAGAGCACCGGCTCTGCCAGCAGCTCCAGGCGATCATCCTCCCTGACGAGCTCGGCGAGGCGCCTCGCGAATCCGTTGTGGCGCCTGACGCGGTCGCGCATGCCCTGCGCCCCGATCTCGCGCAGGGCGGCCCACACCATCACCCCGCGCGATGGCGCGGATTGATCGAGATTGAAGTCGTGGTAGAGCTCGCCGAAGCTGTCGAAGGGTGAGCTCAGCTCTGTCCCGTCGCTGACGACGGCGCCCTCGAGATACTCGGCCGGCTCCAGGGTAAAGGCCCGCCCGAGCAGCCCGCGATCCCGGACGAAAACCGCGCCGATGCCGAGCGGCGTGGCGAGCCACTTATGCGGATCGACCACTGCCGAGTCCGCGCGTTCGAGGCCCTCGTACAACGGCGCAACTCGCTCGTCTAGTCGACCGAAGAGGCCGTAGGCGCCGTCGACGTGGAGCCACGTCTCGAACTCCTTCGCGAGGTCGGCCATCGCGCCGATCGGGTCGATCGCACCCGCATTCACGGTGCCGGTACTCGCGACGAGCGCGACCGGGAGGATCTCGGCCGAGCGATCTTCTTCGAGGCGGCGGCGCAGATCATCCAGCCTGATCCGGCCCGCAGAATCGACCGGAATCAGGGTGACCGCCTCACGACCGAGGCCGAGCACGGCAGCGGCTCGTGTGATGACGTGATGGACCTCGCTGCTCGCGTAGATGCGTGCGCGGGCCGCTGGCAGGCCGCTCCGCGCGGGGTCGACACCCTGTCGTTCGAAGGCTGCCTGCCTGGCCGCGCCGAGACCCACGAGATTGGCGGTCGAGCCTCCCGGCGTGAACGTGCCCTGCCAGGTCGCCGGGATATCGAGTAGCTCGGCGAGCCAGCGGAGCGCGACGGCTTCGAGATAGTTGAACGACTGGACCCACCAGCGTTGCGAGCCGGCTACCGTGGCGGCCAGCGACGCCGCGGCGCCGACCGTCGTCGGCGCCGTCGTGATCCAGCCGTTGAAGCCCGGTGCGCCATTCCGCAGGCCGTAGGGGATGACTTCCTCGGCGAGCTCGCGCAACACCTCATCAAGGCCGCTGCCGACCTCGGGCACGGGCTGGTCGAGTCGCGCCAGCCAGCGTCCGTGCTCATGAGCTGCCGGGTCCGTGCCCTCGAAGCGAACGAACTGTTCGAGTGCCGGCAGGAGCCGCTCGATCGCTTCCCCGAGGCGCTCGGTCTCGGACGGATCAGCTGTGCCCGCGAACGAGTGCTCGTCGGTCTGCGTCATGGTCGAACAATAGCCCGCGCCGGATGCCGGACGCCACCCCGTCCTGACGGGCCTATCCCACCTCCGCGCGATCAGTCGAGCCCTGGGTGCTCGCCGTTCATGATGCGTCGTTCAGTTGAGAGCGCCGGGTCAACTTCAGCAGTCTCGAGCGGCGGCCCGGTGTCAGGAGGGAACACGAGACGGGCAAGCTGGTTGTGTGCCGCGAGGCGGGAGCGAGGATCCCACGCACGATCTTGCCATCGTGTGGGGGGCGTGCCCCCGTCTTCGAGTGAGTTTGGCTCGTTCGGTGCTCGGCCGAGGTCGCCCGATCGGGAGCTGACCGTTTGGACTCGTCTCCGGACTGCGAGGTCGTCGGACGAGACCCCGGCGAACCACTTGGGACCGGGCGCCGGCAGCGTCTCGCTCCGCAGCTCCTGCCATCCGCGCTTACGCGCTCCGGTCAGTGCGCCCCCATTCGTTCCAGTACGTGCGCTCCCGTGCGGGTACCCGCTCCGCGGGCCGGAAGTCGACGCCGGTGAAATAGGCGACCGGCAGGAGGGCGACCTGGGTGACGTTCTCGGGGATGCCGAGGAGGGCACCCATTTCGCGCTCGCGGAGCAGGTGGCTGGTCGTCCACGCGGAACCGATACCGCGCGCCCGCAGCGCAAGCATCAGGGACCAGGTCGCCGGGAGGATGGAGCCGTATCGAGTTGCATTCCGAAACGAGCTCCCACCTTCGACACGTCTCCCCTTGGGGGCACTCCCTCCGGCCGCTCGAGGGGCCTCCTGCTACCATCGCCCGCGATGGAGATCATGGGCGTCCGGATCCCGACGATCGTCAAGGACAACGTCGCGATCCGGTGCGATGGCTGCCGCGGGATCATCGACGGCACCCCGTGGCGGCTGAACATCCTCGACATCGTCGCGACCGAGATCCCGGCCGACTGGACGGGCGAGACGGGGATCAACCCGGGGCCTTTCCAGTTCCACGCCGATCCGGCTCATGCGCGGCTCTGGATGGCAGAACGAGGGTTCCTCTTCTGCCGGAAGGGCGAGGTCCGCGAGATCATGCGTCCCATCCCGATCCCCGGCGACCTCGAGCGCTGGGGGCTGTGCGACGGCATCCACCGCGACGACCACGAGCTCGTCCCCGCCTGACCCGATGGCCGCCGTTCTTCTCCCCGGCCTGACCTCACTTCTCGCGCTCGTCCTCGCCGTCGCTCTCCTCGACCAGTGGCGCGAGCGAAGGGCTGCCTTCCAGCTCATCTGGGCGACGGGCATGTTGTTCTTCGGGATCGCCTCCGGGTGCGAGGCGCTCGCCGCGGCCGGCGGTTGGAACGAGGGCCTGTACCGGACGTGGTACCTGACCGGCGCGGTCTGGACGGCGGGATGGCTCGGCCTCGGGACTGCGTTCCTGCTTGGCAAAACCCGGTTCGGCTACACGTTCGCGTTCTGCCTCCTCCTGGCCGGGGTGTTCACCGTGCTCACCCAGCGGCGGTTCGGCTACGCGGACTCCGGCGCCGCACCGGTCCTCTACCTGATCGGGGCGGTCGTGCTGGCCCTCGCGGTCGCGGTGGAGACGTACTTCCAGAACGAGCGCTGGCCGTTCCTCGCGGCCGGCGCGGTCGTGGGAGCGACGATCCTCTCCCTCGTCCTGATGGTGACGATCACGCTTCCGGCGCCTGGTTATGCCCTCAACGCGGTGACCGGCGTCCCTGTCGCGGACCTCTTCCCGGGCACGCTTCGGCTGTTGACGCCGTTCCTCAACGTGACCGGCGGCCTCGCGCTCGCGCTCGGCGCGCTGTTCTCCGCGTACGTGTTCATGCCGAAGCGCAGGGTCCTGGCGTATTCGCTCGACCCGAACCAGCCGGGCGACCACTTCCTCTTCAACATCTTCATCGCACCGGTCGCGATCATCGTGAACTTCGCCGCCTCGCTGCCCCGCGCGCTGGCGGACCTGGTCCGGGGCCGGCTTCACAGCCGCGTGCCGGCGACGATCCTCATCGCGCTCGGCGGATTCCTCGCGAGCGGTGGCGACACCCTGCTCCGATTCGGGGTCACGGAATTCTTCCACCTCGCGAAGTTCCTCTCCGTTCTCTTCCTCCTCGTGGGCTTCCTCGTCTCGGTCGAGGCGTTCCGCGAGATCCGCGTGCCGTTCACATCGATCCGGCTTGCCACAGGGCGCCACGAGCGCGTCCCGGTCGAGCACTGAGCTCCGCGACGGCCCGCGTCGAGGCAGGGCGAGTGCCCGCCTCCGGATACCTCCTCGTCGTCGCCGCGGCTTCGCTGTTCGCGTGGCTCGGGCCGCTGTCCCGGTGGGCGTACGACCGCGGCATGGAGCCGCTCTCGTTCGTCGCGTGGCGAGCCGCGATCGGGGCGCTCATCCTGGCGGCCGTCGTCGGACTGGCCGCCTCTCGAGGACGGCCGCTCGTCCACCTCTGGCGCCTCGGTCGCCGTCAGCAGCTATCGTTGGCGCTCGCGACGCTCATGGCACTCGCCCTCAACATGGCGATCTTCGGGGCCTTCTCACGGGTCACGATCGCCGTCGCGCTGCTCGCCTTTTACACCTACCCGGCGATGGTCGCGACCGTTGCCATCGTCCTTGGGCGTGAGCAGCCGTCGCGCGGGACCCTCCTCGCCCTCGTCCTGGCGCTGGGCGGCATGGCGGTCGTGCTCGTCGGCGGCCTCGACCCGGCGGCCGGAGTCGTGGTCGACGGCCTCGGCGTGCTCCTCGCGCTCGGGGCGGCCGCGGCCCAGACGGTCTTCATGACGGTCAGTCGCGACGGCTACCGCAGCCTGCCGGCCGACCAGGCGATGACATTGATCCTCCTCGGAAGCGCGGTCGGTGGAGCCGTCGCGGCCATCGCCGTCGGCGCGGGCTCCGGCCTCGCCGAGCCGCTGCGCGCGCCGGAGCTGCTCCCGATCGTCGTTGCCGCCGGGACGCTCGGGGCCGGGATTCCTTCCCTCATCTTCCTCACGGGCATCCGGCTGATCGGCGGCACCCGGACCGGCATCCTCATGCTCCTCGAGCCGGTCGTCGCGGTTGCCCTGGCCGCGGTCCTTCTCGGCGAGGCCCTTCGTCCGATCCAGCTGGTCGGGGCAGCGGCAATCCTCGTTGCCGCCGTGCTCCTGCAGCGCGCCACGGGGCCGGTCGACAGCCCTCGCGCCTGACGGAGTACATTCCCGGCCCATGACCGATCCCGAGCCGCACCGCCCCGCAGGCACGTACGACGTTGCCGGCCCGCGCGGGGCGCCGGCCCTCGTCCTCGTCCACGGCACGCGGTTGTCGCGCGCCGCGTGGGCGCCGCAGGTCGCGCGCCTCGCGGTCGACTTCCGGGTCGTCGTCCCGGATCTGCCCGGGCACGGCTCGCTGGCAGACGTCGGGTTCACGCTGGCCGGCGCCGCCGACTCACTCGCAGAGGTCATCGACGAGGCCGCCGGCGGACGGGCCATCGTCGTCGGTCACTCGCTGGGTGGCTATGTCGCGATGGAGCTCGCCGCGCGATCGCCCGAGCGCGTAAGGGGCCTCGTCCTTGCCGGCGCATCGCGCGAGCCGGTGGGGCCGTGGAGCCTGCCGTACCTCTGGCTCGCGCTCATTCTCCGGATCGGGGACCGGCCGGCTCTTGGCGGCCTCAACGCCCGGTTCTTCCGCTGGCGATTCGGCCCGGCAATCTCCGAGCCTCTCGTGGCCGGCGGGTTCTGGCCGCGCGGCGGCGCGACGGCCCTCGGGGCCCTGATGGGCGAGCGATTCATCCCCCGCCTCGAGCGCTACCCGGGCCCGACGCTCATCCTCAACGGCAGCCTCGATCCGCTCTTCCGCCTCGGCGAGCGGGCATTCCTCGCCGCCGCACAGGACGGACGTCGGGAGGTGATTCCGCGCGCCACGCACCTCCTGAATCTCGACCGGCCCGCCGCGTTCAGCGAGGCGGTCCGGCGGTTCGCGGCGGGCGTCGCGGCCGACCCCGACAGGGCGCCGTAACCGGGTCCGAACGACCACCGGGGTATACTCGCGACGTCCTCCACTCACCATCCGCGAGGTTCGATGCGCGTCCGAAAAGCCGTCTTCCCGGCCGCCGGCTGGGGCACCCGCTTCCTGCCCGCTACCAAGGCGCAGCCGAAGGAGATGCTCCCGCTCGTTGACAAGCCGATCATCCAGTACGCCGTGGAAGAGGCGGTCGCTGCCGGGATCGAACAGGTCATCATCGTCACGAGCAGCCAGAAGCGCGCGATCGAGGACCACTTCGATCTGTCCTACGAGCTCGAGCACATGCTCGAGGAGAAGGGCGAGATCGAGAAGCTCCGCCAGGTGCGCCACATCAGCGATCTCGCCCAGGTCGCCTACGTCCGGCAGAAGGAGCAGCTCGGCCTCGGGCACGCGGTGCTCATGGCCAAGGACCTCATCGGCCACGAGCCGTTTGCGGTGATCCTCCCCGATGACGTCGTGGTCGCCGACCGACCGTGCATCGGCCAGCTGATCCATGCGTACCAGCAGACGCACGGCTCGGTGGTGGCGGTCATGGAGGTCCCGAACGAGGAGACGAAGCGCTACGGCGTGATTGCCGGTGAGCCCGTCGACGAGACCTTGCACCACGGTCGCCTTCGCCGCGTGACGCAGCTCGTCGAGAAGCCCGATCCAAAACAGGCGCCGTCGAACCTCGCGATCATCGGGCGCTATGTGCTCACCCCGAAGATCTTCGACAAGCTGGAGCAGACGCCGCGCGGCTCCGGCGGCGAGATCCAGCTGACCGACGCGATCCAGGCGC
>Ga0136633_1001950_pt1 | contig 14681 bp, 15 predicted proteins | sample AntDrymeUQ832206_2_FD_105494 | JGI IMG/M metagenome (GOLD analysis project Ga0136633, IMG submission 105494) | Polar desert sand microbial communities from Dry Valleys, Antarctica - metaG UQ83 (22.06) | ecosystem: Environmental > Terrestrial > Soil > Desert | place: Antarctica: Dry Valley... | reverse complement strand
GTGCAGCAGCGTCGACTTGCCCGAGCCCGATGGGCCCATGATGGCGGTGAAACGGCTCTTCTCGAAGGCGACGTCGACGTCGTCAAGGGCGCGCACCTCGGCGTCGCCGGTCCCGTAGATCTTCGACACCGACGAGGCGCGGGCGGCGACGCCGGTGTCCGCGGCGGGCTGGGGTTCGGCGAGCACCGACACGGCGTTGCCTCCTCGCTGACGGGGGACGGGCTAGGGGGCCACCGCCACCCTACGAGATGAGCCGTTCCTGAGAGCCGCCTCAGCGGCTCCTGTGCCTGACATCACAGTCGGCCCATACGACTCGAACGCCGCCGGGTTCTACTGCCCGCCATGCACACATCGCAGAGGATCGGAATGGCCGTGGGCCTGGGCGCCCTGGCGGTTGCGCTCAGCGGCTGCATCGCTCCGGGCCGCGTCCGTGAGCTGCCTGCGTGAGGACGCCGCCGGTGCCACCTGCGCGGGCGTGGGCGACTCGGTGACCTCGACGCGTTCGAGCGGCTGCTCCGCGAGTTCATCGGCCAGCGCGAGGCCGGCCGGGTCAACGCGCTGACGTTGAGCTGGAGCATCGGGCGGCCCCCGACCGCGGGCTTCGCCGACGAGCTGTTCGCGGTGGTGGCGGGCTTCGACTCGTCCCAGGTGCAGTGGGCGACGATGCCCGACATCGTCGCCGCCGTCTGATCTCGCGCGCTCGCTCTAGTCGGGAGACTCGGGTGACGCGCGCGTGCCGGCGGGGGTGGCGGTCGCGGCTGGCCCTTGCGTGTACGGCTGCCCCCGCCGGCCCAACCAGACGAACCACGCCGCGGTGCCCACGCACACGATCGCGCTGACCCACGCGTTGATCCGCATGCCGAACACCTCCTGGGCGGGGTCGACGCGGAGCTGCTCGAAGAAGAACCGCCCGAACGTGTAGCCCGACAGCCAGAGCGCGACGGTCTGGCCCTTGCGGAACCGGAACCGCCGCTCGGCCCACAACAGGACGCCGAGCAGGATCAGGCAGTAGATCGACTCGTAGAGGAACGTCGGGTGGAACGTCGGCTCGGCGAGGAACTCGGCCGGCCGGTGGGCGGGATCGATCTCGAGGGCCCAGGGCAGATCGGTGGGCTTCCCGTACAGCTCCTGGTTGAACCAGTTGCCCCACCGCCCGATTGCCTGGGCGGTGAGAACGGCGGGCGCCATGCAGTCCATGAGCACGAGCGTCTCGAGGTGCTTGACCCGGGCGAGCACGACAACCGCGATGACCCCGCCCGCGATCACACCCCAGATCGAGAGGCCGCCCTCCCAGATCTTGACCGTCCCGACGATCCCGCCCTCGTCCCAGTCGTACCCCGTGAACAGGTGGTACACGCGGGCCCCGACCACGCCCCCCACGACGACCCACACCACCAGCGCCGAGAAGTCGTCGCGGTCGTAGCCCCGACGGACCCAGCGGGTCTCGGCGATCTTGCTCCCGACCAACACGCCGATCGCCAGCAGCAGGCCGTAGGCGTGGAGCGGAAACGGGCCGAGGTCGATGGTGCCGTTGGACGGGCTCGGGATCGACGCCAGCACGGCGCCCATCATCGCAGGAGCGGCTTCAAGATCGAGGCCGCTTCGTGTCGATAGGTTGGGATGATGCCTTTCCCCCGTGACCACCGAGGACGGCTCGCAACCGCAGTCGATCTGCGGGCCGTGATGCGCACCACCCGGATCGCCCTCGCCCGGCTGCGCCGCCAGCGCGAGCCTCGCTAGGCGTCCGCGGGCGAGCAGCGCGACGAACCACGTGACGGTGAGCATCTTCTCGACCCGTCCCGAACCCGAGCCGCCCGCGGCGGGGCAGGAGTCGGTGTGGGACTACCCGCGCCCGCCTCGGCTCGAGCCGGTCGAACGTCACCTCGTCGTCGTGCTCGGAGGCGAGACGATCGCCGAAACGGTGCGGGGCTTTCGGGTGCTCGAGACCAGCCATCCGCCGAACTACTACTTCCCTTCCGACGACGTCGTGCCGGGCGCGCTCGACCCGTCCGCGGGCCGGTCGTTCTGCGAGTTCAAGGGCCGGGCGCAGTACTTCTCCGTGCGGAGCGGCGACCGATTCGAGCTGGATGCGGCGTGGGGATACGAGCGCCCCAGTCCTGCGTTCGAGGCGATCACTGGGCACGTCGCGTTCTACCCGGCGCGGATGGATGCGTGTTTCGTCGACGGCACGCTGGTCACACCGCAGGAGGGAGGGTTCTATGGCGGGTGGATCACGCCCGACGTGGTCGGCCCGTTCAAGGGCGGGCCGGGCAGCCGCGGCTGGTGATCCGCTCGCGGGCTATTTGACCAGGCGCGACATGCGCCGGTCGGCCAGCGGCTTGCCTCCCGTCTGGCACGCGGGGCAGTAGGTCACCTCGTAAGACTCGTACGACACCCGCCGGAGGGTGTCGCCGCAACGGGGACAGGGCGTGCCGTACCGGCCGTGCACCACGAACTTGTCGCCGAGCTTCGGCTCCGACAGGCCCCCGGTGCGAGCGCGCTCGCCGGTGAGCGCGTCGGCAAGCGTGTCGCGGATGGCGTCGAGCAATTGCTCGCGCTCCTCGGCGCCGAGCGAGCCGAGCGTCGCGTAGGGCGAGAGCCGGGCGCGCCAGAGCGCGTCGTCGGTGTGACCGCGGCCGAGGCCGGCCACCGCTCGCTGGTCGCGGAGCAGCGTGTGGACGCGTCGGCGGTCGTTGCCCTCGCGGATCAGTCGGGCGAACTCGTCCGAGTCGGGCTCGGGGCCCAGCTTCGCCAGGGGGCCGCCGTCGCCGTCAGCCAGCACCCACCACCCCGCCTTGCGCTCGGTGCCGTGCTCGCGCACGAGCAGGGCGACGCGGTTGTCGAAGCGGAAGCGGACCACGCCGCCCTTGCCGCCGCGCGTCTTCTTGGGCGGGTCCTCGACGTCGACCCGGCCGGCCTGCGACAGGTGGACGAGCAGGCGAGGACCGTCGAAATCGAGGATGAGGTACTTGCCGCGGCGCCCGGTTCGTCGCAGCGTGCGCCCGACGAGCGATTCGGGCGGCGGTGCGACCGTCTTGAGGCCGGAGAACCCGATCGGCTCGACGGCTTCGAGCGCGGCGCCGCCGACGGCGTGCTCGAGCCGCTCCGCCAATGCCTGCATCTGGGGAAGCTCGGGCACGAGATCAGGGTAGGCGGCGCTCCGGATCGTGGCGGCCCGGTCACTCGACGGCTCGGTTCACCGGCTGAGCTCGACCGGGCGCAGGGCCGCGAGCAGCAGTCCGATCAGCATTCTCGGGGGTGAGGGTCGATCGCCCGTTCACGGCGGCGTCGGTGATCCGCGGGCCGAGGCGGGTGCAGACGAAGAAGAGGTAGAGCAGCCCTACCAACACTGCGCACGCGATCGCAGCGCGAGGAGCCGCCGGACCGCGCTACCCGCTGGAGCTGACTGCACCTGCGCTCTGGTCGTAGGTCGGCGCGCCCTTCGCCCACGCGGGGCCGTCACCCCAGTTGCGGCGGGTGCGCTTCTTCGGGTGGTCGGGGTCGTGCTGCGCGCACGCGTCGACGTAGGCCTTCATCGTTCGCTGACCTTCCGGGAGCGACCAGAAGTCCTCCTCGAGCGAGAACCGGCCGTTCCCGGCGTACTGGAGAACGGTCATGGCGGGAAAATCGATCGCCGGTTGCGACGCGTCGGGGTGGTCGCGCCGGTTCTGCATGTACACGACGACGCGCCCGCTCAGGTCGCACACGTGCCATTCGTAGACCGTGTACAGCTCCCCGAACTCCACCATGATCGGCTTGATCCAGGCGCGTACCTCCTCGCGGCCGTGCTTGTCGCCGAGGATGTGCTCGACGTAGGTGACGTCCTCGGTGAAGAGCTCGACCCAGGCATCCCAGTCCTCGTTCACCGCCCCCGCCTGCCAGTAGGCGCGGAACGCCTCCTCCACCTCGTCGAGGTCGTAGGTCGTCAACTCGGTTACCTCCTCAGTCAGGACTTGTGGGGACGGCGCCGGCCGCGGGGGCGATCCTGCATCCGGCGCAAGATGATCTGGCGGCGCTCCTGGAGCTCGCGGAACGTGAGCCCCTCGATGTCGGCTGACAAGCCGAACCCGGCCTTGACCGCCTCGAGGTCGAGCGCGGCCCGGGTGGGGTCGATGCCGATGTCGTGCACGATCCGCTCGCCGTGGTGTTCGGTGAAGTACGTGTACAGGTGGGCGATCTCACCGAGGATGTCGACGTCGGGCGCCAGGGTCGCGGTCGCCGCGTTCAGGAACATCAGGTTCTTCACGAACAGCATGAGCTCCTTGGGGGCGCGGGCGCCGTAGCCGAGCAGCTTCTTCGTGAGGTCGCTGAGCTCGGCGACGAGCTCGTCGGCCGACATCTGGGTCGGGTCCTTGACCGGCCCGTCGAGCCCGAGATCGTGCACGACCGCGTCCAGGTCGGTGTCGAACGGGAACGCGCCGAGGTCGCGCAGCGCGGCGAGCTGACCGACGACGTCGCCGGTCGTGCCCGTAACCAAGAGGCGCAGGAACGCCAGCCGTTGGGGCTCGTCGAGGCGGCCGGTGATGCCGAAGTCGAGGAGCACCGTTCGCCCGTCGGGCTGCACGAACAGGTTGCCGCCGTGCAGGTCGCCGTGGAAGACGCCGTGGAGCATCGCGCCCTCGAGCGCGGCGATGAGCCCCGAGCGCAGCAGCGCGCTGGTGTCGATGCCGGCGGCCTTCATCGACTCGACATCGTCGAAGGCGAAGCCCCGGAGGCGCTCCATCACCAGGACCCGCCGCGTGACGAGCGTGGGGTGGGGCCGGGGGACGACCATCGTGCGCTGCCCGGTCTGCGCCAGCACCCGGGCGATGTCGAGCATGTTCTCGGCCTCGAGGCGGAAGTCGAGCTCCTCGACGATCGTCTCCGCGAACAGCTCGACCAACGCGGGCGGGTTGGCCAGCGCCGACACCGGGATCCGGCCCACCAACTTCGGAGCGAGCCAGGCCATGGCGGAGATGTCCGACCGCACCAGCGCCGCCACCCGGGGCCGTTGCACCTTGACGACGACCTCCTCACCGGTGGTGAGCCGGGCGGCGTGCACCTGCGCCACCGATGCGGCCGCCAACGGCTCCTCGTCGAAGGACGCGAACAGGGAGTGGAGCGGACGGCCAAGGTCGCGCTCGACGACCGCGCGCACGTCGGCGAACGACTCGGCGGGAACGTGGTCGCGCAGCAGCCGGAACTCGGTCACGAGCTCGGGCGGGAACAGGCCCTCGCCACCCGAGAGGATCTGGCCCAGCTTGACGTAGGTCGAGCCCAGCCGCTCGAACGCGCGCCGGAGGCGCTGGGAGATCCGGGCGCGGGAGTCCGGGCGGCGCCGTTCGCGGAGGTACCAGAGGCCGACCGCGGGGACCAGCGCCCGGAGGACGCGCGTCAGCCGGCCGAGCGGCGGGACCCGTCCGGGACGGAGCAACCGCGGGACCTCGGCGCGTGTCCGCGCCCGTTCCTCGTCGAGGCCGGCGCGCCAGTCGAGCCGGTCGGGCTCGACCACCCAGGGGCCGTGATCACTGAACGCGCCCAGCGCGAGGTCGGGTGACGGGACGGCCGGCTCGGGCACGAGGCCAACGTAGTGGCGCACGCTCAAGTAGCAGCTGCCATGGTCGGACAGGCGGCGGGGTTTGCCCGCCGCCGGACCACCAGCTGCGTGCGGAGCGGCGAGCGCAGCGAGCGCGACCGGAGAGGCGCACGAGCCGGACCCCCGCCCCTGGGGGGAGGAGCGGGGGTCCGGTGAGGGCGGGGGTCCGGTGAGGGCGGGTGCCCGACGTCGGGTCAGCCGCAGACGGGCCAGGGCGACGAGCCGCTCTGGCCGTACAGGGCCGCGGCCCGGGCGTCCTGCTCCTCCGGCGGAGCGGCGGCGGGGTCGCCGGTACCGCCGACCGACTCCCAGGTCCTCTGGTCGAACTGGTAGGCGCCCCGATAGGTGCCGCTGCTGCTCACGGCGCCGTAGTTACCGTGCGACTCGCACTCCCGGATGCAGGCCAGGCCGCCGGCGCAGCGGCTCCGGGCCGAGCCCGAGCCCTGCTGGCGGGACTGGGCGGCGGCCTCGGCTTGGCGGGCGGCCTCGGCCCGGCGGGCGTCGTCCATCAGCTGCCAGTACCGCTGGATCTCGGCCTGGGCCATGGCATCGGCATAGGCGGCTGCGGCCGCGCCCTGCTGGACGGCCTGGGCGTCGCCGTAGACGGTGGTTTCCGGGGCGGCGGCCGGCCGCCCCGAATCGGGACGCTCCCCGGATGCGAGGTTGTCTCCTCGGGCGATCTGGGTGACGGCGACGGCGAGGCCGAGGGCCAGCACCGCCGGACCGACAGCCAATGCGAGTCGGGTGCGCATGGACGTTCCTCCTGGAGGGATGGGGGCCCCCGGGCCGGGACCGCGCGCGGCTACAAACCGGGGATTTAGGGAAGAAAGCCAAGAACGGGGAGCTACGCCGCTCGACGCCGCGAGCCCGGCTTTCTGATCGCCAACGGTAGTTGCCACTGGGGGCGGTCGCCGAAACCTACTGGCGAGTAACCACCGGAACTACACGGCTGTGACTCATGTCACAGCCAGGCCTGGCCCCCAATTAACCAGAACCTGGGACTCAGGGCGCGGGTGTGAAGCGCACCGGGAGGTGCTTGATCCCGTTGATGAAACTGGACCGCAGCCGCTCGGGCGCGCCCGCCAACTCCAGATCGGGGAGGCGGCCGAGGAGCTCGGCGAACATCGTGCGGATCTCGAGCCGGGCCAGGCTGGCGCCCAGGCAGAAGTGGGTGCCGAACCCGAAGGCCAGGTGGTTGTTGGGGGCCCGGGCCCCGTCGAAGCGGTCGGCGGTCGGGCCGAACACGCCGGCGTCGCGGTTGGCCGACCCGTAGTACACGACGACCTTGTCGCCCTGGGCGATCTCCCGGCCGGCGAGCTCGGTGTCGCGGGTCGCGGTGCGGCGGAACTGCATGACCGGGCTGACCCATCGCAGCATCTCCTCGACCGTGGTCGGCAGGAGGGCGGGGTCGGCGAGGAGACGGGTGCGCGCTTCAGGGTGCTCGCACAGCGCCTGGAGCCCGCCCGAGATCAGGTTGCGGGTCGTCTCGTTCCCGGCGATCACGAGCAGGAAGAAGAACATGTTGAACTCGATGTCAGTGAGGCGACGGCCATCGACCTCGGCATGCACCAGGACGCTGCACAGGTCGCCGGCCGGCTCGGTCCGCTTGCGCTCGGCCAGCTCGTGGGCGTACTGGAACATCTCCACCAGCGCGACCTTGGCGGTGATGTCGGCCTCGGCGGCGTCCTCGGAGCCGTACTCCGGGTCCTCCATCCCGATCAGGCGGTTGCTCCAGTCGAACAGCCGCCAGCGGTCTTCGCGGGGGACGCCGAGCGTCTCGGCGATCACCTGGAGCGGCAGCTCCGCCGCGACCTCGGTGACGAAGTCGCATTCCCCCTTGGGCGCGACCGCGTCGACGATCTCGGTCGTCAACTCGGCCACGTGGTCGCGCAGCGACGCGATCATCCGAGGGGTGAAGGCGCGGTTGACGATGGCCCGGAGGGCGGTGTGCTCGGGCGGGTCCATGTGGATCAGCTGGAGCCGCATCCCCTCGAGGTCGTCGGGCGGGAGGTCAGCGACGAGCGCCGAGCCTTGCCACGAGGAGAAGAGCCCGGGGTCGCGCGACACGGTCACGACGTCGTCGTAGCGGGTCACGGCCCAGAAGCCCGACCCGTCGAGCTCGGGGTTCCGGTGGACCGGATCCTCCTCGCGCAACCACGCGAACCACTCGTGGGGAACGCCGGCGACGAAGGTGTCGGCGTCGTTCAGGTCGACCTGGCGGACGCTCACCCCGACATCGTCGCGCGCCCGGCGACTCCCGCCGGGGCCGATCTCCTGGGAGCTACTTGGTGGGGAGGGTGCTGACGACGCCGGTCAGCCGGGTCCGCATCGCCGGGCTGGCGGCACCGTTGATGTCGAGGCGGGAACCGCCGTCAGCCGCCACCGCGGTGATGTTGAGCGTCTCCTCCCCTTCACCAGCAGCACGAGAAAGCCGACGCAGGTCAACAGGCCGGCGACGATGCCGGTGATCAGGGCCCACTGGGGCATGAACTTGCGCGTGAACACGACCGAGGTGGGGCTCGTCGGGACCATCGTGTAGCCGGGCACGCCCGCCAGCCCGGTCGTGATCGACTGGATGACTTCCTCGGGCTTTCCGGGAACGTTTGCCGTCTGGACGTGCTGCTGGCCGGCTCCGGTTTCCATTATTCGATTGCCTCCCCTGGCGCACCGCCGGATGGCGGTGTCTAGCCGATCGCGCGCGTTGCTTCAAGAGCGCCGATAGGTTGACGCGATGCGCGTCGGGGTCTCGCTCCGGACCAGCTTCGTTACCGACGACGTGCGCCTCGGCGCTCGCTGGGTCGTCGAGCGGGCCCGGGCCGCATGGGACGCGGAGCTCGACTCGCTGTTCGTCGGCGACCACCACGTCACGCCGGTGCCCTACTACCAGAACACCCCGATGCTGGGCCGGTTGCTGGCGGAGTGGGGCGACCGGCCGTTCGGAGCGCTGTTCCTGTTGCCGCTGTGGAACCCGGTGCTGGTCGCCGAGCAGGTCGGGACACTGGCCACGTTCGCGCCCGGGCGTTTCATTCTGCCGTGCGCCGTCGGTGGGGGCGAGCAGCAGTTCGCGGGGATGGGGGTCGACCATCGCCGCCGCCCGTCGCACTTCGAGGCCGGCCTCGACATCGTCCGTCGCCTGCTGGCGGGCGAGACCGTGAGCGCCGACGGCCCCTGCCGGGTGCGCGAGGCCCGCATCTCGCCGATCCCGCCCGAGCCGGTGGAGGTGTGGATCGGCGGGACGGCCGAGCCCGCGGTCGACCGTGCCGCCCGCCTCGGGGACGGGTTCCTCGCCAACGCCGACCCCACTCCGGCCCAGGCCCGCGAGTTGCTGGACCTGTACCGCGAACGCGCCGCCGCGCACGACCGGGAGCCGACTGCATTCGCGATCCGGCGCGACATCCACGTCGGCGCGGACGACGCCGACGCCGAAGCGGTGGCCGGGCCGGTCGTGGCGGGCGGCTACCGCGGCTTCGACCCGTCGGCGTGTACGTACGGCGGTGTCGAGCAGGTGGCCGAACGGTTCCGCGAGTACGCGGCGATGGGGTACACCGACGTGATCGTTCGCCACCTCGCCGAGGACCACGCCGAGGTGCTGAAGAGCTTCGAGCGCCTCGCCGAGGTCAGGCGGTTGGTAAGGGACGCTTAGCTGGGCGGGCGCAGGGCGGTGTCGAGCACCGAGAACGCCGCGACCGCCCGCCTCGAGTCCGGTTCGACACCGGCTTGGAGGTACGCCATCAGCAGCGCGAGGACGATCGACTCCAAGCCTTCGGAGAGCAGCACGGGGTCGACATCGGCGCGCACCTCCCCGGTCTCTTGGGCCGCCGCCAGCTGCTCGGCGTTGTCGGCGACGATTCCCTTCAGCGACGGAATGTCGAGCAGCCGCCCGACGACCTCGGGTTCGTGGCCGGCCAGGACCCGCCGGGCGAGGGGATGCTCGTCGAGCCGCTCGACGAGGGTGGCCACCAGCACGCCGAAGCGCTCGCGGATCGATGCGTCCGGGAGGGCAGCCCGAGCCTTGTCGATCAGGGCGCCGGCGTCGGCGTCGACCGCCGCCTTGAACAGCGCCTCCTTCCCGGCGAAGTAGGCGTAGGCGGCCGCCGGGGTGAGGCCGGCCTCGCGGGCGATGTCGGAGACCGACGTGCGCCGGTACCCGTCGGCGGCGAAGCGGCGCACCGCGATCTCGAGCAGACGGGTCCGGGTGCGCTCACCCTTCCCGACCGCGACCGCCGCGGCGGCGAGGACGTCGGCCATGGGTGCATTCTGCCAGGTCAGGCGGGTGTTTTCGAGGATTTGATGATTCTCGTTGATTTGTCGATTTGGTGGGGTAGAGTGACCTCATGACCGCAACTGCGACTGCGACCCCCACCACAACCCCCAGGACCGCCTCCGACCGCATCGGACGACTGTCGACCGCGTCGGTCCGCAAGGTGCTGGAGCCCGAGGAGCTGTTCGACTGGTCCTCGCTCGGTGCCGGCCAGGTCATCGGCGACGAGCTGCTCACCACCCGCGGCCTCGATCTCGATCTCGACGCCGAGACCAAGGCCCGTCTCTCCCGCGAGGAAGTGGCGGCCATGCTCGAGATGGGGATCCGCTTCGAAGCCGTCCTCAACTCCGGCTTCGCGCTCCAGATCGCCGAGTGCCGCGACGTCTCCGATCCTCGGGTCACCTACATGCTCCACGAGATCGCCGAAGAGACCCGCCATCAACGCGCCTTCATCCGCCTGGTCGAGGAGCTCGCCCCCCGAGCGAAGAACCCGCTCGCCCGGGGCGTGTTCGACCGGATCGCCACGTTCAACATCCGACGCTTCATCAAGATGCCGGCGTTCCTCATGGTGCTGGTGCTGGCGGGTGAGGAGATCCCCGACCTGCTCCAGAAGCTCGCGTCGGAGCACCCCGACACCGACCCCCTGCTGAGGGACGTGAACCGCTACCACCGTCAGGAGGAGTCGCGGCACCTGTCGTTCGCCCGCACGACTCTGCCCGAGCTCTACGGCCGGGCGGGCCGGCTCCAGCGGCTCCGCGTCCGCTACTTCGCTCCGCTCATCATCGGCGGGCTGTTCGCGACGTTCGTGCACCCGGGTGTGTACGCCTCGGTCGGCCTGCCCGGGTTCAAGACCTGGCGGGCGGTGAACCGCTCACCCGAGCGGATCGCGGTCCGGCATTGCGCGACCCGCAACATCCTGAAGGCGCTGCTCGACGCCGGGATCTTCAAGCGCGGCCGGATCCCGCGCGGTTGGCGGAAGCTGTGTGGCGTCGACCGCCACGGCGAGCCGATCCCGGGTGATGTGGCCCTCCCCGGCGACGTCGACGTGGCCGCCGCCTGAGGCGCTAGCGGCCGGCGCGCTTGAGCTTGTAGCGGGCGAGCTTCTCGACCCGGGCGATGTGCTCGGGGGACCGACGGAACCGCCACGCCATGTCCTGGGGGCGGGCGCCCTGCTCTCGCCACTTCAAGACCCGCCGCTCCAGCGGGGTGAGGGTGTCGTCACGGGTCACCGCGGCCCGCTCGTGGGGGGCGCCCGCGAGCAGCGCGACCCGCTTCACGAACCCGGGACTACGACGGAACTTGCGGGCGATCGCGGCGTCGTCGAGGCCGGCTTCTCGTAGCGCGAGCACGCGGCGTTCGATCGGCCGGAGGTCCTTCGTCATCGCCACCGGCCCATGATGCCACCCCGTTGCTACTCATTCGCTGAGCGCCAGGTCCTCCAGCACCGCCATGGCGGCGTTACGACCGTTGATTCCGATGACCGACCCACCCGGGTGGGTGGCGGCGCCGCACAGGTAGAGGCCGGGGATCGGTGTGCGCGGCGCGAAGCGCCGTTCCCACATCTGGTCGGGCAGGCATTCCCCCTGGAAGATGTGGCCGCCGGTGAGCCCGATGCGCGCTTCGACGTCGGGTGGTCCCAGCACCTGGCGTTCCTCTACGCAGTCGGCGACGTCGGGGGCGAAGCGGGCGATGACGGCGAGGGCGAGATCGCCGATCTCGTCCCGCCGGTCGTCCCATCCCCCCTCGGCGAGCTCGTACGGCGCGTACTGCGCGAACACGCTCATCAGGTGGCGGTCCGGCGGCGCGACCGATGGGTCATAGGGAGTCTGGAAGTAGACCTCGCACCACTCGACTGCGGGCTCGCCCCGCCGGCTCGCCTCGAACGCGGCCTGGGCGTGAGCGATGCTGCGGCCGATCTCGACCTGGGCCCGGTACACGTGGTCGGGACGGTCGGGAGCGGCGGTGAACGTGGGCAGGCGGGTGAGCGCGCAGTTGACCTTCAACACCGGGCTCTGGCAGCGCCACTCGTCGACGCGGGTCCGGAAGTCCGCCGGCACGTGGGCATCGCCGCAGAGGGCGAGCGTCCGCTTGGGGTCGGCGTTCGACACGACCGTCGCCGCCTCGATGCGATCCCCGCCCGCGAGCTCGACGCCTTCACCGGGGCGGATGGCCGCCACCGGCGCGCCCGCCGCGACCGCCGCGCCCGCATCGCGGGCGGCGTCGGCGATGCAGAACGAGATGCGACCCATCCCCCCCTCGACGTAGCTCCAGCCGCCGAGGAGGCCGAGGGAGTGGAGAGCATGGATCCAGGCGGTGCCCGGATCACGGGGCCCCGCGGCCGTGCCGATGATGCCCTGGCCGTGGAGCGCGGTGCGGAGACGTTCGTCGCCGACGTGGCGTTCGATCACGTCGGCGATCGGCGCGTCGCCCAGCACGACGTCGCGCCCCTCGGCGTCGTCGCCGAGTAGCGCGTCGAGCTCGGCGCGCGACGGCGCGTCGCCGATCCAGGTGTCGCGGGGCCCGGTGCGCAACGCCGCCCGGATGCGGCCGAAGATCGCCTGGTAGGCGAGGAACCCGTCGGCGTCGCGGGGCGAGAAGGCGTCGAGTTCGGCGCGCGTGCGCGCCGGGTCGAGCCATTGCGTGAGTGACGTCCCGTCCTCGAACGGCGTCCACTGGGTGGGGTCGGCGACGAACGTGCGGTAGCCGTAGCTCGCCAACGCGAGCTCATCGATCACGAGCGGGTGCAGTAGGCCGACCAGGTAGGCGCACGGGCTCACGACGTAGCGGGGATCGCCGAAGGGCTGCTCGAGGGTGCAGGCGCCGCCGAGCTGCTCCCGGCGCTCGAGGACGAGCACGGAGCGGCCCGCGCGGGCCAGGTACGCGGCCGCGGTGAGGCCGTTGTGCCCGCCGCCGACGACAACTACGTCCCAGCGCCGCCGGACCAGTTCGTCGAGCGGCATGGTCCGGTGCGGTCAGCCTTCGTGTTCGAGGGTGGCGGTCCCGGGGACCATCGCGTCGGTCAGCAATCGGTCGATCGCACTGTCGTCCTCGTACAGGAAGCCGTTCCAGAAGTCGACCGTGACGGTGACGACGAGCTCGTCGGCGGGGTCGTCGTCGTCCTGGAACGGTGCCGAGTGGAGAGCGCGCTCGATCGTCCAGAGGTACTTGGGCGGGCTCGCCATGCTGTACGGGTCGCGGCCGCTGTTGTCGGCGTTGCCCGCGATGACCATCAGCGGGACCGGGGGCCACTCGAACTCGCCTTCGAAGTCGAGCAGCATCCCCGCCATGACGAGGGCGGCGTCGACGCGGTCGTCGCGGCAGCAGCTGTTGAAGCCGATGCCGTAGACGGTTGCTCCGCCTAACGACAAGCCGGCGACGCCGACGTGGTCGGCGGCGACCAGGCCGGCCAGCGGGCCCTCGTCGCCCTCGCTGCGCGCCAGCACCTCGTCGATGACGAAGCTCATGTCGCCGGGCTGGTTGTTGTAGTCGGCGATGACCTGCATCGGCACCTGGTTGCTCGTGAGCGGGAACAGCGGGACCGCGACCACATAGCCGGCCGACGCCCACCCGGTCGTGAGCTCGGTGAACTTGTCCGGGTTCCCGGTGAGGCCGTGGGCCAGCACGATCAGCGGGAACGGGCCGTCCCCCTGGGGGTAGTGGATCGTGGTGACGAGCGTGCGCGAGGGTCCGCTCCCCTGGCCGTCGGGCGTCTCGGTCGGACGCGAGTCGTCGACGTAGGTCTCGCTCAGCGCGGCCACTTGATACGTCCCGGGCGCGGCCGCGGTCGGGAGGTCTTGTTCGACGTCCCCCGGCGAGGGCGGCACCGAGGACGACCCGCCGTCGTCGTCGTCACCGCACGCCCCGACCACCGCGAGCAGGGCGACGATCAGGAAGATGGTGGCGCGGCGCACGCCTCCAGTCTGACGTGTCGGGCTCACAAGCGGCCGGCGGCGATGATCCGTTTCAGGAACGCGGCGGTGCGCGGGTTGGCCGGCTCGGTGAAGATCTGCTCGGGCGGGCCCTGCTCGAGGATCGATCCTTCGTCGAGGAAGCAGACCTCGGTGGCGATGTCGCGGGCGAAGCTCATCTCGTGGGTAGCGAGCAGCATCGTCATGCCCTCGGTCGCGAGCTCGCGGACGATCTCGAGTACTTCCGCCACCAACTCGGGGTCGAGCGCGCTGGTGATCTCGTCGAGCAGCATGAGCTTCGGCTGCATCGCCAAGGCCCGCGCGATAGCCACCCGCTGCTGCTGACCGCCGGAGAGGCGGTCGGGGTACTCCCCCGCCTTGTCGGCGAGACCGATCCGATCGAGCAGGCGGGTGGCGCGCTCGCGAGCTTCGGCGCGCGGCAGGCCGAGCACCTCCCGGGGGCCGAGGGCCACGTTGCGGAGCACGGTCATGTGGGGGAAGAGGTTGAAGTTCTGGAAGACGATCCCGACTTCTCGCCGGAGCCGGTTGAGGGCGAAGTCATCCTGGAGCACGGGCCGGTTGTCGACGGTGATAGTGCCGGCGTCGACGGCCTCGAGACCGTTGATGCAGCGGAGCAGGGTCGACTTTCCCGACCCCGACGCGCCGATGACGCAGACCACCTCGTGCTCGTCGACGTTCAGGTCGACACCCTGGAGCACGAGGTTCTTCCCGAACCGCTTCTCCACCGCGCTGATCTCGAGAAACGCCATCACGCCACCGCCTGGAGACGGCGCTGGTCGCGCTTGACGAGGTAGTCGGTGAGCCGGGTCATCGGGACAGTGATCACCACGAAGCAGATCCCGAGCCCGACCACCGACGAGAGGTTGAAGTTGTTGCCGGCATAGATGCGGGCGCGGTTGAAGCCCTCGAGCAGCCC
>Ga0136633_1001949_pt1 | contig 14685 bp, 13 predicted proteins | sample AntDrymeUQ832206_2_FD_105494 | JGI IMG/M metagenome (GOLD analysis project Ga0136633, IMG submission 105494) | Polar desert sand microbial communities from Dry Valleys, Antarctica - metaG UQ83 (22.06) | ecosystem: Environmental > Terrestrial > Soil > Desert | place: Antarctica: Dry Valley... | reverse complement strand
CGGGCGCGCCGCCGCAGTTCGGCCAGCAGCCGGGAGCCCCGCAGCAGGGATTCCCGCCACCGCCGGGTGCGCCGCAGCAGGGGTTCCCGCAGCAGGCCGCTCCGCAGCAATTCCAGCCCCAGCCCGGCGCGCCGCCTCAGGGTGCCGCTCCGCCGCCGCCTCCGGCTGCGGCGCCTCAGGGTGCCGCTCCGCCGCCGCCTCCGGCTGCGCCGCCTCAGGGTGCCGCTCCGCCGCCGCCTCCGGCTGCGCCGCCTCAGGGTGCCGCGCCGCCGCCGCCGCCGGCGCCGCCGGCGGGTTCGCAGCCGTAGCCGCCGTACGTCAGCCGACCGACCGTTCGCAGCCCGCGGACGGTCGGATCGGCCGGCTGCCGCATGGGGATTCCCAAGTCGGGTAGACCTCAGGACATGCACCACGACCGCCACTGGTCCAAGGACGAGGCGAACGCCGCGCTCGACCGCCTGGCCCCGAAGGTCCGCGCACTTCGAGAGCATCTCGATCACCTGAGATCGCCGGAGGTCGTCGAGCGGCTCGCGGATGCCGCCGGCGAGCCCGGCGGGGCCTACCCCGGGTACGACATCGCGCGGGCGGCGGTCGAGCTCGCCTTCGGGCTGAGGGATCTCGCCGAGCAGGAGATCGTGGTCCGCGACCTCGATCGAGGGCTGATCGACTTCCCGGCCCTGCGGGACGGCCGCGAGGTCTATCTCTGCTGGCTCTGCGGTGAGCCCGAGGTCACGCACTGGCATGAGCCCGAATCGGGGTTCGCCGGGCGCGAGCCGCTCGCCTGAGCCTGAATCAATCGATCATCGTGGACGAGTCGGCCCATTCGGGCTGAGTCACGGTTCCGGAGTCGCCGCGATCGAGCGGGCGATCTCGACGGCCCGCGCGCGCTCGAGGTCGCCTTCGACTCGCAGCAGAACGCCACCGCGCTCTACCAGCAGCGTGGTGCCCGCGAGACGCTGGGGCTCAAAGACGACGTCGCCCCGGTCCTCGTTGCCCAAGGCATATCCGTGTTCCTCGCCGCTGAGGAAGTAGGCGGGGTCCCCGTCGACCTCGAACCGGGTCACCCGGGTGCCCTGCCCGGCGGTCTTCTCGATGAACGGGGTGACCGACGCGCGCGCGACGGTGACGAGGACATCCGGTCCGTCGGCGTCGCCGTACAGGTAGCTCAGCCGCCCTCCGTCCGGCGGTCCTTCGGCGAAGAAGATCGCATCCGGCGCAGCGAGCGCGGTCGGCGGGCGAACGCGGAAGCCGGCGAGGCGGTCGGCTCGAGCCTGCGTGCTCGGATCGCCGAGGCCCAGGTCGCTGCCGATCGGCGCCGGCGCCGGCGTCGTGACGGGCTCACGACGCTCGATCTTCACGCTCTTGAGCCCGAGGAACTCGAGGATGGCCGAGCGTGCATCGGGGGAGAGCGCCAGACTGCCGGCCGCGAGCACGAGCGACGCGACCAGCGCCGTGCGCCGGCGGAGCAGACGGGCACGCAGCGGTGAGCGCGCTGGCTCACGCTGGATCCGGACGTGGACCGACCGTGCCAGATCGGGTGTCTCGGGCCAGTCGATTCGCAGCTCGCGCAGGGCGCGCTCGAGTTCAGCGGCCATGCGCGGTTCCCCCTGTGCCGAGCGTCTCGCGCAGGCGGCCCAGCGCACGTGAGAGTCGTGACTTCACGGTGCCGGGACGGACCCCGAGCGCCGCCGCGGTCTCCGCTTCGGAGAGATCGAGCAGGAAGCGACAGCCGATGACCAGCCGGTCGTCCTCGCGCAGATGGGCCAGAGCTCCGAGCAGGTCGCCACGGAGCTCGCCGGCGAGGAGCGCCGCCTCAGGCGAGGGGGCCGCCTCCCCGGAGGGGCGCTCCTCGCCCGCGGCCCGCAGGGCCAGGTGCCCCCGACGGCCGGTGCCGCGGCGGCGGTTGCGTGCCTCGTTGGCGACGATCGTCAGCAGCCACGGGCGCAGCGGCTCCCCGCTGCGGAAGCGCGGAAGGGCGCGCCAGGCCTTGACCATGCCCTCCTGGGCGGCGTCCTCGGCGTCGGCGGCGTTCTGGGTGATCAACATGGCGGTCCGGAAGGCGACGTGCTGATGCGCGCGTACGATCTGCGCGTACGCATCGGTGTCCCCGCCACGCGCCAGCGCGACGAGCTCATCCTCGGAACGTGGTCGGCCCACCACACCTGCTTCTACAACCGTGCCCCGAATCCGGTTCCCGCGTGGCAGGATGCGGGTCCGCGTGCCCCTGTTCTGCCGCCACAACCGCTTCGAGCACTCGTGTTCGATCTGCCTGAAGGAGAAGGCGGCCAAGGCCCCTGCTCCGGCCCGCCGCGTGTCGTCGAGCCCGGGCCGGGTGCGCGGCGCCGCCGCCGGCAGCGCCACGGCGAAATCCGGCACGCGCCGCTCGAGCGGTGTCGTGCGCAAGCAGATGGACCGCGCGACCGAGGACGGCTTCCGCAACGAGCTGATCCCGGGCATCAAGGCGACCGCCGACGCCGAGCGTCTCGGTGCCTGTATCGCGTTGTCGCTGGGCCGCCTCGCGTTTCCCGGGCCGCACCCGGCGGTCTCCGAGGAGCCCGATCCCGAAAAGGCGAGCTGGCTGGCGTTCCTGCTCGCGCTCGCCGGACCCGACCGGCCTGAGCTCCAGCAGGCGATCGTCGCCGCCCGGCCCGACTGGACCGACGACGTGGAGGAGCTCGGCCCGGCCGCCGGGCGCACCGCCGCGGCCTACCGGGCGTGGGCCGAGCGCTCGGGCTCCCAGCTCTCGGCCTTCTCCGGAGATTCGTCGTGGAGCCCGCAGCGGCGCTTCGCGCGCGTCTTCGACCGCCTGTCGCTGCCCGGATTCGGGCGCGACCGCCGCTACGAGCTCCTGATCACGCTCGGCGCCTCTGGCACGTACGAGCTCGAGGGCGACTCCCTGCACGTCGGCCAAGGCGACGACGCGACGGTGATCGGCGCCAAGCGGGCGTTGAACTCCGGCGACACGATGCTGCTCGAGCGGCGGGCCGCTGCGCTGGCCGAAGCCTGTGAAGTCCCGATCGCCTCGTTCGACCGTGCCCTCGCGCTATGGGAGCGCGGCGTGGATTGCGGCGTGCCCGGCGACGCCGAGGCGCACGCCCGCATCCGCGCGGGCCTCGGCGTCTGAACGGCCCGGTCGGGAGGTCAGCAGCGCCCGCGGATGAACGTCCAGCGGCCGCTGCGCTCGTCGAGCGAGAGCACGGGGTCGTCGGTGCGTTGGCGGCCGACCGAGTCCGGAATCGACTGTCGCAGCAGGCGGGCCACGATCGCCCGCTGGTTGGTTCCCGTGCGGATCGGGCCGCAGGCTCGCAGTGCCTCGCGCCCGCCCGCTCGCGCCACGACGGCGTCCAGACCGCGGCGCAGGTCTGCGCGCGCGGCCAGATCCGTGCGCTGCATACGGAGATCGCCGGCCGTGAGGACCAGCGCGGACGCCACCACCAGCGCCACCGCTCCCCAGGCACGGCGCCCGCCCGCCAGGCGCACGGCGCCGACGGCCGTCGCGACCGCTGCGGCGGCCAAGGCCGGGACGAGGTAACGCGGATTGCCGGCGAACCCCGCCTGCGCCATCACGGCCACGAGCAGCACGTAGGCCGCGGCCGCGCCCGCGTACCGGCGCGCGCCGTTCAGGCGCCCGGACACCAGCGAGGCGACCAGCACCGCGACGACCGGCACGGTCAGGAGCTCGACCGTGTCTCCGAGCACGGCGGCGAAGGGGAACGCGGGCGGCTCGCGCACCGGTTGCGCCGCACCGCGCGTCGAGCCGAGGCCTGACGAGAGCAGGTCCGGGACGAACCAGGCGGCGAGGACGGCCAAGCCGGCGCCGATCACCAGCGAAGCCGCGAGCCGCCGCTCGCGCATCAGCCACAGTCCGTGGAGCGCGACGAACGGCCAGGCCTCGGGTCGGATCAGCGCAGCCCCACAGGCCAGCGCGAGCGCGGCCCGGTCGCGGCCCTCGCTCTGGGCGACGGCCGCCCAGGCGGCGAACGCGACCATCAACGGCTCCGCGTTGCCGAGCGCGGCGTTGAACGCCCACCACGGAGAGCACGCCACGAGCGCGCCCGCAAGCACGCCCGCGGCGATTCCCTCCGGGCCCGCAGCTCGCGACGCCGCCAGAACCGCCAGACGGACCACCCCGGCGACCGCCAGCAGCGCCCCCGCCCGGGCCACCACGAGCCACAACCAGGGAGCCGCATCGCCGGCCGCGGCGAACGGCGCCGTCAAGAGGACCGGCAGTGGTTTCCAGGACGGCCCGGAGCCGGTGGCCAGCGAGAGCGTCCACACCTCGCGCCCCCACACGACCCAGGCCTCGGGATCGAACGCGAGCGCGCGATGGCCGAGCAGGCTGAGGGCCGCCAGGGCGACCGCGGCCAAGACCATCGTGGTTGCCCGGACCCGCATCGGGGCGAACCCTGCCAGGATGGCGGCCGAGTGCCGCTGCTCCTCGTGTGCCTCGCGCTCGGCGCGCTCTCGCTGCTGACCCCCTCAGCGCCGACCTACGACCCGTATTCGTGGATCGTCTGGGGCCGCGAGATCCTGGAGTTGGACCTCAACACGCTCGAGGGGCCGTCTTGGAAACCCTTGCCGGTCATCCTCACCACGCCGTTCTCGCTGGCCGGAAGCGACGTCGCCCCCCAGTTGTGGCTCGTGGTCGCCCGCGCGGGGGGGCTGCTCGCCCTCGCGATGACCTTCCGGCTGTCGTCGCGCCTGGCCGGCCCGGCCGCGGGCCTGATCGCCGCCACCGGCCTGACGCTGGCCGATGAGTTCGTACGTAACGCCATGCTCGGCAACAGCGAACCGCTGCTCGTAGGCCTCGTCCTGCTCGCGATCGAGCGCCACCTCGACGATCGGCCGACCCACGCCTTCGCGCTCGGCACGGCGGCGGCCCTCATGCGACCCGAGTTGTGGCCGTTCTGGGGCCTCTACGGACTGTGGCTCGCGCGCGACGCGCCGCCTCGCCGACGAGCGGCCATCGCCGCAGCAGGGGCGACGGTCCTCACCCTCTGGTTCGTGCCCGAGTGGATCGGCTCCGGCAACCCGCTGCGCGCCGCCGACCGCGCCCTGGAGCCGAATCTGGATTCTGCGGCGTTCGCCGAGCGCCCGGCGCTCGAAGTCCTGCGCCAGGCCTCGCTGATCCTGATGATCCCCATCCTCGTGGGCGCGGGACTCGCACTGCTCGCCACCCGGCGGCCGTCGGCAGCGCGGAGTGCGGAGCGCACGCTCGTCGTCGCCCTCGGAGCTGCGGCGGCCGCGCTGCTCCTGGTCGTGGCGCTGATGACCGAAGCCGGGTTCGCGGGCAACCTGCGCTACGTCGCCCTGCCCGCGGCGCTCGTGTGCGTACTCGCCGGTGCGGGCTGGGCCGGTCTAATACGAGCCGTGGCCGACACACGCGCGGGCCGCGCGGGCGCGGCCCTGGTGGCCGTCGCCGTCGCCGCGCTTTCGATCGGCTCCTTCGAAGCGCCGCGCCTCGCCCTCGCCGAGGACCTGCGCGAGGCCCGCGAGGAGGCGATCCTCTACGACGACCTCTCGAACGCGATCGCGCTCGTGGGCGGCCGGCGGGCCATCGATCGCTGCGGCGGGATCTACACGGGCCGCTTCGAGGTCCCCGCGGTGGCCTGGGAGTTGCACAAGCACCTGGAAGACGTCGACGTGTTCGCGATCCCACCCGGGCACGCGTTCGCCATCCGCGGCATCGCGCTTTCGAGGGACCCGCGCTTCCCGCGCGTCGCCGCGAGCCGCCGCTGGGGCGTCGGTCGCAACTGCGGCCCCTGAGGCCTGGCCGTCCTTTCGTCACTCCCCGCGCCACCCGGCGCGTCCTACCCTGGCCCCACATGGTCACCCACGCCGCCGTACCGCAGGGAGCGGTCGTGACGCGGGCGCTTTCGCGCGCCGTCGTGCTGACCGCCCTGGGGCTGCTCGCCCTGGCGGGCCTGTCCTTGCTCGTCCGGACCCAGCGGCTCGGCGTCGGCTTCTGGATCGACGAGGGCCTCTCGGTCGGGATCGCTGACCGCCCGCTCACCGACATCCCCGGCGTCCTGCGCCTGGACGGCTCGCCGCCGCTGTATTACATGGTCCTGAACCTGTGGCTGCAGGTCGCGGGCCGCACGGAGGAGGCCACGCATACGCTGTCGCTGATCTTCGCGCTCGCGACCGTGCCCGTCGCCTTCGCCCTCGTGCGGTCGCTCTTCGGCGAGCGCGCCGGCTGGGTCGCCGCCGTGCTGGCCGCCTTCAACCCGTTCCTGACCGCCTACGCGCAGGAGACGCGTATGTACGCGATGGTCGCGCTGCTGGGAACCGTCACCGCGTGCGCGTTCGCCGGGGCGTTCGCGTTCCGGCGCGGGCGCGCGTGGATCATCGCCTTCGCCGTCTCCCTGGCCGCGCTGATGTACACGCACAACTGGGCGCTCTTCTTCGGTCTGGCCCTCGGCGTCGCCTGGCTGGTGCTGCTGGCGACCGCGCCGCGCGACGAGCGCCGGTCGCTGGGCCGCGACGGGCTGATCGCCTTCGGCGGCGTCGCCCTGCTCTACGCACCGTGGGTGCCGTCGTTGCTCTTCCAGGCCGCCCACACGGGGGCGCCGTGGGCCAGGGCGCCCAAGCTCAGCGCGCTCGCCGGCGCGCCCACACACCTGCTGGGAGAGACCGGGATCTTCGTGATCGCGCTCGGAGCCGGTCTCGGGATCGCCGCCGCCTTGAAGACGCGGCGCTCGGCCGAGGCGCGCGCCGTCGTCGCGCTACTGGCCGTCGGGCTCGGGACCATCGTGATCGCGTGGACGTCCTCACAAGCCGAGCCGGCGTGGGCGACGCGCTATCTGGCCGTGGCGCTCGCGCCCCTGTTCGTGGCGCTGGCCGTGGGCCTCGCCCGCGCGAAGGGCGCCGGCCTCGTGGCGCTTGGCCTCGTGGCCGCGATCTGGGCCAACGACGCCGGTCCGAAGCAGAAGTCCAACGTGCGCGAGGTGGCGGGCTGGCTCGCCCCGACGCTTCGTCCCGGTGACCTCGTGATCTCGACGCAACCCGAGCAGGCACCCGTGCTCGCCTACTACCTCGACGGCGAGGTGGAGGGCCTGCGCTGGGCGAGCATCACCGGGCCCCTCACGGACCTCGGGGTCACCGACTGGCGTGACGGTCCGGAGCGGCTCGGAGCCACGTCTCCCGAGCGCGATCTCGGACCGCTCGCCGATCGCGTGGCACCGGGCCAGCGGATCGCCCTGGTGGAGCCGCGGATCGCCTCGGTCGAGCGCTGGAGCGCACCGTGGACGCGCCTGGTCCGGCTCCGAAGCAGCGCGTGGAGAGACCGGATGCAACAAGATCCACGTTTTCGGGTAGTGGCATCAAGACCCGCGGAAGACGACGAGCCCGGACCGAATCCGGTCAAGGCAACCGTGTTCCTCCGGATCCCGATGCGGTAAATACCGGTCCTCGTGGCCACGAGACAGGGACGTAAACGCGCGCCGCGCTCAACACCATGCCCAGATTCCGTTCAGACACCTCAGAATTCGACGCCCTCGACGTCCGTCCGGACATGGGCGGTGGTAGTCCGGCCCGAAAGCCGGTCGCCGTCCTCGGGGGCGGTCCCGCCGGCCTGACCGCCGGCTACCTGCTGGCCCGCCAGGGGCGTCCGGTGATCGTCTTCGAAGCCGAGGACCAGGTCGGCGGCATCGCCAAGACCGAGGTTCGTGATGGCTACCGCTTCGACCTCGGTGGCCACCGCTTCTTCACGAAATCCAAGGAAGTCGACGACCTCTGGCACGAGGTGATGAACGAGGAGTTCCTGCTGCGCCCGCGCATGTCACGGATCTACTGGAACGGGAAGTTCCTCGACTACCCGCTGCAGGGCATGGACGTCATCCGCAAGCTCGGCCCGGTCGAGCTCGTGCGCGCCGGCCTGTCGTACCTGTGGGCCACGGTCAAACCCAAGGGGCCCGAGGACAATTTCGAGCAGTGGGTGTCCAACCGCTTCGGCAAGCGCCTGTTCAACCTCTTCTTCAAGTCCTACACCGAGAAGGTCTGGGGCGTCCCCACCACCGAGATCCGGGCCGAGTGGGCCGCCCAGCGGATCAAGGGCCTGTCGTTCTTCTCGGCCGCCAAGGCCGCGTTCTTCGGCAACAAGAACAACAAGGTCAAGTCGCTGATCACGCAGTTCCATTACCCGCGCTTCGGCCCTGGGCAGATGTGGGAGACGATGGCCGACGAGATCATCGCCGCCGGCGGTGAGGTGCGCATGAACGCGCCAGTCCGCCACATCGAGTCCGAGGATGGCCGCGTCGTCGCCGTGCACGTCGGCGCCGAGCGCATCGAGTGCTCGGACGTCATCTCCTCGCTGCCGCTGCGCATGACGGTCGGGATCACCGACCCCGCCGCACCGAAGTCCGTGCAGGACGCCGCACGCGGTCTGCGTTACCGCGACTTCCTCACGGTCGCGCTGGTCATCGACGGCGAGGACCTGTTTCCCGACAACTGGATCTACATCCACGAGCCCGACGTCGAAGTCGGACGGATCCAGAACTTCCGCTCCTGGAGCCCGTGGATGGTGCCGGATGCCTCCAAGGCCTCCGTCGGCCTCGAGTACTTCTGCTTCAAGGGCGACAAGTTGTGGGAGATGGAAGACGATGACCTGGTCGAACTGGCCAAGCGTGAGCTGGGTCAGCTCAATCTCGCCGATCCGGCGAAGGTCGAGCGCGGCTTCGTCACGCGCGTTCCGCTCGCCTACCCGATGTACGACACCGACTACGCCGAGCGGGTCGCCGCGATCCGCGCATGGCTCGAGACCTTCTCGAACCTCCAGCAGGTCGGTCGCAACGGGCTGCACCGCTACAACAACTCCGACCACTCGATGCTCACCGCCATCCGCGCGGTCGAGAACATCACGCAGGGCACCCGTCACGACATCTGGGCCGTCAACGCAGAATCGGTCTACCACGAGGAAGACGTCAAGGACGAGCAGCCCTACAAGCGCGCGCCGGAGACCCAGGCGATGCGCGAGCCGCTGCGCCAGGAGTCCTGATCTACGCCCCACGCTCTCTGCGCAATGCGCAGAGAGCGTGGGTAATTTCTGCGCGAACTTGCATCCAGTGCTCAGTCCTGATTGGCTTCGCGCAACATGGCTGGGTTCGTCGACACGCAGGCCTCCGCCGCTGAGCTCCGCGCGGCCGCCGAGCGGCACCTCTGGCTCCACTTCACGCGCATGTCCGCCGCGACCGGCGGGGACCTCCCGATCATCGTGCGCGGCGACGGCTGCCACCTCGAGGACGCCGAGGGCCGCCGCTACCTGGACGGTCTCGCTGGGCTCTTCGCGGTGCAGATCGGGTATTCGTACGGCGAGGAGGTGGGTCAGGCCGCGCTCGAGCAGATGCGCGAGCTGCCCTTCTACACCAACTGGTCCTACGCCCATCCGCGCGCGATCGAGCTCGCGACGGAGATCGCCTCGCTGGCGCCGGGCGACCTCAACCGGGTCTTCTTCACCTCGGGCGGATCGGAAGCGGTCGAGTCCGCCTGGAAGCTCGCCCGCCAGTGGCACGCCGAGCACGGTGAGCGCCGCTACAAGGTGATCGCGCGCAACGTGGCCTACCACGGCACGACGATGGGAGCGCTGTCGATCAACGGCATCCCCGCCCTGCGCGCCCCGTTCGAGCCGCTCGTCGCCGGTGTCCACCACACCCGCAACACCAACCGCTATCACCGCCCCGACGGGGAGACCGAGGAGGCCTTCACGGCCTTCCTGCTCGACGACCTCGAGCACACGATCCTCGCGGCCGGCCCGTCGAGCGTTGCGATGGTGATCATGGAGCCCGTGCAGAACGCGGGCGGCGCGTTCACCCCGCCCGAGGGCTACTGGCGCGGCGTGCGCGAGCTCTGCGATCAGCACGGCATCCTGCTCTGCGCCGACGAGGTCATCACGGGCTGGGGCCGCACGGGCGAGTGGTTCGGCTCCGGGCGCTACGACATCCGCCCGGACATGATCACCTCCGCCAAGGGTCTCTCGAGCGCCTACGCGGCGATCGGCGCCGTGATCACGACCGATCGCGTCGCCGAGCCGTTCCTCAGCGGATCCGCGAGCTTCATGCACGGCCTGACCTTCGGCGGCCACCCCGTGCAGGCGGCGATCGCGCTCAAGAACATCGAGATCATGCGCCGCGAGGGCATCGTCGACCACGTACGCGAGCACCAGGACGCCTTCCACTCCTCATTGGCGACGCTGCTCGACATCCCGATCGTCGGCGACGTCCGCGGCTGCGGCTTCTTCTACGCGATCGAGCTGGTCCGCGACCGCGACTCGAAGGCCTCCTTCACCGCCGACGAGTGCGAGGACCTCCTGCGCGGATTCCTCTCCGAGCGGCTGCTCGATGCGGGCCTGATCTGCCGCGCCGACGACCGCGGCGACCCCGTCATCCAGATCTCCCCGCCCCTGATCGCCACGCAAGCCGAATTCGACGAGATGACGGGAATCCTCGGCACCGTCCTGGATGAGGCGTGGAAGCGCATGTCGTGAGGCGCGGCCCGGTCCGCCGCCCCAGCGGGCTCGACGAGCTCGACGGCCGGATCATCGCCGCGCTCCAGGAGAACGGCCGCGCGTCCTTCCGCGCGATCGCGGTCGAGGTGGGCGTCTCGGAGGCGACGATCCGCAACCGCTACGGGCGTCTGGTCTCGACGGGCGTCATGCAGGTCACCGCGGTCACCAACCCGCTCGGCATGGGGTTCGAGTCGATGGCGATGCTCGGCGTGTCCGTCGAGGGCGCGCCGGAGAAGGTCGCCGACGTGCTTGCCGAGATGAACGAGGCGATCTACGTCGTCGTCTGCGCCGGCCGCTACGACGTCCTCGTCGAGTTGGTCTGCACCGACCGCCACGAGTTGCTGCAGCTCATCAGCCGCGTGCGGGCCGTGCCCGGAGTGGTCTCGACGGAGACCTTCGTCTACCTCGACCTCGCCAAGCAGCTCTTCGACTGGGGCGCGCGGGTATGAGCGCCGCAATCCGCCTCGAGGCCCTGACCAAGCGCTTCGGGGACACGGTCGCCGTCGATGCACTGGATCTGGACATCGAGGCGGGCGCCTTCTTTGCCCTGCTCGGGCCCAGCGGCTGCGGCAAGACGACCACGCTGCGCATGATCGGCGGCTTCGAGGAGCCGACCAGCGGGCGCATCCTGCTCGGCGGCGACGACATCTCCGACGTCCCCCCGTTCAAGCGCGACGTCAACACGGTCTTCCAGTCCTACGCGCTGTTCCCGCACCTCGACGTCGCGCGCAACGTCGCCTTCGGCCTCGAGCGGCGAGGCGTCGAGCGGGCGGAGATCGACCGCCGCGTGGGCGAGGCGCTCGAGCTCACGCAGCTCTCCGGCTTCGAGCGCCGCAAGCCGGGGCAGCTTTCGGGCGGCCAGCAGCAGCGCGTCGCGCTCGCCCGCGCGCTGATCAACCGCCCGAGGGCGCTCCTGCTCGACGAGCCGCTCGGCGCCCTGGACCTGCGCCTGCGCCGCCAGCTCCAGATCGAGCTCAAGCGCATCCAGCGCGAGGTCGGCATCACCTTCGTGCACGTCACGCACGACCAGGAGGAGGCGATGACGATGGCCGACACGATCGCCGTGATGAACGAGGGCAGGATCGAGCAGCTCGGCAGCGCCGTCGAGCTCTATGAGCGTCCCCGCACCGCCTTCGTGGCGAACTTCCTGGGGTCCTCGAACCTGCTCGAGGGCGCGCCGCCCGGGAGCGGGGCCGGGGGCGAGCTCACGCTGGTCGACGGTACCGTCCTGCGCCTCCCGGCCGATGCCCCGGCGATGGGCGCCGGCACTCGGGCCGGCACTCTGGCCGGCGTGCGCCCGGAGAAGATCGACCTGCTGCCCGCCGACGCCGCCCCCCCGCCGGGCGCGAACGTCCTGCGCGGGACCGTCGGCGTCGCCGGCTTCCTTGGCGTCTCGCTGCACTACGTCGTCGCCACCGAGGCCTTCGGAGACCTCACCGTCATCGTCCCGAACCGCGGAGGCGAGACCCTGGGACCGGGCCGAGAGGTCCTCCTGGCCTGGCGCCCCGAGGACACCTTCGTCGTCGAGTCCTAGCCGCGGCGTCAGTCGGCGAGGAGGCCGGGATCGGCCGGCACGTCGACGGCGTGCTGCTGCAGCGCCGCGAGCGGCACCCAGTCCAGCGCCCGCTCGCTGGTCGAGGCGAGCACCACGAAGGACGCGCACCCGTCCTCGTAGGCGCGCAGCCAGTTGGGGGCCGTCACGCACCACCGGTCCCCCGGCGTCAGCCCGGGAAAGCCGTGCCCTCGTCGCGGGGTGCTCAGGTCGTTGCCGATGCTCGTCTGGTGCCCGAGGAACTCCTCGGTGACGACTGCGCAGATCAGGTGGGTGCTGATGCCGTGCTCGTCCGGCCGGCAGCAGCCGTCCCGGTGGAAGCCGGTCAGCGGTTCTGTCCCGCACGGCTCGAGCAGCCCGCCGAGAACGTTCCTCTCAGTCATCCGCGGAGTATCGCCTGCACCCGTCGATGAGGGCATCGAGGGGGTTCGGGCGGTCGCGAAAAGCGTTCCCGCGGGAACGTTTTCTGGAGCAGGTATTCCTGCGTGAGCGGCCAAGCCGTCACGGTTCTTCCTTGGGAGTGAGCGGAACGCACGCGCCCGAGAGGATGCTCCGGACGGGACGGTCGCCGAGTGGAGCGGCGAGGCGGACGGTGAGCTCGTATCGCACGGCGTCGGCCGTGACGGGACCGTGGGGCATCTCGGTGACGAAGCCGATCCGGACGTCCCCGGGCGTCTCGTGCCGCTCGAGCGAGTGGGGGCGGACCGACCCACTGTCGTGGTGAACACCCTCAGCGTCTGCCCGTCGGCTTCGACCGTGTGGTGCGCGGGGGAGGAACAGTCGAGGAACGTCGGGGTGGGTCCGAGAACCACGAATCGGACTCCGGGGCCGTACATGCGGCGGACGACTGCCCGGGCATCCGGGCGTCCCGTGGTGATCTCGAGCTCCAAGCGTTCGGAGTTGGTGCCGATGGCGACGACGTCGATCTGCTCGCGGCCAGCGCCTCGGAGTCGATCGAGCCGGCAAGCCGCATGAGTTCCTCTTCTGAGTAGCGCACGCGCTTGATGCGGAAGCGGAACTTGAACACGCGCGGGAGCGCGGCGCGATGACGCGCGACGTCGCCGGTCACCCGGAACTGGACAAAGGGGCTCCGGGGATGATCGTCCTCGATCGATGGAGTGCCGAAGCTCCTTCGATGGCGGCGCACGTGAGCCCGGACGGCGCGCGTGTCGACCCCATCGCCGGTCCGCTGTCTCAGGCGGAAGTACGCCGGCTCCCGACGACATCGCGGAGCGGAGCTCGCTCTCGTTGGCGCTCAGCCGCGGGGGCGGCGGACCGAGGTACTCGTACAGCCCAGCCGAGGCCGCGGGAGCAGACAGGGCTGCTGCGAAGCAGATGCACATCGCCGCCAGGCTGGTCCGACGCATCCGGGGATTCCCGCGCAGCGCAGCGCCGGGGCGGCCGGCGCCGGTCAGCGGTGCGCGCGGGCGGTCAGTGCAGAACGTCCCACACGCGCCAACCGGATTCGAAGCGCCCGACGACGACCGTGCTTCTGGACATGGACGCGCTCACGTTCGGGCCACGCTCGTAAGTCCGCCGGCGGATCGCGACCGATGCTCAGCGACGCGATCCTCATGCCGCACCGGTAAACGACCTGGCGACTGCGGTCGAAGCCGGTCGTGGCGACGGCCGCACCCGTGACCTGCGGGCGGTCCCGTTCAAGCCGCGACCCGCCGGTAGGCCCGCTCCCGTAGACCGATCACGGCCCCATTTGCCCTCCTCAGCCCATCGCATGGACCACCCGACGGCAAGACCCTTGCGCAGGAAAACGTTCCCGCGGGAACGTTTTCCTGCTTCGGCATGGCGCTGCTGAGGCTCTGACCAATAAGGGGATGAGGGAGAGCCTTCGAGGACGGCGCAGGCGATCGTGGGGGGTCAACGTGCGGCGAAGAGTCTCTCTCGGGCATGGCGCACATCTCGCATCCTCTGGGGGGGGGGGCGGGTGTAGATGGACCTCGCCGCGTGTTGTCCCTCGTCGCATCGCGCGCGACCGCCGCGGTGACCCAGGTCCGCTTCGACGTGCCGCGGGTCGCCGGCGCGACGTGTCGGTCAAGGTCGCCAACCCGTTACGCGCCGTTGGCGGCGTGCGCCAGGTCGTCAGGCCACTCGTTCGGGCAAGTTCGCTCGCGCCAACACGTTGGGATCTGCATGCTTGTTCGAAGCGTCGTTCTCGCTGTGATGGTGTTCGCGTTCGCCGCGCCCGCGGCTTTGGGTGCCACGTTGGCTGTCGAATCCGGGACGTTGCGCTACCAGGCGGCTGCCGGCGAGGAGAACGGAGTGGTCTTCGAGCAGAGCGGCTCCGACACCGTGCGCGTGTACGACTTGTCGGGGTCGGTCACGACGCCCGGTTCCGGCTGCGTCCCTGCTCCTGAGGCGTTTCCGACGGTTCCGCCTCAGGTCTACGTGGATTACCAGTGCGTCGGGGTCAGCGAGGGGGTCGCGGCTGCGCTCGACGACCGCCAGGACTTCGCGCTGAGCTTCACTGACTTCAGCACCACCCTGCAGGGCGGGGACGACAACGACTTCCTCGTTGGCGAGGGTTCCGGCGGCGCGCTCGTCGAAGGCGGTGGCGGTGACGACGAGCTGTACTCGGGCTCGGGCAACGACCAGTTGGAGGGCGGCGACGGCGTCG
>Ga0136633_1001948_pt1 | contig 14685 bp, 17 predicted proteins | sample AntDrymeUQ832206_2_FD_105494 | JGI IMG/M metagenome (GOLD analysis project Ga0136633, IMG submission 105494) | Polar desert sand microbial communities from Dry Valleys, Antarctica - metaG UQ83 (22.06) | ecosystem: Environmental > Terrestrial > Soil > Desert | place: Antarctica: Dry Valley... | reverse complement strand
GATCTTGCGAAGGCGCTTCTTGAACGCTGGATCCTGGCGCTTCCGCTCGACCGCCTCCGCCAGGGCCTCCTTGACCGTCTCGTTCAGGCTTCGGCCCTCGGCACGGGCGACAGCCTCAGCCTCAGCCGCGAGATCGTCGGGGAGACGGACGGTGATGTGCTTCGTCATGGTGCCATGATGCCATGGCACGGCGCTTGGGACCTACTACCGGGTAGCGAGGCCCGCTGGCCAACGCGACAGAACCTCGGTGCGCTCGGACACGTCGCGGTGACCACTCGCCCCGGCTCCGGCGGCCAGCAGCTTGCGCCGCCGACCTCGAGCGCCAAGGTGGACCTCGATGGCCTCGCGGGTGAGCTCCGAGATGGTGACGCCGCGCCGCGCCGCCTCGTGCCGGAGGCGAGCATCGAGATCCTCGGGAAGTTTGACGGTCGTGCGCGTCATGTATGCCCCATACCTACGGAAGCGGGTCTTCGGGGTCAGCAGGCGAAGATCTCGACGTCGTAGTCCTCGAACGCGCTATCGCGGGTCACGACCTGGAGCCCATCCGTCATCGCCTGGGCGATGAGCATGCGGTCGAACGGGTCCCGGTGGTGCTTTGGGAGGTCGCCGGCCGCCCGTGCATGCGAGAACGCAATCGGCAGCGGTTCGAATCCCGAATCACTGATGGCATCGATGATTCCCTCGGGTGCCGCGAGCGTGCCGAGGGAACGCTTGATCCCGATCTCCCACACCGAGATCGCACTGACCAGTACGACGTTTCCCGGGTCTGCGATGGCCTCGAACGCTGACGCGGTGAGCTCGCTGTCAGCGAGCCACCAGAGCAGCGCGTGGGTATCGAGCAGCAGGTTCACGCCCCATCTTCGAAGGCATCGAGCAGGTCGTCGGGAGTCCGGTCGAAGTCGTCGGCGAGCTGCACGCGACCTCGCCAGGCGCCGGGCCTGCGGGCTCGGGGCTGAGGCCGGAACGGGACGAGCTTCGCCATCGGCTTGCCCGCCTTGGCGATCACGATCTCCTCACCGTTGGCAGCGCGGGTCACCAGCTTCGAGAACTGGGTTTTCGCCTCGTGGGTGTTGATGATCTCCATACGGACTAAGTCTAGTCCGGTCGTTGATTGAGGGGACCGGAGGTCCCAAGCGGTAGTAGCCTCCGACCGCGAGCGCAGGCACTGCGACTGCTGAGGTCGATGGTTCGACTCGACGTCGTCGCACACCTGGACGTGGAACCGGGTGGTACCCGTGTGGTAGTCCTTCCCGGCGCCCCGTGCATCCGGGGCAACCCCCCAAAGGAGCGAACATGAGCAGCGAACTAGGCAAGGTCGTCGGTCGTTGCCACAAGTGCGACCGACCGGTGCGGACCGGGGGCCACGAGGGCCGACTGGCATGTGAGGGCTGCGGCCTGCCCACCGACAACTGCACCTGCACGGCCGGCTGACAAATCGCCGCCCGCCGGCGGCCAAATCGTCCCCGACTGCACAAGGTGCGCGATGCGCACGTACGTGCAGAAAACACTTATTGCATGCCTGCGCCTCGTCGCGGAGGATCGAGCAGGGTTGCCCGGGCCGCGTGCCCGGGGCAGTCCACTCGGTCCGACGAACAGGAGCAGTGGCGACATGGCGGCAACGAGACGTGGTGGATTCGCAGAGACGGCGACCTGGGGCTACCACTGGAAAGGCAGCGACAGGAACGACGAGAGCCAGGGGATGCTCGCGGCGCTGTGGGCCGACCTGCGGGGCAAGCAGCTTCCCAAGGCAGAGTCGTCCGACGTCGAGGACTGGTACGAAGAAGAGCAGGCGGCGCGTCGGGCGTACTCGGCCGGGATCGGCCTCGCCCACAACGTCGACCCCGAGCGCCGGGAGAACTGGCGCCGGCGGTACTGGAACTAGTCGCAGCCCCTACGAGAGAGACCGAACAACCATGGCAACTCCCCTGTACCTGAAGTGCAAGTCCTGCAGCCGGCAATTCTTCTCCGGCGTCGACCTGCCGCCGCCCGATCCCCGGCCGCACGAGTGCATGTGGTGCCACGCGGCGCCCGTGTACGACAAGAGCGACTACCAGGTCGGCATCGTCGAGATGTAGTCCTGTCGGGTCGCCGTCCGCGGGCGGCGACCCGACCGACGTCTTGGGCCAGGCAATGGCCCGATCTCGCTATGGCCCGTGGTGGACCGGATCACGTACCGTCGGGCCCAGATGCCCGCGCTGATCTGCGACGACGACTGGCGCCTCCGCCTCCTCTACCGCCAAGAGTTCGAGTGGGCGGGGGTCGACGTCGTCGAGGCGGGTGACGGCGACCAGTGCGTCGAGGTCGCCAGACGCGAGCACCCGGAACTGATCGTGCTCGACCTGGCCATGCCGAGGCGGGGCGGGCTGTCCGCCCTGCCCGAGTTGCGGCTGTGCTGCCCGGACACGCCCGTCGTCGTCGTCACCGCCCACGCCGCCGTCGAGGTGCTCAGTCGCATCCGGGAGCTGGGCGCCACCGCCTGCTACTCCAAGCCCGGGTTCCTGGCCCGCATCCCCGACGTGGTCGAGCGCTTCGGGCTGGCGTCGGCCGCCTCCGCCGGCGACCGGCATGGCCGGGCGGCTCCCGTACTATCGTCGGATCCCACTGACGGCGCCGCTGCCGCGTCCTAGCTGCACCGGCGTCGCCCGCCTCCCGTGAAGAACCTCCGCCGCTCCCTCGTGGCCCTCTGTGGCGCCGGCCTGTTGGCCGGTGCCCTGCGACTCCGGGGCGGCTCGCGGCCGTCGCGCAGTGGGGGGTGGCGGGAGCTCAGCGGGCCCGACCTGCGGTGAGGGCCACCGTGGTGGGGGCCGGCGCGGTGGGCGCCCGGGCGTCCCGCCAGGTCATGGGTGTCGACTCCGTCGACGCGCTCACCATCGTGGACGCAAACCCCGACCAGGCGGCGGCCGTTGCGGCGTCGCTCGGCGGACCGTCCGCCGTGGGCCGGTGGCAGCCCGACACCCTGCAGGCCGGCGAGGTCGTGGTGCTGGCCTGCCCGGGACCGCACCTCGTCCAGGCGACGGCGGCCATTCGCCGGGGAGCGTCGGTGGTCTCGCTGGCCGACAGCGTCGACGACGTCCGCGCCCTCCTCGCCCTCGACGACGGGGCGCGCGCAGCGGGTGTCACGGTGGCGGTCGGCGCCGGCTTCGCTCCCGGCCTCACCTGCGTGCTGGCCCGTCACGCAGCCGCCGGGTTCGACTCGGTCGACGAGGTGTACGTGGCCAAGGCGGGCACGGGCGGGCCGGCGTGCGCCCGCCACCATCACGAATCGCTGACGGGCGAGGCGCTCGACTGGCGTGACGGGGCGTGGTCCCGCCGGCGGGCGGGGTCCGGTCGGGAGTTGTGCTGGTTCCCCGATCCGCTCGGCGCCCTCGACTGCTACCGGGGCGGCCTGGCCGACGCGCTACTGCTGGTGCCCGCCTTCCCCGGCGTGCGCCGAGTGACGGCGCGGGTCGCCGCCACCCGCCGCGACCGCCTCACGGCCCGGTTCCCCATGCTGCGCCAGCCCCATCCCGAAGGCCTCCTGGGCGCGGCCCGGGTGGAGGTCCGCGGCCGGCGGGGACCGGCCACCGACGTGCGGGTGCTCGGCGCCCTCGACCGCCCCGCCATCGCCGCCGGCATCGTGGCCGGCGTCACCGCCGTCTGGCTGCTGGAAGGCCGGCTGGCCCGCCGCGGCGCCGCCGGCCTGGGCCAACTGGTCGTTGAACCTGTGCCGTTCCTGCACGACCTGGCCCGCAGGGGCGTGAGGGCGGCGGTCTTCGAGGGCGCCGGCGCAGGCGCCATGTGACAACTCGTCGGTGGAACGGTGCGAACTTCGCGACGTTTCGCCGACGAGTTGTGGGCGAGGGCGCCCCGCCGGGAGCGACGAGTTGGGGGGGCCTCAGTCGATGGCGGCGCCGGTGCCCGCGTCGGGCTCCGCCAGGTCGGGGTCCGGCGGATCGCTGCCCGGCGGTACGTCGAAGGGGCCGGCGTCGCCGATGATGTTGGGGTCCAGCGTGCCCACCGGCATGTCCCGCAGCCGGTCGATCACGCCGTCGTGGTGGTCGTCCTCCGCAGGGAGCGTCTCGTCGTCCATGGCCCACCTGTACCCCCGGGCCGCGCCCCTCACCCGCTTGCAGAACCATGGGCCCCGCAGCACGCTGAAGCCATGGGGGATGGCGCGGGCGAGCCGGTCGGCCGGGTGGTCTCGGTCAACGTCGGTGTCCCCCGGTCGGTGACGTGGCAGGGCCGCACCATCCGCACGGCCATCTGGAAGGATCCGGTGGACGGCCCCGTCGAGCTCCGGGGCGTGAACCTAGACGGTGACGACCAGGCCGACCGGCGGGTCCACGGCGGCACCCACAAGGCCGTCTACGCCTATGCGGTCGAGGACTACGCGTGGTGGAGTGAGCGCCTCGGCGCCGAGCTCGGCCCGGGCACCTTCGGCGACAACCTCACGGTGGAGGGCTTCGACCTGCGCTTTGCGTGGGTGGGGGAGCGCTGGCGGGTCGGCACATGCGTGCTGGAGGTGAGCGAACCCCGGATGCCGTGCTTCAAGCTGGGGGCCCGCATGGGGACGGCCGACTTCGTCGACCTGTTCGACGTGGTGGGCCGCCTCGGCGCCTACCTGCGCATCATCACCGAGGGCGTCGTCACCGCCGGCGACGATGTCCACCTGGTGTCGCGGCCGCCCGACGAGCTGACCGTGGGCGACCTCGGGGCGGCCGTCGGCACGGACGATGCGGCCCTGCTCCAGCGGGTCATCGACCATCCGGCCGTGTCGCCGCCGTGGGTCAACAGCGCCCGGCGCGCCCTGGGCCGCCTGGAGCGCGGCACGCAGTAGTCGTTCAGAGTCGGGGGCCGGCGCCGGTGGCTGCGAGACTGCACCCCGTGCCCGCCGAGATGGAGACCGAGAGCCTGCGGGCAGACATCCGCCTCCTCGGCTCGCTGCTCGGCGAGACGCTCGTGCGCCAGGTCGACGCTGAGCTGTTCACCCTGGTCGAGCGGGTCCGGGAGCTGAGCCGCCGGGGACGCCAGCTGGTCGCCACCGACGACATGGCCAACCTGCTCGGCCAGGCCGACCTACGCACCACCATCTGGCTGGCGCGCGCCTTCTCGACCTACTTCCACCTGGCCAACACGGCCGAGCAGGTCCACCGGGCCGCCGCCCTCGACCGCCAGCGGGCCGAGCAGGGCAGCGCCATCCAGCAGATGGCCAGGCGGGTGAACGCCGATCCCGAGGCGGGCGCCGACCTCCAGGAACTCCTCGGCCGCATCGAGCTGCGCCCCGTGTTCACCGCCCACCCCACCGAGGTGGCCCGCCGCTCGATCCTCACCAAGCTGCGGCGGGTGGGCGAGCTGCTGGAGCGCCGCAGCCGCAGCGCCGCGTCCGAGCACGCCGCCATCGACGAGCGTCTGGCCGAGATCGTCGACGTCCTGTGGCAGACCGACGAGCTGCGCCGGGAGCGTCCCACTCCGGTGGAGGAGGCGGGCACCATCAGCTACTACCTCGACGACCTGGCCCGCACTGTGGTGCCCGAGGTGGTCGACCGGTTCGTCAACGAGATGCGCCGGATCGGGGCCGAGGTGCCGGCCGGCGCCACCCCGGTTCGCTTCGGCACCTGGGTCGGGGGCGACCGTGACGGCAACCCCAACGTCACGCCGGAGGTGACGGTGGCCGTCCTGGCCCGCCAGCACGAGCTCGGGCTCCAGGTCATCATGGCCAACGTCGACGCGCTGGTCACCGAGCTCAGCTCGTCGAGCCGCATCGCCCCCATCTCGCCGGCCCTGCGCGACAGCCTGGCCACCGACGCCGAGCTCCTGCCCGAGGTCGTGCTGCGGTACGGCCGGCTGAACGCCGAGGAGCCTTACCGGCTCAAGGGTTCGTTCGTCCTGCAGAAGCTGGCCAACACGGCGGCGCGCGTGCGGGAGGGGCGCCTGGCGGCGGCGGGCACGGAGTATGCCGACGCGCGGGGCCTGCTGGGCGACCTGGAGCTGATGCAGAGCTCGCTCGGGGCCAACCGGGGCGATCTGGTGGCCTGTGGCTCACTGGCCCGTCTCATCCGCACCGTCTCCTGCTTCGGGTTCACGCTGGCCACCCTCGACATCCGCGAGCACGCCCGGGCCCACCACGTGGCCCTGGCCGCCGCCTACGACCGCCTGGGCGAGATCGGGCGTCCCTACGCGTCGCTCGACCGCGACGAGCGGGTGTGCCTGCTCGGCCGTGAGCTGGGGAGCCGGCGGCCGCTGCTCGGGCCGACGGCCGACCTGCAGGGTGAGGCGGCCGCCACCTTCGCCCACTTCACCACCCTGCGGGCCGCCCTCGACCGTTTCGGTCCCGACGTCGTCGAGAGCTACATCGTGTCGATGACCAAGGACGCCGACGACGTCCTCGCCCCGGCCGTGCTGGCCCGGGAGGCGGGGCTGGTCGACGTCCACAGCGGGGTGGCGCGCATCGGTTTCGTGCCCCTGCTCGAGACGGTGGACGAGCTGCGGTCGGCGGGCGCCATCCTCGACCGGCTCCTCTCCCAGGAGTCGTACCGGAGCATCGTCCGACTGCGGGGCGACGTGCAGGAGGTGATGCTCGGGTACTCCGACTCCAACAAGGACGCCGGCATCACCACGTCGCAGTGGGAGATCCACAAGTCCCAGCGGAGCCTGCGCGACGTGGCCCAGCGCCACGGGGTGTTCCTGCGCCTGTTCCATGGACGGGGCGGCACCGTCGGCCGTGGCGGCGGGCCCACCCACGACGCCGTGCTGGCCCAGCCGTTCGGCGTGCTCCAGGGCTCGATGAAGGTCACCGAGCAGGGCGAGGTGATCTCCGACAAGTACCTGCTGCCCACCCTGGCCCGCCACAACCTCGAGCAGGCGCTGGCCGCGGTCACCGAGGCCACCGTCCTGCACCGCACCTCGCGTCTCACCGACGAGGTGCTGGAGGGATGGGACCGCACCATGGACGCGGTGTCCGACGCGGCGGCCGACGCCTACCGGGGCCTGCTGGCGAGGGACGGGTTCGTGCCGTACTTCATCGCCTCGACGCCGGTGGAGGAGCTGAGCGAGCTCAACATCGGCTCCCGGCCCGCAAGGCGCGGGGGCCAGGCCGACCTGGCCTCGTTGCGGGCCATCCCGTGGGTGTTCGCCTGGACGCAGTCCCGCCAGATCATCCCCGGCTGGTTCGGCGTGGGCTCGGGCCTGGCCGCCGCCCGGGCTGCCGGCCACGGCCCGGCCCTGGCCGAGATGTACGAGGGATGGCACTTCTTCCGCACCTTCGTGTCGAACGTCGAGATGCTGCTCACCAAGGTCGACCTCGGCATCGCCGCCCTCTACGTCGACCGCCTGGTGGACCCGGGACTGCGCTCCCACTTCGACGCCATCCGGGCCGAGTTCGACCTCACCGTGGCCGAGCTGCTGGCCGTCACCGGCGAGTCGACCCTGCTCGAGCGCCAGCCGGCGCTCAAGAGCACCCTGGCCGTGCGAGACCTCTACCTCGACCCGATCAGCCACCTCCAGGTCAACCTGCTGGCCCGCTGGCGGCGCAGCGCCGAGCCCGACCCGTTGCTGCGCCGCGCCCTGATGCTCACCATCAACGGCATCGCCGCCGGCCTCCGCAACACGGGCTGAGCGGGCGCGTCGTCACCGCCCGCCCCGGAGCCCCCCGCGGAGCGTTCTGTGAAGCTTCAACACCGCTTCGCGGTGTCAAGGCTTCAGAGAATCGGGACGGGCCGGTGACGTCGATTCCTCAGGAACCCCGCCGCCAGGTGGGCGCCGAGAAACGGACCCGGCCGGCGGTGCGGTCGACGTGCTCGACCTCGCGCCCGGCGTTGAGCCAGGCGCGCGCCTGCACATGCCGGGACCCGGCGGGGTGGTTGGACCACCAGGCGGGGGAGCGGACGGCGGACGGCGGCAGGTCGCCCACCAGCGCGGCGAGCTCGTCGAAGGTCATCTCGACGGGCGCGTCGGCGGCCCGGCAGAGGTGCTCGAACAGCGGGTCGTACCTGCCCATGGTCACAGCATGCCCGCGAGTCGTCACTGCCAGAGGGCGGCCACCTCGCCGATCACCGGGTCCTCGCAAACCGGTGCCTCGCCCACGCTCATGGCGTCGAAGGCGCCCGCTGAGGCGCTGAGGAAGCGGCTGCGCTGGCCGTAGGTGTGCACGTCGTCGAGCACGTGGCGGCGCACGTAGTACCGCATCGGGTAGGAGACGACCAGCGTGTCGCGGGCGCGGGTGAGGGCGACATACAGCAGGCGCCGCTCCTCCTCCACCTCCTCGGCCGAGCCGAGCGCCATGTCGGACGGGATGTTCCCGTCGGACGCGTGGATCAGGTGCACCACCTGCCACTCGCCCCCCTTGGCCGAGTGGATGGTGGACAGGACGAGCCAGTCGTCGTCGAGGTGGGGCGGCCCGGCCAGGTCGCCAATGGCCGACGGCGGGTCAAGGGTGAGTTCGGTCAGGAAGCGGCTGCGGGAGGGATAGGCGGTGGCCATGGCCCGCAGCTGCTCCAGGTCGGCCAGGCGCACCGACGACGTGGCCGGGTAGCGCCGGGCGAACAGCGGCACGCAGGCCCTGCCCAGCCGCTCCACCTGGGTGGCGGGCGCCACGGCGTCGCCCACGCAGTCGGCCAGGGCCGAGCGCACGGCGGCCACGTCGGCGGCCGAGGCGGTGGGGAAGCGGGGGCAGTCGTCGCCCAGGAATCGGCTGAGTGCCTCGGCCTCGGCCACGCCCAGCTCGTCGACGAGGCGGCGGGTGGTGGCCGGGCCCACGCCTTCGAGCAGCCCGAGCACCCGCAGCCAGGCCAGCTCGTCGCTCGGGTTGTCGAGGATGCGGAGCAGGCTGAGCAGGTCCTTCACGTGGGCGCCCTCGAGGAACTTGAGGCCGCCGTACTTCACGAACGGGATGTTGCGGCGGGCCAGCTCGAGTTCGAGGCCGTCGCTGTGGTGCCCGGTGCGGAACAGCACGGCCTGCTGGCGCAGCGGCACGCCCCGCTCGCGCTGCTCCAGCACGCTGTCGCACACGAAGGCCGACTGGGCCAGCTCGTCGGCGCAGGACGCGAGGGCCGGGCGCTCCTCGCCGGGCCGGACGGCGCGCAGGCGCTTGGCGAAGCCGCCGCTCGCCTCGGCGATGACGGCGTTGGCGGCGGCCACGATGGGCGGCGTGGAGCGGTAGTTGCGGTCGAGAGTGACGATCTCGGCGCCGGGAAAGCGCTCGGGGAACTCGAGCATGTGACGGGCCGAGCCCGACCGGAAGCCGTAGATGGCCTGGGCGTCGTCGCCCACCGCCGCCACCCACACGCCGGGGCCGGCCATGGACGCCACGATGTCAGCTTGCACGGCGTTGGTGTCCTGGAACTCGTCCACCAGGATGTGGTCGAACCCCGAGCGCAGGAACGGGCCGGTGGTGGTGGAGGCGGCGAGGGCCCGCCAGTACAGGAGCAGGTCGTCGTAGTCGACGACGTTGCGGGCACGCTTGCGGGCCACGTAGCCGGCGAAGACCTCCTTCATGCCGTCGAGGTCGTCCCGGCACCACGGGTACGACCGCTCCACCACGTCGGTCAGCTTCTCCTGGGCGTTCACCATGCGTGAATAGATGGATGCCAGCGTGTCCTTTTTGGGAAATCGGCGCCCTTTCTCGCCCAGACCGAGGTCGTGACGGACGAGGCCGAGCAGGTCGGCATTGTCGCCCTGGTCGAGGACCGTGAAGCCCGAGCGCAGGCCCACCGCTGCGCCGTGCTGGCGCAGGAGGCGGTTGGCCACGGCGTGGAACGTGCCGCCCCACACCCGGCGGGCGCCCTCCGCCTCGGCCAGCTGGCCGGCCCGGTGCAGCATCTCCCTCGCCGCCCGGCGGGAGAAGGTGAGCAGCAGGATCCGCTCCGGCCTGGTGCCGGCCGCCAGCAGGCGGGCCACCCGACAGGCGAGTGTGCGGGTCTTGCCGCTGCCGGCGCCGGCCACGATGAGCAGATGACCGCCGTCGTGCAGCACGGCCCGCCGCTGCTCGGGGTTGAGTTCATCGAGCCAGACAAACATACGTTCGTAGCGTACCGCAAACGGCTCAGACGGGGTCAACAGGGTCTCCGGCGCGCCGCACAGGATCAGCCGTGACCACCGCTCGTGCTGGTATGACCATTGAAAGGAGTAGCCCGCATTACCCATATTTCCGGTAGATGGTGCCGTCAGTCGTTTGACCTATAGGGGTCTTCTGGTTCGGCTGTCACCTTTCCGACCGCAGGCGGTAGCGATGATCCTCCCGGCGAACAAGTGGTCGCCAATTGGTCGGGAGGGGAGCGAGTGGCGAAACCGACGCCGGCCTCAGCAATGCCTTTACCCACATGAGGCCACCGTCAGGTGCCCAACCCACAAAGGAACGCGCCCACTATGAAGTTCAGCCTGAAGCAGAAGATCGCCGCCGCCGCGGCCGCAGCCACCATCGTCGGCGGCGCCGGCGTTGCCGTCGCCTACTGGACCCAGGACGGTACGGGGAGCGGTTCCGCTGCCACTGGGAGCACCATCGCCGTGACGGTGAAGCAGACCAGCACGATCTCGGGGATGTACCCGGGGATGATCGCCGTCACGCTGTTCGGCAACTTCGACAACCCCAACCCCGGCCCGGTGAAGGTCGGCTCGGTCACCGCCACCCTGGGCACGCTGCCCACGGGATGCGTCGCTGCCGACTTCACCATCGGCGGTACTGCAGTCGTGGACGCCGAGATCGCCTCCGGCCTCGCCAAGGGTGCCTGGACCGGCCTAACCATCCAGATGAACAACACCGCCGTCAGCCAGGACGCCTGCAAGGTGAAGTCGATCCCGCTCGTGTACGCGGTGAGCGCCGGCGCCTAGTCCCCGGGAGGGACGCACCAAGGGACGAGAAGGGGGACGGGGCCACGGCTCCGTCCCCCTCGCCTCGCTCCGAAGACCCACCCACCCCCGCCCACGATCCCGAGGAACTGACCGATGCGGTTGACCGAAAGCCCGCTGATCACCAAGAAGCTGGCCGCGCTGGCCCTCTTCTGGGTCACCGCTGCCGGCGTGCTGGGCCTGGCGGTGACAGCGTCACTGGCCGCTCCAAAGCCGGCGCCGGCGCCGGCGCCTCCGACCACGACGACGGTGGTCGACACCACGCCTCCGCCCGCTCCCGTGTTCGCCGACAAGCCGGCCGACCCGTCGACGGGCAGGAACGCCCACTTCACCCTCTCGGACGATGAGGCGAACGTCACGTTCCGCTGCCGGCTCGACGGTGGCAGCTTCGGCACCTGCAACAAAGAGGTCAACTACAACAACCTCGACTTCGGCGAGCACTGCCTCGACGCCCGGGCGGCCGACGCCGCCGGCAACCTCAGCCCCGTCACCACCTGGTGCTGGTCCATCGTCCTGCAGGGCGGCTTCCCCATCAGCGGGTCCATCACCCAGCCGTTCGCGCCGGGTGTCACCCGGCCGCTGAACCTGGTGATCGGCAACCCGTTCAGCTTCACCATCCGGGTCACCAGCGTCGCCGTCAGCGTGGGCTCCACCGACAAGGACGGCTGCGTGGGCACCGCCAACTTCACCGTCACCAAGGGCCTCACCTCGACGGTGGACGTGCCCCGGAACACGACCCGCTCCCTCCAGCAGCTCGGGATCGACGAGTCGGCCTGGCCGACGGTGACGATGCCCAACCTGGCCACCAACCAGGACGCCTGCAAGGGCGCGACGCTCTCGCTCACCTACACCGGACAGGCGACCAGGCCATGAGGACGCAGCGCAACCGTGCCGCGGCGACCGTCGCCCTGGCCGTCGCCCTCCTCGTCGCCGGCGGGGCCGCCTTCGCCTTCGTCACCTCGTCGGGCTCCGGGGCGGGCAGCGCCAGCTCGGGCACGCTCGGCGCCCCGTCCGGTGTCACCGCTTCCGCCGCCGCCGGCACCGTCTCGCTGACGTGGACGGCGGCCGTGCCTCCCGCCGGCCAGTCCCTCACCGGCTACCACGTCCAGCGCTCGAGCGGCGCCCCCGCCGGCACCTGCGCCAGCTCGGCGTCGTCGCTCCTCGCGAGCACCGCCACCAACTGCTCGGACACGGGTGTGCCCACTGGTTCGCACACCTACACCATCGTCGCCGTGTTCCGCACGTGGACGGCGAGCGCGGCCAGCAATGCCGTGGTGGTCGTCGCGACCGTGCTCGATCACTTCGTGGTCACCGCACCGGCGAGCGCCGTGGCGGGCGGCCCGATCAACGTGACGGTCACCGCCAAGGATGCAACCGACGCCACGCTGACGAGCTACGCCGGTGACCGGACGCTGGCGTGGTCAGGTGCCGGCTCCGCCCCGAACGGCTCCACGCCGGCGTACCCCCCGTCGGTGACGTTCTCGGGCGGCGTCGGCACGGCCGCCGTCACCCTCGTCAAGGCCGAGACGACGACGCTCACCGCGTCCGAGGGCGCGATCTCCGGCACGTCCGTCGGCATCATGGTCAGCAGCGGTGCGGCCAGTCGGTTCGTCGTCACCGCCCCCACGCAGCAGACGGCCGGAACGGCCTTCAACGTCACGCTGGCCGCCCAGGACATCTTCGGGAATGTGGCGGACGGCTACTCCGGTGCAAGAACGATCACCTGGTCGGGCGCCGGAGCGGCGCCGAACGGCGCCACCCCGACGTCCACGACCTCGGTGAACTTCACCGCCGGCACCGGTTCGGTCTCGGTCACGCTGGTGAAGGCGGGCGCCACCACGCTCACGGCGACGCAGGGCACCGTCACCGGGTCGTCCCCGAGCATCGTCGTCAATCCCGGCACCGCCGCTCGCCTGGGGTGGACGCACGTGAGCGTGAACCGCGGCACGCTGAGCTCGACGTGCGTCTTCACCTGCACCGCGTCGGACATCAACAACAACGGCACCTTCACTGCCAAGGTGGCCGTGACCGACGCTGTGGGCAACACGGTCTCAGGGCTGGGCGCCGGCCACACCGTAACCGTCTCCACGCCGTCGAGCGGCCCAGGATCGGGCGGAGCCTTCACCGCACCGACCGCCGGGACCTCCCTCACGTTGACGATCGCAGGGGCAGGTGCGGCCGAGTCGACGGCGACGCTCACCTTCACTACGCAGAACGGGAGCTGGACCTCCGACACCTTCAAGGCGGCGAAGCTCGCCGGCACTGCGTACCCCGACGCCACGGCGACGGTCACGAAATAGGCCCCGACAGGAGGACCGGCTACCGTCCGTCCTCCTGTCGTCCGGCGGCGAGCACAGCGATCCGTTCCTTGCCACCTCCAGCGGTCTTGCCGTCCACCTCGACGTGGAGGTCCACGATCGCCCGCTCCACCCGGGCCCCCGAGCGCACGACGGCCTCGTTGAGCACCACCGAGTCCTCCACGACCGCGCCCTTCTCCACCACGACGCCGGGCGAGAGCACGGAACGCACGACGCGCCCGTGCACCACGCAGCCGGGCGCCACCAGTGAGTCCTCCACCGACGCCCCGGCGCCGATGCGGGCGGGTTGGCGGTGGGTGCCGGTCGTGCGGATGGGCCAGCGCCGGTCGTCGAGGTCGAAGTCGGTGACGTCGTCGAGCAGGTCCTGGTGCGCCTGCCAGTAGCTCTCCGGTGTCCCGACGTCCCGCCAGTAGCCCTCGAAGCGGTGCTCGTAGGCCTGGCCGCCGGCCACGAGGGCGGGGAGGAGGGCATCGCCGAAGTCCGAGACTTCGCCGTCCTCCTCGACCAACCGGTCCAGCGTCTCGAGCAGCGCCGCCGGCCGGTAGGCGAACACCTCCATCGTCACCACGTCGGTGGGCGCCTCATCGGGCTTGTACCAGAAGTCCCGCACCTGGCCGTCGCCGTCGGTCGCCACCACGCCGAAGCGCTCGGCCTCCTCGGTCACGACGGTGGTGACCATGGTGACATCGGCGTCACGGGCGAGGTGGTCGTCGACGAGGTCGCGGTAGTCGAGCGTGTACACCGCGTCGGCGCTGAGCACGAGCACGACATCGGCGCCGAATTCGGCGATCAGCTTGTGGTGGTGCCACAGCGAGTCGGCGTTGCCGTTGTGGAACCCGCCCTCGTCGCGGCCGGTGAACGGCTGGAGGATGAGCAGCCCGCCGGACGTGCGGTCGAGGTCCCACGGCCGGCCGTTGGCCAGGTGGTCCTCGAGGGCGTACGGGAGGTACTGCTGCACGACCCACACGTCGTGGATGCCGCTGTTGGCGCAGTTGCTGAGGGGGAAGTCGATGAGGCGGTGCGTGCCACCGAAGGGCAATGCCGGTTTGGCCCGCCGCTCGGTGAGCGGACCCATGCGGCTGCCGGCGCCACCTGCCAGCACCAAGGCGAGGACGCGCGGCCGCCGGGAGGACTCGGCGGTCATCGGTTGACGGCCGACATGTCGGCCGTGTCGAGGAAGGTGATGGCGAGCTCGAGGGCCCGGTGGATGGTGTCGAGCGCCTCGCCCTCGTCGCTGCGGCCATAGAACTCCGGCATCCCCATGCAGCCGAGGCCCATGGCGGACACCTTGAGGGGGCCCAGGGGTAGCGTCTCCATCCGGCATTCCTCCCCGTCGCCGGCGGGTGCGCCGGCGTCCCCGCCGTTCTACCCGGAAGGCGAGCGATGCAATGCGTGCCCGCGCCTCCCGCCCGATCGCACGACATCACGGTCATCTGCCCTCGACAACGCATCCGGCCGGCCGGTCAGCGCCCGGTAACATCTCCTCCTCGTCGGATCGCAGGACCGGCCGGGGTCCTCCCGGTAGTTCTGCAACCCCCGGGGACGT
>Ga0136633_1001947_pt1 | contig 14692 bp, 13 predicted proteins | sample AntDrymeUQ832206_2_FD_105494 | JGI IMG/M metagenome (GOLD analysis project Ga0136633, IMG submission 105494) | Polar desert sand microbial communities from Dry Valleys, Antarctica - metaG UQ83 (22.06) | ecosystem: Environmental > Terrestrial > Soil > Desert | place: Antarctica: Dry Valley... | reverse complement strand
GGCATCTGACGCACGATGGGCCCGAGTATATCCCGCCAGAGAGCGTATCCCGCGGCGCTCAGGTGAAGCCGGTCCTCGACGAAGAGCTCCTCGCGGGGCTTGCCGTCCGGCCCCAGCATTGGGGTGAACACATCGACGAACAGGAGCCGCGGGTCGGCGGCCGCGTGCCGGCGAATGAGATCATTGGCCTCCCGCATTTTATCAACCAATGCCCAGCGCGAGCCACTTGGCTTGATCGCGATGTAGGCTACCCGCGTCTCGGGCAGCGAGCGCCGGACCAGCGCGACGAACGCCTCGCATTCGCGAAACACCGCCGTCGCCGACTTTCCCGCGGCCAGGTCGTTGTCTCCGGCGTACAGCACGATGAGTCGCGGCCGATACGGCAGCACGATGCGCGGCGCGTAACGGATTACGTCGCTGAGCTCCGCTCCCCCGAATCCCCGCTGCAATAGGTCGACGCCGGGAAAGTCGGCCGCGAGGGTGGGCCAGAGGCGGATCGAGGAGCTGCCGACGAAAAGAACGCCGCCCGGCCGCGGCGGAGAAATCCGGTCCGCTGCTTCAAAGCGCGCGATTTCCTCGGCAAATCTCTCGGTTGCCGGGAGTGCACGGACCGGTTGGGTCGTCGCCGGCTGGGGAGCGGTCCGCGTGCACGCTGCAAGAGCTAGTGCCGGGATCAGGAAGAAAGGCAGTCGCATGGATGAACAATACAGCGACGAGTGGCCGGAAGCGCGGTACCGGTCCAGGCTGTAAATTCATGGCTGAGGTGAAGTTACGCCTGCTGACTCGTCCTTATTCTGATTCAGCCGGAAATTTACCCGTACCAGGGTCCGCTCATGTCGATGACGATGACGGCAACCGACAATCTGGAAGTAACACGGCGATACCTCGAAGCTCTCGAATCGGGGGCGCAGGAAGCCACGCTCGCCGACTTCTTCACCGAGGACGTCGTTCAGGAGGAGTTCCCGAACCGGCTTTCGCCGATCGGGGTTCACCGCAATCTGAAGGACATTCTGGACGCCGCACGGAAGGGCAGGCAGATCCTTCGCGCCCAGAAGTTCGAGATCATGAACGCCATCGTCGATGGTGACCGCGTCGCGCTGGAGGTGTTCTGGAGCGGACTGCTCGCCGCGCCCGTCGATACCCTGCCCGCTGATGCTCAGATGCGCGCGCACTTCTCGATGTGGCTCGAGTTCAAGGATGGAAAGATCGCGCGGCAGCACAACTACGATTGCTTCGATCCCTGGTGGGTATAGCTCCACCCAGTCACACCTCCCCGAGCAATTGCGATCGCCGCCCAGGTCCCACGCGGGGCTGAGGTTTGCGGCCCCACCTTTGCCTGATGCTTTCATCCTCGAAAATAAGTTCCAGCCGCACGTCCCCCCACCGGGTCAGTGACTTGCGGTAGGATTTCCTTATCCCGAATGGATTGGATGGATGCTGCTTGACGACCTGACGGCTGTCTTCCAACAGGCGCCCTCCTTTCTTGCCGTTGTCCGCGGTCCGGATCACGTATTCATCTGGGCCAACGGTCCGTACTTCGATCTCACCGGCCGGACCGACATCATCGGCAAGCCGCTGCTCGAGGCGCTTCCCGAACTGAAGGGCCAGGGCTTCAAGGAACTGCTGGACGGGGTTCTGGAAACCGGAGTTCCCCACGTCGGGCGCGATGTTCCAGCGATGCTCCGTACCGGAACCGGCGGCGAGCTCGAGGAGGGATTCTTCGACTTCATCTATCACCCCCTGGTCGAGGCCGACGGCACCCGGTCGGGCGTAGTAATACACGGGTCGGTAGTGACGGAAAAAGTCCGTGCCCGCCAGGAGCTCGAGCGCCTCCTCACCGAAAGCGAGGCGGCACGCCGCGCTCTCACGGCCGCCAACTCCCGACTCCAGGAGCAGCAAGCGGAGCTGGGGGTGTCCAACCTCCAGCTCCAGGACCAGGCGGCCGAGCTCGAGATGCAGTCCGAGGATCTCCAGGCGACGACGAATCGCCTGATCGAGCGATCCGCCGAGGCAGTGCGCAACGCGGGTGCGCTGGCAGAAGCCGAGCGGCAGTGGCGAACCATGATCGATGGTATCCCGACGCTCGCCTGGACCGCCCAGGCCAGCGGCTACATCGACTGGTACAACGCTCGCTGGTACGAGTACACGGGAACGACCCCCGCCGACATGGAAGGATGGGGGTGGCAGTCTGTCCACGACCCGGAGGTGTTGCCTTCGGTGCTCGAGCGATGGCAGGTGTCGATCGCCAGTGGGCAGCCGTTCGAGATGACGTTCCCGCTTCGTGGAAAGGACGGGCACTTCACGCCGTTCCTGACACGGGTCTCACCGGTCAGAGACTCGTCGAACAATGTCATCCGCTGGTTCGGCACCAACACGGACGTCGAACAGGAGTACCGGGCCCGCGAGATCGCCGAGAGTGCGGAGCGCCGCTCTGCGTATCTGTCGGAGATGAGCGCGGCACTCGCTGGCTCACTCGATGTCGCCGTGACACTGGAGACCGTCGCCCGCCTCGCCGTGCCTCACCTTGCCGACTGGTGCTTGATCGAGCTTGTCGACGATAACGGAGCGATTACACCCGCGGCGATAGCGCACCGCGATCCGGATAAGATTGCCCTCGCACGCCGGGTGCTCGAACGGTACCCGATCGATCCCGAGGCAGCGCACGGGTCCGGCAAAGTTGTCCGTACCGGAAAGCCGGAGCTGGTCGAGCGCATTCCCGACGGCTGGCTCGAGTCCATAGCGCAGGACGAGGAGCACCTGCGGACTGTTAGGGAGGTCGGCATGCACTCCTACGTGTCAGTTCCGCTCACGGCCCGCGGGCGCACCATCGGTGTCCTGTCGCTCGTGTCCGCTGAATCGACGAAGCAGTATGGCCCCGCGGATCTCGAGTTCGCCGAGGATATCGCGCGCCGCGCCGCGGTCGCGGTGGACAACTCGCGCCTCTTCCGCGAAGCGCAGAAAGCGCGGCGCTTTGCCGAGGTCGCCAATCAGTCGAAATCAGAGTTTCTGGCGACGATGAGTCACGAGATCCGCACGCCGATCAATGCGATCATCGGGTACGCCCAACTCCTGGAGATCGGAATTGCCGGTACCGTTACCGACGATCAGCGGCTGCAGCTCGAGCGAATAGGGGCGAGCGGGAAGCATCTCCTCCGCCTGATCGAGGATATACTCGACCTCGCCAAGGTCGAGGCGGGTGAGCTCAGCGTGGCGATATCCACCGGAGCGAGTGCGGCCACAGTCGATGCGGCATTCGTTCTGGTCCAACCACAGGCTGCCGCAAAGGGGATAAGGATGTCCAGCGCGTGCGAGGGCGAGGCTGACGTACTCTATCTGGGCGACGATCAGCGGGTCCAGCAGGTGCTGGTGAACCTGCTCACGAACGCCGTCAAGTTCACCCCGCCCGATGGCCGCGTCACGGTCCGCTGCGGATACGCACAACGACCCTCCGCGCCAGCAGGCTCGGCGCGCGACGCGGGTTGGTCGTACTTCGCGGTCGAAGACACCGGACCCGGAATCCGGCCCGAGCTTCTCCAGCGGATTTTCCAGCCGTTCGTACAGGCCGATGCAAGCTACAAGCGCACGCATACAGGCGCCGGGCTTGGCCTGACCATTTCCCGCCGGCTGGCGCGGCTGATGGGCGGAGATCTCACAGTGGAGAGCGTGCAGGGCGAGGGCTCGACATTCACGCTTTGGCTGGCGGTTGCACCCGCGGCTCAGGAACGGGCGGCCGAGCGTCGCGCGGCAACGCCGGCGCAGCCCGCGCCGATTCTTCAGTGGGCGGATTTCGACGCGGTTGGCGACCAAAGTCTGGTGGAGGTCGGCAGCGTCCTGCTCGAGCACCTCAACGCACTGATCGAGCGGCTCGTCGAAAGACTGCGGGCAGACCCGGAAGTCTTTCCGACGGCCGCTCACATCAGCGAAGTACAGCTCCAGGATCATTACCGGACGTGGCTCGCGGATGCCGCGCAGGCACTGGTCGTCCTCGGCAGTACGGAGGGTGATCGCTCCGAGCTGATGAGAGACGGCGCCGAGATTCAGCGGCACATCTCGGAGCGGCACGGCCTCCAGCGGTACCGGCTTGGGTGGGGCGAACCCGCGGTCAAGCGTGAGTACCAGATCCTGCGTGAGATCATCGACGAGCGCCTGAAGGCGTCGCTCGCTCCCAGGCCGGCTTCCGGAGTCGGACGGTCGGTGCTCGCATCGCTGATCGTGCAGGCCGAGTCGCTCAGCCTGCGCGCGTTCAATCACACGCGCAGCACGACTCCTATGGTAGAAGCGCGTGATCAGCTAAAGACAAACGCCGCAAGCTCCTGAGAGATTGCGGCGATTCCCGCCTAATCGTGCCACGCGCGCCGTCATTGGAACTCTACGTCCTACCGAACGGCGGCGGGCAACTAATCAGTTTTCGTTAAATCAGTGGAGCTGAGGGGGATCGAACCCCTGACCTCTGCAGTGCGATTGCAGCGCTCTCCCAGCTGAGCTACAGCCCCGCGCGAACGCGACGGACTATCCCTACAGCTGGTGGGGCTGACCCGTCGCACCGGATCAAAGCAAAAGCCCCGCGGAACAACGCGGGGCCGCTCTCCAATCAAACTAGCGGATCCGCACCCGAAGTCAAGGCCAGAATATCGTACCTGCTTCGTAACTCTTTGCCCGGCTTCGCGATACAAGTCGGGCATTCGGGAAAGGACGCGCGGGCGTCTCGAACGTAACACCAGGCCTTACAAACAAAGCCGGTTCGTATTGAACCAGGTCGCTCTGAATCCGCCTGACACGTTGCGTCCGCTCGGGAACACCAGATGCGCCTCCCCTTCCACGGTCGAGTCCGCCGTCACTGAAGCGACAGTGAGAGCCCCCCAGGTTGCGATCTCAGTTTCGGTCGCTGTCGAGTGGTACCAGGCACCACCGTCGGCATCAGGTCCGGCGAGCTGCCACGTCCGGCCCTCCAGATTCTCCAGCGGCTGCGCGACATACATGCGAGCATAGGGAGTCTGAGGCGCCAGCGACTGCATCGGAGCTGGAACGAGAAAAATCTCCACCGCGGGTCCATCCGCGGGCCCACACGTACGCGTTACCGCGGCGTATTCAAGGTCAGGCGGCGGTCCAAGGGTGTTGGAAGAATCACAGCCGGCGACAGCGAACCCGATCACAGCCAATTTCAGCAAACAAAATAATTTCATGTTGAGCCTCCTCAGGCGGCGGTGGTATCTCCCCCAACAATGAGATGATCTCTCCTGTGATATAGCTGGAGTCGGTATTCGATGCCAGGAAGACGTAGCCGGGCGCCGGTATATTTCCGGACTCATGTCGATGACCCTCCGCTTCCTCGGGACTTCCGCGTCCAGACCCACGGTCGAACGCAATGTTTCGTCGATCGCGCTGATTCGCGAAGGCGAGACGCTGATGTTCGATTGCGGCGAGGGAACCCAGCGGCAGATGATGCGCTACGGGATCAGCTTCTCCCTCTCCGACATCTTCTTTACCCACATGCACGCCGACCACATACTCGGCGTCACCGGATTGTTGCGGACGTTGGCGTTACAGGGCCGCACCGAAGCGATGAATCTTTACGGACCCGCCGGGTCGGAAAAGATGCTGTGGCGCGCGATCACTCTTGGTAGCGAAAAGCAGCATTTCCCGATCAACGTGTTCGAGCTGACGGCGGAGACTCCGCTCAAGCGCAATGGCTATGCTGTGATCCCCTTCACCGTCGAGCACGGTGACCGGAGCGCCATCGGTTACCACATCGCCGAGGAAACCAGGCTGGGCCGGTTCAACCCCGAAAAAGCCCGCGAGATGGGGATACCGGAGGGACCGCTCTGGGGAAGCATCCACAAGGGGAAGGCCGTCACCCTCGATAACGGCCGGATAGTCCAGCCGTCCGAGCTCGTTGGACCGACCCGCCCCGGCCGCCGTGTGGTGATAACGGGGGATTCGGCCCCATCCGAAGGCACCGTTGCAACCGCGACCGGCGCTGATATCCTCGTGCACGAGGCGACCTTCGCCGAGGAGGAGATACAGCGCGCGGTGGAGACGAGTCACTCGACTGCGCGCGGGGCAGCGGAGGTCGCCGCGAAGGCGGCGGTCAGGCGCCTGGTGCTGACACACGTGTCGGCGCGTTACTCACGTGACACCTCGGAGCTGGAGCGCGAGGCGCGCGCGATCTTTCCCGCGACGGTGGTCGCCCGCGACGGAATGGAGATAGAGATTCCGTTCGAGACGGCGGAGGAAGATTGACTCCGGAGGCTTGACCCCGCTTCGTCAATCCGCCACCGTACGATGATGGAGAAGACCTTCACGGTTGAAGAAGCAAATCGCACCTTGCCGCTCGTCTCGAAGATCGTGGACGACCTGGTGCGCGGACACCGCTCGTGGGAAGACAAGGTGCGCGAGTTCGAGCTCGCGACCGTCGGGTCGAGCCCGGAGCGCCCGGACGCCATCGCGGAGCTGCTCCAGACCGAAGCGCAGCGACTGGCGGTGGAGATCGAAGGTTACATCGCGGAGCTGGCGGAACTCGGCGTGGTCTGCAAGGGACTGGATACGGGGCTGGTGGACTTCCCCGGCGTGCGCGACGGCAAGCGTGTCTACTACTGCTGGATGCTCGGAGAGCCAAAGGTGCAATACTGGCACGAGCTGGATGCGGGGTTCGTCGGCAGACAAAGGATCGAGCCCCAGCTGGTCGAGTCCCGGTGATCCGGCTACGGAGCGGCTTTGAGGGGATCCAAGTCTTGAGTGAACAATCGTCAGTTCAAGTTTTTTCAGTGGTTTTCAGTTACGCTGACTCACAACCACTCATTACTTGCGGCTCACAACTCAGGACTCAGAACTTGGATCCCCTTTAGGTTTCCTGGTACGTTGCGCTCAGGACAATCTCAGGCTTAAACCGACACCATACTACAAATGGCAAGAGTGATAAAACCGTTCCGCTCCCCTGATGGTACCAACTGGGGAGTCGAGGTGCAGGTCCCCGGCGCCAGCAACGCGATGGTGGTGTTTCATCATCCCGTGGGGAAAACGGCACGGCTCGACCGCTACGCGTGGGAGATCTGGAACGGTCCGGAGTCGCGAAACGTCACCTCGCGTGTATCGCGCGAGAAGGTGATGCAGTCGCTCACCGACGAAAAGCTCCAGCTGCTGTTCCGCCGCTCGATGCCGATCTCCAATCAGAGGCCGCTGGTCAACCGCGCCCCGTAACCGCGTCACGTAGCGAGTCAGCGCTTGTTTTCCGCGACCCTCTCCTGTAACCGTCTCTCCCGCCTTTCTTTCGCCGCCTGAAACCGCCGCAGCTCGTCGTCGGTCTCGGGCCTGAGCGGAGGCACCGGTACCGGCTTTCCGTTGCGGTCGATCGCGACGAAAGTGAGGTAGCACGAGTTGGTGTGGCGCCTCAGTCCCGTTACCAGGTTCTCCGTCTCGACGCGGACGCCGATCTCCATTGACGTCTTGCCGACGAAGTTGACGCTCGACTTCATGATGACGAGGTCGCCGACGTGGATCGGCTCGCGAAAATCCACCCGGTCCACAGACACGGTGACGCAGGCCATCCGCGCGTGCCGGATCGCTGAAACGGCTGCCGTCGTGTCCATCATCGAGAGCATCACCCCACCGAACACGTGACCGAGAACGTTCGCGTGCTGCGGCATCATCAGCTGCGCGGTCTCGTGCTGTGTTTCGCTGACCGCCCGCGCCTGCTTTGATTGGGTCAAGCGCGCCGGCCGTTCGTGCGCGGGTAGGTCGCGGGTGGGGTGCGCAGCGGCCATCGCTTCCGCGAGACCTGCTTGACGGCTCCACCGTAAGCCGTCGCGTCGTTGAAAGCATTCGAGAGCGCCGATCGCGTCTTTGCGTCGACTTCGGGGTTGTCGAGCCAGAATATCTGCACGAAGCTCGACGCGATCGTCCCGAGCTTCCACTCCCTGCCCCGGCGATCGCGCAACAGCAGCGCGTTGCTTTTGCGTGCCGAGTCGTACCGGGATACGACATCGTAGCCACCGTGCTTCCACCTGCGCGTCTCCAAGCTCCCTTCGCCTGCTGCTTCCCGCACGCTCGAGTCGGCGAGCACGTGCTCCAGAGTGACACGATTGCCGCTCCGGATATCCACTACGGTGCGCGTCGTGTCGTCCTGATCTCCTCGATCCGCGCGGCCGACCGACAACCGATGCTCGAGAGCGACGTACCCTCCGAGGACGTTCAGTATGTCCGTCTCGCCGACGGCGGCGATGTCGACTTCGTCATCCGGTTCCTCGTCGGGTGCGAGGAGCCGCTGACCAGGGTGCCCGCGCCGGTAGTCAGCTGCGAGTGCAAGTATGGCCGAATCCTCGAAGATCACCGCCGAATCGCCGGTCGCGATTTCCCGCCGGAATACTCGCTCGGCGGCGAACAGCGCCCGCGGATACGAGAGATCGAGATCCGCGACGTAGACCTCGTAGTAGCGACCGCCGCTACGGGCAAGAATGAGCGGCGATCCCCGGATCTTCAGTCCGAGATGATCGCTCTGGACCCAGTAGGTCTGATCGCCCGCCGAAACGAGGAACTCCGCCAGCGGCGGCGGTGGCGCCGGAAGAGCACAGCCTCCAGCCACCGCAAGGACAAGGACGAAAAAGGATCGCATCGGTGCCCAAATATATACTGACCAGCGACTTACGATTCTCCGGCGGGAGCGTGATTAGATTCACTACACCTCCCGTCAATACAATAGATATGATGCACCTGCAGAAACTGCCGCCGTTCCTTCTCGCCATCGCTGCATTCGGGTGCGCGGGCACCCGCGACGTGACCACCAAGGCGCTGCCGGGTACCACCGACAGTGTGGCGACTACCGTCCTTGCCCCGGTCCCGGTGAGCCCCGCACCAACCGGTACGGGTACAGGCGTGTCCCAGACGCAGCCTGTGAATGCTGCCGCGCAGGGTCCGGTCACAGCCGCGACCTCCACGCCGACCGCCACCGCGCCGGCGCGCGCGCTTTCGGCGGGCAGCCACCCCACTTCTCCGGTACTCGATTCCCTGATCCGCGGAACTCTCGCCGCGCGGGGGCTCTACGTCTTCCGCTACGCCGTGAACAACCGGCGCCTGAGGCATCTGATCGGCATTTCCGATTCGACTGAGATCAACGCGCTCGTCGTCGATGTGAAGGACGAGTTCGGGTTGAGCTTCGCGCCGAGCGACCCCCTGCTGCGCAGGAACGCCGGCTCACAGGCGAACATCAGAAACATGAAGGAGCTCGTCGACACGATTCGGGCGCACGGGATACTGCCGATTGCCCGGATCGTCGTTTTCAAGGATTCCGTTGCCGCGCGCGTCAATCCCCAGCACGTCATTCGCCAGCCCGATGGATCGCTCTGGCGGGACAAGCAGGGACTCAGCTGGGTGAATCCATACGCGAACGAGATCTGGGAGTACAACCTGCGCGTCGGCGATGAGGCGATCCGCATGGGATTCGGCGAGATCCAGTTCGATTACATCCGCTTTCCCGAGCCCTACAGGAGTCTGCCGCGGCAGGTTTTCCCCGGACAGAACGGCAGGACCAAGCCGCAGGTGCTGGCCGAGTTTCTTAGCGCGGCCAGAGCGCGATACGCGAAGGCCGGGATCCGCACGACGGCGGACGTCTTCGGTCTGGTCACAACCGTGAATGGGGCGCTCGAGATCGGACAGGCGTGGGAGCCGCTCGCCAAAGCCGTCGATGTGATGCTGCCGATGGTCTACCCTTCTCATTACCCTCGCGGCTCGTTCAACATCGAGCGACCCAACGCCAGGCCCTACGACATCATTCACCTCGCTATCTCCCGCGCGAGAGAGCGGGATGAGAAGCTGGGAATTACCGGTGAGCATGTCCGCCCCTGGCTACAGGCTTTCAGCATTGGCGCTCCCAGGTACGGCGCGCACGAGATCGAAGAGCAGAAGCGGGCGGTCTACGACGCGGGCTATGATGGATGGGTGATGTGGGAGCCGGGCTCGCGCTACGATGTATTCATTCCGGGCCTCGAGAAGACGTTCGTCTCGAGAAAGAAGGTCCCGCCGGTTCCCCGGGTCAGGCGAGGCGGCTAGACAACTTTATATTACGCGCATGACGACTACCGTCTCCATCGCCGGCATGACGTGCGCGCATTGCGTGAAGGCGGTTTTCACTTCCCTCGCGGGAGTGCCTGGCATCGCAGGGGCTGATGTCTCGATCGGCAAAGCGGTGATCGAGCACGACGGGAGCGTCACTACCGAAGCGATACGCGATGCGGTGGCTGTCGCGGGCTACGAAGTGACCGGCGCCACCGACGACAGGCGAACACTTCCGATCGCGCCGTGAAGACCCCGGCTCACAATTCGGAGTTCCACCCCGACGCCGGCCGTCCTCTGGCGGCGCTCGTCGCGCCCGACATTCTCGAGCTCCTCGAGGAAAATCCGCAAGCGCTCGCCGTGGAAACCGAGGAGATGCACGCCGCTGACCTCGCCAACATTGCGGAGGCGCTCCCCCGCGACAGGGTAGCGGCATTCATCTCGGCCTTGCCGGTCGAGAGGGCGGCCGACGTTCTCGAGTACCTCGAGGAAGAGCTGCGCACGGAGCTCCTCGAAACGATGAGCGCGCGTCAGGCCGCCGAGATCGTGACGGAGATGACGCCCGACGACCGGGCGGATGCGCTGGAGGATCTCGAGGACGAGAGCGCCGACGAGATCCTGCTGGCGATTCCCGCGGCCGAGAGGGCGGAAACCGAGAAGCTCCTGGCATACGAGCAGGACACCGCCGGCGGTCTGATGACGACGGAGTTCGTATCGGTGTCCGAAGACACCCCGGTGGAGGAAGCGCTTGCGGCTGTCCGGCGCATCGCGCGGTCGGAGCGGCGCGAGGCGATGAATGCGATCTATACGACCGATGGCGCGGGGCGCGTGCGCGGCGTGATGTCGCTGCGCGAGCTGCTCGCCGCTCCGGAGGGCGCGCGGGTATCCGACATCGCCTGGGAGGAAGTCGTCACGGTGCCGGTGGATGCGGACCGCGAGCAGGTGGCGCGGCTGACGGCGGAGTACGATCTCGTCGCGGTGCCGGTCGTCGACGATGCCGGCGTGATCCAGGGCGTAGTGACGGTCGACGATGTCATCGATGCGCTGCTCGAGGAGCACACCGAAGACGTTCAGCGGTTCGGCGGCATGCAGGCGCTCGAGGAGCCTTACTCGCAGATCGGATTCGGCACGGCGATCAGAAAGCGCGCGCCATGGCTCGCGGCGCTGCTCGTTGGAGAGATGCTGACCACTTTCCCAATGCAGTACTTCGAGGTGGAGCTTCAGAAGGCGATCGTCCTGGGACTCTTCATTCCGCTGATCATCAGCTCGGGGGGCAATTCCGGCTCCCAGGCGACGTCACTGATCATCCGCTCCCTCGCTCTGCAGGAGATCAGGCTGAGGGACTGGTGGAGAGTGTTCCGGCGCGAGATCCTGTTCGGCGTCGCGCTCGGGCTGATACTCGGTGTGCTGGGAATGCTGCGCGTGATCGTATGGCAGCGGCTCGGAATCGCGGGCGGATACGGTGAGCACTACATGCTGATAGCGCTCACCGTCGGCATCGCTCTGCTGGGAGTGGTGACGTTCGGCTCTCTGGCGGGGGCGATGCTGCCGTTCATCATGAAGCGGATCGGCTTCGATCCGGCGAGCGCGAGCGCCCCGTTTGTCGCGACACTGGTCGACGTCACCGGACTCACACTCTACTTCTACGTCGCGCTCCTCCTTCTTCGCGGAACCTTGCTCTAGCAATCCGGGGGTTCCGGGTGCGACCTGGCTGTAAACAAACGGTTATCCCGGCGGTGGTCTTGCATCCGGAGTTAGGGTGTCCTAACTTATAATTGCGTCAGGACATACTCCACGGTTTGCATGGGCTACGGTTTTCCGGAAAATGTGCTTCATGCCCGTGGCTCGGTCCGGCGCAATGACTCCGACGCGGACCAGCCACAATGAGACTTTCTGTCGTTCTTTTCCTTGTCAGCGCAGCGCTTCCCCTCGCCGCTCAGTCCCCGCCGGCGACTCCAGTCCCCGACGCGCCGCCCCCGATCGAAGACAACAGCTTCCTGGTCGAGGAAGCGTACAACCAGGAGCGGGGGATCGTTCAGCACATCAGTACTTTTTCCCGCTCGGCCGGCAGCGCGGCCTGGATGTACGCGTTCACGCAGGAGTGGCCGCTGGCCGGGCAGGCCCACCAGCTGAGTTACACCGTGCCGCTCGCCCACAATGATGATCCGCTGGCGACGGGGACCGGCATCGGAGACATCGCCGTCACGTACCGCTATCAGATCGGAGGAGGCGACCACGCACTCGCGCTGGCTCCGAATGCGACCGTATTGCTCCCCACCGGCGACAGTCGCCGCGCCCTTGGGTCGGGCGGAGCCGGCTTCCAGGTCAAGCTGCCATTCAGTGCCAAGCTTGCCCCGCGACTGGTGGCGCATTCCAATGCCGGCGTGAGCTACACCCCACGCGCCCGCGACATCTTCGGCAATACCGCCGCGAGTCGCGGTTACGCTCTCGGGCAGAGCGTCATCTGGCTCGCCCATCCGAGGCTCAACCTGATGCTCGAGAGCATCTGGTCAGCCACGGAGGAGGTCACGGGTCCGCGGCAAACGGAGCGCGGCACCGAGTTTCTGCTTTCGCCCGGGCTGCGCACCGCGATCAATCTCCGTTCCGGCCTCCAGATCGTGCCGGGTCTGGCATTCCCCTTCGGGATCGGCCCGAGCCGCGGCGAGCGAGGCGTGTTCGCGTATTTGAGCTTCGAGCATCCCTTTGCGAGGCAGTCGCCATGAGCGCGGATCGGGGCGTATCGCGGCGCACGTTTCTCAGGGCGGGTATCGGCGGAGCGGGAGTCATCGGAGCGGCAGCGCTCTCCCTCCCGGACGAGCTCTACTCAGCGAATCCCGACTCCACCAATCCTGTCCAGAAGGGGCCGGCATCCCACGCCATGCACGGCGACGGCGCGCACCCGATGCCCGCCGTCGTCGGTGAAGTGAACCACGACGCAAACGGGTTCAATCCGACGAAGGTGCTGACCGATTTCGATCCCGGCATCGTCAGCACCATGGCGAATGGCCAGACGCTGCGCGAGTACACGCTGGACGTGGAGAACAAGACGATCGAAGTCGTGCCCGGCGTCCAGTTCGCCGCCTGGACCTACAATGGCCGGATTCCCGGCCCGACGATACGCGTACGCGAGGGCGACCGCGTGCGCATCACGCTGGTGAACACCGGCGATCACCCGCACAGCATCCACTTTCATGGAATACACCCGGGTCTCATCGACGGCGTGTTCGATGCTCGATCAGGGGTGGTCGCGCCGGGGAAGCGTCATGTCTACGAGTTCGACGCCGAGCCGTTCGGATTCCATCTCTACCATTGTCACACGGCGCCGCTCGCCAAGCACATCGCGAAAGGGCTCTACGGCGCCTTCATCATCGATCCGAAAGCAGGCCGTCCGCGCGTTGACCACGAGCTCGTGATGGTGATGAGCGGGTACGACGTCGACTTCGACGGCGCCAACGATTTTTACCAGGTCAACGGCATTCCCTTCCACTACGACAAGCATCCGATCCAGCTGAAGGTCGGAGAGACGGTGCGGCTCTACCTTGCCAACACCCTCGAGTACGACCAGAGCAACTCGTTCCACCTGCACGCCAACTTCTTCCAGTACTATCCGACCGGCACCAGCCTGACGCCGGCCGAGTTTACGGATACGATCGCTCAGATGCAGGGCCAGCGCGGGATTCTGGAGTTCAGCTTCAAGCATCCCGGGCGCTACATGTTCCACGCGCACAAGACCGAGTTCGCGGAGCTGGGATGGACCGGGATCTTCGAGGTGGAGGGCTGACGTGACTCCTACATCCGCCCAGCGCCGCACACCGCAGCCGCCCGATCCGGATAGCCGGCCGGACGTCAGTGTCTCACCTCCGGACAGGAGAACGCCGGGATTCCGCATGATCGCCGCGCTACTGGTGCCGCTCGTGCTCCTCGCCGCGGTGATCCTGCTGTTCGTGCGCACCGACGGCGCCGGGCTGAATGTCGCGCCCGCTGCTCCGATAGAGACGGTTCAGTTCGGCCGGACCATCCTGCGCCCTGGCGAGATCGAGCTCCACCTGCGCAACACCAGCCCTGAAGCGATCACGGTCGCCCAGGTCAACATCAACGACGCGATCTGGGCGTACACCATCTCGCCATCTCCCAGGATTCCGCGACTCGGCAGCGCGGTGCTGACACTCGCCTATCCCTGGGTGCACGGCGAGGCCTACGAGATCTCGCTCCTGTCCGGCAACTCGATCCCGTTCGCCACTTCGATTCCCGTCGCCGCCGTCACGACGCGTGTCTCATCAGGCACGCTCCTAAGCTTCACTCTGATCGGCCTCTATGTCGGCGTCATTCCCGTGATTCTCGGAATGCTCTGGCTGCCGGCGATCAGACGGATAAGCGCGGGCGTGATGCTCTTCCTGATGGCCGCAACCGTCGGCCTGCTGCTCTTTCTGGGGATCGATGCAACGACCGAAGCGCTGGAGCTGACGAGCGAATTGAGTGATGCGTTTCAGGGCGTCGCGATCGTAGGCATCGGAATCGTCGGCACCTGGCTGCTGCTCGACGCCGTTGGGCGCCAGCAGCGCATCAGCGAGCGCAGCGAGGCGGGCGAGCGCATGTCGCTGGCGACGGTCATCGCGATCGGAATCGGCCTTCACAATCTCGGCGAAGG
>Ga0136633_1001946_pt1 | contig 14696 bp, 13 predicted proteins | sample AntDrymeUQ832206_2_FD_105494 | JGI IMG/M metagenome (GOLD analysis project Ga0136633, IMG submission 105494) | Polar desert sand microbial communities from Dry Valleys, Antarctica - metaG UQ83 (22.06) | ecosystem: Environmental > Terrestrial > Soil > Desert | place: Antarctica: Dry Valley... | reverse complement strand
GGGGCCCCGCCTGGAAGTGGGCCTCCGGAGGTGACGCCAGACAACTGGCGCGGGGCGGCTAGTTTGTCCGGCGATCTTGCGGATACTTCACCTAGCGAGTTTGGAAGCGCTTTATCTGGTGATTCTGGGAACGGCGTAACCGGTCATTGGAACAATGGCGCGGAGTGTCCCGGCTATCCTTCGGGATTAACTGCTGCGATTGCTCAGTTCACGCTGACCTTGTCACCGGGAGGTTGCGGAGTAGCTGTCGGAGTGCCCGCAGGCGATTATGAGATCTCGATCTTCAAGAATGGCTATGTAGTGTTAGGCAGTGAACGAAGGAAGACTGTTGACTGCAGTCGGGCCTCCTTGGTCCCCGACTCCTCCGTGAAGAGCCGTCTTGGCACCATCACGGTTGACGTGACAGGCAGTGGCATGGCTACGCTGGGATTGCCCAGTAAGCTCCTCGGCAATTCGGTGGGTGAAGAGTCGGCGGTATGTGTCACGAGCGCCGGAGGGGGACTTCACATGAGCATGCCGGTCAAGAGGCAGGCGCAGGAACAGGCCGAAAAGACGTCCTGTACGAACAGCGCCAACGGAACCTATGAGTTAGACAGTGACAACCCGAGTATTGCCTACATAAAAGGAACCGGTGACGTGTACTGCTATGACCAAAAGGGCGATCGGGCGGTTGTGGAGTACATCGCTGTAACCGTAGGCATGCCAGAACTGCTCGCGTATTCATTGCCCTATTCAGGAGAATGTAGGCAAAGATCTGAGTGCCATAATACGACCTTAGAACGAGCGGTTGAACGTGGATCGAGCCCGACCCAATGCTACCCGGTGTACAGCCATGCAAAAGTGATTGGAGCTGCAGTTGATCCTGATATGGCTACGGGCGAAGCATGCGTGATCTGGCCTGGATGAGTGATTCCGGTGTGACTGCTTCGGTTTTCAAGGATCTTCAGTCCGTGATCGAGCGTCGGAGTGGTGGAGGCTTGTGGAGATGATTGACCACGTGCAACGCGGGCGCGATGAAGAGGCGAGGATGACCCTCGTGGGAAGGGGCGTCTACGACGCAGTACCTTGGGAACTTTGGGCCTTGCTCGAAGAGGACTTCTTATCGGTGAGATTTCGCTCTCGCGAGGGGGGCGGCGGGTCGGGCGGGCCACTGCCTCAGGATGCTATCGAAGCCCACTGGTTCGGCCGGACAGGCAATGGCTGGAGGATCATCATGGGTACGGTTACTAAAGAGGCATCAACCGTTTACGCGACACGAACAGATGGCGAGAGAATGAACGCCGACGTGATCCACGTGGAAAGGTTTCCGTTCAACTTGTTCCTCCTGCTTGGTTCCACCTCGGAAGCGGCTGCACGTATCACTGCTGAGGACGTTGACGGCAATGCGGTGGCTTATTGCGGTGATCTTTGGGACGGGCTGCCGGATGTCGGGTGCATGAGGTGACTGCGGGGTCTTGGATCGGGCGTCGGTGCGGGCGGGGTCTCTACTACGTCTCGCCGCGCGGCTGCGCCACACGACGGCCATTGACATGCTGCGAGGCCGGTCGCGACCCGTCGAGATCGGCGAGGTGCTGCGCCATCGCAGCTCCGCGGCGACCGCCATCCACGCCAAGGTTGACCACGACCAGCTCCGGCTGATCGCCCGGCACTGGCTCCAGCCGGCGCCATGAGCACGCTGGCAGGCTCCCTGGGTTACCTGGCGCTGCGCCGCTCGCTCGGCTACAAGCTTGAGCCGACGGGTGTGGCCCACCCCAACGTTCGCAAAGGCATATGCAGCCGGACGGCTCCATGTTGCCGGCGACACCGGCATGGTCTAGCCGAAGGCCGTACCCTCTCGCAGCGGGCACCGCTCGGCGACCCTCGCCACAGTCCCGCTGTCCGCCAAGAGGTGCGTCATCCACCCGGCGTTAACGGACAGACCGACGCAAGCCGGTTCTCATGTACGTGGCCATCCTCAGCGTCGGCCTGCTCGTGCTCTGCGGGTTGGTCATCGACGGCGGCTACGTCCTGGCCGGGCGTCGCCGGGCCATCGACGAGGCCAACGGCGCGGCCCGGGCCGGAGCAGAAGCGGTCACCCCGGGCGACTACCGGGCCGACGGGGACGTCATCCTGGACCCGGACCGGGCCGAGGATGCCGCCCAGGACTTCCTGGCCGCCACCGGCCACACCGGCACCGTCACCGTCGACGGCGACGAGGTCACCGTGGACATGAGCTTCGAACAGCCCACCGCCCTGCTCGGCATCATCGGGATCCGCCAGGTCACCGTCAGCGGCCGCGGCCAGGCCCGGGCCGTGCAAGGCATCACGGCGGTGGCGCCGTGAGCGCCCGACGAGCATCCAGGGTCACGTTCTCCGCGGCCGGGCTGGCCGCCGCCGTCGGGGCGGTGCCGGCGCTGCTGATCGGACTGGTCGGCAACCCGCTGCCCAGCCGGCTGCCGGCGTGGGCGCAGGTGCAGGTGGCGCTGGCCGAGGGGTGGAAGCCCTCCGACCGGTTCGTGATCGGCGTGCTCAGCGTGGTGCTGTGGGTGCTGTGGGCTCGACTGATGGGCCACCTGTACGCCGAGGTCGCCGCCCACCGGGCCACTCTCCACGTCGGAGCCGACGACCGTGCTGCGGCGGCCGCGGTGGAGCGGACCAGGCGCGGGCTGTCGCGGCGGCTGGCCGGGTGGCTCATCGGGGGCCTGATGGCCGCGGGCCCCCTGCTGCCCACCGCCGGGTTCGCAGCCCCAGCCCCCCTGCCGGCGGTGCTGGTGGCCACCCATGCCACCGCCGGACCCGGGCCGCCCGGGCCCGGCGCGCCGATGACCCCGGCGGCCACGCCGGAGGTGCAGGCGCCGGTGGCGGCGTTGCCGGAGTACGTGGTGCACACTTGGGCCGGATCGAAGGACTGCCTGTGGAACATCGCCGAGCGGTTCCTCGGCGACCCCGTCCGCTGGCATGAGATCGAGGACCTGAACAGACACCTCGCCCAGCCGTCCGGGCGCACCCTGGGGGCCGACCCCCGCCACTGGGTGTACCCCGGGATGGTCCTACGGCTACCCGCCGACGCCACCGGCCCAGGGCTGAACCCAACAGCACCCCCACCGGCGGCCAGCACCCCGGCTTCGACGCCGCCCAGCACGCCGAGCGAACAGGACCGGGCCAAGGGGGCGGCCCCCCAGCCACTGGTGGCTCCCGGAGAGGTCGAGGCGCCGGTCCCGACGACGGCCGCGACACCCACCACGGCGGCCCCCGCCGCACCGGCGGTCACGCCCAGCGGACCGCCACCGACCGTCCCGCCGTCAACGGCGCCGCCCGTCGGTCGGCCGGAGCCGGCGGCCGGGAAGCCTGCCGGGCCGACGGCGACCCGTTCGGCGAGGCGCTCGGACAGCCTGCCCGTCACGCCGGTGTTCGGCGTTGGTGGCGTGGTGATTGCCGCGGGTATCGCCGCCGAGGTGCGCCGGCGCCGGCGCCGCCAGCTGAGCCGGCGCCGCCCGGACCAACGGCTCCCCCATCTGACCGAGCCCGCTGCGGCTGCGGCGCGGGCGGTGGCCGCCGCGCCGATCGAAGACGTCGACTGGCTGGCCGCTGAGCTGCGGCTGCTCGTTCGCGGGCTGAGCGGCCCGGCCCGGGCCCGGTTCGAGCCGATCGTGGTGCAGTACCAGGGGCAGGTGAGGATCGAGGTGGCCCTGGCCCGCAGCTGCGGCACCCCACCCGGGCGGTGGGGCGGGGCGGCGGGCTCGAAGGTGTGGACCCTCGAGGCGCCGCACAGCCCCGAGGAGCTGGCCGAGGTCGATGAGCTCCCGCCGTGCCTGCCGCTGCTGGTCAGCCTGGGCGACCAGGACGAGCACGGTCAGGTCATGCTGAACCTGGAGGCATCCTCGGCCGTCGGGATCGTGGGCGAGCGCGGCATGGTCGAGGCGTTGGTTCGTTCGGTCCTGTGGGAGCTGGCCACCTCACCGTTGGCCGAGCAGCTGTCACTGGTGACCCTCGGAGTGGCCGAGCCGGCCAGCGAACAGCTGAGCCGCTGGCGGCCGGCCGGTGACACCGCGGACCTGGCGGCGACGTTGCGCCGCGACAGCACCGCCGTGGCCCGGGCGCTCGGTGACAGCGGCCTCCCGTCGCTTCCCGCGGCCCGAGCCGCCGGCGAGGACCCCTGGGCCCCGACCGTCGCCGTCGTCACCTCCGACGCCGTCACCCCCGAGGTCCTGCAGGCCGCTTCGGGGCCGGGCGTGGTCGTCATCGTCGCCGGAGGCTGCCCGGCCGACGCCCTCGAGGTCCAGGTCGTCGGCGGCGAGGTCGCCGTCCCCTCCATCGGCCTGATCTGTGCCGCCCAGCAGCTGACCCGACCCGCCACCGAAGACCTCGACCGCCTGCTGGTCGAGGTCACCGCCGAGCCCGTCACCGCCCCAGCAGACGAGCCACACCTGACCGACCCGGTCGCTCCGCCGGCGCCACCTGCCAGCGCTGCCACCAACGGCAACGGCACCAACGGCAACGGGACTAATGGCAGCGGGACGAACGGGAGCGGCCATGTTGCCGCCGACGTCGCCGAGGACCCGGACGCCGTGGAGCTGGCCACGCCGTGGTTCCCTCCCGCGCCGCGGGTCCTCGTCCGGCTCCTGGGGCCGCCGGCGGTGGAGGGTGCCCTGAAGCCGCTGTCCGCTCAGCAGCTGTCGGGGCTGGCCTTCCTGGCCACCCACCGGCCGACGACCAAGAGCCAGGTGATGGAGGCGTTGTGGGGGGACAAGCCGCCCGGGGAGCGGCGGTGGCGGGACTTTCTGTCGGAGCTGCGGGCAACGATCCCCGACGGGATCACCATCGTCCCGCCGGTGACCGAGGGGGTGGTGGCCGCCACCGATGACCTGGGCAGCGACGTCGGCCAGCTGGAGGCGTTCCTGGCCCGGGCGGCCGCCCATCCGAAGGAGCGGGTCCGCTGCCTGGAGGGGGCCGTCAGCCTCCTCCGCGGTGTCCCGTTCGCCGTGGCGGACCCCAGGGCCCGCCGCTACTGGCGGTGGGTGGAGATGGACTACATCGACGGCCGGGTTTTCCAGCAGCTGGCCCAGGCCGGCCATGACCTGGCCCGCATCTACCTTGACGCCGGGAACGCCGAGGCGGCGATGGGGGTGGCCCACAAGTTGCTCGGGGCCTGCTCGCTCGACCCGGGCCTGACCGAGGTCCTCATGGAGGCGTACGCGGCGATGGGGTCGGTGGGGGCGGCCGAACGGGTCTTCGAGGCCCACGACGCCGCCCTGGTCGATGCCTGCGGCTACGAGGGGGCCAGCGAACAGACCAGGCTGGTCCTGGACCGGATCCGCCGGGCCGAGCCGACGGCGACCGGTTCCGGCCGCCCCCTCAGCGTGGTCCGCAAGTGAGCACCCCGGCCGCCAGCCCGGGCTCCGCCCGCCCCCCGGGCCAGGCCATGGAGACCCTCGGGATTATCGGCATGGGCTGCGCGGCGGTGGTCGCAGCCGCCGGCGGGATCGTGTGGGTAGCCGGTCAGCTGGCCGGCTTCGCCACCCACCGGGCCTGGCCCGCCGTACCAGGCGGGGTGGCCCCCAGGCTGGCGTGGCGGCTGGCCCAGACCCCGGGCGACCCGGCGGCGGCCTGGCCGGCCGAGGTTCGCGGCCAGCTGGGCCCAGCCCCGCTGATGTGGGTGTGCCTGGCCGTGGTGGTGACGGCCCCCGTCCCGCTGGTCTGGTGGGCGGTCCGGGCCGCCCGTGGCCGCGGGGTCGGCCCGGCCACCGACGGGTTCGCCCGCCGGGCCCCGCTGGCCAAGGGCGGGTCGGTCAAAGCGGCCCGCAGCCGGGCACCCCAGACCCGCCCATCGCTGAAAGAGCCGAAAAAGGCGCCGCCGGCTGAGGTCGGCTACCCCCTCGGGTTCACCCGCCGGCCCGGCGGGGTGGCCCTGTGGCCGTCGTGGGAGGCGTCGCTGCGGGTGGTCGGCCCGCCCGGCTCCGGTAAGACGCTGCGGGTTTTCGCCAGGATCGCCCGCCAGCACCCCGGACCGGCGATCATCACCTCAACCAAACCGGACCTGTGCGAGCTGTCAGCCACCGAACGGGCCCGCCGGGGACCGGTCGTGGTCCTCGACCCCGACCGGCTGGCCCCGTCGCTGCCGCCGGTCCGGTGGTCACCGGTGGCCGGCTGTGAGGACAGCCGGGTGGCCGAACGCCGAGCCCAGGCTTTGGTGGCCGCCTCCGGTGATGATGCCGGGCACCACGCCGAGTTCTTCCGAGGCTCGGCCGCGGATGTGCTCAAGGGCTACCTCCACGCGGCGGCGCTGACGGGCAGGACCATGCGTGACGTCGCCGGCTGGGCGGCCCGGCCGAACGACACCACGGCCATGCGGATCTTGGCCGGCCATCCGACCACCGCGGTCGACTGGGCGGGCACGATCGGCACCCACACCTCCGGCGCCGAACAGACCACCTCAGGGGTGATGCGCACCCTGGCCCGGGCGCTGGCCTGCTTCGGGCACTCCGACGTCATGGAGATGTGCTGCCCCGAACCCGGCGAGGAGTTCGACGTCGAGCGGTTCGTGCACACCTCGGGGACGGTGTACCTGCTGGGCAAGCAACCGGCTGCCGGCACCGGTGGAGTGGCCCCTCTGCTTACCGCCTTCGCCGAGGAGCTCCTCGACGTCGCCGAACGGGCCGCGGCGGGCCGCCCCGCCCGCCGGCTCGACCCGCCGCTGCTGGCCCTGCTCGATGAGGCCCCGTCAATCTGCCCGATCCCGTCGCTGCCTCAACGCCTGGCCGACGGCCGGGGCCGAGGGATCGTCGTCGCCTACGGCATGCAGTCACCGGCTCAGGCCCGGGACCGATGGGGCACCAACGGCGCCCAGGCCATGAACGACGCCACCACCGTGTCAGTCGTGCTGCGCGGCCTGCGTAGCGTCGAGGACCTCCAAGACCTGGAACGGCTCTGCGGGCAACGCAGGATCCAACGACACTCCAACTCCGACAGCATCAACGGCCGGTCGGTGACGGTGGCCAGTGAGCTGGAACCGGTGGTGACCGTCGCCGAGATTCGCTCCCTGCCCGTTGGTGTCGGACTGGTCCTGTGGGACGACTTCCCACCCACCCTGGTCTACCTCCCGGGCCTGTGGGAAGAACGCGGGTGGAAGGCCATCGCCGCCGAGGAGGCTGCCTTGCGGGCCGCCAACGACGCCGCCCGCCACCCTGCCCGCAACCCGGCCCGGGCAGCCGCCGGGTGAACAGCCCGCACCCACCCTCACCACGAGCATCAGGAGACAGACCATGACCATCCGGGTGTTCCCCGTACCCGCCGACGCTCGGACGACCCCGCGCCCGGGCCGGCCGCCAGCGATCGGCGCCCCTCCGTGGCCGTGGGACTGGGCGCACATAGACCCCCGAGATGCCGCCCAGATGTGGGAGACACTCGCCGACTTCGTCGTCTTCCTCGACACCCGCTACGCCTGGACCTGCGAGCAGCTCATCCCCGCCTGCTGGGCCGACCACGGGGCCATCGTCGAGGAGCTGACCACCCTGTTCTGGTCCCGTCACACCGCTTTCGAGGGGAACAAGCCCAGCATCGAGCTGGCCCAGGCGTGGCACCACCACTACCTGCCCGGGTTCTACCAGCGGCTCCGCTGGTGGCTCGGGGAGAACGGCAGCAGCTGCCGAGCCGGCCAGCACCCTCCTGAGTCCCCAGCGTCGCGGGTCGACTAGGCTGCGGCCGCAGAGCAATGCGCCGAGCGACGCGGCAGCCTGGTGTCGGATGACCTGGCCGGATGGAAAACTTCGGTCCGGCCCTGTTTCCGGCCGCAAAGGGCCGTCGACCTCGTCGACGATGGCCGCTGAGTGGCGCAGGCCAGGCAAGCCCTCAGCGCGGGGCGGCGCTGCTCGCCCTCGGCGGTGAGGCGGTGGGTGCTGGTGATCGGCGGCCCAGGATCGACGAGGCGTTCCACCAGCCGGGCGTCGTGAAGCTCGCGGAGCCGTTCGGGGCATAGGGGCGCCGAGCCTCGTCGCGGCGACTGGCGGGCCCAGCGTGTTCGAGGTGCGGATGCTGCCGGGCATGGTCGGTCCCTTCGCCCTCGAGTGGTAGACCCCGATCCGCGGCGAGGTCTACGACTGGACGCAGGCACATGTCGCCGGCTGCCTAAAGCCCCCAGGCGCTGGTCTCTCCCATGACACCCTCGGCCTGCGCATCGGCCGCTCACGCCGCCAGCTCATCCACTGGGAGCAAGGCCGCCTCCCCACCCCCGCCGCCCTCGTCCTCCTCGCCGAAGCCCTCAACCTCGACCCCTTCGAGCTCCTCGACGTCACCGAGGACACCGCCACCCTGCCCGACCTGCGGGGCCGGGCCGGGCTGGCCACCGTCGACGTCGCCGAGCACCTCGGCGTCCACCCCACCACCTACCGCCGCCTCGAGCGCGGACTCGCACCCCTTTCCGACGACACCGCCGCCACCCTCGCCGCCCTGTTCGGAACCACCCCGGACCGCGTCATCGACGCCTACACCCGAGTACGGGCAGACCAATGACCGTGCGAAAGCTCACCCTCACCGAGGTCCGCCACGGAGGCCTCCGCCACCACCTCAACGACACCGACGCAGCCACGCCGGCCACCCACACCTGGGTCGTCGACCGGATCCACCACTACGCCGGTCTCGCCGGCGTCGACCCGGTCGAAGCCTTCACCGACCCGGTCGGCTACGCCGCCCGAACCGGCCGACGCGTCTCGCCGCACTGCTGGGGGCAAGCCGACTGGGCTACCGGACGGAGCCTCGTCTACGTCGACCCGGCCAGATGCTCAACCCGGGGCGCGGCCGAGCTCGTCACCGCACATGAGATCGGCCACCTCCGCTGGCCCGCAGCCCGCCACAGCACCCGATTCTTCCACCACGTCCAGACCCTCCTCGACGGCCAGGAGCGCCTCTGTGACGCTGCTGCCGGTACCGGTGGGCCACGGTGAGCCTGGCCCCGCTGATCGTCAGCCTCCTCCCGCCCCACCGGGTCGACAGCGCTTCCCAGAGGGCACCGTGCTGACCGTCGCCCAGCTCACCGAGACGCTCCTGCAGATGCCCCCCCGACGCCACCATCGAGGTCTGGTCCCCAGCCGGCGCCCACGGGCCTTACGAAGCCGATGTCGACGTCAAGGTGCAACCGATCCATGACCACGACCAGGTACCGGTGGCCATCGCCATCGTCGCCGCACGCCCGGACTGCTCCCACAACCCAGGCGCCGACGACGAGTGCTGGCGTCGAGCTGACGTCGAGCTCATCGACCGCACCGGGCACCGCCACCCCCTCTGCGCAGCCCCACGCCGACCTGGTCTGGGAGGGTGATGCGCACACCCGGGTCACCGATGTCTACGGCGGCCAGGGCGGCGCAGGCTGGGAAGTCGCCGCCGACCTCCTCGATCGGCGATGGGGATGGTCGACGCCGCTGGTGCCTCGGTGCAGGTGCGGACGCCGGCGGCGTCCGGGGGGCCGCATGTGAGCGCGCCTGCGGTGCCCAGAGCTGGTGCCGGGATGGGAGTCGGCCCGGTGGCCGGTTGTCCCTCGGCTCGCCTGTGGTTGGCATCCTGCAGCTGGTCGAGCTGGAAGGGTTGAGCCCGGTGCAGGTGGCCTGGTCGCTTTCGTCCGGCACGATGCAGGTGCTGGCGAAGCTCCCGGCCGCGGGCGGCGGCTTCGCTCCCAGGCGCCGGCAGAAGCCCTGCCCCACGGCGATGCCGTCGAGGTCGGCGAGCACCACCGAGCACGTCATGGCTGTGCTGGCCAGCTGGGGCGGGTGCGGGCAGGTCACGGGGCCCGTGGCCGCCATGGCGTCGGCGGGCACCTGGCAGACCACTGCGAAGGTCGGCTCCTCGCCCAGCACCACGTTGATGCGGCCTACGCCGACCTCGAGGTCGAGATGAAGCTGGCCCCGTTCCTCCATCCCGGGGTGGTGGCCGGTGGCCTCGAACCCGGCGCCGTTCTGCTGGCGGCGAACAGGTCGGACTCGCCGGCACCGACGTGGACGTTGACGTCGATGGTGACGGTCGGGGGCACGATCACCGAGAGCTGGCCGGCGCCGACCCTAGCGGCGATGCGCCGGCTCTCGCCTGCGGCCACCGGGAGGCGGCCCAAGTCTAGCAGGAGGCGGCCGGATCTCTGGGCTGGAGAGCCATGGTTTCAAACATCCGGTCCTCCCGGCCGCAGCAGCCGACCGGCCGGCCGCGGCACCTGACGGGCCGTGCCCTTGCGAACCAGCCACAGCTGCCTGCAAGCACCTCGCACGCAGACCACGAATCATCCATCTGATGCAAGCCGCGGATCCCTCCGCAGCAGGACATCGGCAAGGATCCGCCTGCCGATCAAACCGTCGGACGGCGGCTCCACCGGATGCGCTACCTCCATCTGACTCACGATGACGTCGGCCTCACCCCGCCACAGACTCCGTCGGCTCGAGAAGAAATGGAGACCCCGCCGCCTCGAGAGGACATGGAGCCCGGGCCGTTCCATGGGAACCCTTGCCCGGGAGGAGCGGCACAGTCATCGGAGTCACCAACCCCGACTTGGGGTGCGATCACCGGCCCGGGTGGGATCACCGGCCCGGGTGCGATCACCGGCCCGCAGGTTACGTTCGAGGGGTTAGCTGTTTTCTCGCAATACGAGGCATCAGTCCACGACAGGTGAGGGTAGCGGTTCGGACACTTCCACGTGCGTGGGTCATCGGCGTCGACGACTCCACCAGGGACGTAGATGTGATGGAAGGGCTGCGCCGGATTGTCAATAACCTTCCAAGTGTGGACAGCCTTCTTTCTGCTCTTGTTATCGCTCGCGTACTTGGTCTTAGCGTGGAGCGGAACACCGAAGTCTCCGCCGTCGACCTTCACCCCAAAAGACATCTTGTCACTCACTGCCACTTCGGACGTTGTGTCCTTCACTCGGTCGACCTTGCTTACGCAGTCCGAGCCAGCCATCATTTTCATCGGCCTGCCTTCGTCATGCTTTTCGGGGTAGGTGCTGAACGGCGGGTCGGGTTCGAAGTTACCGGCATATGTGAACGGCCGTACGACCTCACGCCCATAACAAGTGCCCAAACCGCAGATAGTCGTCTCCTCCTGGACGTGGTCAATGCCGATCCGGTAACGGCGATTATCGTTCGGACCCCAGACCCGACTTCCGTCTGTGACGCTTGACGACTCATCGACAGTAAACTCACCCTCTGTCTCAGCCCAAGTCGAGCCCCCACCCACCATTATCGTTTGGCTAGTCAGCGTGGTATCTGTAAAGGTGAAGGAGCTCGTCATGTCGACGCCACCTCCAACGTTCTGCGCAACCGGCTCGAGCACATTTGGGAAGACGGCCTTGATCTCCACGCACTTAAATGCCAATAGGCCCGCATCAAAACTGCAGTCACGGGCGCTTGACGGCATCGAGCTGGCGTTCGTGAAGCCAAACGTCTGAGGCCGAAGCGTGAAGGTTCCATCCTGCATCGGCGGCGCAGCGTCGAGAACAGCTGTCCCCAGATTCACAACCGCGGCGACGTCGACGCCGTTACCTTTACGCTGTTCGGGCTCCTCACCTGGTGGGGGAACTGTCGGCCAATTATCGAAGGCCGACACCAGAATGTTGACGAAGCCCTCTTCACTGGCGCGCTGACGAATGTAGGGGTCTTCGGCTGGCACACTGAGGCGCGCGACGCCTGCGGCATCGGTCACTGTCTCCCAAACGGCCCCATTACGCTGGGGAGCACCATAAACCCTTAGACCCACAGCGGGTGCCCCATTGGGATTGCGAAAGCCCATTCTCAGCACATTATCGACAGCCGCTCTGTGGTTCCCGTTTGCCGGGCTACTTGCGGACATGGGCGAGCACAATGTCGACCCAACCTTTTCCTCACAGCCCTCGGCGGACGCGTGCAGCGAGTAGGTTACGCTTGGAAAGCGCACATCCCGGCCGGGGATAGTTACCGAGAGGACTTGGTACGATTGCTTCGAGCCACGGCTCGTAACTTCCCGCGCGCCGCCGAATGCGTCGGTGTATCGGACAGTCAACTCAGCTGGCGAACACGCGGCAGGCAGTGGGCAGGAAGTGACAACGTCAGCTTGTAATACGAGCGGATCCCCCGCGACAGCAGCGGACGGCGCGATGTGGGAAAGCGAGAGGACGGGATCAATGACGCTACTAGCCTCGGCGGCACCTGACGATGCTATGAACTGGAACACGAGAGCAACCGTAACGGCGAGCCCGTATGTCCGCTTCCTCATCAGTTTGCGCGTCATCAGGGTCGCCTCTCTCCATCATTGTCAGTCGTGGACTTACCTTCGGGGGGTCTGGGGCCCCATAGAAAGCCGTGTGGGACGTTCGGATTGCATCGACCCTCCAGCCCAGAAAGCTCGGCATCGCTTGAGCGAATCGAGACCATGAGGTCGAACGTTCCGGTAATTTGTTGGAAGCGGCGGCCACCCTGGCGGTAGATGATACGCAGTCCGGTGGCCGACCAGTCGCCAACTCGGCGTGCGCGTGTAACGAACGCCGGAACGATGAAGTCGCCGGCGTTCAGGGCGAGATTGCGGCTGTCGTAGACGCCCATGCGGACCCGCGGGGGCCACCTATCGGTACATATGTTTCCACGGAAGCCACTCTCGGTCCCGTCGGGACCTTGCATAGCACGCTGATTAGATCGGAGGAACGAAACCGGTGCCTCCAGAAGCTCCAAGCCCTCATCGATGCGCAGTGGCTGGATCTCTTCGATGACGATTGCCTCCTTCACCTCGAGCTCGTCGACGTCATCCCAGAATACGACCCCCGTTGCGGCCGACACCCGATAGGAGTGAGACACTCGGTTTTCGGCGTAAAGCGAACTGAGGGCGGCGCCGGTCGGGTACGAAGAAGAATTGGTGGACGACGAGGACGAGGGCGCCCCCGGGGAACAGCCAGCAAGGAGTAACGCAAGACCCACTGCAAGTGCTACGCGCAGCCCGGGAGTATTCTTGTCCCCGAGACTCCTTGGCCAGCTCATCCTTCTGCGCTCCATTTTCTTTTCATCAGGATGGCAGCGGCCGCCCCTCACAGGAGCTAAGACCCGCGCCGAGGAAACCGCCGATCGAGAGGCCAATCCCGACGACAACGCTTCCATGGCCCACGTCACCCCAGAGACGGCCGATCAGGAACTCTGTGCTGGGTCTCTGGGAAGCTTGGATCTGGAGCCCGAAGAACTCGTTGACGAGTTGAGCCAGGCGGGCTCGCAACTCCTACCAACTTGCACAAATGGCCCACAAGAGCTGTTCTAGGCGGAGGATGTTGGATTGTCAAGCCTCGGGACCACACCTTCAGGGAAACTTCAGTCTCGGCCCTGTGGCTGTCGCTGAGCAGCAGGCCCGTGTTACGGCGGCTGGGAGATCGGGGCGAACCCGGCCCGTTGCAGCACCCGGACGGCCTCGTCGCCCGACACCCGGGGAAGGCGGGGGCTCACCCGGCGATGCGGACCGCTTCTGCGGCCAACTGGCTTTCGGTGGGCGCCACCCCGTGGGCGGCCCGGAACCCCCGGTCGGCGGCCACGACAACATCAAGCGGGCTGAGGCGGGCGTCACCGATGCTGTACCGCTGAGCGAGCGGGGTTGACCATTCCCGGGCCAAACCGCCGCCGTCGGTCAACCCCCGGGTCTGAGCTTCCCAGCGGTCCAACGCCTCACCGACCGTCTCACCGTGCCGTTTCGCCGGCCGGGACGCCAGGGTGGCCCGCTCGCTCAACTGGGCCCGCACCACATCGTTGGCCGGCACCCCGTACCGCTGCTCATACTCGGCCAGGAGCGGGGTGAGGGCGGCCTCAACGGCCCGGCGCCGGCTGCTGAACATCCGGATCGCCTCATCGGACACCCCTCGGATCTCCCGCTCAGCGTCACCGGCCCGGCGGAACTCGTGCACGACCCCGAGAGTCGCCTCCAGTCGGGACTCGCGGACAGCGTCATACATGCCGCTGGCCGCCGCCGCCGCCGCGTAGATCTCCCGACCGTCAAGAGCCCGCCACTGCCCGTCAGCGCACAGCACCCGGTTGAGGACAGCCAGATGGGAGTGCATCTGCGGGTCACCGTTACGGGACTGGCGGTGATCGAACCGGGCGCCGACCAGCCCGTTCCCGTCAACCTGGCGGACCCCGTTACGCCCGACACGCGAGAAGCACGCCTCCGCTTCCAGGTAGTCGACAGCGGCCTGAACACCCTCGTGGTGGGCGGCCCAGATGAGTTCGCGGGACTCCTCGTCTGGGGCGGCGGCCCACAGCACACTCCACGACTTCGGTGGGGAGAACGTGAGGTCGAACCCGGCAGCCGCGGAGCGGTCGCCCGTGGTGCGGATCTTGTGCTGGATCTTCGCCCACTCCTCACCGTCGACGCCGGGGTTCGCCGCCAGCGCCTCGGCCAGGCGCTGCTCAACACCCTTGTAACGGCGGAACGGGGCCCCAAGGGATTTCGGGTCGTCCACAGTGGCGTCAGGGTGGAGGCCCTGGCCGTACATCAACGCCATCTGCTCCGGCCGGACCGTGCCGGAAAGCCCAAGTTCGGAGGTCCCCGACCCGATCCACTGCCCGGGCCGTTCACCGATCTCGGTGACACCCCGCACGTAGTAGTCCTCGGCCCCGGTGACGACCTCTTTGGTCAGATACTGGTAGCCGGAACCGGCCGAGATGGTGCTCACCGACAACACAACCGAGGACACTACCCCACGGCCTGGTCACCCGACGTCATCATGATGCAAGGGTGTG
>Ga0136633_1001945_pt1 | contig 14700 bp, 17 predicted proteins | sample AntDrymeUQ832206_2_FD_105494 | JGI IMG/M metagenome (GOLD analysis project Ga0136633, IMG submission 105494) | Polar desert sand microbial communities from Dry Valleys, Antarctica - metaG UQ83 (22.06) | ecosystem: Environmental > Terrestrial > Soil > Desert | place: Antarctica: Dry Valley... | reverse complement strand
CCGGCGCCCCGAAAGAGGGCGCGCAAGGTGGCGGCGACCGTCGAGCCCGCGGCCCCGGCCGTGGCCCCCGACCCGGCCGAGGCGCCCACCCCGACTCGGCGGAGCCGGGCTCCGAAAGCGGAGACCGACACCACCACTGGGCCCACGGTCGCCGCCACCCGGCCGCCGAGGACCAGGAAGGCGCCTGCCCGGGTCCCGAAGGCGCCGCCCACCCCCGAGCCCGTGGCCCCCCGGAGGCGCAAGAAGGCGGCCGTGCCCTCGGAGGCGGCCCCGGCGGCGCCGGCCCGCAAGCGGGCGGCCAAGAAGGCGGCCCCGCCCGCTGCGCCGGTCCCCGAGCCCGAGGCGACGCCGCCGGCCAAGGCCCGGGCCAAGCGGGCCCCCGCCAAGAAGTCGCCCCCGGCGTAGAGAGGGACCAGCGAAGGCTAGAACGGTGCCGCCATGCGCATCGCCACCTGGAACGTCAACTCGCTGAACGTCCGGTTGGGCCGGGTCGAGGAGTGGCTCGACTACGCCCAGCCCGACGTGCTGTGCCTGCAGGAGACCAAGCTGGCCGACGCCGCCTTCCCCCACCTGGCCTTCGAGTCCCGGGGCTACCAGGCCGCCCACCACGGCCAGGGCCGCTGGAACGGGGTGGCCATCCTCTCCCGGGTCGGCATCGAGGACGTGACGACGGGGATGCCCGCCAGCGAGGCGGGGGGCCCGGAGGAGGCCCGGCTGCTCACCGCCACCTGCGGGGGTGTCCGCGTGTCGAGCGTCTACGTCCCCAACGGCCGCAGCCTGGCCGACGACCACTACCGCTACAAGCTTTCGTGGCTGGCCGACCTGCGCCGGTTCCTCGAGACCACCGGCGACGCCGGCGCACCCACCATCGTGGCCGGCGACTTCAACATCGCCCCTGGTGACCTCGACGTGGCGCCCGGCATCCGGGCCGAGACCCACACCTCAGCCGAGGTGCGGGCCGCGCTCGGCGCGCTGGAGGCCTGGGGGATGGTCGACGTCTTCCGCCAGCACCACCCGACCGAGCCCATCTACTCGTGGTGGGACTACCGGGCCGGCGACTTCCACAAAGGGCGGGGCCTGCGCATCGACCTGCTGCTGGCCTCGCGTGCGGTCGCCGAGCGAACGAGCTTCGTGCTGGTCGACCGGCAGGCCCGCAAGGGCAAGCTGCCCAGCGACCACGCCCCGGTGCTGCTCGACGCCGACCTGTGAACCGGTGAGGGCCCGGCTGCTCAGCCGACGGGGGAGAGGGTGCGCCGGTCGAGGGCGATGAGCTCCTCTATCCACTCGATGGCGATGGGGAGCGGCAGGGATGCCGCCCCGGAGCCGATGAGCGGGCGGGGGCGGCGGGGCACGCCACGGCCGGCGTTGCCGCCCCGGCCCCGGTAGACGATCAGCCCGCTGATGGGGTCGGGCACCGCATCCAGGGCCGCCTCGACCGCCGGCAGGGCCCGGAACCGCTCCCAGGCCGCCTCGTCGGCGAAGCTCAACTCCAGGACGACGCCCCAGGTGTGGCGGTGCCAGCCCCAGTCGGTGGCGCCACCGGTGAAGGCGGACTCGATCAGCGCGTCACCATGGGCCTCGGCCCAGAGGGACGCGCTGCTCGCCCCGTCCAACACCTCGATGCTCATCCAGCACGCCATAACAGGGTGACCATACGCCGTTGGCCGCCACGGGTCAATGGTGACGGGCCACGAATGCCCCGAAAACCTGCTCCTCGACCTCGGCGTGCTCCCGCAAACCCGAGACCACCGCCCCCTCGACCCTTCCTCCGAACAGGGGAACCCGCACCTTCACCTCGCCGTCGAGGGTGCGCCCGGTGCGGTCGCCGTCGGGTCGCAGCACGACCGACCCGGTGAAGCGCAGCAGGTCGCCGTAGTGGTCGGGCACCACCCGCAGCTCGATGGCGTGCAGTTCGCGGTCGAGGGTGGACACCTCGACCCAGGACAGGCGGACCGGGTCGACCACCCGGGAGGCCGCCGCGTTCAGCTTCCCCCGGAAGCGGTACCGCACCTGCAGGCCCACCTTCGCCCCGCCGAGCTCCTCGACGTCGAGCAGCTCGGGCGCCCACACCGACGGCGAGGCGGTGACCGCCTGGTACCAGGCGGGGTCGACCAGCGCCGCCTCGACCCTTCCGACCGGGGCCGCCAGGCACTGCTCGACGTTGAACCGCACCGCCGGGACGCTAACCAGACCCGCCCTGCGCCGCCGTGACGGTCGCGCGATGGTAAGGAGGCGATGGCGGCGCTCGAGCTGGTGGTGGCCTTTGCGGGCCTGGCCGCCACCTCGGCCGCCGGGCTGCGTTGGCTCCGGGTGGCCCAGCGCGAGGGATGGGCGCCCGGGTCGGCCAGCCGGTGGGCCCTGCGGTGGTGGACCCTCGGCGGCAACGTCGCCCTGCTGGCGGTGGCCCTCGCCAGCCTCGTCGCCGCCCCCGTCTTGCGCCTCGCAGCCCTGACCACCGCCGCCATCGTGGCGGTCGGGCCCCTCGGCCTCCCCCTGCGGGGCTGGCGACCGGGGCCGCTGGCGTGGACCCCCCGCTGCCGCCGGGCCGCATACGTCGGCGCCGCCCTCACCCTTGCCGTGGTCGGCGCCGGCCTGGTGGTGGGGCCCGCCACCGCCGCGGTGTTGAGCGGGATCACAGCCGTCCTGGCCCCGGTAATCGTCGACGCCGCCGCCCTCGCCTCCGGCGGGCCCGACCCGGCCGAGGGCGTGGTGGCCACGGGCGTCGAGCCCTCGGATGCGCTCGCCCGCCTGGCCGCCCGCTCGGTGGGCAGGCGGGTGCTGGTGGCCGCCGGCCCCCGGGGCGCCGCCGGCGAGGACCTGGCCGAGCGGGCCGTGGCCGTGGCCACCCACCTCGTCCTGGTAGGCCGTCACGCCCGGGGCCACCTCCAGCGCGGCGCCGCCCGCGGCCCGGCCGGCTGCACCATCGTGGTGTGCCACGACCTGGAGCACGCCGAGGCCTGGGTCACGACCGAGACCACCCCGTCCGACCTCGTCATCTGGCTCCCCACCCCCCCTGACCACGTGCCCTGATCACGTCACCCTCCGGCCGAGCGAGTCCTTCGGTATCTCCTGCCGTTGCGTCCGTCTCCTTCATGTGGAACCTGCCAGCAGGGCCTCGGCGAGGTGTTCCAGGCGGGCCGCCCTGCTGGCTTTGACGAGGACGGCGTCGTCCGGGTCCAAGGGCCCGATCGTGGCGACCGGGTCGTCGGCCGGCTCAGGGCCGTAGAGCTTGGTTCCCGTCGGGATCAGCTCGATCCCGAGCGAGACAGCCAGGGCGGCGACCTCGGCGTGGGCGGCGGCGGGCTCGACCAGCTCGGTCATCGGGCCGAGGATGGCCACGCGGCGACCGGTGCCGGGCAAGGCGGCCAGGGCCTGGAGGGCGGCGGCCATCGATGTCGGGTTGGCGTTGTAGGCGTCGTTCAGGACCAGGGCGCCGCTGCGGCTGCGCTGGAGGTCCATGCGCAGGGGCGACGGGACGGCGGCGCCCAGCCCCTCGGCCACCGCCGGCAGGGCCACCCCGCAGGCCAGGGCGGCGGCGGCGGCGGCCAGGGCGTTGCCGACCTGGTGGGCGCCCCGCACCTCCAGCCGCACCTGCGCATCGCCCCAGGGCGTGCACAGCCGGAACGAGGGCCGCAGCCCGTCGTCACAGGCAACCGCCTCGGCCCGCACCTCGCCCCTTCCGCCGAAGAGGAGCACCCGGGCCGCGGTGCGGGCCGCCATGGCCGCCACCCGCTCGTCGTCGGCGTTCAGCACGGCGGTGCCCGACGACGGCAGCGCCTCGACCAGCTCGCCCTTGCCGAGGGCGACCTCGTCGATCGAGCCGAAGAGCTCGGTGTGCACCGCCGCCACCGAGGTGACCACGCCCACCGTGGGCCGGCCCACCTCACACAGGAGGCGGATGTGGCCCACGCCACGGGCCCCCATCTCCAGCACGACCGCCTCGGTGCCGTCGGGGGCGCCGAGCAGGGTGAGGGGCACCCCGATCTCGTTGTTGAACGACCGCTCACTGGCAGCGGTGGCCCACATGGTGGCCAAGGCGGCGGCCAGGAGGTCCTTCACCGAGGTCTTGCCGACACTGCCCGTGACCCCGACCACCCGCTCGGGCAGGGTGGATCGGGCCAGCCGCCCGCAGGCCAGGAGGGCGGCGCCGGTGTCGTCGACCACGATCGCCGTGCCCCCGACCGGGGGCCGGGCCGTCAGGTAGGCGGCGGCGCCGGTGGCCAGGGCAGCCGTCACGAAGCCATGGCCGTCGCGCTCGGCCACGAGGGGGACGAAGAGCTGCCCAGGACGCAGCGACCGGGAGTCGTTGGTGGCGCCGTCGACCTCGACGTCGGGGCCGGAGAGGGCACCGCCGCAGGCAAGGGCCAACGCGGCGGCACGGAGGCGCACGGGGGCCGAGCCTAGGCTCCGGCCGTGCCCCGGACCCGACTCGTCGTGCTGTTCGGCGGCCGGTCGGCCGAGCACGAGGTGTCGTGCATCTCGGCCCGCCACGTGCTCGCCGCCATCGACCCGGGGCGCTACGACATCGTCCCGATCGGCATCACCCGCCAGGGCACCTGGGTCGATGCCGCCGGCGCCGTGGCCGCCCTTCCCTCCGACGCCGCCACCCTGCCGAGCCCCGACGGCCTGCCCGGTCCCGGGCTTGACCCGTTCTCGGTGGTGGCCGGCGCAGCCGGCCTGGTCGTGTTCCCCCTCCTCCACGGGCCGATGGGTGAGGACGGCACCGTGCAGGGGCTGCTCGAGGTGGCCGGCGTCCCCTACGTCGGCGCCGGTGTCCTGGCCTCGTCGCTCTGCATGGACAAGGGCGCAGCCAACGACGTCCTCACCGCCCGGGGCCTGCCGCAACCCCGGTGGCGCTGCCGGCGCGACACCGAGCTGACCGAGGAGGCGGTGGCGGCGCTCATCGACGACCTCGGCCTGCCCCTGTTCGTCAAGCCCGCCAACATGGGCTCCTCGGTCGGGGTCAGCCGGGCGGACAGCGCCGCCGAGCTGGTCGCCGCCCTCGCCACGGCATGCCGCTACGACGAGTTCGTCGTGGTCGAGGAGGGGCTCTCCCACCCCCGCGAGATCGAGGTGGCCGTCCTCGGCAACGCCGAGCCCCGGGCGTCGGTGCCCGGCGAGGTGGTGCCCAGCCACGACTTCTACGATTTCGATGACAAGTACCTGGCCGGCAACGCCGGCCTGCGCATCCCCGCCGACCTCAAACCCGACGAGACGGCCGAGGCCCAGGCGCTGGCCCTGTCCGCCTACCGGGCGCTGCGGGTCGACGGCATGGCCCGGGTCGACCTGTTCCACGAGGCCGACGGCCGGGGTTTCCTGGTCAACGAGGTGAACACCATCCCCGGCTTCACCGAGATCTCCATGTACCCCCGCCTCTGGGAGGCGTCGGGCCTCTCCTATCCCCGGCTGATCGACGAGCTGGTAAGGCTCGCCGTCGAGCGCCACGACCACCGTTCGAGCTTTGCGACCACGAGGTGACCCCATGAGCGACTTCCCCCCCGCCGTCGATGCCGACCGCATCTCCCACTGGCCGGTGGTCGACGAGGTCGGCGACCGGGTGGGCGTCATCGTCGCCCTGTACGCCGATGTCGAAAGCGGCAACCTGCAGTGGGCTGGCGTCGACTCGGGCCTCGCCGGCCGCCGCCGCCACCTGGTGCCTCTGGCCGGCGCCTTCGTCGGCGACGGCTTCCTCCAGGTCGGCTACGCCAAGGAGCGCATCGAGCGCTCGCCGGTGCCCGACGACGCCGCCGATCTCGTCCACGAGGTGGAGCAGGCCCTCTACCGGCACTTCGGGCTGCCCTGGCTCGACGAGCAGGTCGGGTCGGGCCACGAGCCGGACGACGGGGCCGAGACCGCCCACAAGATCCTGGTGCACCGCCCATCGCTCCTGGAGCGCATCGGCTACGCCTGAGGTCTCAGCCCCAACCCTGCGAGCGGGAGATACGGTCCGCCCGTGCCTCTGTTCGCTGTGCTCGCTGTCGGGGCCGACCGGCCGGGGATCGTCGCCGCCGTGACGGGGGCCCTCGCCGCGGCCGGCGCCAACCTCGACGACACCTCGATGACCATCCTCCACGGCCACTTCGCCATCGCCATGGTGGTCGGAGGGCCCGACGATCTCGACGTGGCCGGCACCCTGGCCCCGGTGGCCGAGCGGCTCGAGCTCACCGTCGACGTCCGGCCCATCTCCGAGGGCACCCCACCGACCCCCCCCGGCGAGCGGTGGTCGCTGGCCGTCTACGGCGCTGACCGGCCTGGTCTCGTGGCCTCGGTCACTGCCGCAGTAGCCGAGGCCGGCGGCAACGTCACCGACCTCACCACCCGCGTCGTGGGCGGACCGCAGCACCCCGTCTATGCCATGCAGCTGGAGCTGGCCATCCCAGCCGGCGTCGACGCCGCCGCCCTCGGCGCCACGCTCGCCGACCTCGCCGCCGACCTCGGCGTCGACTGCACCCTCCACCCGGTCGACGCCGATCTCCTATGAGCGTTTTGTCCGTCGTCCGGCTGCCCGAGCCGGTGCTGAAGCGGCGCGCCCTCGAGGTGGGTGAGGTCACCGGGGAGGTGCGCCAGCTGTGCGACGACCTGGTCGAGACCATGCGGGCGTCGCCGGCGTGCGTCGGCCTGGCCGCCCCCCAGGTGGGCGTTGGCCTGCGGGTCTTCTGCGTCGACGTCACCGGGCACCGCAAGGCCCGGTCGTGTCACGGCGCCGTGGTGCTCATCGACCCGGAGGTGGTGGCCTCGGGCCCGTCAGCCACCGGCCGGGAGGGGTGCATGAGCGTGCCCGACCTGACCGGTGACGTGCCCCGGGCCACCGAGCTGGTCATGCGGGGCCGGACCCCCGACGGCGCCGAGCGGGTCCTGCAGGTGGACGCCTTCGAGGCCCGGGCGTTCCAGCACGAGCTGGACCACCTCGACGGCCTGCTCTTCCTCGACCGGGTGACCGGCGGCAGGCTGTTCCCCCGCAAGGTGTACAGGTAGCGTTCGCCGTCGATGGGGTTCCCGCCGGATCTGCTGAACGAGTCCGAGGAGGTCGTCCTCGACCTGCGGCCCCACTGGGCGAAGCTGTTCTTCCCGGTGGTGTGGGTGGTGGTGGCCATCGCAGCGACGGCCGCGTCCGCCGTCCTGGGGGCCCTCCCCGTGGTCACCCTCGTTCTCCTGGGCCTCCTGGCCGTGGCCGTGGTCCTGCTGCTGGCCCGCTACGTGCGCTGGACCACCACCAACTTCGTGGTCACCACCGAGCGGCTGATCCACCGAGAGGGCATCATCGCCAAGATGGGCATCGAAATCCCGCTCGACCGGGTGCAGACCATCCGGTTCAACCAGACCGTCTTCGAACGGATGATCGGCGCCGGAGACCTGCTCATCGAGTCGGCGGGCGAGACGGGCCAGAACACCTTCTCCGACATCCGCAAGCCCAGCGCGGTGCAGAACGTGATCTACCGCGAGATCGAGGCGTACGAGAACCGGCGGGTCGACCGGATGGCCGGCAGCCGGGGTGCCATGGCGCCGGGACTGTCGATCCCCGAGCAGCTCGAGAAGCTGCACACCCTGCTGCAGCAGGGTGCCATCAACCCCGCCGAGTACGAGGCCCAGAAGGCCCGCCTCCTCGCCTGAGCGTGGAGCGCACGCATCAAATGCTCTCGCATCATGCCTCGTTGGGCGGGAGGAGACGGGCGCCGGCGGAGGGCCGCACCGGCCACGACGCCCGGCCGCCCACGTCGATGCGACCGGTGGCGCCGGCCTCGACCAGGGCGACGGCGCACCCGCCGAAGCCCGCCCCGGTCAGGCGGGCGCCGATCACGCCGGGCTGGGAGGTGAGGTGGTCGACGAGGGCGTCGAGCGCCGGGGTCGACACCTCGAAGTCGTCCCGCAGGCTGGCGTGGCTGGCGGCCAGGGCCTCGGCCAGCACGGCCCGGTCGAACCCGCTGGCGGCCACGGCCCGCACCCGCTCGCACTCGCTCACCACATGGCGAGCCCGCCGGCGCAGCATCGGGTCGGCCAGCCGCTCGACGTCGTCGCCGCGGGCCCGGGGGAGCGGGCCGACCAGGAGGGCCGCCGCCTCGCATGCGGCCCGCCGCTCGCCGTAGGCCGACCCGGCCAGCGTGCGGGACTGGCCCGAGTGCACCACCAGCACCTCAATCCCCTCCGGCAGCGGCACCGGGGTGACGGCGAGGGTGGCGCAGTCGATGAGCAGGGCGCAGCCGGCGACGCCCGCCGCTGAGGCCAGCTGGTCCATCACCCCGCAGGGCACCCCGCCGGCCCGCTGCTCGGCCCGCTGGCCGAGGAGGGCGAGCTGGACGGTGTCGCCTCGGAAGCCGAGGGCCAGCGCCACCGCCAGCTCGAGGGCGGCGCTGGACGACAGCCCGGCCCCGACCGGCAGGGTCGTCTCCACCGTCCCCCGGCCCCCGGCGACGCGGTCCGACGCGTCCCGAAGCTCGGCCGGTGCCGCCCGGAGCTCGACCACGACTCCGGCCACGTAGCGGGCCCAGGGCGGCTCTTGGCCTGCCGCGTCCTCCACCTCGATGGCCACCTCGGCCAACCCTGGCTCGGCCGCCGAGCTGAGGCGCACCACCCGGCCCCCGGGCTCGAACCGGACCGTGGTGCCGAGGTCGATCGCCATGGGCAGCACGGGACCGCCGGCGTGGTCGACGTGGTCGCCGATGAGGTTGACCCGCCCCGGCGCCCAGGCTGCCGCCATCAGGCCCCGGGGAGGGCCCGCAGGCGGGCGGCGGCGTCCTCGGGTGACACCGGGTTGAAGTACACCCCGCTGCCCAGCTCGCCGGCGGCGACGAAGCGGGGCGTGCCCGGCGCCCGCAGGAGCGGGGCGATGTGGGCGTGGAGGTGGGCCAGCGGCCACTCGCCGGCGTCGGAGGGCCGCTGGTGCCACCACAGCATGTAGGGCATCGGGGCGTCGAAGAGCTGGTCGAGCCGGGCCAGGGCGTCGACCAGGACCTCGGCCAGCGCTGTGCGCTGCCCGTCGTCCAGGGCCGGGAGTGACTGGATGTGGCCGGACGGCGCCACCCGCAGCTCGAAGGCCCAGGCGCTGGCCTCGGGGCACCAGGCCCGCCACGGGCCCGACTCGCTGACGACCGTCCGCCCGGGCGGGGTCTCGCACAGCGCGCAGCGGCCCAGCGTCAGCTCCCGCAACGGCGCCTGCGGCACCTCGTCGAAGGCGTAGGCCTGCCCGTGGGGGTGGTCGATGGTGGCGCCCACCTCGGCGCCCCGGTTCTCGAAGAGCAGGACGTAGGCCACGCCCGCGAGGGCGCCCATGGCCACGGTCCGGTCCACCCACAGGTCGACGACCTTGCGCACCCACTCCACCCCTAGCTGCCAGAGGGCGAGACTGTGCTCAGGGGAGTAGAGGAGCACCTCGGCCCGGTCGCGGCCGAGCGGTGTCCACCGGTTGGGAAACCAGCGGACGTCATAGGGCTCGGGTGCCTCCTGGCCCCCCGGGCAGAACGGGCACGTCCCGGCTGGCCGGTTGGGGCGGCCCTGGCGTGCGCCGGTGACAACCACCTGGGCCCGGGTGAGCCGATCGAGCCGCACCTGCGGACCCTCTGCCACACCCTCGACCGTAGGCGCCGCACGCTCCGCAGGGCCGCGATCCGTCCGCTCCAGGTTGACGCGACGGTGGCGACCAGGGACGCTGAGACCGATGCCGATCGCAACCACCGAGGGGATCCAGCTGTACTACGAGGACGAGGGGGAGGCGGACGACGAACCGCTCCTGCTCGTCATGGGCTTCACCGCCCAGCTCACCTCGTGGCCGGACCCGTTCGTCGCCGAGCTGGTGCGACGGCGGTTTCGGGTCATCCGGGTCGACAACCGCGACTGCGGGCTGTCCAGCTACCTCGACGGCGTAGTGGTCAACCCGTTCGAGGTCGACCCCGCCAAGGTGCCCTACCTGCTCGGTGACATGGCCGACGACCTCGTCGGCGTCCTCGACCACCTCGGGATCGCCAGGGCCCACATCGTCGGCGCCTCGATGGGCGGGATGATCGCCCAGACCCTGGCCCTCGACCACCCCGAGCGGGTGCGCAGCCTGTGCTCGATCATGAGCACCACGGGCGCCCCCGGGGTGGGCCAGCCCACCGCCGAGGCCATCCAGGCCCTGCTGACGCCGGCGCCCGCCGACCGGGAGGGCGTGCTGGACCGCAGCGTAGAGGTGTCGGCGGTGCTCGGCTCCAAGTCGCACCCCCAGGACCCCGCCGACGCCCGGGCCCGGGCCGCCGAGTCGTTCGACCGGGCCTACTACCCCGAGGGGGCCACCCGGCAGCTGGCGGCCATGCTGGCCAGCGGAGACCGCACCGAGAGGCTGGCCCAGCTGCGCCTGCCCACGCTGGTCATCCACGGCCTGCAGGACCCCCTCATCCAGCCCGACGGAGGTCGGGCCACCGCCGCCGCCATCCCCGGGGCCCGCCTGCTGGAGCTGGCTGACATGGCCCACGACCTGCCGCCCCCCCTGTGGCCCCTGCTGACCCAGGCCATCGCCGACCACGCTCGCAACGTGGGCTGAGGGTGACGCCCGAGGCCCGGGTGGCCCAGGCCCGCGCCCTCGTCCAGGCCTTCGAGCCGGTGGACCCCGACCAGGATGCGGCCCGGCGGCCGAGGCGTCGACCGTGAGCCTCGTCAGCCTCCACCGCGGGTTCGCGTGGGTGGTGATCGGGGCCAACGCCGCCGCCGGGCTGTGGGCGCTCGGGGCCCACAGGTGGTCGGCGCTGCGGCGCCGGGCCCTGTGGTGGGCGACGGTGGCGGCCGAGCTGACCATCTTCGTCCAGGTGGCGCTCGGCGCGGCTCTGGTGGGCGGCCAGGGCCGGCAGGTGGCCCAGTTCCACGCCTTCTACGGGTTCGTGGGGATCGTTGCCGTCGGGATCCTCTTCAGCTACCGGGCCCAGCTGGTCCACCGGCTCTACCTGCTCTACGGCCTCGGCGGCCTGTTCCTCATGGGCCTGGCCATCCGGGCCCTCCAGATCCCCGCCCGCCCCTGAGGGGCTCCTCGGCTCAGTCGAGGTGGACCACCGTGCAGGTCAGGGTGCGGGTGATGCCCTCGACCCGGCCCACGTCGGAGACCACGGTCCTGGCCAGCTCGTCCATGCTGTCGGCCTCGGCCCGCACGATGACGTCGTAGACGCCCGCCACCGCCTCGGCGGTCAAAAAGCCGGGGAGCTGCCCGACGGCGCGGGCCACCTCGGCCGCCTTGCCCACCTCGGTCTGGATGAGGACGTACGCGGTGACGGGCATGGTCGCTCCTTCGGAGGGCGGGGCAGCGGTCGGACAGTAGCGGTGGTGTGGCCGGGCCGGCCCGCGGTCGATCAGGCGCCCGACGCCAAGTACCATGTCGAGTGTGCGTCCCGGCCTGGTCCTGGTCGCTGCCGTCGCCACCGCGGTCGCAGCTGTCGGGGTGGCGGGCTCCGCCGTGGCCCAGGCCGCAGGCTCGGTCGTGGTGGCCCCGGCCGCCGCCGATCCGGGCGGGACGGTCTTGGTGACCAACGGAGCCGACTCGCCGTGCTTCCCGGTCCCGGTGGGGGCGACCAGCCCGTCGGTGTCGGTCGACCTCTACGCCGCCGGTTCGGCCACGCCCGCCAACCGGCTTCCCTACCTGGGCGCGGTCGGCACCCTCGGGGCCTGGTCGGTCGAGGTTCGGCTGGCGCCCGACCTGCCGCCCGGCCTGTACCGGGTGCAGGCCGGCTGCTTCACAGACTCGGGCCTGAACGCCGGCTTCGGCCCCACCTACCAGTCCGGCCGCCTCGAGCTGCGCCAGCAGAACCTGGGCCCGCCCCGACCCGGCACCAGCACGGGGCGTCCGGGCCAGATCGTGCAGATCGCCTCGGGCCAGGCGCCGTGCGTCCCGCCGACGGGGTCGCCGAGCCCCCGGGTGCGGGTCAGCCTCCTCGACGCCGCCCGGGCCACCCGGGCCGAGGCCGAGGGCACCGTCAATAGCGCCACCGGAGCATGGTCGGTGACCCTCACCATCCCCTCGGTCGAGCCCCAGGACGCCCAGATCAGCGCCGTGTGCCTGGCCAGGATCGGGGCGTCGGTGCCTTACGCCCGCTACGGCCCCGCTGCCTTCGCCATCGATGCGGTGTCGCCCCCGGATACCACGACGACATCCACCACCGTCCCCGGGCCCATCACCCCGTCCACCACGCCCGGCACCGCGACCCCACCGACCTCGGTCCAGCCGCGGCCCGACGAGCTGCCGATCACGCCCCTGGCCTCAGCCATCGTGGCCGAGCCCACCTACACGGGCTGAGCCCGGCCCCGTTCCGGCCGCTCAGCTGCGCACGTCGACCGGGACCCCGAGCGGGAGCTGGGTGGCCAGGGCCGAGATGGCCTCGTTGGACAACCGCAGGCAGCCGAGGCTCACGTTGCGGCCCAGGGTGGAGGGGTCGTTGGTGCCGTGCAGCCCGAGCTGGCCGAACGCCACCGTCGGGCCCTTCTCGGTGCCGGTGAAGCCGGACAGGCCGAAGGCGTACGGGCCGTACGGCCCGTCGGGGCTCGGTGGCCGCAGGAGTTCGGTGGTGTACCAGCTCCCTCCCGGGGTGGGCGTGCCGCTGGTGCCGATGCCGATCGTCTCGACCCGCACTACGTCGGGGCCCTGGAACACCGTCATCCGGTAGGCGCCCAGCTCGACCACGATGCGCCACCGGTGCTGGCTCAGCTTGACGTCCTGGAGCCGCACCCAGCCGGTCGACCCGGCGGGACGCACCGGGAGCAGCACCTCGGCCATCTCGGAGCGGCGCTGGAGCACCTGGAAGACCGTGGCCGTGCCGGAGGGCTGGGGCGAGGCCACCAGGCGGGTGGGCGAGGGGTCGTCGGGCTCGCCGAACACCTCGACCGCGGGCACCACCGCCTCGGCGACGATGACGGGGTCAGGGCTAGGGGGCCCCGGGAGGGGTCGGGCGTCGTCCCGTCCCGGCGCCGGCTCGGGCCTGGTGCCCTTGGCAGCCGGGGGCTTCTCCTCGCAGCCGGTCAGCCCAGTCGACGCCAGCCCGGCCAGCGCTACCAGCGCCAAGGTTGCTGCCCGTCGACCCACGGGCCGACGCTACCGCTGCCAAGGCGGCGACCTACGTCGCCGGGTCGAAGGGCTTGCCGGCCTCGGTGTAGCACCTTGCCCGTCAGCGGACCAGGGGCTTGAACTTCGGCCGGTGGGGCTGGTCGGCCTCGACGCCCAGGCGCTTGCGGCGGTCGGACTCGTAGTCGCTGTAGCTGCCCTCGAACCAGCGGGCACAGCTGTCGCCCTCGAAGGCCAGGACATGGGTGGCGATCCGGTCGAGGAACCATCGGTCGTGGCTGATGACCACGGCGCACCCGGCGTAGGAGAGCAGGCCCTCCTCCAGGGCCCGCAGGGTGTCGACGTCGAGGTCGTTGGTGGGCTCGTCGAGCAGCAGCAGGTTGCCGCCGGCGGCCAGCACCTTGCCCAGGTTGAGGCGGTTGCGCTCGCCCCCCGAGAGCACGCCCACCTTCTTCTGCTGGTCGCTGCCCTTGAAGCCGAGCTGACTGCAGTAGGCCCGTCCGTTGATGGTGCGCCCGCCGACGGTGATCTCGTCGCGCCCGCCGGTCAGCTCCTCGTAGGCCGTCTTGTCGGGGTCGAGGGTCTCGCGGGACTGGTCGACGTAGGCCAGCTGCACGGTGGGGCCGACCCGCAGGGTGCCGGTGTCGGCCGCCTGCCGGCCGGCGATCATGTTGAACAGCGTGGTCTTGCCGGCGCCGTTCGGGCCGATTACCCCGACGATGCCGCCCCGGGGCAGGGTGAACGACAGGTCGTCGAACAGCAGGCGGTCGCCGAAGCCCTTGGTCAGGTGCTCGGCCTCGACCACCACCTCGCCCAGACGGGGCCCGGGCGGGATCGACAGCTCGAGAGCGGCCGCCCGCTCCGGGGCGTTCTCAGCCTCGGCGGCCAGCTGGTCGTAGGAGGTGAGGCGGGCCTTGCCCTTGGCCTGGCGGGCCCGGGGCGACATGCGGATCCACTCCAGCTCGTGCTCGAGGGTGCGGCGGCGGCGCTCGTCGGTCTTGGCCTCGCCGGCCAGGCGCTGCTGCTTCTGCTCCAGCCAGCCGGTGTAGTTGCCCTCGTAGGGGATGCCGGCGCCGCGGTCCAGCTCGAGGATCCAGCCGGCCACGTTGTCCAGGAAGTAGCGGTCGTGGGTGACGGCCACGACGGTTCCTGGGTAGGCCTGCAGGGTGCGCTCCAGCCAGGCCACGCTCTCGGCGTCGAGGTGGTTGGTGGGCTCGTCGAGCAGGAGCAGGTCGGGCTGGCGCAGCAGCAGCCGGCACAGGGCCACCCGCCGCTTCTCGCCGCCCGACAGCGGGGCCACCGCGGCGTCGCCGGGGGGCAGACGCAGGGCGTCCATGGCGATCTCGAGGGTGCGGTCGAGGTCCCAGGCGTTGGTGGCGTCGATACCGTCCTGCAGCTTGGCCTGCTCGGCCAGCAGGGCGTCGAAGTCGGCGTCGGGCTCGCCCATGGCCGTGCACACCTCGTCGTAGCGGCGCAGCACCTCCTTGATGGGCGCCACCCCGTCCTCGACGTTGCCCAGCACGGTCTTGGCCTCGTCCAGCACCGGCTCCTGCTCGAGGAACCCGACGGTGAAGCCGGCGCCGAGGCGGGACTCGCCGGTGTAGTCGTCGTCGACCCCGGCCATGATCCGCAGCAGGCTGGACTTGCCGCTGCCGTTGGCCCCGAGCACCCCGATCTTGGCCCCCGGG
>Ga0136633_1001944_pt1 | contig 14705 bp, 7 predicted proteins | sample AntDrymeUQ832206_2_FD_105494 | JGI IMG/M metagenome (GOLD analysis project Ga0136633, IMG submission 105494) | Polar desert sand microbial communities from Dry Valleys, Antarctica - metaG UQ83 (22.06) | ecosystem: Environmental > Terrestrial > Soil > Desert | place: Antarctica: Dry Valley... | reverse complement strand
CGTGCCGGGAGGCCCGGATGCCGGCGTGACCGCGGCCGTGACCGTGGGCGCCTGGCGCTGGTACTCGTAGGCACCAAGGTCGCGGACCGCGGAGCCGTTGCCGTCGCCGTCGACGATCCGCGACTTGCCGAGCAGATCCTTGTCGACCTCGCCGGGAGCGAGCACTCCGGGCTTGCCCGAGTCCACTGCCCCGGAGCTGCCGCGCAGGCGCTGGTCGGCGTCAGAGATGAAGCCGGGAGCCCCGAAGAACCCGTTGACGAAGCTGTTGCAGCCTCCGGTAGCGGCGCGCTGCCCGAAGGTCTGGTAGCGCACTTGGTCCATCCGGATGTTCGCCGAACGCACACCGGGAGAGACCGTCGGGTCGACGCTGCAGTCGCCGGCCGCGCAGCCCACGAAGTGCACGCGGTTGGGGATGTCGTCGATGAGCGAGTTGGTCAAGCGGATGCTGGTCGAGCCCGTGTTGTTCGCCGCGGGGTCGCAGCTCCCCGTGTACTGGGCGTGGGCGGCGGCCCCGATGTTGCCGGCCACCTGGGGCGCGCCGACGATCGTCACGTGGTCGGCGTCGATGAGGGCGGTCTGGCCGTTGCCGGCGAGGGCGAACAGCGCGGCCTCATCGGTCACCGGGGTCTCGGAGACTCGGATCAGGGTGCTCGACACCTTCAAGGTTCCGCCCGCGTCCTGCCGGGCCCCGTACGGACCCTCCAGCGAGGACTGGCGCACCGCCGCCGTCCCCGAGGTGGAGTAGACCGCGACCTGGGCGCGCGCGCGCACATTCTCCAGCAGCGCATTGGTCGCGCCGACCGAGTAGAGGCCGTAGTTCGTCCCTTCGGTGTGCAGGGTGATGACGGAGTCGATGACCTTCGGCTCGACTCCCTGGACGACGTGGCCGTAGTGCAGCGCGGTGCTGGTGGGGTTATTGACCGTCACGTCGGAGCGCCGCACCGTGCCGGCGTTGATGAGCGTGGCGGCGGACGCGAAGTCGGGCAACTTGAACGAGAGGTCCTCGAGGGTCGAACCCGCGACACTGAGGACGAGGGCGAACTGACCGGCCGACGGAGAGACGAACGTCTGGTCACGGCCGGCGCCGACGATGTCGACGGCCTTGGTGAACGACACCGCTCCGGCGTTCGTGAACTGGCCGGCTCCCACCCGCACGCGCGGGCGCTCGGTCTCGTCATTGGCGTCCGCGGCCGCAGCCGCCAGGTCGTCCCAGGTGTGCTCGGCCGCGCATCCGGTCTGCTTGACGCAGATGTCCACGGCCGCCGCAGAGGCCGGGACGATGAGCAGGGACGCAATCCCCAACAGGATGGCGATCGGTCGGTTCAACACGTTCCCTCGTTTCCTACGTGGCTTCTGGTCGGGGTCAGCACTTGCGGGGCTTGCCGTCCGTGGGACCCATGCACAACGTCTTGCGGGTGTTCGACCCGTTCTTGCCGATCTTGAACTGCTCGACGCGGCCGATCGAGTCGGATCGCAGCACGCGCACCTCGATGCTCACGCCCCTGGCGAGGCGCTTGCCCCGGAGCTTCTTGTCGAGCTTGAGCAGGCGCGAGCCGCCCGGGACGGCGACGACTTCCTTCGCGAAGGGGCAACCCTTGCCCTTGCAGTAGATCTCGACGCTCGCCCCCGACGGGGGGCTGAGGACCGACAGGCTCTGGACGGACGTGCGGCCCTTGCGACTGCGGAACGAGCCGAGGACCGGCGACGTGATGGTCAGCAGCGGGTCGGCCTTGCCGTTGCAGTTCTCATCGGCCTTGTTGCCGTAGATCTCGCGGGCGGCCGGGTTGAACGCGGCGTTGGCGTCGTCGCAGTCCGCCGGCGGCGCGAATCCGTCGCCGTCCCTGTCGATCTTCGTGTTGTCGAAGCCGTCGCAGTCCTCGTCGACGCCGTTGTTCGGAATGTCGGTCACGCCCGGTCGGATCGACGGGTCCTTGTCGTTGCAGTCGAGCGCGCCGGTCCGGCCCTCGCCCGGCTTCGGGACGCCGTCCTTGTCCTGGTCGGCTTCCAGCGCATCGCTCCTGCCGACGGACTCGCAGTCGGAGATCTCGTCGCTGGAATCCACGAATGCCGAATCGGTCTCCGTGCCGCAGTCGATGCGCTCGGTGCGGCCGTCCTGAGCGAGGATGGTGTCCGAACCCTGTCCACCGAGATAGGTGTCGAAGCCGCCGCCCCCCTCCAGCGTGTCGCCGCCGCCGGAACCGTTGAGGACGTTGCCGCTGTCGTTGCCGGTCAGCTTGTCGGGGCCGCTGCCGCCGAAGAGGTCTTCAACGTCGGCCATGATCTGATCGCCCTCACCGGGCGCGCCGTCGTCGGCCACGCCGTCGAGGTCCGCGGTGATGCCGTCCGAGCGGTCGTAGTAGTAGACGGTGTCGAAGCCGGAGCCGCCGACGAACTTGTCGGCGCCGCCGTAGCCCACGAGGCTGTCGTTGTCGGCACCGCCATCGAGCAGATCGGCCCCGCCGCTGCCGTCGATGTAGTCAGTACCCGGGCCGCCGAAGATCTCGAACTTCGTGGCCACGGGGAGTGAGGATCCGCCGCCGTAGGCGTTGTCCTGTCCCGCCCCAAGGTCCACCACGATCGTGATGGCTTCGTCGATCGGTGAGTAGAAGCTGTCATCGCCGTCCCTCATGAAGACCTCGATGCGCTTGACGTCAGCCATCGGGCACGTCTGCTGGTTGGCGTTGCCCGAGCAGCCGCCACTCCCGGTCATGAACTGCCCGGAGAAGACGTAGCTGGCCCCGGACTCCTGGATCTGCGAGTAGTCGAACTCGCGGGCGTCGTCCGCCGTGTAACGAATGGTCTTGTTCGGCGCGGAGCCGAACAGCGCGACCGTGCCGGCCGAGGCGACGCCCGGGACCAACAGCGGGAGGGCCAGGGCGAGCGCCGCGCCGGCGCGCATCGCAGTCCTCAACATGGGGTGGCTCCCTTCGCGCCGGGCAACAGACACAGGGTGTCGGTGCGCGGAACAGCCTTGGCGTTGATCGTGTAGCGGACCACGCGGCCGACGAACCCGGGTTTCGTGATTCGCAGTTCGAGCTTGGCCCCACCGCGGAGCTTCTTGCCCCGGAACGGCTTGAGGAGGTTCAGGCGTCTGATCGCCTTCGTGGTCGTCGTGCTCTTCTTTTTCAGCTTCGGACAGCCGCGCCCGCGACAGGAAACGGTGACCGTGCCCCCAGCGGGGACGTTCAGCACCGCCAGGCGCTTGACCAGCGTGAAGCCGATGAATGCCGCGAGGCTCTTGTCGATCGTCGAGGTGACGACCGGGGTCGGCGCCGCAAGCCCGTCGCAGTCCTCGTCGGCGGCGTTTCCGGGCACCTCGACGGCGCCGGGCCGGACGCTCGCGTTCAGGTCGTCGCAGTCGGAGGTCTTCGGAAAGCCGTCGCCGTCCTTGTCGTTGTTGACCGCATCGGCGCCGTCGCAGTTCTGATCGATGCCGTCGTCGGGAACGTCGGTGGCACCGGGCTTGATCGAGGCGTCCTTGTCGTTGCAGTCGGCCGGGGCGCTGATGCCATCGCCGTCGGCGTCGGAGACCTGTGAGGCCGAGGCGTTGACGGTCTCGCAGCCTGCGTGCTCGTCTACGGTGTCGGAGATCAGGTCGTCGGCGCCCTCGCCGCACTCGACGCGCTCCTGCAGGCCGTCACGCGACAGGATGGTGTCGTTGCCGTCGCCGGCGCGGAAGAGGTCGGTGCCGCCCTTGCCCTCGAGCGTGTCGTTGCCGCCGGAGCCGTCGAGCGTGTTCGAGCGCTCCGAGCCCGTCAGCTTGTCGTTGGCGGGGCCCCCAATGAGATCCTCGACGGAGGACTTGACGTTGTCGGTCTCGCCGGCCGAGCCGTCATCGGCCACGTCGTCGATGTCCACCGTGACCGCTTCGGGATGATCGCCGTAGTAGGCAGTGTCGAAGCCGTCGCCCCCGTCGAGCACGTCGTTGCCGAGCGAGCCGTACAGGAAGTCCGAGCCGCTGCCGGCAATGATCGTGTCGTTGCCCTTGCCGGGGTTCAGGGAATCAGATCCGGCTCCTCCGTCGAGCGTGTCGTTGCCGTCCCCGCCGCTCAGCCCGTCGTTACCGTCACCGCCGCGGATCGTCATGTTCACGGTCAGCGGAGCGGCGAACCAGGGATAGCCGCCATCGTTGCCGTCGTTGAGCAGGATCTCGACCTCCGAGACGCCGGTGCACAGATAGAAGTCCCGGAAGCCGTCCGACCCGTCGGCACTGCATCCGGTCGGGGGCGGGTCGATCGTAGACCCGCCGTTGACCGGCTTGCTCAAGCGGAAGCGGACGGAAGTCGGATTCACCTGCTCTGTGAAGACGGTCTCGGACCGGCTTGCGTCCGTCGTGACCGTGACCTTGCCCGCGCTGTTGACGATCGACCCAGCCGACGCGACCGGCACGAAGACCAGCAGTGCGAGCGTTGCCGCGAGGGTGAAGGTGCGAAGTGGGGGCATTCCGAGCATCTCTTTCATGGTCCAGCCGGTCTGATCGAGGCCAACCGTAAACACAACGGTGGCCATCGGGCAAGTTGACGTGTCTGCGTGAACCCGGTCAGCAGTCCGACGTTTCGGTCTTCTAAACATAAAGTCCTGGCACGTCAACCTTCGGACACCGGTGCCCCGCTAACGTCGCGCACCGATGGCGCCGGTCCTCCCCAGCCTGGCCCTTGCGGTGCTCTTCGCGTCCGCCGCGGGCGCGAAGGCCGGCGACCGGCTGGGCTCCGAGGTCGCCCTTTCAACCTACGGGCTCGACGGCCCGCCGGCCCGATGGGCTCTCTGGGTGCTGGTGATCACCGAAGGGCTGCTGGCCGGCGCGCTGGCCGGCGGGATCGCGTGGGCGGCCACCGCCGCCGCTGTGTTGCTTTCCGGGTTTGCCCTGGCCCAGGCGACCGCGCTCGCGACCGGGCGCGCCGGCGCACCCTGTGGCTGCCTGGGAAGCCGGGGGGAGTTGAGTTGGACGTCGGTCGCTTGCACGCTTGCGGTCGCCGTCTTCGCAGCGCTGGTGCCCGGTGTCAGGGGAGGGCCGGTCGTCCTGGCCGGTGCCCTGGTGGCGGCCGCGATCGCGATGACGCGGGCCGGCCGGCGCCCGGACGCCGCCCTCGACGTCGCCGGCGAGGGCCCTGAGCTCGGCCGGCCGGCTCCTGCGGCGCTGCTGACCCCAGGGTCCGGCCTCCGGCTGGCGGTCTTCACCTCGGAGGGCTGCCGTCTGTGCCGTGGTCTGCAGCGCCAGGTCGAGGGACTCGGAGCCCTCGAAGTGGCGTTCTTCGATGAAGTCGACGATGCGGACGCCTGGCAGGAGGCCGCTGTGCCGGGCAGTCCGTTCGCCGTGGTGATCGACGCGGAGGGGATCGTGCGGGCGAAGGGAACCGTCAACGACCGTCGCCACGTCGAATCGCTCCTGGAGGCCGCCGTCGCCGGCCGTTCGGGCGCTCCCGCCGTCCCCAGGCCCTCCGCGGACCGCCGCACGTTCCTCGCGCGGACGGGCGCCGCCGTGGCCGCCGTAACCGCCGGCCGCGCCATCGGTTCGCTGGTCGCTCCCGGGGAAGCCGAGGCCTACCACTTCTGCGGGCACATCTACACCACGGACGGCTGCCCGCACCCGACCGGCCTGCCCCGGATCGACTCCAAGGGCTTCCCGCTGCGCGCTCGTGACGGGCACCGCGTCGACGACCTCGGCCGCCTGGTCAGGCTCGATGGGACGCCGGTCGACGAGGACGGTGAACCGCTGGTGGACGCTGACGGCGCTTCGCTCGCTCCCGCGACCCGCACGCGCGTGTGCGTCGCCGCCGGGCGGCGCTTCGAGCAGCGCGTGCGCACCGACGGCGCGTGGTACCGGTGCTGCGGCGGCGACGTGCGAAAGCTCGTCGACTGCTGCACGACGGGGTCGCGGCGGATCAACGGTGATCGCGGCCTGAAGGGCTACTGCTACGCCGACCGCAAGGTCTTCTGCGTCATGTACTTCCAGACGAGGATCCCGTGCTGATCGGGCTGATCGGGGCCGCGCTGCTGGCCGGACTGGCCGGTGCCTGGTCGCCCTGCGGGTTCTCCATGGTGGAGACGATCGCCCCCCACGGGTACGCCGGCCGGCTGCGGACCACGTTGTTCGCCGCCCCGGCCTTCGGACTGGGAGCGCTCGCTGGTGGCGCCGCGACGTTCGGCGGACTGGCCGTCGCCGGGGACGCCTTGGGGCTCGGTGGCGGCCTCGCCATCACGATCGCCGTCTCGGTCCTGTTCGTGGCCGCTGCGGGCGACGCCGCCGGGTGGCGCATCCTCCCGCAGGTCCGCCGGCAGGTCCCCGAGTCCTGGCGGCGGCGGGCGCCGGTGCCGGTGGCCGCCGCGCTCTACGGCGTCCTGCTCGGCCTCGGGTTCACCACCTTCGTGTTGTCGTTCGCGACCTACGCGCTCGCGGTGGCCTGCCTGGCCCTCGCCGACACGAGCACGGGTCTGCTCGTGGGCCTGGCCTTCGGCGCCGGCCGCACGCTTCCGGTGCTGGCGCTGGCACCCCTCCAGGGCCGCGAGGCCGGCGCGCGCGCGGCCGCCGCGATGGCCGAGCGGCCCGCCATCCTGCGTTCGTTGCGCGTCGGCGCAGCTGTGGCGCTCGCGCTCGCGGCCCTCCCGCTGGCGCTCTCGGGCGCGCCCGCGCGGGCCGCAGCGGCCGAGCTCTTCACGTCGGCGGGCGCCGACCCCTCGGCCGACGGGGCGCTCGTGGTCTGGCAGGGCCCCACGGGGGAGGGGTTGATCGCCCGCGACGGCCGGACCGAGTTGCTTCCCGGAAGCGAGCCGGCGCTCGGCGGCGGGCACGTGACCTGGATCGCCGGCGGCGAGATCGTCGTCGCGCGCGCGGACACGCTCGAGCCGGTTGCCCGCCTCGCGCGTCCCCTGGCCGGTGACCCCACGGTGTCGGCGACCCACGTCGCCTGGCGCGAGACCGAGGGCGGCCGGCGGCGGATCCTCGCCGCCCCGCTGGCTGCGCCGGAATCCATCGCGCTCGTCGCAGCCGTGGTGGCACCCACGCAGATCGGCCGGCCTTCACTCGGAGGTGCGCGCACCGTCTTCCACGTCGCCGGCACGGCGTCGAGCCGGATCATCGAGGTGGACCTCGCCTCGGGAGCCCGCCGCACGCTGCGGCGGGCCACCGGTGCCCTGCTGTCGAATCCGAGCCTGGATGGCGAGGCGCTCCTGCACGTCCGCTCGAGCGCGGACCACCAGCAGCTCGTCATCGGAACGCGGACCGGGCCGGCGGGCGACGATGAGGTCCTCTTCTCCACGCTGCCGACCGCCCGGCGAGACTCGGGCGCCGAGCCGGGGCGCCGCCGGCACGGTGCCGGATACCCGGGAGGGCGCCCGCCGCGGCTGCCCGCCCGGCCGAAGCAGGGCGGGACGCTGACGCTGTGGTCGACCGCCCTCGGGCCCGGATCGGCCTACGTCACGCGGCTCCGCGCGGCCGGACGGGGAAGCGCGACGGCGTCGATCCTGCGCGTCGCCCGGTAACGACCCGGATCAGCGCTTGCCACGTTGCCTGCCGCAACGCTCAGGCGGCCAGCCGCTCCAGCAATGGCGCGAGTTCCCCGGCGTCGGCCACCGCCGCGTCGGCTTCGGCGAGGTCGACGACGCCGAAGCGGCCGGTGGCCACCGCGAGGACGCGCAGATCATCGGCTCGCGCGCAGGCGATGTCGCGCGGCGTGTCACCGATGATGATCGTGCGCTCGCGGGGCCACGGATCACGCGAGCCGGCGCGCCCGCGGGCGATCGGCGGCAGCTCGGCGCGGTCCTCGGCGTCCGTGCCGAAGGCGCCCTGGCCACGCTCGAAGAAACGCCCGATCCCGGCGCGCGCGAGCTTCAGCCGGGCGACCGGCTCGAAATTCCCCGTCAGCAGGGCGAGCCGATACTCCTGCGGGCGCTCGGCGAGCTCCGCCAGCAGGTTCGCGACGCCCGGTGCCACGGTGGCCGACAGGTCACTCGGGCACAGCTCCTCGTAGGCCCGGCAGCAGGCCTGCGCGACCGCGCGCACCTCACGGTCGATCTCCGGATGCGGGACACCGCAGCCCGCCAGCAGGTCACGTGCGATCGATCCGTCGGTGCGCCCGGCCGCGTCGACGGGCACAGAGTCGACGTCCAGATGGGATCCGTGGACCTCCCGCAGCGCGTGTTTGAGTGCGACCGCGTGCTCGACCGAGGCCCGCTGCAGGAGCGTGCCGTCGATGTCCCAGAGCAGGAGGAGCGGACCGCTCACCGTGCGAAGGAGACGTCCGCCGTCAGGCGCTGGGCGACGGCGGCGATCAGCTGCGCGCAGCCCTCGACGTCCGAGAGCTGGACCATCTCGACCGGCGAGTGCATGTAGCGCAGCGGGATCGAGATCAGCCCGGTGGGGATGCCACCGCGGGCCGCGAAGAAGGCGTCGCCGTCGGTCGACGTCCGCCCCGGGGAGGCCTCGACGGTGTGCTCGATTCCCTCGGACGCGGCCGCCTCGAGCAGCAGCGCGGACAGGCGCGGCGAGAGCGTGGACCCGCGCGTGACGATCGCGCCCGAGCCGAGCGGATGACGCCCGAGCTGCTTCTCCTCGACGCCGGGGGCATCGGTGGCGTGGCCGACGTCGACCGCGATGGCGACGTCCGGCTGGAGCGAGAACGCGGTCGTGGCGGCGCCACCCAGCGTGGTCTCCTCCTGCACGACGGCGACCGCGTACACATCGCCGGGAGCGCCGCCGGCGTCGGCGATCAACCGAGCAGATTCGTAGGCGATGTAGCAGCCGAGCCGGTTGTCCATCGCGCGGGATACGGCCCGGCCGTTGGGGAGGATCACGGGCTCGCCGGCGATCACCGCGACGTCGCCGATCGACACCAGCCCGCGGGCCTCGTCGCCATCGCGCGCACCCACATCGATGTGCAGGTGCTTGAGCTTGGGCGCCTTCTCGCGCTCCTCGCTCTCGAGCAGGTGGATCGGCTTCTTGCCGACCACGCCGGGGACGACCCCGCCGGCGGTCTCGACCTCGACCCGCTGCCCGACGAGGATCACCGGGTCCCAGCCGCCGACGCCGCCGAACCACAGGAAGCCGTCGTCGTCGATGTGGGTGACCATCAGGCCGATCTCGTCGATGTGGCCGACGATGGCCAGCGAATGACCCTCGCCGCGGCCGGCGATCCGAGCCACCGAGGACCCGGTCGAGTCGACCGAGACTTCGGCGAACGCCGAGCAGGCGTCGCGGAAGACCTTTGCGGGGGCAACCTCGTTCCCGGACGGCCCCGCGGCCGTCAGGAGATCGCGCAGGACGGTGGGGATCTCCGCGGCGCTCACTTGGCGACCAGCTGGCGCAGGACGAACTGGAGGATCCCGCCGTGGCGGAAGTACTCGACCTCCTTGGGGGTGTCGATGCGCACGCGGGCGGTGAACTCGGTCTCGCCGGCGCGCACCGTGACCTCCTTGGCCGAGCCGTCGCCGAGGCCGGTGACAGAGAACTCCTCCTCGCCGGTCAGCCCGAGCGACTCGACGCTGTCGCCGTCGGCGAACTGCAGCGGCAGCACGCCCATGCCGACCAGGTTCGAGCGGTGGATGCGCTCGTAGGACTGCGCGATCACGGCCTTGACGCCGAGCAGGTTCGTGCCCTTGGCGGCCCAGTCGCGCGACGAGCCCGAGCCGTACTCCTTGCCGGCCAGCACGACGAGCGGGACGCCTTCGGCCTGGTAGGCCATCGAGGCGTCGTAGATCGACATCTCGCCTCCTTCCGGCAGCTTCCTCGTCACACCGCCCTCGGTGCCCGGGGCGAGGAGATTCCTGAGGCGGATGTTCGCGAACGTGCCGCGCATCATCACCTCGTGGTTGCCGCGCCGGGAGCCGTAGGAGTTGAAGTCCTTCGGCTTGACGCCGTGCTCCTCGAGGTACTGGCCGGCCGGCGAGCCCTTCTTGATCGCGCCCGCGGGGGAGATGTGGTCGGTGGTGACCGAGTCCCCGAGGACGGCGAGCACGCGCGCGCCCTCGATGTCGGTCAGGTCGGCCGGCTCCTCCGGCAGGTCCTCGAAGAACGTGGGACGGCGCACGTAGGTCGACTCGGAGTCCCAGGCGAACCCGTCGCCGCCGGGCACGTCGAGCTCGCGCCAGTTCTCGTCGCCCTCGAAGACCTCGCCGTAGGACTTGCGGAACATGTCGGACTGGACGGCCTCCTGCACGGTCGAGGCCACTTCCTCGGCGCTCGGCCAGATGTCGCGCAGGTAGACGTCCTCGCCCTTGTCGTCGGTCCCGAGCGGCTCGTTGAACGGATCCCAGTCCATCGTCCCGGCCAGCGCGTAGGCGACGACCAGCGGCGGCGAGGCCAGGTAGTTCATCTTCACGTCGGGGTTGATGCGCCCCTCGAAGTTGCGGTTGCCCGACAGCACCGAGACGACGGCCAGGTCGCGCTCGTTGACTTCGGCGGAGACCTCCTCGGGCAGCGGCCCGGAGTTCCCGATGCACGTGGTGCAGCCGTAGCCGACGGTCTGGAAGCCGAGCTCGTCGAGGTACTCGTCCAGGCCCGAGCGCTCGTAGTACTCCGTGACGACCTTCGAGCCCGGGGCCAGCGAGGTCTTCACCCACGGCTTGACCTTCAGCCCGCGCTGGACGGCGTTGCGCGCGACCAGGCCGGCGCCGAGCATGACCGACGGGTTCGACGTGTTCGTGCACGAGGTGATCGCGGCGATCACGACGTGCCCGTTCTCGAGCTGGTCGTCGCCGGATGAGGGCTGGCCGGAGAGCTTCTGGTTGTCGTGGCGGTGGGCCTCGGCGGGCGCGGGATCGGGCGTGGCCGTGGACTCCGCGTGCCCGGGCGTGCCGTTGGCCGGCGGGTCCGAGGCCGGGAAGCTCTCGTCGATGCCCTCGTCGTGCATGTCCTGCACGCCACTGGACGACACGTAGGCCTTCAGCGCGTCGCGGAACATGTCCTGGCTGTCGGTCAGGGACACGCGGTCCTGCGGGCGTTTGGGACCGGCCAGCGACGGGACCACCGTGCCGAGGTCCAGCCCGAGCACGTCGGAGTACGTCGCCTGCTCGGAGTCCTCGTCGTGCCACAGCCCCTGCGCCTTCGCGTAGGCCTCGACGCGCTCGACGACCTGCTGCGGGCGCCCGGTGAACTCGAGGTAGCGCAGCGTCTCGGCGTCGATCGGGAAGATCGCGCACGTCGAGCCGAACTCCGGGCTCATGTTGCCGATCGTCGCGCGGTCGGCCAGCGGCAGGCGCGAGACGCCCGGGCCGAAGAACTCGACGAACTTGCCGACGACGCCGTAGGAGCGCAGCTGCTCGGTGATCGTCAGCACGAGGTCGGTCGCCGTCGCGCCCTCGGGCAGCGCGCCCGAGAGCTTGAAGCCGACGACCTGCGGGACGAGCATCGACATCGGCTGGCCGAGCATCGCCGCCTCCGCCTCTATGCCGCCGACGCCCCAGCCGAGCACGCCCAGGCCGTTGATCATCGTCGTGTGCGAGTCCGTGCCGACCAGCGTGTCCGGGTACAGGACTCCGTCATCGTCGAAGACCACGCGCGCCAGATATTCGAGGTTGACCTGGTGGACGATGCCCGTCCCCGGCGGCACGCACTTGAACTGCTCGAAGGCCTGCTGGCCCCACTTGAGGAACGCGTAGCGCTCCTGGTTGCGCTCGAACTCGATCTGCGTGTTGCGCGCCAGCGCGTCGCTGGAGCCAAAGACGTCGACCTGTACCGAGTGGTCGATGACCAGCTCGGCCGGGACCTGCGGCTCGATCATCGCGGGATCGCCGCCCATGGCGGTCATCGCGTCGCGCATCGCTGCGAGGTCCACCACGCAGGGGACGCCGGTGAAGTCCTGCATGACCACGCGCGCGGGCGTGAAGGCGATCTCCTTCGAGGGCTCGGCCTTCGCGTCCCAGGTCGCCAGCGCTTCGATGTCTCGGGCGGAGACGGCCACCCCGTCCTCGTTGCGCAGGAGGTTCTCGAGCAGCACCTTCAGCGAGAAGGGCAGGCGGGCGACGTCGAAGCGCGACTGCAGCGCGTCGAGGCGGAAGATCGTGTGCGAGCGCCCGCCGACCTCGAGCTCGGCACGCGCGTCGAAGGAGTTCGGGTTCTCAGAAGCCATAGGCCCTGACGTTACTTCCCCGTCACCGGCGGCGAACCGCGACGCGCGCGCGCTCGTCGCCCGCGCGGACCGTCACCGAGTAGCGCCCTCGACGCTTCGCGATCAACGTGATGCCGTGTGTGCCCGCCCGCAGGCCCCGGCGGGTGACCGCCCGGATGCGCCTACCCGAGCGCGCCAGCGTCACCCGCACGTCGCCGGTGCGGGCCAGCGTGAAGCGCACGCGCAGGCGCGACGAGCCCTTGCGCGAGGACACGCGCACGCCGCGCAGGTTCTTGCCCGCCGCCGAGGAGACCCGCAGCGTCCGGATCGCCGCCTTGCTCACGCTGTCGCCGCAGAACGGCGGCTCGACCCACTTCTTCTCCGCGTAGACGCGATTCTGATCCGCGTAATAGGGCGACGCCGGATTCGTCGACTGCGAGTACGTCAGGATCGTGCGGGTCTTCGGGCAGCCGGCGGTCAGCTCGACCGCCTGCACGAAGCTCGAGCCGTGGTTGACGTCCGGGAACCCGCCCTTGACGTTGAAGGGCGCGGTGATGACGTTGTAGACACCCGTCCCGCCCGGCCCGCCGTGAACGGGGATCTTCTCGTCGCCGCCCTTGCCGTCCTTGCGCAGCTCGTACTGGAAGCCGCGCAGCGGGGCATCGAGCGGGATCGCCGCGGCCTTGAGGTCGTTGATCGCGTCGCCCAGCGCCTGGCGGACCTGCGGGTTCTCCGTGTTCAGGCCGCGCGGGGTGTTGACCGGGTCGGAAGCCGAGAACGGCACGTCGTAGGGGGACACGTTCGCGGCCAGGGCCCGCGTGGCGAAGCGCCGGAACAGCGGCGAGCCCTTGTCGTCGAGGTCGTCGGTCAGCTTCCAGCCGGCCAGCGCGTCGCAGGCACCGGCGGTCGACACCGGGCCGGAGGCCGAGGGGACCAGCGGCGACTGGCGGCACATCGCCACGAGCTCGTCGCGCCACAGCTCGCCGGCCGGCACGCGGTTGGACATCGAGACCTGCTGCAGCATGTCGAGCGTGAACTTCTGGCCCTTCTCGAGCGGCTCCTGGTGCAGGCGGATGCCGCCGCGGGTGCGCAGGGCGCGCTGGGTGCGCTCCTCGCCGATGATGCGCGCGAAGCCCTCGATCGGCGCCATCGGGTTGCTGAGCCAGTACGAGTCGTTCTCGTTCGTGACGAAGTCGTCGCGCCGCAGCGAGGGCAGGTTCTTCGGGCCGAAGATCCCCGGCGCGATCGCGTCCGCGTCGGTGTCCCACTCGCAGGCCGCGCGCGAGCCGTCGAGCACGGGGAGGCGCTGGGCGGTGTCGAGCGCGACGCCGACCTGTGTGCGACAGGCCTGCAGCTTCGCGTCCGAGACGTTCGGGATCGAGCCGATGTCGGCGTACAGGGTGTTGCCGGAGCGGTCGGCGGCGACCGTGTTGACCCATGGGATGCCGAGATACTTCTTCAGGATGCCGTCGACCTCGTCGACCGATTGGGCGCGATTCATGTCGAAGAAGTGGTTGAACAGGCGACCGAAGTTCTCGTCGTTGGCGTCTCCCAGGGCGAAGGCGCGCTCGTTGGTCCACGGGAACACCGGCAGGCCGAGGATCGCGTTGAGGATGGGGCCCTGGTGCGAGGAGAACAGGACGCGCTTGCGGGGCTCGAGCGAGCCGTCCTGCTTGGCCGCCATCACGGTGACGGTGCGCTGGGTCATCTCGCGCTGGGCGCCGTCGTAGAAGTACTTCGTCGGGTTGCCGGGGACGAGCTTGAGCTCGAACGGCGTGAACCGCCGCGCCGTCGAGACGGTGTGGCTCCAGGCCATGCCGCGCGTGTGGCCGATCAGGATGATCGGCACGCCGAGCAGGGATCCGCCGGAGACGTCGAGGCCGTCCTTCTTGATGGTCAGGTGCGACTGGTAGAAGCGCTCGGAACCCTCCCACGGGAAGTGCGGGTTGCCGTAGAGCAGGCCGCGGCCGGTCGCGGTCGCGCTGCGACCGAGGGCGGTCGCGTTGGACCCGAGGCCGCCCAGGCGCTCGTCGATCGTGCCCGGCGCCAGCGAGAGCGGATCCACCGATCGCTGCGCGGGCTGCGCGCCGCCGGGCGGCTGGGCCTCGGCGATCCCGTCGATGGCCACCCCGCTCGAGGCCAGCAGGGCGAGCTGGTAGAAGCGCTGCCAGACGTCGGACTCGGTGATCGGGCGCACCCACGGCTTGCCCTTGCAATTCGGGTCGGTGACGCCGTTGGTGCCGCCGACGTCTCGCAGGTAGGCGTTCCAGCCGGCGACGTAGCCGCGCACGCCCTCCTTGAGCTCGGGCTTGACGCCGACGGGCGGCTGCTGCTCGAGCAGGCGGTCGATGCGCTTCTCGTCCTTGATCTGCTGGAAGAAGAAGTCCGAGTTCAGGTTGCTCGCCGACGAGCCGTTGCCGCGGATGGAGTAGCGCCCGTCGGGACCGAAATAGCGCGCGCGCTCGGCGTTGACGGTCACGTAGGCCTCGGCGACCACGCAGATGTTGTCTTCCGCAAGCGAGTACGCGTAGCCGTAGGCGAGGCTGGCGTAGTTCTTGGCCTCGATGTGCGGAATGCCGTGCGCGGTCCGCGTGACGGTGACGTCGTAGCGATCGGCGGCGCCGGCAGCGGGTGCGAAGGCGGCCGCGGCGGCGAGGGCGAGGG
>Ga0136633_1001943_pt1 | contig 14710 bp, 14 predicted proteins | sample AntDrymeUQ832206_2_FD_105494 | JGI IMG/M metagenome (GOLD analysis project Ga0136633, IMG submission 105494) | Polar desert sand microbial communities from Dry Valleys, Antarctica - metaG UQ83 (22.06) | ecosystem: Environmental > Terrestrial > Soil > Desert | place: Antarctica: Dry Valley... | reverse complement strand
CAGCTGACCCGGAACGGCCCCGCTCGGCACCAGATCCCGAGCGGAACGCGCGGGGGCCGCGAGCGCACCCGCACGCCGCAGGGAGGAGGCGCCCGCAGGCGCCGCTGCTCAGCCGCGGCGGTGGTGACGCCCGCCGTGCGGGCGCGCGCCGCGATGCAGCGCGCGCAGGTCGCACGTGGCGGGAGTGTCGAAGCAGCCGAGCGCCTGGTCGCGCAGCTGCGGAGTCAGCAGCCCGATGGCGACGCCCTGGTCGAGGCGCTGCACCAGCTCGGCGCGGACGGCTTCGAGCAGCTTCTCCTCCGCAACCGAGAGCTTCGTCGCGAGCGCGGCGGCGACCTCGCCCTTCAGCGCCGCGAGATCCGGGTCGGGGGCGGAGCGCAGCTTCTCGCGGGCGGCGCGAGCGGCGGCGCGGTCGCAGGCGCCGCGCCGGGCGTCACGCGCGGCGCGGGCGCGAGCCCGGGCATGGCCGCGGTGCCCGCGGCGGTGGCAGGCCTTCAGCGCGGCGATCTCGTCCTTGCTCAGACCGGCCTGCGCCAGCCGGGCCGCCCACTGCTCGCGGGCGACCTCGCGGACGGCGACGCGCAGCGCGCGCGGCTCGACGCCGAGCCGGCCCGCGAGGCTCTTGAGCACCATCCGCTTGAACGTTCGATGCAGCCCGCGGCCGTGACCGGCACGGTGGTGACCGCGGTCGGCCGTCCGCTGCGTGCTGCGTTCGGTGGTTCCGGAGCTCTCCTCACCCGAGGAGGCGAGCGTGACGGTGCCGGCGGTCAGGCCGGCGCCCAGGAGGACGGCGATGAGGAGAAGTGTCGTGCGGCGCATGGAGCCAGTGTGGCAGGCGCCGGTCAGATGGCGTAGCGCACGCCGGTGAGCTTCTCGGAGACCTCCCACAGTCGCCGCGCGACCTCCGGGTCCTGCGCACCGCGGATCGCGTGCACCTTCGTCGGGTGTCCGCGCAGCTCCTTGAAGCCATCCGGCCCGATGAAGTCGCCGCCCTGCACGTCAGGCGCGACCGCCGCGTAGAGCTGGGGGAGGGCGCCGCGGTCGGCGCTCTGAGCGAAGAGCTTGTTGCCGACGTATTTCATCGCCAGCCGCGCGATGCCCGTCGGGCCCGAGGACTGGAGGTTCGTGTCCGAATATCCCGGGTGGGCGATGACGCTCGTGATGTCGCGGCCCGCGGCGCGCAGGCGCCGGTCGAGCTCGAGCGCGAAGAGGACGTTGGCGATCTTGGACTGCTGGTAGGCGCCGCGCGGGCTGTAGCTGCGCTTCTTCTGCAGGTCGTCGAAGTCGATGCGGCCCGGCTTGTGCTCGATCGAGGAGACGGTGACGACGCGGGCGCCGCCCGCTTGCCCGAGCGCTTCGAGCAGCAGGCCCGTCAGCGCGTAGTGGCCGAGGTGGTTCGTGCCGAACTGCGTCTCGAACCCGTCCGCGGTCTCGCCGCGGGGCGGCATCATCACCCCGGCGTTGTTGAGCAGCAGGTCGATGGCCGGATGGGCCGCCACGACCTCCCCGGCGAAGGCCCGGACAGAGGCGAGATCGGCGAGGTCCAGGCGACGGACCTCCAGCCGCGCGGCGGGCAACGCAGACCGGATACGCCCGGCGGCCTCCTCGCCCTTCTCGGTCGAGCGGGCAGTCATGACGACGTGCGCGCCGGCCGCTGCGAGGTCGCGCGAAGTGGCGAAGCCGAGGCCGGAGTTGGCGCCCGTCACGACGGCGACGCGGCCCGTCTGGTCGGGCATCTGGCGTGTAGTCCACTTGCTCATCCGCCTGAGGCTATGGCGATCGTCGCTACTCTTGCCCGTCGCACGCGCGCCGGCAGGGGGATCTCCGGAGTGCGTCCTCTCAGATGCGCCGCGCCATCCTGCTCACCGCGGCATGCCTTCTCGGGCATGCCCCCACCGCTTTCGCCACGCCTGCCCAGCAGGCGCTGGCGCCCGAGTCCGCACCCACGACTTCGTTCCCCATCGACGGGGCGCACCGCTACGGCGGTCCCGTCACGCGTTTCGGCGGGGGCCGCGGGCACCAGGGCACGGACGTCTTCGCCGACTGCGGAACGCGGCTGCGCGCAGCCGCCGCCGGGCGCGTGCGCGACGCGAAGTTCCACGGCTCGGCGGGCCACTACGTCGTCATCAGCACGGCGAGCGGGCGCGACCACGTGTACGCGCACCTGCGAATCCCGTCACGTCTGAAAGCCGGAGACCGCGTGGCGGCCGGGGACACGATCGGCTCGGTGGGCGACAGCGGCAACGCCTGGGACTGCCACCTGCACTTCGAGACATGGACCGCCCCGGGCTGGTACGCGGGCGGCCGGCCGGTAGACCCGCTGCCGTTGCTGAAGTCCCTCCGGGCCGGCTGAGCTAACCGGCCTTCAGCATCCCCACGACGGGCGCGAGGGATCGTATGGATTCCTCGGCGATCGGGTCCAACACCAGGATCACCTCGTCGGCACCGGCCTCGGCGAGCCCCTGCAGGTGCGCCGCCAGCGCCGAGTGGTCGTCCCCGGCGATGGGCGGCGCCTGGCGCCGCGACGGCCGCTCCCCGGAGCCGCCGGAGAGCCCGACGAGGACGCACGCGCTCCGCGCCACGGCTCCCGGATCGCGCCCCGCCGCACGGCACGCGTCCGAGATCTGCGCGTTCAGCGCGGCGAAGCCGTCCACCGTGTTGCCGTAGTCGTCCCACCAGGTGTTCCAGGCGTCGACGTGCGGGAGGGTGAAGGACAGCGTGCGCGGCCCGTTGGACCCGATCATGGTCGGCGTCCGCCGGCGCGGCAGCGGGAGCAATACAGCGTCTTCGGCGGTGAAGTAGCGGCCGGCGAAGTCGACGCGCTCGCCGGCGAGCAGCCGGTGGATGATCGTGAAGGCCTCCTCGAAGCGGCTGACGCGCCGGTCCGTCGGAATGCTGAAGGCGCGGAACTCGCGGTCGTTCCAGCCCGAGCCGAGTCCAAGGACGAAGCGGCCGCCGCTGATCTCGTCGATCGTCGAGGCCATCTTCGCGATCAGGCCGGGCGGATGGAAGCCGGCGCAGGCGACCAGCGGCCCGAGGGTCACGCGTTCGGTGACCGCGGCGAGCCCCGCCAGCATCGTCCACACCTCCCACGGCCCCGCCTCGGGACGGTCACCGCCGTAGAGGAGGTGGTCGCCGAGCCAGATGGAGTCGAGGCCGGCGGCCTCCGCCGCGCGCGCCATCGCCACGTACTCGGGCCAGCGCACGTCACGCTCGACCTCGGGGAGCTGGACGCCGATCCGCAGCGCCACGTGTACTAGTAGCGCGCGCCGACCGGCGGCGGCGCGGCGTCGAGGTCGGCGAGGTCCTGCGGCGAGAGCACGAGGTTGGCCGCGGCGGCGTTCTCCTCCACGCGCTCGACGCGGCGGGTGCCCGGAATGGGGAGGACGCGCTCGTCGCGGGCCAGCACCCATGCGAGGGCGACCTGGGCCGGCGTGGCCTCCACGCGCTGCGCCACCTCGCGCACGCGTTCGACGATGGCGAGGTTGGCCGTCAGCGCCTCGCGCGTGAAGCGGGGGTTGCGTGCGCGGAAGTCCCGGTCGTCCAGCGAGGCCGCGGTGACGGTCCCCGTCAGGTAGCCCCGGCCGAGCGGCGAGTAGGGGATGAAGGCGGCGTCGTGCTCGCGGCACCAGGGCAGGACGTCCTCGAGGCGGTCCCGCGTCCACAGCGACAGCTCGGACTGCACGGACGCGACCGGGTGGATCGCGTGCGCGAGGTCGAGCTCGTCCACCGTCACCTCCGATAGGCCGATCGCCCGGGCCTTGCCGGCCCGCACGACGTCCGCCATGGCGGCCCAGGTCTCCTCGAGCGGCGTGTTCTCGTCGACGCGGTGCAGCTGGTAGAGGTCGACGTGGTCGGTTTGCAGGCGCCGTAGCGAGGCGTCGATGCCCTCGCGCACGTGCTCGGGCGTCCCGTCGCGGCGCATCGCGTACGTCGCGGGATCCTCGACGACGAGCCCCACCTTCGTCGCGAGGACGACCTCGTCGCGCCGGCCGTGCAGCGCACGCCCGACCAGCTCCTCGTTGGTGAACGGCCCGTACATGTCCGCCGTGTCGAACAGGGTCACGCCCAACTCGATCGCGCGGTGCATGACGGCGATCGAGCGGGCCTCGTCGCGGTCGTCGACGTCGTAGGCCCACGTCATGCCCATGCAGCCGAGGCCGACGGCCCCGGCCTCGAGGCCGCTGGCCCCGAGCGAGCGGCGGGGGATGGGGAGGATCATCGCGCCGACGATACGACCCGCGGGCGTGCCATCCTCGGGCGAGCACATGGGACGTCCGACCATCACCCTCGCACCGCTCGCATGACCGCGGCACTGCCCGTCGAGGCCGCAGAGCGCCTGCACGCGCTCGCGGGCCCCTCCGCGGCGTTCCGCGAGCACCAGCTCGAGGCGGTCCGGGACCTCGTCGAGGATCGCGCGCGGGTGCTGTGCGTGCAGCGGACCGGCTGGGGGAAGTCCGCCGTCTACTTCATCGCGACCGCCCTGCTGCGCGAGCGGGGCGCCGGGCCGACACTGATCGTTTCGCCGTTGCTCGCGCTGATGCGCAACCAGATCGCGGCGGCCGAGCGGCTCGGCATCCGCGCGCACACGGTCAACTCGACCAACCGCGATGCGTGGGACGAGGTCCGCAGGCTGCTCGCCGAGGACGCCGTGGATCTGCTTCTGATCAGCCCGGAGCGGCTGAACAACCCCCGGTTCCGCGAGACGATGCTGCCGCTGTTCGCCGAGCGCGTCGGGCTGCTGGTGATCGACGAGGCCCACTGCATCTCAGATTGGGGCCACGATTTCCGCCCGGACTACCGGCGGGTGGCGGACGTGCTGGCGGCGCTGCCGGCGGGAGTCGCCGTGCTTGGCACGACCGCGACGGCCAACGACCGCGTGGTGGCCGACGTCGCCGAGCAGCTCGGCATCGGCGGCCGCCCGGGTGATCTGCGCACCTATCGAGGACCCCTCGGCCGCTCGAGCCTGCGCATGGAGGTGGTCGAGCTCCCCGCGGCCGCCGACCGGCTCGCGTGGCTGGCCACGCACCTGCCCCGGCTCGAGGGCTCGGGCATCGTCTACACGCTCACCAAGCGCGACGCCGACCTGGTCGCCACCTGGCTGACCGCGCACGACATCCCGGCCGAGGCCTATTCGGGGGAGATCGAAACGGAGCGCCGCATCGACGTCGAGGAGCGCCTCCTGCGCAACCGCCTCAAGGCCGTCGTCGCGACGAGCGCCCTGGGAATGGGCTACGACAAGCCCGACCTCGGCTTCGTCGTCCACTACCAGGCCCCGGGCTCCGTGATCGCCTACTACCAGCAGGTCGGCCGCGCCGGACGCGGGGTCGACCGCGCGGACGTCGTGCTGCTGCGTGGCAGCGAGGACCGCCGCATCCAGGACTTCTTCATCGAGCAGGCGTTTCCGCGGCGCGAGCATGTCGACACCGTGCTCGCGCACCTCGAGTCGGCGGGCGGCGAGGGCGCCACGACGCAGGAACTCCTCGCGCAGGTAAACCTCGGCCGAACCCGCCTCGAGGGGATGCTCAAGGTGCTCGACGTCGAGGGCGCGGTCACCCGCAACGGCACGCGCTGGCTGCGCCGCGGCGACGGGGATTGGACCTACGAGGCCGATCGCTATGCGCGCGTTACCGCGCTGCGGCGCTCCGAGCAGGAGGCGATGGCGAGCTTCGGCGCGGACGGCCGCTGCCTCATGCGCGCGCTGCAGGAGGAGCTCGACGACCCCGACCCGGTTGATTGCGGCCGTTGCGCCGTCTGCACCGAGTCGCGGTTCGCCGGGCCGCTCGATCCGGTGCTCGTGCGCGACGCGGCCCTGCACCTGCGCTCCCGGCCGATCGTGCTCGAGGCCAAGAAGATGGCTCCCGATGCCGAAGGTCGCATGAAGAAGATCCCCGAGGACGCTCGCGTGGAGGAGGGCCGGGCCCTGGCGCGACTCGGCGACGGCGGCTGGGACCCGCTCGTGCAGGCGGGGCTTCGCGGCGGGCGCTTCGACGACGAGCTCGTTGCCGCCGCGGCGGAGATCGTGCGGGCGTGGGGCGCGCCGGTCCAGTGGGTTGCCGCTGTCCCGTCACGCCGTTCGGGCGACCTCGTTCCGGGCTTCGCCCGCCGGCTCGCGCAGGCGCTCGGCCTGCCGTGTCCCGACCTGCTCGCGCGGACGGGGGACAACCCCCCGCAGCGGGGAATGGCGAACTCCGCCCAGCAGCTCGTCAACGTCCGCGGGCAGTTCGCGGTGGTGGCCGCGCCGCCCGCCACGCCCGGGCTGCTCGTGGACGACCTGCGCTTCAGCGGCTGGACGCTCGCGATGACGGGCGGGCAGCTGCGCCGCCGCGGCGCGGGACCCGTGTTCCCGCTCGCGCTCGCGACGGCGAACTAGTGGACCCGCCCATGACCAGCGGGCGCAGCGGCGTCCGGCCGATACCTACTATGGGTATATGACATCAGACCGCTCCAAGGCCTACGGCCGTGTCGTTCACATGCTGGACGACGTCGGCGCGGCCAAGCTCCTCCCCGCCGAGCAGGACGCCGTTCGCCAGGCGGCCGACACGCTGCTCTTCGCCCCCTCCATCGACGGATCCGGCGCCCGAGAGGCGCTCGAGGACATGGCCGAGCTCGCCGAGCGGCTCGTCGAGTCCGGTCGCTGGAATCAGGAGCGCGCCGACGAGCTCACCGATGCGGTCGGCGACTGCGGACCACTCGCCGGGCTGGCACGCTCGGCCTGATCGCGCTGCTCCTCGAGCTCCAGGGTCGCGGCCCCAGCCCGGCTACTCTTATCCGCGCACGGTGGGCGTAGCTCAGTTGGTAGAGCTCTCGGTTGTGGTCCGAGTGGTCGCGGGTTCGAGTCCCGTCGCTCACCCCTCGCGGGCCCCATGACTCCCCGCAACCTCGTCAACCTCAGCAGCGTCTCCAAGGGCTACGCCAGCCGCACCGTCCTGCACGACGTGACGCTCGGCCTTTCCGCGGGCGACCGCATCGGCGTCGTCGGCCGCAACGGCGACGGGAAGTCGACGCTGCTGCGCCTCGTCGCCGGTCTCGAGGAGCCCGACGCCGGCGTGCTCACACGGACGGGCGGCGTGGGTCTTGCCCTGCTCGGCCAGGGGGACGAGCTCGGCGGCCATCCCACCATCCGCTCGGCGCTCGTGGGCGATCGCGCCGACCACGAATGGGCCGCCGACGCCGGTTTTCGTGGCGTGCTCGACGGTTTGCTCGGCGGTGTCGGCCTCGCGAACTTCCCGCAGGGGATGGACACTCCGATCGCACCCCTGTCCGGTGGCGAGCGCCGCCGCATCGCGCTTGCGCGGCTGCTGCTCGGCGGACCGGAGCTGCTGCTGCTCGACGAGCCGACCAACCACCTCGACGTCGAAGCGGTCGACTGGCTCGCCGGACATCTGGCGGCCCGCCGCGGATCGCTGCTCGTGGTCACCCACGACCGCTGGTTTCTCGACGCGGTGGCGACGGCGACCTGGGAGGTGACCGACGAGACCGTGCTTCAGTACGAGGGCGGCTACTCGGCGTACGTCCTCGCCCGCGCCGAGCGCGACCGGCTGCAGGCCGTGCACGACGAGCGGCGGCGCAACCTCGTGCGCAAGGAGCTCGCATGGCTGCGGCGGGGGCCGCCCGCGCGGACGGCGAAGCCGAAGTTCCGCATCGAGGCCGCCAACGCGCTGATCGCCGACGAGCCGCCGCCGCGCGATCGCGCCGAGCTGCTGCGCTTCGCTTCCGCGCGCCTCGGCGACAAGGTGCTCGAGGCGATCGAGGTGACGGTCGGGTTCGGCGGTCCGCCGCTGCTGCGCGAGGTCACCTGGCGGCTGGGGCCGGGCGACCGTGTCGCCCTCGTCGGCGTCAACGGGTCGGGCAAGACGACGCTCGTCAAGCTGCTGGCGGGCGAGCTCGAGCCGGCGGCGGGCCGCGTCGAGCGTGGCGCCACCGTCCGCCTCGCGCACCTCTCCCAGGACACCGCGGAGATCCCGGGCCATCTGCGGGTGCTCGAGTCGCTCGAGGCGGTTCGCCGGCACGCGACGCTGAGCGACGGGATCCAGATCACGGCAGGAATGCTCTGCGACCGCTTCGGCTTCCGCGGCGACCGCGCCCGCACGCCGGTGGCCGACCTCTCGGGCGGTGAGCGGCGCCGGCTGCAGCTCATGCGTCTGCTCATGGAGGAGCCCAACGTGCTCCTGCTCGACGAGCCGACGAACGACCTCGACGTGGACACGCTCACGGCGCTGGAGGACCTGCTCGACGGCTGGCCGGGCACGCTGCTCGTCATCAGCCACGACCGCTACTTCGTGGAACGGGTGTGCGACGACGTGCACGGCCTGATGGGCGACGGGACGCTGCGCCATCTGCCCGGCGGGATCGAGCAGTACGTCCGCATGCGCCGCGAGGCGGCGGCGGGCGCTCCGGCCCGGCCTTCCCGGGGTGGCGCCGAGGGCGGCGGCAGCGGCCGCGCCCAGCGGGCGGCGCGCAAGGAGGTCCAGCGGCTCGAGCGCTCACTCGAACGACTGAACGGTCGGGAGGCGGCGCTGCACGAGGACATGGCCGCCGCGGCCACCGATCACACGCGTCTGCGCGATCTGCAGGTGGAGCTCGAGGCGCTCGGCGTCGAGCGCGAGCAGCTCGAGGGCGCCTGGCTGAAGGCGGCCGAGTTGATCGAGGGCTGATCCCGGGGTACTGTCGGCCTTGTGATGCCGCGCGTCCACCCGCACAGCGGCGTCGACGACGAGATCGTCCCGTTCATGCGCGGGGTGCTCCACGCCTACGCCTTCTGGTTCGCTCTCGCCGCGGCGACGGTCCTCGTCGCGGTTGCGCCGACGGGTCAGGCACGCGCCGCCGCGGCCGTCTACGGGACCGGTTTGTGCGCGTTGTTCGCGGTCAGCGGCCTCTATCACCGCTGGCGCTGGGACATGCGCTGGCGACCGCTGTTGCGCCGCATGGACCACTCGACGATCTTCCTGTTCATCGCCGCCTCGTCGACGCCCGTCACGTGGCTCGTGCTCGACGGCTCCGTCCGCACGATCGCCCTCGTGACGGCCTGGGCGGGTGCCGCGGGCGGCGTCGCGCTCAGCGTGGCCTGGATCACCGCCCCGCGCATCCTCGTGAGCCTGAGCTACCTGCTGGTCGGCTGGGCGGGCGCCATCGGCCTCCCGCAGATCGTCGACCGGCTTCCGACGGCCCCGCTCGTGCTGCTCGCGGCCGGCGGGGTCCTCTACACGGTCGGCGCGGTCATCTACGCGATCAAGCGACCCAACCCGTGGCCGGCCGCGTTCGGCTTCCACGAGATCTTCCACCTGCTGGTCGTCCTCGCCGCGATCGCGCACTTCATCGCGATGGCGGGCTGGGTCGTGCCGTCCGCGGCGTCCTGAGGCGCGTCCGTCCGGCTACCGGTGGGAGCGCCCGCCCGCCCGTCGCCTCGACGGTGCTGCCCATTGCTCGGATGACCGAACCCTTGGTTACGACCGCGGGTTTATCTAGAGTCGGCTTCAGACCATCGTCCAAGGGACCTCCAACTCATGCGATACCACCCCCGCCGGCCCAGCCCGGCCACCGCCATCGCCCTCGTGGCGCTCGTGCTCTCGATGGCGGGAACCGCGACCGCCGCGAAGGTGCTAATCACCTCCAGCGCGCAGATCAAGAACGGCGCCGTCACGAGCGCGGACGTCAAGAACGCGACGCTGAGCGCCAGGGACCTCAAGGTGGGCGCCGTCGACGGCGCGCGGGTCAAGGACGGCAGCCTCGGCCTCGCAGACCTCGACGCGGCGGCCCGCACCGCCGTGCGGGCGTCGGAGACCCAGGCGCTCGAGGCCTTCCGCAAGGACGGCCCCGCGGGCCAGCCCAAGGGTGCGAGCGCCCGCGTGGCGACGCTCAACAACATCCCGCCCGGGGTCTACGCGATCTTCGCCAAGACGATCCTCACGCCCGACCCGCCGGAGACGGGGCTGCTCGCCCAGGGCGAGACGATCTCCGGCCACTGCACGCTCGAAGCCGGGGGCGACCAGGACGAGGCGCGCGCGCTGCTCGGAAGCCCGGGCGCGCTCTCGCCCGGCGTGCTCAACCTCCAGGTCACGCGCTCTTTCGGGTCCACGGGGTCGGCGGCCATCAGCTGCGACGTCAACTCGGCCACGTGGCGCGCCACGGACAGCTCGATCATCGCGATCCGCGTCGGCCAGGCGCCGCGCTCTCCCGTCGAGGGCTGACGATCCGGACCGGCCGGCCGGGCGGCAGCCTGCGACGCTGCCCGGTCTGCGAGCGTGGCTTCCGCCGCTTCGCGACCGCCCAGGGGCGGCGCGAGGCGCGGTGCCCGCGCTGCGGATGCCTGGAGCGGCACCGGCATCTGTGGCTCTACCTCGAGCGCGAGGCGCGGATCCTCGAGCGCTCACTCGACGTCCTCCACGTGGCCCCTGACGAGGGTCTCGACGCGCGAATGCGCGCGTTGGGGCACCTGCGCTACCTCAGCGGCGACCCCGACGGTGAGCGCGGCCCGGAGCGCATCGACCTGACCGCACTCGCCTTTCCCGCGGAGCGCTTCGACCTCATCATCGCCTTCCACGTACTCGAGCACGTCAAGGACGACGCAGCGGCGTTCCGGGAGATCCACCGCGTGCTCCGGCCCGGCGGCATCGCTCTGCTGCAGGTGCCGACGCGCGAGGGCCCGACCTACGAGGACGCCGCGGTCTGCTCGCCGCAGGCGCGGCTCGCCGCCTTCGGGCAGGAGGATCACGTGCGCGTGTACGGCGACGACTTCGCTGCGCGCGTGCGCGCCTCGGGGCTTGCGGCGCACGACGTCGTGTACCGCGACGCCATCCCGTCCGCGGAGCGCGAGCGCTTCGGCCTTCTGCACCGTCACGCGGAGGACCCGCTCGACCCGCGGCTATGGACGTTCGTGCGAGCGGAGCGGATCAGCTGAACGGCGTTCGCCCGCGCGCCCGCGCCCAGCCGTAGCGCGCCAGCAGGGTCACCCAGTCGGTGGCGCCGGCAACCAGATGGCCGGCCGGCCCGGTCAGTAGCCAGGCGGCGATGCGGGTTCTCAGAGACACGAAACCTGACGCTATCGTGGCGCCGCACATGGCCCAGCCCGGCGTATCGACCACCGTCACCGAGCTTCCGGAGTCGCGCGTGCGCGTGCAGGCGGAGGTCTCCCCGGAGGAAGTCGACCGCCGCGTGGCGCACGCCGCGCGCCAGCTCGGCCGCGGCATGCGAGTCCCCGGCTTCCGTCCGGGCAAGGCGCCGGCGCCCATCGTCATCCAGCGCGTTGGACGCGACGCGGTGCTCGACGAGGCCGTTCGCGACTCGATCGGCGCGTGGTACGCGGCAGCCATCGACGGGGCGCGCATCCACCCCGTGGGCGAGCCGGACATCGACATGCAGGAGGGCCTTCCGGGCGAGGGGTCGCCGTTGCGGTTCTCCATCGAGATCGGCGTGCGCCCCACGGCCGAGCTCGGTGACTACAAGGGCCTCGAGGTCGCCCGCGTGACCACGGAGGTGCCGGACGCCGACGTCGACGCCGAGCTCGAGCAGCTGCGCGAGCGGGGCGCCCGGCTCGAGACCGCCGACCGCCCGGCGGCCGACGGCGACTTCGTGGTCATGGACTACCTCGGAACCCTCGACGGCGAGGCCTTCCCCGGCGGCGAGGGCCGCGACCAGATGATCGAGCTGGGCTCGGGCCGACTCGTCCCCGGCTTCGAGGAGCAGCTCGTCGGCGCCGCCGCGGGCGAGGAGCGCACCGTCTCGCTGAGCTTCCCCGACGACTACGGCGCCGAGCACCTGGCGGGCAAGTCGGCGGAGTTCGCCGTCACCGTCAAGGAGATCAAGGAGAAGAACCTCCCCGCGCTCGACGACGACTTCGCGGTCGACAACGGGTTCGACACGATCGCCGAGCTGCGCGGAGACATCCGATCGCGCCTGGAGGCTGGGCTGCGGGTCCGAGCCGAGGCGCAGTACCGCGAGGCCGTCCTCGACGCCGTCGTGGAGAAGGCCACCGTCACCGTCCCCGACGCGCTCGTGGGCGCCCGCGCCCGCGAGCTGTGGGAACAGATGGCCCATTCGCTCGGCCACCAGGGCATCGACCGCGCGACCTACCTCAAGATCGCCGGCAAGTCCGAGGAGGAGATCGTCGAGGAGGCCAAGCCCGACGCGGAGCGTCAGCTGCGCCGCGAGGCCGTGCTCGCCGCGATCGTGGAGGCAGAGAGAATCGACCCCTCGGACGACGACCTCCTCGAGGCGCTCGAGGGCGACTCCGAGCGGTCCCGCTCCACCCCGACGAAGCTGCTCGAGCGCATCCGCTCGGCCGGTCGCATCGACACGCTCTCCGACGACGTGTCCCACGCGAAGGCGCTCGACGTAATCGTCGACGCGTCTACGCCCGTCTAGTCCGGTTTCGGTGTCCTAGAAGGGCGTTCCGGGGCTTAGAGCCGTTGCTAGACTCGCCGCAATCGAGGGAGCGGCCACGAGTCGCTGTAGCTCGAGCAGGATTCGAGCCTCAACTGCGAAAGAAGCGTGACCGTGAGCCCACTCGTCCCGATGGTCGTGGAGCAGACATCCCGAGGGGAGCGTGCCTTCGACATCTATTCCCGCCTGCTCAATGAGCGGATCATCTTCCTGGGCACGCCGGTAGACGACCAGATCGCCAACCTGGTGATCGCCCAGTTGCTGCACCTCGAGTCCGATGACCCCGACAAGGACATCTCGCTCTACATCAACTCGCCCGGGGGAAGCGTCTACGCCGGGCTGGCGATCTACGACACCATGCAGTTCATCAAGCCGGACGTGTCAACCATCTGCGTCGGCATCGCGATGAGCATGGGCGCGCTGCTGCTGGCCGGCGGCGCCAAGGGCAAGCGGATGTCGCTCCCGAACTCGAAGATCCTCATCCACCAGGTCTCCTCGGGCTTCTCGGGGCAGGCGACGGACATCGAGATCCACGCGAGGGAAATCATCGAACTTCGGCGCAAGCTCGACGAGATCATCGCCGGCCACGCCGGCAAGGACGTCGCGGAGGTTCGCAAGGACACCGAGCGCGACTACTTCATGACGGCCGACGAGGCCCAGGCCTACGGCATCATCGACAAGGTCATCCACCACCACTAGGTGGTGGAGACCGCCCCGAGGGGGACTCGCAGCAGATGGCACGCCCGACCGACTCAAACGAACAGCTCCTCTGCTCCTTCTGCGGCAAGTCGCAGCGGCAGGTCAAGAAGCTGATCGCCGGCCCCGGCGTCTACATCTGCGACGAGTGCATCGATCTCTGCAACGAGATCATCGACGAGGAGCTCACCGCTCCGCCGACCTTCGACATCGACAATCTGCCGAAGCCGAAGGAGATCTACTCCGTTCTCGACGACTACGTCGTCGGGCAGGAGAACTCCAAGCGCACGCTCTCCGTGGCGGTCTACAACCACTACAAGCGCGTCCAGCTGATGCAGACAGCCGACCCGGACATCGAGCTGCAGAAGTCGAACATCCTGCTGCTCGGCCCGACGGGATGCGGCAAGACGCTTCTCGCACAGACGCTCGCGCGCATCCTCAACGTGCCCTTCGCGATCGCGGACGCCACGGCGCTGACCGAGGCGGGCTACGTCGGCGAGGACGTCGAGAACATCCTCCTCAAGCTCATCCAGGCCGCCGACTTCGACGTCAAGAAGGCCGAGACGGGGATCATCTACATCGACGAGGTCGACAAGATCGCGCGCAAGGCCGACAACCCGTCGATCACGCGCGACGTCTCGGGCGAGGGCGTCCAGCAGGCGCTGCTGAAGATCCTCGAGGGCACGAGCGCGAGCGTCCCGCCCCAGGGCGGCCGCAAGCATCCCCATCAGGAGTTCCTCACGATCGACACGACGAACATCCTGTTCATCTGCGGTGGCGCGTTCGCCGACCTCGACAAGATCATCGAGAAGCGCATCGGCCGCAAGGCCGTCGGATTCGGCGCGTCGATCGAGTCGCGCGCCGGCAAGGACACGGGCGACCTGTTCGAGGACTGCCTGCCCGAGGACCTCATGAAGTACGGCCTGATCCCGGAGTTCATCGGCCGTCTGCCAGTCGCGAGCGCCGTGCACCAGCTGTCGCGTGAGGACCTGATGACGATCCTCACCGAGCCCCGCAACGCGATCATCAAGCAGTTTCAGCGGTTCTTCCACTTCGACGGCATCGAGCTCGTCTTCACCGACGACGGCCTCAAGGCGATCGCCGACAAGGCGATCCAGCGCGAGACGGGCGCGCGCGGGCTGCGGTCGATCATCGAGGAGATCCTGCTCGAGGTGCAGTTCGAGCTGCCCTCGCGCCGTGACGTCAAGAAGTGCGTCGTGACCAAGGAGACGGTCACCAACGGCATCAAGCCGACGCTCGTCACCGCCGCGGCGAAGGACACCGGCGACGAGCCGGCCGCCGCCGAGTCGGCCTGAATCGGTAGTCCAGCGCGGTGGCCGACGACCGCGAGCTCGCAAGGACGCGGCGCGAGCTGGAGATCCGCCGGCGCGGCTTCACCCTGCTCGCGCGCCTCGGCGGGACGCTCGGAGCGCACGTCGAGCTCAAGCCGGCGCTGGCCGCCGCGCTGCCGGTCATAGAAAGCGGACTGCAGGTCCAGCGGACCCTCGCACTCGAGCGCTCAGGCGACGCCTACGTGCCGTTCGCCTGGACGGGTTATCAGGGTGCGGAGACGGAGCGCATCGCCGGGGCGCGCCTCCAGTTTCCGGCGGCCGTGGTCGAACAGGGCGTGCTG
>Ga0136633_1001942_pt1 | contig 14711 bp, 15 predicted proteins | sample AntDrymeUQ832206_2_FD_105494 | JGI IMG/M metagenome (GOLD analysis project Ga0136633, IMG submission 105494) | Polar desert sand microbial communities from Dry Valleys, Antarctica - metaG UQ83 (22.06) | ecosystem: Environmental > Terrestrial > Soil > Desert | place: Antarctica: Dry Valley... | reverse complement strand
TAAGGGTCCGCGCGACCGGCAGCCGTTTTTGCGAGACAGAAGCGACACCCGAGGACAACCTGCTGTTGCGTGAGATCCGCGACGACCTGTTAGCCGCGGATTATTCGTGCTTCGACTGGAATGACGTCCGAGAAACTGAAACGCTGCGCCTGCAATTGCAGTCGCGCCAAACCCAACAGAGCAACGCAGCCGCGCGCAACTCGCTTCTGAAGCTGTTCCGAGTTAGCTGGCGTGGGGCTCCTGTCGGAGCCTCTTAGCAGCGGAATTTGCATGAACTCCGCGTAAACGAAACGTAGTTTCCGGTTCATGAAACACACTGTCGCAAGCTCACTTGGCGACACATTCCTTAATGGCTCCACCAACATCGCTCTTCGCTCGCCCCCAGCGCTTGTCCGAACAGTTATTGGTCTCCCCTGCAAGCCCGACGGGTAGGCCGCTGGGTCGACCGAGGTGGCCAAGGGAGCATCGCAGGCAGCTAGTGCGATACTGAAAAGAACGATCGCGCTAGAACTCATTTTGTTTTTCATATGCCGCCTCCGAACTGCGCTAGCAGGTGGGAAACGACTAAGACGTTGCAGTGGGCCCCTGAGATGTGGCCGCGAGTGAGCGGTCTGGGGGATGCCGAGGCGTCGCGAGCAATTACGCGCCATCGAAGGCGCGGAAAGTCTGCTTGGGTCGAAAGCGGAATGTCTGCGAAGGGTGCAAAGCGGACGCGAGCTGGGGAGCTATTAAACGGGACGCAGCGCCTTGCGGCTTCTCGGAGCTTCGGCGGGTGCGCCTTTGTTCAACCTGATTTCCTCAATCTCTTCTTCATCCCGATTTTCTAGTCCGATCAAGTCGTCGCGGGCTTCCGAGGTCGCTTTTATCAGCTCGTCAATCTTCGCCTGAAGCGCAGCGCCGTCGCGGTTCTGGGTGGATTGAAGGATTGGGAGGATCAGCAGGGTGACGATGCTGATTGTTAAATTTGCACCGTTGATGAAAAGCTCATCTTTCGAAATGAACGCGGCAAGGGCAGTCGCACTGATCAGGAAGCAAAGTATTAACATGCCGGGCTGTCCGGTGAAACGGGCACAGCCGGTGGTGAAGCGAATAAAGAAGTCGTGCATGATTCGGAATGCTCTCGAAGTTGGTGTGCGGCCATTACAACGGAGGTGAATGTCCGCAATTGGTCGATAGTAGGCTGTCCGCTTTGGGTTAGAGTGGAAATAAGTGGCTGCTCTTTGAGAGCCATTCTCCTCTGCCGCAGACACGCTCACGCATCGTGACATAGGCGCTATGATAGTTTGTGGTTAGCCGAGATAAACTTACCAGTCGGACTCATCAGGACATACAACAGCCGCTTGGTCGAGCGGCGCTCCGCCATGTTTCGAAACGTGAAAACCCATTGTTGGCTACCGTTTTTCGTCCTGAGTTGGCTCTTGGCCAGGCGGGCTTTCGCCCAACTCGCAGGAAGCTTGGCTTGCGAGACAAGCTTAACAACGGCCTCTTGAGCCAACTCGGAAACGGGTCGACGCTCCGTTACCCGCAACTGCTCGTCGTGACCTTCAGGATGCGCCAGTGCGGGAACTGTGAACGTGCCGAGAGCTACCAGACCCAAAATTAGCAAGCGCATATCAAGCTCCTTATGTTAGTTTCGGTAGCCTTTCGCAGCCCCGACATGAATGTTCGGTTGCCAGTTACTTCAGCTGTTCGAACTTCGCGAAGGATCCCGTTGCCCTGACCGTGATCGTCATTGGTGAGTTGGAGCGGTTGCGCCAGTACCAACCGTGAGTGCCAGCAAATGGCGCACGGAACGTACCGCTTTCACCAGCTGAAGTTCCCTTCTCATAGCTCGTGTAGTCGCTGGTCTTGGCCCCAAGCTCCTCGCCGTGAAGCTCGAAATTAGCCTTCTGACCGTCAGTCTTCCACTCATATTGAAGATCGGCGCCAGCTTCCATGGTAGCCTTGACCTCGGTGCCTTCATCGGGGGCTAGTGTCAGCGTAACCTCTCCCCGTTGCCCATCTGCTTCGACCAAAGATGCGGTCGGTTTGTCATCGAGGATCAGGTCTGTGCTGTCTTCACCAGTTGCCGCCTCGCTCGTAGAGGCCGCCTGTTCCCGCTTCATTTCGCCCATTGGGGTTAGGCCAAGCAGCGTTCCAACACCGGTCGGATCATATCCATACTCCGCCGGGAGAACCGTTGTAAAAAGCAGAACGGCGGCCACGCCAGCAGCGACGACGGTTGCGCGATTGAGCTGCCGCTTAGGGGGAAGTTCATTGGCTGTCGGAGCGTGTATTGGATGTTCCATCAGGCAGTCGGTCCCTCAACAAGAAAATAGCCAGCCAACTGATAGCCGAACAAAAGAAATCCAGCGCACATCAGGACGGCGTTGGCGGTAAACGCGTGGTGACTGAAGCTTCGCGTCCAGCGCCAGTAGCTCATCAGGATCAGGATAGCAGCTAAAGCGAGCATCTGCCCAATTTCTACGCCCAGATTGAAAGCCAGGAGGTTTGTGACGAGGCCATCTTGCGACAGTGAGAACTGCTGAAGCTTTGTGGCCAAGCCGAAACCGTGAAATAACCCGAAAATCAACACTGCTGCCTTTGTGTTGGGTTGGAAGCCAAACCAGCGCTGATAGGCGCCCATGTTGTCGAGAGCTTTGTAGGCCACGGAGAGGCCGATTATCGCGTCTACCAGATGCGAGCTGACGTTTGTGCCAAGGAGAACTCCAGCAAGCAGCGTCGCGCTGTGGCCTACGGCGAACAGCGTTACATAAGTGGCGACATGCTTCATCCGATAAAGGAAGAAGATCACGCCAAACAGAAACAGTAGATGGTCGTAGCCCGTAACCATGTGCTTGGCGCCCAGATAGAGAAACGCGCCAATCTGCGGGCCGCTGGTCTGCTCGATGTAGCCCTGATCTCCCTCCGGCACACCGTGGGCCAAGGCTACACCATGCAGCGCAGCGGTGCCTAATAAGGAGAGTGTTACAATGACGAAGGCGCGCAGCTTCAAACGGTTCATATCGAGCGCAACGCCTCTTCCGCTCTTGGAGGTCCCTACGGAGGAACTATGCAGAGGGAAACGTCAATAGATTCCAGCCAAGCCTTTCCTTTGAACGACCCAAACCCTACCCAAACGCGCAACCAAGGTTTGCGCACTTTCGCAAGGACCCGGCGAAACTGCCTGTGAAAGGCCTGGTGCCCAGGAGAGGACTCGAACCTCCACGCCCTTGCGAGCGCCAGCACCTGAAGCTGGTGCGTCTACCAATTCCGCCACCTGGGCACAGGTCGTTCGGGTAGGCGGCGGCGCTTAGAGGGGCGCCCGGCGGCTTGTCAACCAAGTCCGGCCAGCGGCGCCAGACTTGCACCCCCTCGCGGCTTGGCCCAAAGACGCGACCGGTTTCCACGTCAACGAGCAAGGCCCGATGCCCCCCACCCGCGACAGCCAGATCGTGACCGTCTTCGGCGGTGGCGGATTCATCGGCCGCTACGTCTGCGAAGCCCTGCTCAAGCCAGGCGTTCGGCTGCGCATCGCGGAGCGCCAGCCGCGCCGCGCCTTCCGCCTGCAGCCGCTCGCGGTGGTCGGCCAGATCACCGCGGTCAGCGCCGATCTGACTCGTCCGGCGACGATCGAACGAGCGGTCGAGGGCGCAAGCGCGGTGATCAACCTGGTCGGGGTCTTCAAGGGCGACCTCGAGGCGATCCACGTCGAAGGCGCGCGCCGGGCGGCGGTTGCCGCGCGCGAGGCGGGCGCGGCGGCCTTTGTCCAGGTCAGCGCGATCGGAGCCGACGCCGGGGGCGCCTCGGACTATGGCCGCACCAAGGGACTTGGCGAGCAGGCGGTGCGCGACGCGTTCCCGGATGCGACCATTATCCGCCCGAGCGTGGTGTTCGGCCCTGAGGACGAATTCACCAACCGCTTCGCGTCGATGGCGCGGCTGCCGGTGCTGCCCGTGGTCGCGCCGCGCACCCGGTTCCAGCCGGTCTTCGTCCGCGACCTTGGCCGCGCGATTGCCGCCGCCGCGCTCGATCCGGGGCGGCACGGCGGCAAGACCTATGATCTGGGCGGCCCCGAGGTGCTGACTATGCGCGAGCTCAATGGCCGGATCGCGGCGATGGCGGGCCATTCGCCCGAGCTGGTCGATGTCCCCGACTTCATCGCCAAAGGCATGGCGAGCCTCGGCTTCCTGCCCGGCGCACCGCTATCGCGCGATCAATGGATCATGCTCCAGCGCGACAATATCGCCGCCGAGGGAAGCTCCGGGCTCGAGGCGTTCGGGATCGAGCCGACGCCGCTTGGAGCGGTTGCGCCGTCCTGGCTCGGCCGCTTCGTCAAGGGCGGGCGGTTCGCGCCGCGCGCCACCGCCTGATCCGCCGAATGCTCCCGCAAGCGAGTTCGTAAAATGCCTGTCCTCCTGCTCGTCATCATCCTGGGCATTGTCGAGGGACTCACCGAATATCTGCCGGTGTCTTCGACCGGGCATTTGATCCTCGCGACCAAATTGCTCGGGTTCGACGCCGACGCCTGGGCGTTGTTCAACATCGCGATCCAGCCCGGTGCGATCCTGGCAATCGTCGTGCTCTACTGGCGGACCTTCCGCGACGTGCTGGTCGGGCTCGCCAAGCGCGAACCCTCGGCATTCGCTTTTACTCGCAACCTGCTGATCGCATTCGTCCCCGCGGTCGTGCTCGGGCTGGCGCTCGGCGACCAGATCGAGCTGATGCTCGGCAATGCCGTGATCGTCGCCTGGGCGCTCATCATTGGCGGGATCGCAATCCTGATCGTCGAGCGGCTCGCGCGCCCGGTCGAGAGCCACGGCGTCGCCAATGTCAGCCTGCGCCAGTCGGTCGCGATCGGGCTGGTCCAGTGCCTCGCGATGGTGCCCGGGGTCAGCCGCTCGGGCGCGACCATCCTCGGCGCGATGGCGATGGGGGTCGACCGCAAGACCGCCGCCGAGTTCAGCTTCTTCCTCGCGGTGCCGACGCTGAGCGGGGCAACCGCGCTCCAGCTCGCCAAGCATCACGACCAGATCGCGCAAGGGATGATCGGCAATATATTGATCGGCGCGGGCGTTTCGTTCGTGGTCGCGGTGGTGGTGGTCAAGGGCTTCGTCGCGGTTATCCAGCGGTTCGGCTTCGCGCCGTTCGCATGGTACCGGATCGTCGCCGGGATCGCGGCGCTGGTCTGGCTTGGGGCACGTTAGATCGCCCAAATCATTGACTGAGCAGCGTTTCATGGCAAGATATGCGCGATGATCCGGAGTCCTGTCATGCGTCATGCCCTGCTGCTGCTTCCCGCCTTGCTGATCGCGACGCCCGCGATTTGCGCCCAGGCGCCACCGTCGAGCGCGCCGATCGCGATCCCGCCGGCGCTGTCCGATCCCGCGCTTGCCGATCAGCTTGGCCGCGTGGCGGGGGTGCTGACCCGGTCGCTGATGAACCTGCCCGTCGGCGAAATGGAAGCGGCGATCGAAGGCCGTCCGGTCACCGCCGCCGACCGTGCCAAGACGGTGCGCGACAGCGTCGGCGATCCTCACCTCGAGCAACGCGTTGCCGCCGAGGCAGCGGCATCGGGACGCACGATGCAGGCCGCGACCAAGGCGCTGGTCGGCTCGCTTCCGGCGATCATGAAATCGCTTGAGGGGGCGAAGGCCGAACTCGAGCGCGCGGTCGCCAACCTGCCCGACCCGACCTATCCGCGGCGCTAATATTTACACCTCGCGGCATGGACTGGCGCGGGGGCTGCGCTAAAGCTGCCCGCCATGTGGCAGCTGTTCCAATTCCCGTTGTGCCCGTTCTCGCGCAAGGTCCGCATGGTACTCGGCGAGAAGGGGGTCGCGCATGAATTGGTGCGCGAGAATCCGTGGGAACGGCGCGACGAGTTCATCGACCTCAACCCCGCCGGCGAAACCCCGGTGCTGGTCGACACGGTCGCCGGGATCACGCTGATCGGGAGCCAGCCGATTGTCGAATATTTCGAGGAGACGGTCGACAAGGCGCCGATGATCCACGGCAATGCGGTGGCGCGGGCCGAGATCCGCCGGCTGGTCGAATGGTTCGACGAAAAACTGTTCCGCGAAGTGGTCGAGCCCTTGATGCACGAGCGGATGCGCAAGCGGCTGATCAGCCGCGAATCGCCCGACACCCGCGTGCTGCGCGAGGCGATGCGGATCGCCAACGGCCACCTCGACTATGTCGACTATCTGCTCGACCATCGCCGCTGGATCGCGGGAGCCTCGCTGAGCCTCGCCGACTTCACCGCCGCGGCGCATCTGAGCGTGATCGACTATCTCGGCGCGCTCGACTGGCGCGGGCACAAATCGACCAAGGACTGGTATGCGGTGATGAAATCGCGGCCCTGTTTCCGACCATTATTGGGCGAAAGGATGGAAGTGATCGTCCCGCCCGCGCACTACGACAAGGTCGATTTCTAGCGCGCTAACGTCCCTGGAGTCGCAAGAGTCACGGTCTCGGCGACCATTTCGCGCCTCCCGCGCCGGGAACTCGTCGAATCAACTGCGACCAACGATGCGAAAGAGCCGAGTGGCTTATCTCATGTGCATCAGCCTGTAGGACAGCGAAAAGTTCGGTGACGTCCGCTTTGGGTTGGAAAGCGGACATAAGCTCCAGTAGGCCAAGCGAATGACAACCGATGCCGAGAACTGGATGGCCGTCGCTCACCGTTTGGGCATCAACATCATTGCGCCGTTCAATGTCGAACTGTCCGGTGTCCAAACGCAGCTTACTGCCTTGCTCCCACAGTTTGGCGCTTCGGCTGGCATGGTGGTCGATGCCGATTGGGACACCATTCAACAACACCAGTCCAGCCTCCTTGCCGCGGGCTATGGATTTTCTTGTGTCGAGCCCCCTGAGCCCGATGAGAGTATCGATGAGATGCTATCCGATTGGGGATGGTCCAGCCCCCTACCGAAGCCCGATTGGCTTAAGTCCTAATATCCGCAACAGGTCGAAAGCGGATGTCAGGCTCGCTTCGCTGCCACAAGATAGTTGAGGCGCACGTCTTCGCTCAAATGCAGCCCGCGTGACGGCGAAAAGGCTATTCCTTCGACGTCGATCACATCCATTCCTGCCTTGGCGAGCAGCCCGCGCATTAGTTCGGGGTCAATGAATTTTACGAAATCGTGGGTGCCTTTGGGGATGCGGCCAAAGCCTTCCGCCAGCGTGATCGTCAGCAGGCGCGACCAGGCGGTTCGGTTGGGGGTGGAGAGGATCAGCAGGCCGCCCGGCGCGAGGCGTGCGGCGAGGCTCAGCACGAACGCCTGCGGGTCGGCGACGTGCTCGATCACTTCCATTGCGGTGACGAGGTCATATTCGCCGATTAGGTCTTCGACCCCGGCCGCACGATAGTCGATCGACAGCCCCTGCCCCGCCGCGTGGGCCATCGCCGCCGCGATCAGTTCGGGGGCGGCGTCGACCCCGGTGACCTCGGCGCCAAGGCGGGCGAGCGGTTCGGCGAGCAGCCCGGCGCCGCAGCCGACATCGAGCGCGGATTTGCCCTCGAGCGGCTTGAACCCGCATTCGTCGAGGTGGAAATGCTGGTCGATCATGTCGCGGATGTAGCCGAGCCGGACCGGGTTCAACTTGTGGAGCATCGCCGAGGCCCCGTCGGGATCCCACCAGTCGCCCGCCAGCCCGCCGAAGTGCGCGGCCTCTCCCGGCAGGATGCTTGTGTTCGTCATTCCCCCTTCGTAACAGGGCGCCGCACCGCCCGCCACGAGGAAATCCCCGCATCCATGCCACGCATCGTGATGAAATTCGGTGGAACCTCGATGGCCGGGATCGAGCGAATCCGCGCCGTCGCCGAGCGGGTCCGGCGCGAGGCCGAGGCGGGCAACCAGGTCGCGGTCGTGGTCTCGGCGATGGCCGGCGAGACCGACCGGCTGGTGCAATTGTGCCGCGAGGCGGCCGCGCTCTACGACCCGCGCGAATATGACGTCGTGGTCGCGAGCGGCGAGCAGGTCACCAGCGGATTGCTGGCGATCACGCTCCAGGGAATGGGGCTCAACGCGAAGAGCTACATGGGCTGGCAATTGCCGATCCGCGCCTCGGGCCACACCAGCGCATTGATCGAGGGGATCGACGTCGAGGTGCTCGAGCGCGTGTTCGACGACGGCGGGATCGCGGTCATCCCGGGCTTCCAGGGAGTGACCAGCGACGGCGCGGTGGCGACGCTCGGGCGCGGCGGATCGGACACGTCGGCGGTCGCGCTTGCAGCGGCGATGAAGGCCGATCGATGCGACATTTATACCGACGTCGACGGGGTTTATACCACCGACCCGCGGATCGTTCCGCAGGCGCGCAAGCTCGACCTCGTCACCTATGAGGAAATGCTCGAGCTGGCGAGCGTCGGCGCCAAGGTGCTCCAGACCCGCTCGGTCGGGCTGGCGATGCGACGGAATATCCCGCTCAAGGTATTGTCATCGTTCGAGGACGGGCCGGGGACGTTGATCGTCGGCGACGATTATGAAAGCGGCGGCGATCGCCAAGCCGATTCCATCAAGGATCACGCCATGGAACGAAACATCATCACGGGCATCGCCCATGACAAGAATGAGGCGATGGTCACGCTGACCGGCCTGCCCGACCGCGCGGGCACCGTCGCAGCGATCTTCGCGCCGCTGGCGAAGGCCAATGTCAACGTCGATATGATCGTGCAGAGCGTCCCGCGCCCGGGCGAACCGAGCGTGCTGACCTTCACCGTTCCGCGCGCGTCGCTGACCCACAGCGTCGCCGAGTTGGAGCAGCGCAAGGCGGAAATCGGCTTCGACGAAATCCTGACCCAGACCAATGTGGTCAAGATCAGCGCGGTCGGGGTAGGAATGCGGTCGAACGCGGGCATCGCCGCAACCATGTTCGAAACGCTTGCCGAACGGGGAATCAACATCGCCGCAATCACCACCAGCGAGATCAAGGTCTCGGTACTCATTCCCGAGGAATATACCGAGCTTGCCGTGCGGATATTGCACAGCGCCTATGGGCTCGACGCCCCGCGCGGTGACTCATGAGCGGCGAGGGAATGATCGCCGAGCAGCGGGTGATTCACGGCGATGCCGGCGCGGCTCGCCTCAAGCAGTTGATGCAGCGCGGGACCGATTTCCTCGGCACCGAATATGCCATTTTGGGCGGCGCGATGAGCTGGGTGTCCGAGCGCCACCTGGTCGCCGCGATCAGCAATGCCGGGGGGTTCGGGGTGATCGCGTGCGGGGCGATGAACCCCGAGCAGCTCGATGGCGAGATCGCGGGGACCAAGCAGCGGACGAACAAGCCGTTCGGGGTCAATCTGATCACCATGCACCCGCAGTTGAGCGAGTTGATCGACGTCTGCGCGAGGCATGAGGTGAGCCATGTGGTGCTCGCCGGAGGGCTCCCGCCGGGAGGAGCGATCGACCGGATCAAGGCGAATGGCGCCAGGCTGATCGCGTTCGCGCCCGCGCTTGCACTTGCCAAGAAGATGATGCGCTCGGGCGCCGATGCGCTGGTGATCGAGGGGATGGAGGCGGGCGGCCACATCGGGCCGGTCTCGACCAGCGTGCTGGCGCAGGAAATATTGCCGCACGTCGCCGCCGACATTCCGGTGTTCGTCGCGGGGGGGATCGGGCGCGGCGAGGCAATTGCAGCTTATCTCGAAATGGGCGCGGTCGGGGTCCAGCTGGGCACGCGCTTCGTGTGCGCGACCGAAAGCATCGCCCATGCCAATTTCAAGAAAGCGTTCATTCGCGCATCGGCGCGCGACGCGATTCCGTCGGTGCAGATCGACCCGCGGCTTCCGGTGATCCCGGTGCGCGCGCTTAAAAACCGCGAGATGATCGCCTTCGCCGCGAAGCAGGTTGAAGTGGCGCAGCGGCTCGATTCGGGCGAGATCGAGATGATGGAGGCGCAACTCCAGATCGAGCATTATTGGGCGGGAGCGCTGCGCCGCGCCGTGATCGACGGCGATGTCGAGGGCGGCTCGGTGATGGCCGGCCAGTCGGTCGGAATGGTCAAGCGCGAGGAGCCGGTCGCCGAGATCATCGCGGAACTGGTCGAGGAAGCGAGCGCCGCGCTGGGGAGCCGGGGGTAGAGAGGTTTGGTTCGCGAGAGTCCGCACCGGCCCGCGCGTCTTATGTTTGAAGTGCCGTTCCAGCGGGCTTACTCAACCAGAAACTACGCCGCGATCCGGCTGGGTGCGCTGTCGCCGAGCAAACTTCGGTCGCATTCGAAATGGGTTTCGATGGCCACCATCAGCGAGGCCGATTGATCGCGGAAGAAAGCGAAGTCGCTCGCGATCACCGCTGACGACGACCAGCGCTGGGCATGGAGTTCGATCCGTTCCGCGACTGCTTTCATCTGTTCGCGGCAGGTGCCCGCCATCAGCGCTTCCGAGCCGTCAGGCGATTCCAGCCGGGGACGATAGACGAGCCGCTCGCGCACGACCAGCACTCGCCGCCACGCCCCGACCAGCCGCGTCAGCTGGACCGCGAGCGGGAGTGCGTCCGACCCCGCCGAATGCCCGTCAATCAATTTTCGAAGCCGGGCCAGCTCGCTCTCGATCCTGACCTCCTGCACCCGCATCACTTTGGCGTCGCTCATCGTCTTGCCTCCTGTCCATGCAGCGGTGGCAGGCCGGCGGTTACCGCGGGATTGCGGTTCGGTCCGAAACGGGGTGGCGCGCGAAGCTTGGAAAGTTCGACTTTAAGCTGCTAGCCCCGTTCCATGCCCTCCTCCGCCGCCGTTTCCGCCCGCATCATCCTGACCGGCCTTCACGACGTGATGGCGCGGCGCGGCTCGGCGCAGGCCAAGCTCGACCGGGTCGTCGACCTGATCGCGTCGGCGATGGCCAGTGAAGTCTGCTCGATCTATCTGTTGCGCGACAATGCGCTCGAGCTGTTCGCGACGCATGGCCTGCGCAAGGAAGCGGTCCACGTCACCCGGCTCAAGCTTGGCGAGGGGCTGGTTGGGACGATCGCCGAGGAAGGGCGGATCCTCAACCTCGCCGAAGCGTCGAGCCACCCCGAATTCGTCTATCGCCCCGAAACCGGCGAGGAGCATTTCCACAGCTTTGCCGGGGTTCCGATCGTCCGCCGCGAAAGCGCGATCGGGGTGTTGAGCGTCCAGCATGCCGACCCGCGCCGCTACGACGATGTCGAGATCGAGGCGCTGCAGACGGTGGCGATGGTCCTGTCCGAGCTGATCGCAAGCGCCCGGCTGGTCGACGGAGCGCGCGCCGCCAAGCGCGATGCCGGGACGCAGCGGCTCGCCGGGCTCAAGCTGGTTGCCGGAATGGCGCGCGGGATCGCGGTATTCCACCAGCCGCGGGTGATGGTCGAACATACCGTCGCCGAGGATACCGAGGCCGAGCGGGCGCGGGTCTACGATGCCTTTCGAAGAATGCGCGAGCAGATCGACAACATGACCCGCGAGGCCGAGTTCGGAACCGCGGGCGAGCATAATGAGATCCTCGAGACCTACAAGATGTTCGCTTATGACGAGGGCTGGTCGCGGCGGATCAACGACGCGATCGACAGCGGGCTGACCGCCGAGGCGGCGATCGAGCGGGTCCAGCAGCGCACCCGGGCCCGAATGCGCGAGATCGACGATCCCCTGCTCGCCGAGCGGATGCACGACCTCGAGGACCTGTCCAACCGGCTGATGCGGATCGTCTCGGGACGGATGGGCACCGCCGCGCACACCGGGCTGAAGGGCGACGCGATCCTGATCGCGCGCAACCTCGGGCCCGCCGAACTGCTCGAATATGACAAGCGCCGGCTCAAGGGCGTGGTGCTCGAGGAAGGCTCGCTGACCGCGCACATGACGATCGTTGCCCGAGCGATGGGCGTGCCGGTGGTCGGCCGCGTCGCCGACATCCGCCACATCGCGGGCGAGGGCGACCTCATCCTGGTCGACGGCGACATGGGCACGGTGGCGGTGCGCCCGACGAGGCCGATGATCACCAGCTTCGAGCAGCGAATGGCGACCAGCCTCAAGCGCCGCGCCGAATTCGCCTCGCTCAGGACGCTGCCGTCGGTCACGCTCGACGGGCAACGAGTCACGCTGATGGTCAATGCCGGGCTTGCCGAGGATGCCGCGGGACTGGAGGCGAGCGGCGCCGAGGGCATCGGCCTGTTCCGCACCGAATTCCAGTTCCTGATCTCGGCCACCTTGCCCGGGCGCGAGAGTCAGCAGCGGCTCTACCGCTCGGTACTCGACGCGGCGGGCGACAAGCCGGTGGTGTTCCGCACCGTCGATATCGGCGGGGACAAGGCGCTGCCCTATCTGTCCGACGACAAGGACGAGGCGGAGAACCCGGCGATGGGCTGGCGTGCGCTGCGGCTGTCGCTGAGTCGATCGGCGCTGATGAAGGCCCAGGCGCGGGCGCTGATCGAGGCGTCCGACGGGCGCGTGCTGCGGGTGATGTACCCGATGATCAGCGAGCCGTGGGAATATGAGGAAGCGCGCTTGCTGTTCGAGGAACAGCTCGCGTGGAGCCACGCCAATCGCCGACCGGTGCCGTCGCGGATCGAGTTCGGTGCAATGCTCGAAGTGCCGGCGCTCGCCGAGATGCTCGACGTGCTGCTGCCGCGGATCGATTTCCTGTCGATCGGCACCAACGATTTGACCCAATTCCTGTTCGCGGCCGACCGCGGCGACCCGCGCCTCGCCGAGCGCTACGACTGGTTGAGCCCGGCGATCCTTCGCTTCCTCAAGCGGATCGTCGTCGCCGCAGGCGAAGCGGGCGTGCCGGTGCGGTTGTGCGGCGAAATGAGCGGGCGGCCGCTGGAAGCAATGGCGCTGATCGGCATCGGGGTTCGCCAATTCTCGATCACGCCCGCGGCGATCGGCCCGGTCAAGGCGATGGTCCGCTCGCTCGACGCGGCCGCGGTTGGCGACAAAATGACGGGCCTGCTTGCCAAGCCGCCGCGCGACCTTCGCCGGCTATTGACCGATTGGGCGCGCCGCAACGGGGTCAAGCTTGGCTGAACGAGCCCAGTTGCGCGGTTGACAGCGCCAAGCCCGCCCCCGACAAGGCGGGTGAGGACAGCCGACAGGCGGGGATTGCGATGGTCGACGACGAGCCGATGGATGTGGACAATGTCGGCCAGCGCCTGCGCAAGGCGCGCGAAGCCAAGGGCCTGTCGATCGAGGAAGTGGCCTCGACCACGCGCATCCCGACGCGCCACTTGCTCAGCCTCGAGCAGAGCGAGTGGAGCAACCTTCCCGCGTCGACCTACAGCGTCGGTTTCGCCAAGAATTACGCGACCGCGGTCGGGCTCGACAAGGTCGAGATCGCCGAGCGGCTTCGCGCCGAAATGGGCAATGTCCTGCCCGCGCATTACACCAACACGACCGAACCGTTCGAGCCGGTCGAGGGCAATCGCTCGATGCCCAAGGGGATCGTGTTCGGGGCACTCGCGGCGCTGGTGCTGATCGCGCTGACCCTGACCTGGCTTAGCAATCGCGAGCTTGGCGGCGATGACGCGGCCCCGGTCGCCGAAATGGATAACGCAATGCTCCCGCCGGGAAGCCTTGCGGGGCCGATTGCCCAAGGCCCGGTGGTGATCACCGCCAACGAGCCGGTGTGGATCGAAGTCCGCGACGGCGCGACCATCTTGCGCCAGGCCGAACTCGCCGCCGGGCAGAGCTTCGAGGTCCCCGCAAGCGCGGCACGCCCGGTGCTGACCACGGGCAAGCCCGAAGCGCTGCGCATCTCGGTCGGAACCGGCGACGCGCCCGCGGTCGGTCCAGCGGGAACGCGGGTTTCGGGCGTCAGCCTGCTCGCCGCCGACCTGATGCGCGGACCCTCCGCGCCGGCCGCCGCGGCAACCGCAGTGCCGGTCCCCGATTCGCTTGCGATGAACCTTGGCGAGCCAGCGAACGCCGCGACGCCGGAGTGATCGGCCGGAACGACGGGCCAAAGTGATGTTCAGCGTCGCGACAGCCGCGCCGGAGCAGCGTCGAACGACATGAGGGGAGTAAAAGCGGTGTCTGTAATGCGTTTGAAATCCGTCCTGCCGTTTGCAGCCCTGGCCTGGTTCGCGCTCACCCCGGCGGGCGCCCAGCGTCGCCCGGCGACCCCCGAGCAGCGCATCGACCGGCTCGAGAAGCAGGTCCGGCAAGTCCAGAAGCAGGTCTTTCCCAAGGGCCAGCCCGCCGATACGGCCGGCTTCGTCGACGATCCCGCCGCGACCCAGGCAAGCGTCGGCGCGCTGATCGCACGGCTCGATTCGATCGAACGGTCGATGGCCGAACTGACCCGGGCAAGCGAAGAAAGCGGCAACCGCATCGCGGTGATGGAGGCCGACCTTGCACGGCTGCGCGCCGACCAGGATCGCCGCCTGCGCGCGATCGAAAGCGCCGCGCCGAGCGAAAGCAGCGCTGCGGCGGCGAGCGAAAGCGATGCGGCAGCAGGCGAAGCGGCGACGCCGGCGACCGCGGCCGAGCCCGCCGACGACCGCATCGAAGCGGCTCCCCCGGCGTCGCGGCCCAAGGTCGAGGGTGCCCGCAGCACCCCGGTGACGACTGCCGCCGATCCGGGCGAAGTTGCTTACGACAAGGGCTTCAACCTGTGGACCGAGAAGAAATATGATGCGGCGATCACCGCGCTCAACGCGATGGCCAAGGCCCATCCCGGGCATCGCCGGGTAAGCTGGGCGCATAATCTGGCCGGGCGGGCGATGCTCGACAAGGGCCAGCCGCGCGCCGCCGCCGAGGTGCTGCTCGCCAATTACCGC
>Ga0136633_1001941_pt1 | contig 14723 bp, 15 predicted proteins | sample AntDrymeUQ832206_2_FD_105494 | JGI IMG/M metagenome (GOLD analysis project Ga0136633, IMG submission 105494) | Polar desert sand microbial communities from Dry Valleys, Antarctica - metaG UQ83 (22.06) | ecosystem: Environmental > Terrestrial > Soil > Desert | place: Antarctica: Dry Valley... | reverse complement strand
GGATCGATCAGGTTCCTTACGACCCGAGTCGGCACGGCGCAGCCCGTGCTTTCGCTGAGCGCGACCTGGCAACCGGGGCTGCCGCTTGAGGAGGGAGGTTGACACAGAGGGTGTCGTCAGATGACTAATAGCAGCATCTAACGACCACTCGGCGAAGGTTTTGGGCGTTAGGGTGGCCGACATGCTGAGACGACTGTTCTGGATAGTGCTGGGGGCCGTGGGAGCGTTGCAGGCAGACCGGTGGCTGCGGCAGAAGCGATCGCAGCTGACGCCGAACGCGATCACCGGGACCATGCTCGACAAGGTCAACCAGAGGCTCGAAAGCAACCGAGCCCGCACCCAGTCCCGCTACTAAGCCCCCGGCCCCCGAAGCCGTAACCTGGGGCCATGGATGCCGTGGACTCCGGGACGATACGCGAGCGCTTTCTAGCGTTCTTCTCCGAGCGTGGCCACGACCGAGTGGCGTCGTCTTCGGTCGTCCCGGACGATCCCACGCTGCTGCTCACCAACGCCGGGATGAACCAGTTCAAGCCCTATTTCCTGGGCCGCCAGACGCCCCCCTACAAGAGAGCGGTCACGGCTCAGAAGTGCATTCGGGCCGGGGGCAAGCACAACGACCTCGAAGAGGTCGGCAAAACCGCACGCCACCTCACCTTCTTCGAGATGCTGGGCAACTTCTCCTTCGGCGACTATTACAAGACGGACGCCTCGAAATGGGCGTGGGAGCTCGTCACCGAGGGCTTCGGGATGGACCCGGACCTGCTCTGGGTCACGGTTTTCGAGACCGACCACGAGGCGCGCGAGATTTGGGCCGACGCCGTCGGCGTGCGCCCGGAGCGGATCATCTACCGAGGCAAAGCCGACAACTTCTGGTCGATGGGCGAGGCCGGGCCCTGCGGGCCGTGCTCGGAGATCTTCATCGACCGCGGCCCCCGTTACGGCGACGCTTCACCCCAAGGCCCAGACGACAACGAAGAGCGCTATCTCGAGTTCTGGAACCTCGTGTTCATGCAGAACGATTGCAACGACGCCATCGAGCCCGTCGCGGAGCTGCCCCAGAAGAACATCGACACCGGCCTCGGCCTCGAGCGCACGACCATGCTCCTGCAGGGAGTCGAAACCGTGTTCGAGACCGACGTGCTGCGCGCCCTGATCGACGAGGCGGCCGCGGTCACGGGGGTGATCTACGGCAAGGACGACCGCACCGATGTCGGCCTGCGCATCCTCTCGGACCACACTCGCTCGCTGACGTTCATGATCGCCGACGGCATACGGCCCTCGAACGAGGAGCGCGGCTACGTGCTGCGGCGGATCATGCGCCGGGCCCTGCGCCACGCCCGTTTCCTGGGCTTCGACGCGCCGTTGCTCGCGGCGCTGGCCGAGCGCTGCATCGAGCTGATGGGTGGCGCCTTTCCCGAGCTCGTCGAGCAGCGAGACCACATCACCGAGGTGGCCGCCAAGGAGGAGGACCGCTTCGGCGCCACGCTCCGCCAGGGCCTCGGGCTGCTCGAGCGCGCCATCGCGGAGGGCCGCTCACAGGGGGCCGAGACGGTGCCCGGCGACGTCGCCTTTCTGCTTCACGACACCTTCGGTTTCCCCATCGACATGACCACCGAGATCGCGGGCGAGTCGGGCCTGGAGGTAGATCAGGCTCACTTCGATCAGCTCATGGACGAGCAGCGCCGCAGGGCTAGAGAAGCGCGCCACACGGGTGGCGGCGAGACGGCTTCAACGGCCCTACTGCAAGGCGCGCAAGAGACCGAGTTCATCGGCTACGAGCATCTCCACGCAGACGCGGCAGTCGTTGCGGTGGTGGCGGAGGAGATCGGGGCCCCCGCGGCGAGCGCGGGCGAGACCGTCGACCTGCTCTTCGATCGCACGGTGTTCTACGCGGAGGGCGGCGGCCAGGTGGGAGACGTGGGTCTGGTGCGGGCGCCCTCGGGAAGCGGGCGCGTGCTCGACACTCGCCGCATCGCTCCGGGCGTGATCGCCCACCGGACAGAGGTCACCGAGGGGGCAATCGCCACCGGCGACGCGGTGGTTCTCGAGGTGGACCGGGCGCGCCGTGAGGGGGCCGAGCGTGCCCACAGCGCCACCCACATGCTCCACTACATCCTCAGAGAGCGGCTCGGCCCCCACGCCACCCAGGCGGGCTCCCTGGTCGAGCCCGGCAGGCTGCGCTTCGACTTCACCCACTTCGAGGCGCTCTCGGACACCCAGGTCGCGGACATCTCCGCAGAGCTTCAGGACAAGGTGCTGCAGGACGACTCGGTGAGGGCCTTCGAGACCACGTTCGAGTTCGCCCGCTCCACAGGCGCCATGGCTATCTTCGGCGAGAAGTACGGAGACTTCGTGCGAGTGGTGGAGATCGGCGACTACTCCAAGGAGCTGTGCGGCGGCACTCACGTACCCCACACCAGCCGGATCGGTGTGGCGGTGCTCACCCACGAGGGCTCGGTCGGCTCGAACCTGCGCCGCGTCGAGGCACTGGTCGGCCGCGACGGGATCGCCTACCTGAGAGGCAGGGTGCGGGAGCTTCAGCGCGCCGCCGACCTGCTGAGGGTGGCGCCCGACGACGTGGCCGAGCGCGTGGAGAAGCTGCAGGCCGCCACCAAGGATATGGAGCGCCGCCTGCAAGAGGTCGAGCGCAAGAGCCAGGATCAGGATGCTCAGACATTGGTCGAGTCTGCGATCGAGTGCAACGGCAGCCGCCTCGTGGTGGCGCGCCGGGACCTCGGCGTCGATGCGCTGCGAGCGCTGGCGCAGGGCCTGAGGGGACGGCTGGGATCGGGGGTCATCGTGCTCGGCACCGCGACACAGGGCCGCGCCAATCTGGTGGCGGCGGCGACCAAGGACCTCGTCGACAAGGGGCTTTCGGCGCGGGCACTTCTGGGCTCGGGCGCCAAGCTGCTGGGCGGGGGAGCCGGCGGCAAACCCGAGCTGGCGATCTCGGGAGGACCCCGCGCCGAGCGACTGCCAGAGGCGATCGAGGCGGTGGCCGAGGCTGCGCGCCGCGCACTGCAAGGATGATCCTGGGGGTCGACCCCGGCCTGCGCCGGGTCGGACTCGCCGCCGGGGACCTCGCCACCCGCTTCGCCCGGCCCCTCGAGGTCATCGACGCGTCACTCGTCGACCCGATCGCCCGCATTGTCGGCGTCTGTGAGGAGATCGGCGCGACGCTCATCGTCGTGGGAATGCCGTTGAGCCTGTCCGGACATCGCGGCCCCCAGGCCCTCGCCGCCGAGGCCTTTGCCGAGCGCCTGAGGGCCGCCGTCACCGTGGAGGTGCACCTTCACGACGAGCGCCTCACCACCGTAGTGGCAGATCGTGCGCTGCGCGCCGCGGGCGCGTCGGCCCCTCGCCGCAAGAAGCTTCGGGATGCGATTGCGGCCCAGGCCATATTGCAGGGCTACCTCGACGCTCGCCCCCGTTCATGAGCCGGGGCGGCCGCCTGCTGCGGTTCTTGGTGGTGGTCGCGCTGCTTGCGGGGCTCACCGCCGCGGGTGGCTTCTTCTACCTTCGCTCGATCGGCTTGTGGGGCGCCTCCCGTCCCCACGGTTCCGCCACGGTCAGGGTCCCCCAGGGGGCCTCGGGGGCCGAGGTGGGCGAGCTGCTCGAAGCCTCCGGAGTGATTCCATCCGCCCTCGGTTTTCGCCTCGCGTTGAACCTCGAGGGCGCGGCCGAGGGCATCCAGGCGGGGCGCTACGAGCTGGCCCAGGGGCTCAGCGCCCGGGCGGCCCTGCAGACTCTGCTCGAGGGCCCCACGCAGCGCTTCGTCACCGTCACCTTTCCCGAGGGGTCCTGGATCGACGATTTCGCAGCCACTCTGCAGAGGCTCACCGACATCCCCGGGCGTAAGTTCACAAGTCTGGCCACTTCCGGCAAGATCCGCTCTTCGCTGCAGCCGAAGGGTGTCGACACACTGGAAGGCCTGATGTGGCCCTCCACCTATCAGGTAGTGAGAAAAGACGCCGCTCGCAGTGTGGCCGTGCGAATGGTGAGGGAGTTCGAGCGTCGCGCCGCCTCGGTCGACTTCTCCGAGGTGCAGGGGACCGGTGTGAGCGTTTACGAAGCGATTGTCGTTGCGTCCATGATCGAGGCCGAGGCCGTGCTCGACTCCGAGCGGGCAAAGATCGCACGGGTGATCTACAACCGGCTGCAGCAGGACATCCCCCTGGGCATCGACGCCACCGTCAACTACGCGCTCGGCGAGCACAAGCGGGAGCTGACCGAGACAGACCTCGCGGTTGATTCTCCGTACAACACGCGGGTCGTCGCAGGGCTGCCCCCCACCCCGATCGGGGCGCCGGGGCTCGCCTCGCTCGAAGCGGCCGCCCACCCGGCCGAGGGCGAGTGGCTCTACTACGTGCTCAAGAGTTGCCGCGGCGCCCACGCCTTCAGCGTCTCTTACGACGACTTTCTCACTAACAAGGCCGCCTATCAGGAGCTGTCCTGCTGAGGCAGGGGCCCCCGGATAGGCCGGGCTTTCTCGGAGTGCTGGGATGGCCGCTGAAGAGCACCCTGTCTCCGGCCATTCACCGCGCGGCTTTCGAGGCCCTGTCGCTCCCGTGGACCTACCTGGCGTGGCCGGTGCCGCCGGAGCGGCTCGCCGCCGCAGTCGAGGGGCTGAGGGCGCTGGGGGCCGTCGGAGCCAACGTCACGATGCCTCACAAAGGCGCGCTGATGGAGCTGCTCGACCAAGTCACCGGGGACGCCCGCAGCCTCGGCGCGGTCAACACGATCTCCCGTTCCGGTGACACGCTGGTGGGTCACAACACCGACGTCGCCGGCTTCGCCGCGACTCTGCAACAGTCCGGCGTGGACATATCGGGGCGCAGCGCGCTGGTGCTGGGGGCCGGGGGAGCGGCGAGGGCCGTGGTGCGGGCACTGGATCAGACGGGCGCGAGCGACATCGCCGTCTGCGCCCGGCGCCCCGAGGCGGCAGAGGCCGTCTCGGGACTCGCGGGCAATGTCAGGGCACTGGCGTGGGCGGAAAGGGAGGAGTCCGCGCAAGCCGCGGGCCTCGTGGTCAACGCCACCCCCGTGAGCGCCGTCGGTGGCGACCCGCTCCCAGGCGCCCGCTTCAGGCCCGGCCAGGTCGTCGTCGACCTCGTCTATGTCCCGGCGGAGACAGAGCTGCTACTGCGAGCGCGCGCCGAAGGGGCTCAGGCCGTGGGCGGGCTCGGCATGCTGGTCCACCAGGCGGCGGCGTCGCTGCGGATCTGGACCGGGCTCGACCCGCCGCTGGAGGCGATGTGGCGAGCCACCACTGGGCACGCCCTCGGCATAGGGCCTTGACGCGACGAAGCCCGGGCTTTGCCCGGGCCTCCATCGGTGAGATCTGTTGGCGGCTAGATGTTGAGGCCGCGCTCTATGTTCTGAAGCTCGCGGCGGGCCATGGCCAGGTTGGCCTTGCCCTTGTCGAGGCAGAGGTAGATGAACAAGCCCTCTCCACTGGCGCTCGACATCATTCGTAGGAGGTGTATCTGAGTGCCCAGAGTGATGAGGATGTCCTCGATCTTGTCATCGAGCCCCAGCCTGGCCATGGTCTTCATCTTGGCCCTGATTACCTCGGTGGTGCCTGCGGCCGCGACCTCCAGGTCGAGGTCAGGGCCTCCGCCGTCTGTTCCGAGCGTCATGCCGCTGTTGTAGTCGACCAGTGCGACGCCAAGCGCGCCGTCGATCTCCATCGAGGCCTTGAGGCTGTCTGCGACATTACCCATGCGGTTACTCCATTTCTGTTGTTAGCGCCCCAGGGAGCTCTGACGGTTATTTGTCGGCAATTGTTCTCGATACTTGACGGGCGACCAATGGGACTCTCTGACCCCAGGCAGCTCCTGGGAGGGCCTGTGCAGCACTCAGGCGAACAAGACGCTCTCGATCCCGTGCAGATCGCGACGAGCGATGGCGAGATAGCTGGACGACCTGCCCAGCGCGGCGTATATGAACAGTCCGGCGGCGTCTGCGTTAGCAAGGGGCTGGATGAGATGAACTTGGGTGCCCAGGGTTATTACGATGTCCTCGATCCTGTCGTCGAGCCCCAGCTCGCTCATGGTCTTCAGCTTCGCCTTGACCACCTCGGCGTTACCGGCGGCAGCGACTTCGAGGTCCAAGCTCGTGCCCCCCCATCGTTCCGAGCGTCATGCCGCTGTTGTAGTCGACCAGAGCGACGCCCAGCGTGCCGTCTATATCCATGGCGGCGGCCTTCAAGGCACCGGCCGGCTCCGAGGCAGCCGGGTCCGAGGTGGCGCCGTCCGGGAAAGGCTCTGTGAAGCCTTCTGCGAGGCTCTTGAGGAAGGAGGACAGTCTTTTTTCGGCATCTCGACTCGCTCTTAGAAACTCGGGTGCCGGATAGATCTTGTGACGGGTTCGATGTGCTCAATACCGGAGAATCGGCACGCCCGCGCTTGTTCTGTAGTCACAACGGCGCTCCCCCGGCACTCGAGCAACGGTAGAAAGCGCGACCGGAGCGGATCAGCCGATGATGTCGGCGATGTGCGCGGCGACGCGCCGGGCCTCGTGGTGCAGGAGCCCCAGGTTCACCTTGGCAGGGGCCACCACGGCAAGGACTCCTTTGCTTCCGGCGGCGTAGACGACGAGGTATCCGTCGCTGCCGCGCGTCAGGATCTCCTCGAAGTGGCCTTGCTCGAAGACCTGGACGATTCGCCTCCCCAGGCCTAGGGCGGTGGCGGCCATGGCGGCCGTCCGTGGCGACTCGTCCTCTGCGATGTCATGTGCAAGCATGAGCCCGTCGGAGGACGCGATCATCACTCCTTGAATGCCGTCGACCGAGGAACGCAGCGCCTTGATCGCCTGATGAAACCTCTCTGGATCAGTCATATGTTTCCTAGGCTTCGATCACGACGGCGCCGGTGAAGGAGCTCGTCGGGGCGCTCAACTTCGGATCGGCTAGATCTTGTGCCAGCCCTGCGGGCGGCGCCACCACCACACGGTAGGTCCTTTCGTCACAGGACAGCTCGCGCGCGTCGAGAGGTTGCCCGAACTTCTGGGTGAGCGCGCCGGAGACGACTCCCGATACCAGCATGCGTGCGGGTCTGGTGTCGAGCCCCGCGCCGATGCGAACCTCGCTCAACACTCCGTGGGTGATCTCCACCAGCAGCAATACGTGCGGCTCGGTGTGTGCCTCCAACACGGTGATGCGCGCCGCCAGCCCGATGTGCATGGGCCAGAAGAGGGCGCCACACCCAGCGCAATGCTCCGACGCGCCTTGCGATCGAGCCCAAGTTCCGAAGTGCTGTGCAGCGGCGAGCCCGTAGGACTTGCCGAAGCCGTAGATCGAGAGCTCGGCGCCCGCGCTCCCGAGCAGGTCGTCCAGCACCGTGGGGAGCGTTATCGCCAGCGCCTGAGCGTCGACGATCACTACTGCGTTCCCCCCCGCGATGGCCCGTCCTGCACCGGGGTCGCGCTCGAACGTGTTCCAGTAGCGTCGCGCCAGTGTGCTGGCTTCTTGAAGCGCGCTGCTATCGATCAAACTTGCATCATTCATCGCGCGATCCTTCTCCTAGGCTCGATCGTCGCACTAGCCGACGCTCACTTCGGCATCGTCGGCGAGCGCCGTGAGGACCTTGATCAGCAGCACCAGCAGAACCTCTTTGGCGGACTCCTTGTCGGTCGCTTCACACACAACGATGGTGGCCTCGGGTCCGGCTCGCATGATTTCGTGGAGACGTTCGAGCAACTCGGGATGGCTCGCGCCGCGGTTTGCGGCGATGATGAAGGGAACATCTGAGATGCCGCGGAAATGCTCGAGGACGTTTGCGGCCTCTTCGAGGGCCTGCTCGCCGCGCGACAGGTCGGTCATTACAATGTAACCGTCCATTCCCTCCGCAAGCACGTCCCACATGAAGTCGAAGCGGTCCTGCCCGGGGGTCCCGAACATATAGAGTTCCGCCAGCATGTCTTCGTCCTTCACGGTGAGCTTGCCGAAGTCCATGGTGACCGTGGTGTGGTCTTTCGTTTCGGCGGTCTCGTCGGAGATTCCGGCCTCGGTGGCAAGCACGGGGATCTCTGAGATCGTCGAGATCAACGCCGTCTTGCCGGCCGCGAAGTGCCCGGTCACGACTACCTTTATCGTCACTACCTCTAGTTGGCTCATGCTGTCGCCTCGGTCACAGGCCTCTGACCGCGGCGATTAACCGTTTCAGCGCACGCACTTTCGGCTGCGCCGGCGGTTTGTCGTCGGAAGTCTCGGCGGTGGGTTTCTTGGAGTTCGACGGCCTCGGTCCGGTCGCGGGCTGCACCGGAGCGGTCCCGGCCAGATCCCGCAGGTCCTGCAGAGCGAGAGTCCTGAAACCGGCGCTTTCGACCTCGGTGGGCCCCACGTCGATGGTCTCGGCGGGGGACAGGGGAGGCTCCTCGTGCTGCTCTTCGGCCGGTTGTTCCTCCCCGAGATCCGCGCCGGCACCTTCGAGATCCCAGATCGGGTCCCCAGCGCCCGCAGCTTGTGCGTCAGAATCCTCGGCTTCGGGTTCGAAGAGAGGACGGGATGTGTCGAATGGGTCCGCCGTTTCCGGATCGCTCCACAGAGAGGTCTCTGCGGGCGCTTCTTCAGGCACCGCGGGAAACCATGCCTCCGAATCGCCAACCGGCTCCTGCTCGTGTTTTCTATTTTCGCGATCCTCCAGCGGATCGCTCTGGGAGTCGCCTTCGAATCGCCACTCATCGACCTCCGAGCCGGCCGGCTCGGGCATCTCCGGCTCGATTATCTCCAGCTCGGTTAGATCGCTCGGTAGCCCCTCGAGTTGATCGCTCGGTAGCCCCTCTTGATCGCTCGGTAGCCCCTCGGGGGCTGCCGGTTGGTCGCCCCACCAGGACTGCTCTTCCTCCGGCGGCTCGGGCGGCTCAGGACTGGGGGCCTCCTGCAGGACCTCGTCTGAATAGTCCGAGTCCGACGAGTCGGGAGCAGGCGGAAAATCAAACGAGCCCAGCTCCTCGATAACCTCGGGCACCTCGGGAGCAAGGGGGCCCGGGTCCGCCTCGAACACTGACGGAGGTGGGGGCGGGGAGTAGGTGATCTCGGGGGCCGCAGGCTCGGCAACTGCAGGCTCGGCGACCGCAGCATCGGAGCGCGCCTCGACCTCCATGAGACCGGAGCTGATGAGGGGGTGCAGCGCGCTCGCAACCTCGGCCTCGGAGCGTCCCGTCTCCCGTGCCAGCTCCGAGACGGTGGCACGATCGTTGCGGATCGTCGCCACCAACAGAGCCCACTGTTCCCGGCTCACCGCCAGCTCGATCGAATCCTCCGCCAGCTCGGAGGGGGCCGACACCCAGTCGGAGGGCGAAGAGATGAACTCCGAGATTGCGTCCCATTCGGCGAGCCGGTCCCTTACTTCGGCGACCAGGTCGTCCACTCTGAGCTTATGCACCGGGCCCACCGCATGCTTCTCGCCGACGCGGAAGTCGAACGATCCTCCCTCTCGCGGCATGCGCATGAGCTCGAACGTGGTGTCGGAGACGATGTGATGCACGACGTAGCCGATCAGATCGGCGGCAACCCCGCGTTCTGCGAGTGCTTGTCCGGCGGCATGACTTTGACCCGCGCTCTCGAGCGCAGCATTCCAGTCCTCCCGGGGGATGCCGGCGGCGGCGACGGTGTCCTCGAGCGGCCAGGAACCTTCCTTGGTCGCAAAGTAGGCCTCGCCGTCGTCGAGATAGAGGACGCCGCTGACCTCTCCGTTTACGTGAAGCGCTCCCGTCTGCTTCGAGAAGGAGAGAAGTTGGAGAATGTCGGCCACCGAGAAGTTCTCCAGGCTCCCATTCAGAAACATCCGGCGTCCTTTCCTGAGGCGGAGCGTCCCGCTTCCAGCTCTTCGGGACGGCGCATGAGCGAGCCGGGCTCGCAGGACGGCGTCCCCCATCTCGCCGGGTCACTCCAGAACGCTCCAGCGGATCGCTGGAGCGTTCGCGAGAAGGAATGTCGCCTGGGGTGACTCGACAGACTCATTTATCGTGCGTTGAGGTGGAGGTCTTTAGCAGGTCGGCCAAAGTTAGGGCGCCCGAGCTCAATCGCGCACCGAGCGTTAGCGGGCTCGGCCGCGAGACGCCTGGCTCCCGCGCACGATACGTTTAGGCGTCGGGGAGCGTGAGGGGCCGACGCCCGGATCGCTCGAAGGGTAATCGTTCGTAGCAGGGGGTGGGCGTGAGCCGAGCCCATGTGGCCTCCCCGCTCAATTCGGCAGCACTATCCGCCGAATCAAGTGGAGCATGGTTGCGACCGGCTGCCGACGAACACATACGAAGGAGGGCCCGGTGACCAAGGCCGAAGCGATGGCAGCTGCGTTAAACGAATTCCTCGACGTCTCCTGGGAGGTAGAGGCCGCGGCGGTCGTGAGCCCCGACGGCCTCCCCATGGCGTCGGCGCTGCCTCCCGATGTCGAAGAGGACCGCCTCGCGGCGATGAGTGCCTCTCTGCTCACCCTCGGCGAGCGGGCCGCACACAACCTCAATCGGGGCGAGCTGTCGCAGGTCCTGGTCGAAGGCGAGCGCGGCTACGTCCTGTTGATGGCGGCCGGACCCAGCGCCGTTCTGGTGGCCGTGACCTCACACGACGCCAAAGTCGGTCTGGTGTTGTTCGAGATGAAGAAAGCGGTGGAGAGCATCGCCGCGGTAATGGACGGGTCTTTTAGGCAGGCCGGAACGGCGAGCCAGACCGAGATCGCCATCGATGCCGCCGCCTTGGGGGAGCCAGACGTCGTAGCCGGTGGGAGCGAAGCCGGCGCCCCCCCGGCTCCTCCCGAGCGGATCTGGGGGTCGGGGTCCAGCGAGTGGCAGTCGGGCACGGCGGAGCCGCAACCCGCCGTGCCCGAGGATGCCGTCCCCGCCGAATCGAGCGCCGCCGTGGGAGAAGTTGTCGAGCCCGACGATGCCGTCGCGGCCGAGCACCCGCGCGGCAGCGATTTCTCCGTTCCCGGCGCCGCAGAAGCCGACCCGGCCGCGTGGGACCCGCAGAGCTCCCCGGTAGCCGCCGAGCAACAGGACACGCCCGAGGACGGCGGAGAGGGCGTGCCAACAGAAGGCGAGCCCGTCGACGGAGGGCCCACCGTGGCAGGGTGGCGTCAGCGGCGCTCACAGAATCGATCCCAGGAGCCTGCCGCCGAAGGCGCCGGGGCGACCGAGCCCGCGGAGACAGAGCCCGCGCCCAGCTGGCGGTAGCGACGGAGCGATGAAGTGTTGAAGGGAAGTCTCGATGGGTTCATGCTGCCGGAGCTGTTCCGGCTGTTCTCGCGTTCCCAGAAGACCGGGCGGCTGGACGTCGTTCGTCGCGCGGGCCGAGGTCACGTCTATTTTCGGGCCGGGAGCATCTACTTCGCGACCTCCAGCCTGGCGCGTGTGCCGCTGGGTCGCAAGCTCATCTCCCTGGGGCTGCTGACCGAGCGTCAGCTCATGGAGGCGCTCGACATCCATGCGGTCACCGACCAGAGGGTGGGCGACGTACTGCTTTCGATGAAAGCGATCACGGGTCCCCAGCTCGAGGGTGCGCTGCGAGCCCAGATCGAAGACGCGGTCTTCGACCTCATGCGCTGGGACCGGGGCGAGTTCTCCTGGCAACCCGACATGGCAGTGGCCGCCGATATAACCCTCGACCTTACGGTTGAAGATCTCATCATGGAAGCGTCTCGGAGAATCGACGAGCTGGAGCTGATCCAGGATCAGATTCCCTCGCCCGAGTCGGTCATGACCTTGGCCGCCGAAGCCCCCCGAACCGGCGCCCGGATAACGATTGCGCCGGAGGAGTGGCGCGTCCTGGTGCTGGTGGACGGCCGCCGCTCGGTCGCCGAGGTCGCCGCCCTCTCCAACATCGACGACGAGAAGGCCCTCAAGGTCCTCCACGGGCTCGCCCGCGCCGGCCTCATCGAGCTCACATCCAGAGACCTGGGGCTTGTCCAGACCATGCGCGGTGGGCAGCTCCCGACGGGCGGGAAGGCCCCCTCTGCGAGCCAGCGGGCGGTTGGCTGGATGGGCAGCAGCTTCACGCCCGAGGATGCCGAAGGCGGGCTCGGAGCCGTTATCGAGGATCCCGAGTTCTTCCTTCGTCCCGTCGAGCCTCCTCCTGAGGCGTCAGAGTGGTTCTCCGACCCGGAGCCGGCGGTGGCGAGCTTCGACGAGCCCGCCCCCGGAGAGCTCATGAGCCGGGAGGCTCTCGAGGACCCCGCGGGGGCACAAGCGCCGGCAGAGGGGCGGGACGACGACTCCAACGATCGCAGGCGCGTGGAAGACGACGAAGACATTGACGCAGAGCTAGTGGCCAAGCTGATCGACGGGCTCAACAGCCTGTGATGAAACGCATTCGATGACGGCCGGCCGCCGCGCCAACATCGCCTGGCGCCACCACGACTTCGAGAGCCGGGCCCGCCCGGTCAAGGTCGTCGTGGCCGGGCCTTTCTCGGCGGGCAAGACGACCCTCATCACCACCATCTCGGAGGTCGCCGTCCTGACCACCGAGCGCGAGGTCACCGACCACACCAGCGGGATCAAGAAAACCACCACCGTAGCGATGGATTTTGGTCGCATCTCCTTCGGCAACGGCGCCTCCATCCACATCTTCGGGACGCCCGGACAACGGCGCTTCGAAGACGTCTGGAGCGCGGTTGCAGATGGGATGGTCGGCCTCGTCCTCCTGGTCCATGCGGGGGATGATCGCTCCGCGACGGAAGCTCGCTCGATCCTCAAGACCTTCAGGCATTACGCGGACGTACCGTTCTGTATCGGAGTAACGCATCTCGACCGCGTGGAGGCCGCGTCCGGGAACGTGCTCGAGGAGGTGCGGGCCCGGCTCGAGATCGGCCCGGGGGTGCCTGTGCTGGCCTGCGACCCGCGCCAACGAGACGACGTCAAGGCACTGCTGCTGCGGGTCTTCGTTGCGGTGCAGAAGCGCCTCCGGGTGGCTGAAGGCGGAGCAAGAAGGAATGGCTGAGGACGCCGGAGCAGAATCCCTGTACGGTCACAGGAGACCCTCGGTGACGGTCGCGTTCTCGGACGGCAGCGCCGATACGGTCACCGGGGATGACCCTCAGGTGCGACGGGCCTGTGCCTTGGCGCGCTCGTTCGTGGGTGCGAGCCCGGCTCGCCCGCGGGTGACGCTGATCCTCGACGACGGCCGGACGGTGCCGGTTTCGGACCAGACCCTCATCGAGCGCCGCATCCGCGGCCTCGCCCGCCGCATCTACTAGCGGCCCCGCGAGCCCCCTGCCCGTACGCCGCCCCTAGCGCGGCTCTAAGCTGCGTAGGGGGCGGATTCCGTACCTTATGTAGCACAGAGCGACTTTTGGATTGCCCGGTGATCGGGTTCGCGTGTTGGCCGGCTCCCTACGCAACAAGCGCATCGCCTTCAACCCTTCTGAAGTCGCGTCGATAAGTCACGTAGAAGTCTTTCAGTCTGGACTTCTTTCATTAATTTCCAAGCTGGTGTTCGCCGGTCCATTGCGACCGGTTTCTGTTCGACCGGGTTTTCTTCGAAAGGGGCAGGCGTGTCGGTAAGGGCTTCAGGAGGGCAGCTACACGAGCTGCTGTTGGCGCGCGGGTTCCTCACTCCGGAGCAGCTCGAGGACGCCCGCCTTGCGGCTGCGGAGAAGAAGCAGGCCCTGGTCCGCTTTCTCATCGAGGAAAACCTGGTCCCCGAGAGCGCAGTGTTCTCGATACTGGCCGAGCAGCTGAACCTCGGCTTCGTAGATCTCTCTGAGACCAAGGTCGATCAGAGTGCTGTGGCGATGGTGCCGGAGACGGTGGCTCGGCGCCACAACCTCATCCCTATCGCGTTCGAGCGCGGCCGCCTCGTGATCGCGATGGCGGACCCGGCCAACGTCGTGGCGGTGGACGACATCCGGGCCATGTCCAAGCGCGAGGTGCGCCAGGTCGTGGCCACGCGCGCCGACGTGGCCGCCGCCATCAACCGCTACTACCGGCTGGACAGCGCTGCCGAGTCGCTGGTCGAGGAGGCCGCCGAAGACCTCGGGAAGGCGGAGGACGACTTCGAGGCACAGCTCGCCTCCGGCGGCGCGGACGACGCCCCGATCATCAAGCTCGTCAATCTCCTCATCACGCAGGCGGTGAACGACCGCGCCTCCGACATCCACATCGAGCCCGAGGAGCACGGGGTCAGGGTTCGTTACCGCATCGACGGCGTGCTGCACGAGGTAATGAGGCCGCCCAAAGCGGTGCAGGCGGGGATGACCAGCCGCCTCAAGATCATGGCCGAGATCAACATCGCCGAGCGCCGGATCCCACAGGACGGCCGGATCACCGTTCAGCTTCAGGGCAAGCCGATCGAGCTCCGTGTCGCGACGCTGCCCACTGTGCACGGGGAGAAGATCGTGATGCGGATCCTCGACAAGTCGAGCGTGATGCTAGACCTTTCAGACCTCGGTTTCTCCGACCACAACTTCCAGCTCTTCCAGGAGTCCTACAAGAAGCCTTACGGAGAGATACTCGTGACGGGACCGACAGGCTCGGGAAAGTCCACGACCCTGTACGCGACGCTCAACATCCTCAACCGCCCCGAGGTCAACACGATCACGGTGGAGGACCCGGTCGAGTACCGCTTGCAGGGGATCAACCAGGTGCAGACGAACGTCAAGGCGGGGCTCACCTTCGCCGCGGCCCTGCGCTCGATCCTGCGGTGCGACCCCGACATCGTCCTCATCGGCGAGATCCGTGACCACGAGACCGCGCTGATCGCGACCGAGGCGGCGCTCACCGGGCACCTC
>Ga0136633_1001940_pt1 | contig 14723 bp, 12 predicted proteins | sample AntDrymeUQ832206_2_FD_105494 | JGI IMG/M metagenome (GOLD analysis project Ga0136633, IMG submission 105494) | Polar desert sand microbial communities from Dry Valleys, Antarctica - metaG UQ83 (22.06) | ecosystem: Environmental > Terrestrial > Soil > Desert | place: Antarctica: Dry Valley... | reverse complement strand
GGTACTGCGCGGAGGGAAAAGGCAACGGATATACCAGTCGATTTTTGCCATTTCGACAAGCTGCGCCGCCAGGAATGCGGGCGCCCGGTCAAAATTGCAGGGAGGATCGGGAGGGACTGAGCGCGGGGAGGGACAACTCCCTCGCATCTGAGTCGTTCCTGGTTTGCCCCTTGCAGCCTAACTTGTTTGGGGAGGGCTGTTTAGCTATAGTTAAAGGCTGTACACGAGACCCCCGAGAGCCTGCCATGAAACCCGATATCCATCCAGTGTACGCCACGGCCACGGTAAAGTGTGCCTGCGGCAACACATACCAGACCCGCTCCACTGTGGCGGAGATCCACACGGACATCTGCGCCAACTGCCATCCCTTTTTCACAGGCAAGCAGAAGCTCGTCGATACCGCGGGACGCGTCGAGCGCTTCCGTCAGAAGTACGGCAAGCAGACCCCTGCGCCTAGCACGGAAAGCTGAGTCTCCGCGACCGGCTCGCGGACGCGCTCGCGCGGGCCGCTGAGGTAGAGCGCGAGCTCTCCGATCCGAAGAACGTGCGCGACCAGCAGCGCATGGCGGCGCTGGGAAGGGAGCACAGACATCTCCAGCCTCTGGTCGAGCTGGGCGCCAGGGTCCAGAGAATCGAGCAGGAGCTCGCGGAAACCCGCGAGCTTTTGCGTTCTGACGATCCCGACATGGCGGCTGAAGCCGGCGCCGAGCAGGATCGCCTGGAGGCCGCGCTCGATGCACTCCTCGGGGAGATCAGGCCCGCGCTCATCCCGCATGACCCGCTCGACGATCGCCCTGCCATCGTTGAAATACGCGGCGGGGCGGGCGGGGACGAGGCCGCGATCTTCGCTGCCGATCTCTACCGGATGTACACGCGCTTCGCGGAAGGCCGCCGCTGGCGGGTGGAGGTCATCTCCCAGTCCGACGGGACTCTTGGCGGGATGAAGGAAGCGATCTTCAAGGTCAAGGGAGAAGGGGCTTTCGGCGTGATGCGCTGGGAATCAGGTGTGCACCGCGTGCAGCGGGTGCCGGTCACGGAGAGCCAGGGACGCATCCACACATCGGCCGCCACCGTCGCAGTGCTCCCCGAAGCGGAAGAGATCGATCTCAAGATAGAGGACAAGGATCTGAGGATCGACGTCTTCCGCTCGTCGGGTCCCGGTGGCCAGAGCGTCAACACCACCGACTCCGCGGTTCGCATCACGCACATCCCGAGCGGGATCGTCGTCAGCCAGCAGGATCAGAAATCGCAGCTTCAGAACAAGCTGAAGGCGATGGAGGTCCTGCGGGCGAGACTGCTCGATGCGCGCATCGCTGAGCAGGAGTCGTCGCGGGCGCGGATGCGGAAAACCCAGGTGGGAACGGGCGACAGGTCGGCCAAGATCCGCACCTACAATTACCCGCAGAATCGCGTCACCGACCACCGCATCAACCTCACGCTCCACGAGCTCACGAAAGTTCTGGACGGAGAGATCGACCCGTTCATCGAGGCGCTCAAGGTGGCCGACATGGAGGAGAAGCTCGGTGAGTAGGTCTTCCCAGGCTGCAGTTGCAAGCGGCGGTACCGTGGACAATGTCGGCTCGCTCATCGAGCTGCTCGTCGCCGCGCTGGGATCCCTGAATCCGTCCGATCCGAACAGGGAGGCGGCAGAGATCGTCGCGGCTCTCCTGGATGTGCCGCGCTTCTGGCCGGCGGCGAACGCGGAGTGCGAGGTTTCCCGGCAGATAGTCGCGGCTGCGATTCGCGCGGCGGATCAAAGACTGCTGGGCGCTCCGCTGGCGTACGCGGTAGGGCGAGTTCCATTCCGTCATCTGACCCTCGAAGTGGACGACAGGGTGCTCATCCCGCGCGCCGAGACGGAACTACTCGTCGACCGCTTCCTCGAGCGCTGCGACTCACGAATCCGCACGGTCGCCGATATCGGAACCGGCTCCGGAGCGATCGCGTTTTCGCTCGCTTTCGAGGGCGAGTTCGATCGCGTGATCGGGACCGATGTATCGCGCGGCGCACTTGCCGTCGCGCAAAGAAATCTGGAGCTGCTACGGCCAGTGCTCCGCTCGCCCGTAGAGCTGGTGCAGGGCGCGCTTCTCGCGCCGCTAGGGGCTCGCCAGGTGGATGCGATCGTTTCCAATCCGCCCTACATCGCTTACGCGGAAACCGCCTCGCTCCCGCAATCGGTGCGCGATTGGGAGCCTGCGCTCGCGCTGCTCTCTGCCGGGGATGGACTGTCGGTAACGCGGAGTATCATCGCCCACGCTCCTCCCGCGCTGGCGCGGGGAGGAATTCTTGCCCTCGAGGTCGACATGCGACGGGCGGGGTCCGTTGCGGAGATGGTATCAGTGGAAGGGAGCTACACTGAAGTCGAGGTGCTTCTCGACCTCAGTGGACGCGAGCGATTCGTGCTCGCCCGGCGCAGCTGAGCGAACCTCGAGACACAAACGGAGAAACGATGCTGGAAGAGAAGGCGAAGGAGCTGGGCCGGCTGATCGGGCAGAGCCCGGAGTATCAGGCGCTCAAGAGGTCGAGCGAGGGAATGAGCGAGGACCGCGATGCGGTCGCGCTGCTGAAGGAGATGGAGCGGCTGAGAGGTGAAGCGCAGCAGATGATCCAGAGCGGGGAGGAGCCCACCGCCGAGATGGAGGAGCAGCTCGACACCCTGCTCGGGAAGATTCAGTCGCGCCCGGCCTACCAGCGCGCCGTCGCCGCGCAGGAGAATTTCGACAAGGTCATGCTCCGCGTCAATCAGTGGATCATGGATGGGATGAAAAAAGGCGCGGCGAGCCCGATCATCACCCTCTCCTGACATGGCTGACGGAAAGCTGATCGTATTCGAGGGGCCTGAAGGAGCGGGCAAGACTACACAGCTGCGGCGCCTGAGCGAGCGGCTGGCGAGTGACGGCATTCAGTCCGTCGCGGTTCGCGAGCCCGGCGGAACTCCGGTCGGCGACGCGATAAGAGAGATCCTCCTCGACCCCGAGCGCGAGATCGCCGACGCAACGGAAGCGCTGCTCTTCATGGCGTCCCGGGCTGAGCTGACGGCCCGCGAGATCAGGCCATCCCTTGCCAGGGGAACGGTAGTGCTCCTCGATCGGTTCTTTCTTTCCACGTATGCCTATCAGGTGGCCGGGCGGGGCCTCGCCGAGGAAGAAGTGCGGGCCGCCAACAGGCTGGCGACCGGAGACCTGGTTCCGGACCTGACGCTGCTCCTCGATATCGCGCCGAGGGAGGGCCTCGCCCGGGCGGACGCGCGTGGGGACCGCGATCGGATGGAGAAATCGGGCGCGGAATTTCACGATCGAGTCGGAGCCGCGTTCAGAAAGTTCGCGGACAAACGGTGGCAGGACTCCCATCCCGAGTGCGGACCGATCAGTTTGATAGATGGGACAGGTGACGAGAACGCGATATTCGACCGCGTTACCGGCGTTCTTGCGCGCGCCTTCCCGAAACTTTTCGGTCGAGTTCGGAGTTAAAGGCGAATGCCAATAAGGTTACCCCGGTTTGCCTCATCCGCCGCCGTGCGCACGGGAATCGTCGTCGGCGCCATCTTCATTGCGATGGTCACCGGCGGAGCCCTCGTGCACCGCGGAGCGCGAACGGGAACCTTCACGATCTTCGAAGGGACCCGGCTGTTCGAGAGCGTCTTCCGCCACGTTCAGACCGAGTTCGTGGATCCGGTCAGCGACTCGGCGCTCTACCGGAAATCCGTGGATGGGATGCTGTTCGAGCTCAACGACCCGTATGCGGCGTTCCTTCCTCCTGAACGATTCGCGCGGCTGCACGAGACGACCAGTGGTAATTATGCCGGTCTCGGGGTCGAAGTCGATCTGCGGGACGGATGGCTGATCGTTGTCGCGCCCATCGCGGGGGGTCCGGCCGAGCGGGCGGGGGTTCAGCCCGGCGACCGCATCGTCGAGATAATGGGGAAGCCCACGCGCGGGTGGACCAATGAAGAAGCGGCGAGGCTCCTGCGGGGAAAGCCGGGAACTCCCGTAACTCTCACGGTCGAGCGGCCCGGCGTGGATTTCCCCATCAAGCTGACGATCTCGCGGACCACCATCCATCAGAGCGCGGTGCGACGCGCATCGATGTTCAGAGATGGCGTCGGGTACGTCGATCTCAAGGCCTTCAGCGATTCTACGGCCCAGGAGCTGAGCAGGGCGATATCCGGACTGTTGGGGAAGGGAATGAGAACGCTGATTCTCGACCTCCGAACCAACCCAGGCGGTCTGCTGACCCAAGGTGTTCGGGTATCCGATCTGTTTCTCAATCCAGGCCAGAAGATCGTGAGCATGCGCGGTCGGCTGGCGGAGGCCAACCGCGAATACGCCGACACGATTCCGCAAAAGTGGCCGCAGCTTCCGCTGATGATCCTGGTGGACAGCCGCAGCGCCAGCGCGGCCGAGATCGTCGCCGGTGCGCTGCAGGATCACGACCGAGCGGTCATCATCGGTACTCCAACTTACGGCAAGGGGAGCGCGCAGAGCGTGGTTTCACTGGGCGCCGCCGGTGGATTGAGGATCACGACGGCGCGCTGGTTCACGCCCGTTGGCCGCTCCATCGCTCGGCAGCTGCCGGATGAGGAAAGTGACGACCCACCTCCGGTCAAGCGCGAGAGATTCCGCACCAACGCGGGCCGCGTCGTTTATGGAGGAGGTGGAATCACGCCGGACCTGATAGCCGGGGATACTGTGACGCCGCTCGCGGAAGTGAACTTTATGCGCGCGCTCGGCGGCAGTGTGCGTCAATTCCGGGATGCCGTCACGGACTACGCGCGTCATTTGAAAGGAACGCGCGCGATCTCCAGCCCCGATTTCGAGGTTACTCCCGCCATGCGCGACGAGATCTGGCGCCGCATGATGGCGCGCGGGGTAACTGTTCCTCGATCAGTGTTCGAGGAAGCGGAGGGGATCGTCTCCCGCTATATCGCGTTCGACATCGCCCGGTATGTATTCGACGGGGAGGCCGAGTTCCGGCGCCGGGCCGCGGTGGACAGGCCGCTTCAGCGGGCGCTGGAGCTGGCGGAGGGAGCCCGGACCGGGCAGGATCTGTTGCGGAAAGCCGCTGCGGCCGCGCCACGGCCCGACAGTCTGGGCATTCAGTGAGCGAGCGCGTCTTCATCATCGGCCCGGGACACGTGGGGCGCGGACTTTCCCGCGCCTTTCGCACATCAGGGGTTCGATTGATCGGCTTGCATGGCAAGCGCGCCTCCGGGGTCGCAACCTCTACCGGCGTGCTTCCCCCGGAGATCTCGAGCGCCAACGTGATCATCGTCGCGGTGCGTGACGTACAGCTCGACGCCGCAATCGCGGAGCTCATCGAGGCCGAAGCCGATCGCAAGCTGACTGCCGGAACGGTGATCCTTCACACATCGGCGATCGCCGAGCCATCGGGGCTGGATGCCTTGCGCGCGCGCAACTTCGCGGGCGGCACGTTTCATCCACTCGTACCGTTCGCCGATCCCGACGCATCCGCCGATCTGCTGCGTCACGGCTGGATCGGGGTCGATGGGGACAACGCCGCGGTGAACGCATCGCGACGCCTGGCCGGACAGATCGGCGCGCGGACCATGGACATACCACCCGGAAAGAAGGCCGCGTACCACGCGGCGGCGGTGATCGCGTCCAATTTTCCGGTCGTCCTCGCCTCCGTCGCCTCGCGCCTGCTGCGCGACATCGGGATGCCTGAAGGCAGCTCGCTTCAGGCGGTGACCAGTCTCATCGGCGGCGCGCTCACGAACATGAAGCAATCGCTTCCCGACGACGCGCTGACGGGTCCCGTCCTGCGGGGAGACACCGAGACCATTGCCAGGCACCTTCGCGCGCTCACCCCGCATGGAGACGCCCACGAGGTTTATCGCGCGCTGTCCATCGCGGCGGTGACAATTGCGCAGCGGCGCGGAACGGATCCGAAAAAGCTCGCGGCGCTCACCGGGATGTTGAAACCCGACAAGCGCCGCGACGACATCCAGGGCTGAGCCGCCTGTTCTAGAACGCCGCTCCGATGGTGTTCTGATCTACGACTTTTGCGCCACGAGGAACATTGAAGCGGAACCGCGATCGGTCGATCTGCGGGTTGGCCGTGAACCTGGTGATCACGATACTCCGCTTCAATCCGTTGGCGCTCTCGACCTCGAGCTGGCGCAGGCTGTAGTCCCTGTCGTCGATCCACATCTTCGCCCGCGTCACGGCGTCGTTCCTGCGCCTGGGCACGAGGTTGAGGATTTTCGTGGCGCGTCCGGCGACAGTCGCTGAGCCCGCCGCCGTAACGGTGTACCGGCTGCGCGGCGCGTTGAGGAACTGATCGGCCGGATCCACTGATCCGGCGTTACCGCCCGTGTACGGCACCCGGATCACCTGGCCTGGTACGCTGCTCGGAAGATAAACCCACAGCGTTGATCCATCGGCCGCAACGCGATCGCCGTTGCTGAAGGTGATGTTCATCAGGTTGGGCTTACGGCGGATCAGCTCGCCGCTCGTCGTCTGAGTCGTGCCTGTAATCGGGTTGGTGAGGGTCTGCCTGAATTCGGCCCGCATGCTGCTGAGGCGCGCGTATGCCGCGACGGCGCGATCGATTATGGTCTCGGCGGTTTGCGCGGAGGCGGAGGCCGGAATCGCCAGCGCAACCGCTGCCACTGAAAGTAGTTTTCTCATCTCTGACAATACCCTGAGCGACTCACGCCGTTCCCGATTTTACGGGAGGAATGCTCCTTCCGATCGCGGCGGCGACGGCCCGCAGCTCGATCACCAGCTGGGTGAATTGATCGGGGTAGAGCGACTGCGCGCCGTCGGACAGCGCGCGGTCAGGCTCCGGGTGGACCTCGATGAGAACGCCATCGGCACCGGCAGCGACCGCGGCGCGGGCCATGGGAATCACCTTGTCGCGCAAGCCTGTTCCGTGACTGGGATCGGCGATGATCGGCAGGTGGGACAGACGATGGACGATCGGAATCGCCGTCAGGTCGAGCATGTTGCGCGCTGCCGGATCGAAGCTTCGCACTCCCCGCTCGCAGAGAATCACCTGTTCGTTTCCCTCGGACAGGACGTACTCGGCGCTGAGCAGAAGGTCGCTGATCGTCGCCGCCATTCCGCGCTTGATCATCACCGGCTTGTTCAGTTTTCCGACTGTCTTGAGCAGTGAGTAGTTCTGCATGTTGCGAGCGCCGATCTGGATGCAGTCCGCAACATCCGCCACTTCGCGCGCGCCCTCGGGGTCCATCGCTTCGGTGACGATTGCCAGTCCCGTCTCCTCACGCGCGCGGGCGAGGAGCTCGAGTCCCCGGCTTCCCATTCCCTGAAAGGAATAGGGTGAGCTTCGCGGCTTGAATGCGCCGCCGCGGAGGGCTGTTCCCCCCGCCGCTTTCACTACGCGCGCGGCGGACAGGATCTGCTCTTCCGACTCCACCGAGCACGGTCCTCCAATGACGACCACCTCATCGCCGCCGACCGTCACTCCAGGCGCGATCGTAACGACCGTATTTTCCGCGCGCCATTCCCGCGAAACCTGCTTGTACGGCTGGCTGATGTGGATCACCTGCGCCACACCGGGAAGCGCCTCCAGCCGCGAGGAATCGACGCGTCCATCGTTGCCGACGAGGCCGACCGCGGTGCGCTGGGCACCCGGCATCGCGCGCCCCTCGTAACCCATCTCCGCGATTACGGCGACGACGCGGTCGACGTCTTCCGCCGACGCCCCGCGCTGCATGACCACTAACATTTATGCGATGACTTCGGCCGTTTCGTCGGCGGTGGGGAGAGGTGCGGGGACGGGGTGCACGTGCCGCTGAGGCGCGTGCGTGGGTGACGGCGGGCCGATCGTCTCGTCCACGGTCTTCCCGCGCATCCGGACGCTGACGAGCGACGACACTCCGGGCTCCTGCATGGTGACACCGTACACCGCGTCCGCGGCCTCGGTCGTTGTGCGCGGGTTGTGGGTGATGACGATGAACTGAGTATTGCCCTTGAAACGGTTCAGCATCCTCACGAAGTGACCGATGTTCTGGTCGTCGAGGGGAGCATCGACCTCGTCGAGGAGGCAGAACGGGCTGGGCTTGGTGAGGAAGATTCCGAACAGCAGCGAGAGCGCGACCAGCGCCTTCTCGCCGCTCGACAACAGGTGGATGCGCTGGGTCCGCTTTCCGCGCGGTGAAGCGTGGATCTCGATGTCTCCTTCGAGCGGCGTCGCTGAATTCTCCAGGCGGAGATCGCATTCTCCGCCGCCGAACAGGGTCATGAAGATATTCCGGAAATTCTCGCGCACCTGGACGAAAGTCTGGAGGAACAGCTCGCGCGCCTTCGTGTCGATCTCCCTGATCGCCTGATGGAGCGATGCTTTCGCCGAATTCAGGTCGTCCCGCTGGGCAGTGAGAAACCCGAGGCGTTTCGTTTCCTCGTCGTACTCCTCGATCGCGAGCGGATTCACCGGACCGAGAGCCTCCAGCTGCTCCCGCACCAGCGCCGCTTCCGCCACCACCTCGTCGTCGGCCATGTCTACAGGCTCGGCGGCGGCAAGCAGCTCGTCGACGGGCTTGCGCCACTCCGCCTCGAGACGCTCGCGAATCGCCGCCTTCCTTCCCGACAGCTCGGTGAACCGCAGCTCGGATGCATGCAGCTCCTCGCTCAGGGACGCGGCATGCCGGCGCATCTCGGTGAGCCGCTGGTCGCCGGCCGTGAGCTGCTCGTCGACCTGTCTCACGCTCTGCTCGGCTGCGGCAAGCTTCGTCTCGGCATCCTCGAGCGTCGCCAGACGGGCTCCGAGATCGGCCTGCCAGTGGTTCAACTGGTCCGTCACCCGGGCGTCGGCGCTGGATAGCGTCGACAGCTCGAGCTGAAGGGACTGGAGCCTCCCCCGCGCCGACTGGAACTCTTCGCTCAGGTGCCGGTGGCGATCGGAAGCCACCTCGAGCTGCGCGAACGCCTGAGCGCGGTGAATCTGGCTGGCGGTGCGATGCTCCCGCGCCTCGTCCTGCCGCCGCTCGGCGGCACGTAACGTTTCCCGGGCCGCGGTCCCCACCGCCTCGTGCTCGGCGATGCGCGCCTCGATCTCCGCTGTGCTCGCGGCCAGCGCGTCGATGCGCGCGGCGGCCGCCGACTCGCGCTCGATCAGGCGATCAATCAATGCGCGAGCGTCGGCGGATTCGCGCTCCGCCCGCTGGTGCTGCCTGGCGATGGCAGCGGAGCGCTCGAGAACCTCGGTGTTGGCGCGCGCGGCCCCGGTCGCCGCCTCGTGCGCGATGATCGAGGCACGCTCCGCGGAGGCGAGGGCAGCTCTTTGTGTTTCGGCCGCGGCCAGGGCCGCCTGCCGCGCGGCAGCGCTGTTTGTCACCAGGTGATCCAGATCCGCGATCTCCGCGCGCCGCCGCAGCGGTCCGCCGCCTGATTCAGCGGCTGGAAGCCACACCGCTCCGCGCGCGTCGATGAACGCAGTACCGCTTTCCATCGAGGTCACGCGTCCGAGAAGGGAGCGGACCCACCTGCTCGCCGGGGATGAAGTCTCGACCAGTCCCGCCAGATCGCGGGTGCCTGGCGCGGGCTCCGTCTCGCCGGGCTCAAAGGAATCGAGCGGCAGCAGCAACAGAGGGCCCGGCGAGGTCGAGACGTGCCACACGCGCACCGCTTCCGCTACTGCGCGGTCGCGAACGAGAACCGCATTCACGGTTGCGCCAAGGAATCGTTCGACGAGGCCGGCGGACGCGGAATCGGCCGTGATGAAATCGCTGAGCGGCCCGACGATCGCGCCATCGCCGAACACTCCACGCTCCCTCAGCAGGCGGGCGGCAGCCGGAGCGAGGCCGACGCGCTCGCGCTCGAGACCTTCGAGCGCGCTCAGCTTGGCGACCAGAGAAGCGTGGAGCTCCTCCGCACGAAGCAGCTCGGATCGCGCAGCGGCTTCACGCTCTCGCGCTTCCCGCACAACATCGCGCGAGATCTCGGCTGTCTGCGCGGTAACGCTCACGCGCTCAGCGGCGACAGCCGCCGCGTCTTCTGCCGCCGCCAGCTCCCGGCGCGCCAGCTCGGCTGCGTCGAAGAGCTGGAGCTGCTCGCCTTCGAGCAAGGCCCGCCTCGCCGCGAGGTCCTGGCGCTCCCGCTCGCTTCCCTGACGGTCCAATTGCGCGCGGTGCAGCTCCTCCCTCAGCTCGCGCAAAGCGCGGTCGCTCTGCTCGAGCTGTGCGCGCGAAGCGACCAGCTCCGATCTTGCGTCTTCTTCCTGTTTCGCGTGCTGCGCGAGCGCGGCCTCCGCGTCCCGCAGGGCGGCCTGAAAACCCGACAGCTCGCTGACCGCGCGCTCGAGGTCGATATTCACCCGGCCAGCGATCGCATCGCCTTCGCGGCGCTCTTCCTCCGCGCGCTCACGTCGTGATGTCGCATTGCGCAGACGCTCTTCAGCAACCGCGATCTCCCCGCGCAGCGCGTGGGTGCCCTCGCGCTGATCAGAGACGAGGCGCGCCAGCTCCGTGCGTCTCGCCTCGGCGGTGGTGCGGGCGCTCAGCGTCGCGTCTCTCGATGCCTCAGCCGCACGAACGGCCTCTCCTTCGGCGGGAAGCTGTGCGCGCAATCCGCTGAGACGCTCTTCCAGCCGTGATAGCTCGCCGCGCCATGCGTCCATCTCGCGTGATGCATGCGCGACTTCAAGCGTGAGTCGGCGCGCCATCAGCTCCGTGTGGCGTTCCGCGCGCTTCCGCTGGCGGGCGAGGGAGCGGACCTGGCTCTGCACTTCGCTGATCAGGTCATCGATGCGTGAAAGATCGGCGGTCGTCTCCTCGAGTCTCCGTTCGGCGCTTCGCTTCCGGTCGCGATAGAGTCCGACTCCCGCCGCTTCCTCGAACAGCTCGCGCCGCTCGTCAGGCCGGTCGGATAGCAGCGCGTCCACCATCTTCGCTTCGATGACAACGCCTGAATCGGCTCCAAGCCCCGTTCCCCGCACCATGTCGTGGATGTCGCGAAGGCGGCACGGTGAGCTGTTCAGGAAGTAGTCGCTTTCTCCGGAGCGACTCAACCGGCGGGTAATGACCACTTCGCGGAACGGAATGTCGAGCGTGCCGTCGTCGTTCTCGAAGTGCAGCGACACTTCCGCCACGTTCACGGCGCGGCGGGCGGACGATCCCTGGAAGATCACCTCTTCCATCCTGGCTCCGCGCAGCGCGCGGGCCTTCTGCTCGCCGAGAACCCAGCGGACTGCATCGGAGACATTGGACTTGCCGCAGCCGTTGGGGCCCACGATCGCGGTTACGCCGGGCTCGAATAACATCTCCGTCCGATCGGCGAAGGACTTGAAGCCGTGTATCTCGAGTTTCGTCAGACGCACTAGGGCGTTCTCCCCGTACGGTAAACGAGCACGGGCTGCAGACCAGCCCCCTGCAATGTCTTAATCAGCTCGGCCGCGTCGTTCGGCCGCTCGAACGCGCCGGCATACAGCCTGGCGCCACCGTCATTCTGAATCAGAGGATAAACCGTCAGCCCTCGCTCTGCATACTTTCCAACAGAGGCAGCGACCGCATCCCCAATGCCGCCCTGACTCTCGACGCTGTCTACGAGCAGCGCCAACGGCACTCGCAGGACGGCGCCCGCCGAATCGGTGAGAATTTTCGCCGCTCTGAGCGCGTGCAGGAGCGAATCAGCCTCGGATCTCCTCGTGTAGGCGCCGGCTACGACCTTGTACCAGATGGTGCGCTCCGGACCAATCGGTATCGGAGCGACCGTCGCGGCAGGCAGCGATGCCCTGTCTTTCCTGAGGACAAAGTTAGCACCTTCGGGAGTGTTTGCTACAAGGAGCTCCACGGCGAAGAGCGAGGCTGCCGCTGAATCCGCGGCGTTGGCGGGTGGACCGACGACGACAGTGTCCCGGGCAGCCGGAGCAGCCGTCGCCGCGGCGGGGGGCACAACAGCCGCCTGAGACGCATCGCGCTCCTGGCGCGCCCGAAAAACGAGAGCGCCCGCAATGATTACCGCGAGCAGCAATGCAGTCGTGAGCACCGATACGATCCGGTGCCGGATAGAATGCAGCCGAGGGATCTCCACGTCCCGGAGGAACGGCACCTTGAGCGTCCGGGTAGGCGAAGGCACTCGCGCCAGAATCAGTGCGGCGGGAGCGCTGGCGATGCCGGTATCCCTTACCACGATCGCGCCGTCAACCTGATCGATCAGTGCTCCAAGTCCCGGCGAATCGCTGCTTGCGACAAGCAGCAACAAGCCGCCGGATCCGCTGAACCCGCCGGCCAGCCGCTTCCAGCGCTCACTCCGAAAGATCTCCTCGCTTGCTACCTGCTCGGTCCCGCCTGGCACCACGAACAGGTTGTCCGTGCCCTCGACGGGACGAGCCACCCTGTTGATCGACGCACCGTAGAGGATAGTGTCGGAGATTCCGTGGAGGTCGTCGTCGGCGAGTAGTGCAGACAATGGCGCCAGATCGCCAACGAGGTCTGCAACGACGACCCGCCTGCGAGCGGCCTCAGCCCGCGCGAGGCCGAGAGTGACGTGGCCCGCCGCGACCGGGTCGCCCGAAGTGACTACAACCGCAGAGTAGCTGCCGAGGAGGGGCGCTATCTGGCGACCCGCATCCTCCCAGGCTACCGGGCGTCCGCCGGAGGGTTTTCCATTCAAGGGGCTCCCTCGTAGACCCAGTAATCGCGCCGCGAAGCTTTGCCGACCTTTTCGGCCTCCTCGCGCGTGGGATAGGGGCCCATGATGACGCGATAGATGGGTGAGCCGGCCGTATTGGTCGCGACGACGTGGGCCGCCACGCCGTCGACGCTGATAGTGGTCGAGAGCTCGCGCGCCTTCTCCTCACTAAGGAGCGCCGCGAATGAGACCGAATACGCCTCCCCGGCGGGATTCCGGGGCGGCGCCGGACGCGGTACGGTCTCGGGACCAGCAGCCGCGGGACGAGCTGAAGTGTCCCCGGCCCGCTGTGGGCCGGAGCGCGACAGCGAGTCCTCGAAGGTGCTGTCGTCGGCGAATGTCACCGGATCGTCGATGCCGCGGGCGCGTGGGCGGAATCCGTCCCAGGCAAAGAAGTACCAGAAATCCTTCGCGCCGGAAGCGATGGTCTTCCTGATCCGGAGTGTCTCGGGATCGACGAACGTCACATCCTTCGCCCCGAGGAGCGCGATGCTGCCGTCGGGAGTCAGCGCAGGGAGGTCGGTCTCCCACTCAGTCGCGAGCGCGCCGATGAGCCGGTTGGTTCCGATAGCGATTACCCAGACCGAATCGGACGCAGGGAACCGCGCGATGAGATACCTGCCAAGCGCATCCATCCTGAGCTCACTGGGCGCTGTCGGGACAGCGATGCGCGCGGTGATCCGCTCCGAGTAGCGGTCGACGACCGCGATCTCTCGTTCGGAGGTAGCCACATAAAGCCTGTCTCCGCTCGGAGTGGGAGCGAGCGCCGTCACGCTGCTGGCGAATTTGACTGCACCAACGGGGGAGAGATCCCGCGCCTTCACCCCGACGAGCCCGCTGTCGACGGTGAAGTAGACGCGGTCTCCCACCTGGGTGCTGACACCGCGCCCGCTCAGGGGAAGCACGGTGCTGTCATCCACGGCCTCGGTTGGAGGACGGAGCTTCCAGAGAATCGTCTGTGCGCCCTTGTTCGCGGCGACGATCAGGTCGCCATTAGGCTGGGCAAAAACTCCGCGGGCGGGAACCGGCGGCTCGAACTTCCAGTCCGGCGCGACCGGATTGAGACGTGTAATATCTCCCTTGGCGGTGATACCGAAAATGTCGGTGCCGTTAGCGGACGACAGCGACGTGAGCTTTGCGCGCGTCGCCGTCCGGACATCGGTCTCCCTGAGGTCAATTCGTCCGGGAAGACCTTTGGCGTCGACGAACGCGATGGTTCCGAGCTGCTGATCGAATGCGAGAATGCGGGCGAGGCTCGGCACTTCGTCCACGACCCAAACCGCGGAATCGAGTTTCGGGAAGACGGTGACGCGGCCTGTCCCTCCCGCGCGCGGCACACGAAGGAGGAGATGGTCGGTACCGCGACTCTCTTTTGCTGCCGGAGAAATGTTGTCCGGCGCTTCCTTTTTATCGGAGCAGGCGCCGCACAACAGCGCCAGCAGCAGAAGACGGCGCAACGTTTAGTAGCTCGCTCCCAGCGAGAAAGTCCAGTTGGGCTTGCGATCCGCGTCGAGCGGCCTCGCGTAGTCCCAGCGCAGGATAGCGAGGTTGAAGAGATTCACGCGAAGTCCGGCGCCCCAGCTGCGGAGCGGAAACCGCTGCGTCTGGGGATCGAAATTCTCCGGCTTGGTGAGATGCGGCTTCTGCCCTTGGCTCCACGCCAGGCCAACGTCGTAGAAAAGCAGGCCATCCACGGGAGGAAGTCCGAACGCGGTCCCGATGTCGAAGCGGCGGATGAGAGGGAAGCGAAGCTCGGCGTTGGCGACCGCGACGCGACTGCCGGCGAGCTGGGTGTTGTTGCAGTCGACCGACGTGCCGATCGTAGACGTGCAGTCCACTCTGCCGAAATTCGCGCGGTCATAGCCGCGCACGAAATCCGGCCGGCCGATGTACTTCTGAAAGAAGGTTTCGTCGCGGCCGACCGACACCGAGCTCAGGAACCGCGTGGCGAACGTCAGCCGGTTGAAGATGATCGGGTCGTAACGCCGGTAATCGGCGAGAAAATCCGTGAATTGGATCCTGCCCAGGTTCTGCGACGCCTGGAACCGCATGCGCCGACCGCTGATCGGCCCGGTGGTGCCGAACAAGCTGTTGTCCGAGACGAACGCC
>Ga0136633_1001939_pt1 | contig 14726 bp, 17 predicted proteins | sample AntDrymeUQ832206_2_FD_105494 | JGI IMG/M metagenome (GOLD analysis project Ga0136633, IMG submission 105494) | Polar desert sand microbial communities from Dry Valleys, Antarctica - metaG UQ83 (22.06) | ecosystem: Environmental > Terrestrial > Soil > Desert | place: Antarctica: Dry Valley... | reverse complement strand
GCTGTATGAGGAGGCACTCGGCGAGGCCGCGCCGGGCTCACGCAGCGAGGCGCTCGCGCAGGAAGGGCTTGCGGCGACCCTGTTCCGGCTCCGCGAACGGCTCGTGGACGCGGTAGAGCTCTCGGAGAAGGCGGCGAGAACGGCTCGAGCGTTGGGCGCGCCGGAGCTCGAGGCGGAGAGTCTCGGCACGAAGGCGCTCAGCGAAGCCGCTCTGGGGCGGATCGAGGCCGTAGAGTCATGCGAGGCCGCTCTCTCGCTCCAGCCCGCCTGTGGTGACCTCCCGCTCTTGCGCCAACCCCGCTTCGGCGTCACCGTCGTTCGCTTTTGGCACGACGACCTCACGGGTGCGCAGCGCGTGTTCGAGGAGATGTCCGCGCTCGCTGCGGAGCGAGGCGACGAGAGCTCGATCCCGTACCTCGTCGTCATGCTCGCCCAGATCGACTGTGCGCTCGGCAGGTTCAGCGACGCGGTGGGACGGGCCGAGGCGGGAGAGTCCCTGGCTGTCCAGGCGGGGCAGCGCACGCTGCACGGATATGTGCGCGCCGTCCGCGCTGTCGCCGAGGCGCACCTCGGCAGGATCGAGGAAGCGGAGCGGTCCGGCACGCAGGCGTTCGAGCTGGCCGGACGCACAGGTGCCGTGCCGATCTTCGCGGCGTGGGCCCTCGGTCATCTTGCGCTCGCCCGCGGCGATCCCGTGGGCGCGCTCGAGCAACTCGCTGCCCTGCTCGAGCACCACGAGCGCGAGGGCATTCGCGAACCGGGTGCTCTTCCCTTTGCTCCGGACGCGATCGAGGCTCTCGTCGATGCAGGTCGCTTGCAGGAAGCTGCGCAAGCGCTCGGTTCGTACGAAGCTGCCGCCGAGCGTCTCGAACGTACACGGGGGGTGGCGGCTGCTCGGCGGTGTCGTGGACTGCTCCACGTCGCTCAGGGTGAGTTGGAAGCCGCCGTCCACGAGCTCGAAGCTGCGGTGGAGCTGACATCCGAGGCCGAGACACCGTTCGAACGCGCTCGCTCGCTCATGGCGCTCGGTGCAGCGCTACGCCGCTCGAAGCGTCGCCGTGATGCACGAGCGAGGCTCGAGGAGGCGCTCGCGCTCTTCGAAGGGGTCGGAGCGGCGCTCTGGGTGCGACGAGCCCAGGGAGAGCTCGCGCGGATCAGCGGACGGGCGGCCACGCCGGGCGCGCTCACTCCCGCAGAGCAGCGGGTTGCGTCCCTGGTCGCAGAAGGCAAGACGAATCGCGAGGTCGCCGCGGCGCTCTACCTCTCCGAACGCACCGTCGAGGGCCACCTGTCGCACGTGTTCGGCAAGCTCGGAGTGCGTTCGCGGGTCCAGCTCGCCCGCGCGCTCGCTTCCACGAAGCAGGAGGTGCTCGGGTCAAATACGGGGGATTCCCCCGTTTCGGGCGTGCCGCTCGCTCCCTAGCCTCGAAGTAGGTGACCAAGAGGGTCACCGCGAAGCACAAGGAGGAGGAGCGATGACCCCCAAGATCTCACTCGTCACGGTTGTGGCAGTCGCCCTCGTCGCCGTCCCGGCGGCTTGGGGCAAGGGACAGGGAATCACGGTCTCACCCGACGCCTTCGAGCGTGCGGCGGCGGCACAGGTTTCGCTGCAGTCGACGCCAATCGTTTCGCCCGACGCCGTCGACCGCATGAGGGCATCCTCGGCGCAGTCGAGGCCGATCACGTCGCCCGACGCCGTCGACCGTGCCGTCGCCTCGCGCGCCGACTACGGGAACCGGATCGTCTTCGACGACCGCTTCAACGAGGCGACGAATGTCGCACCTGCCAGCTCGTCGACCAGCGCCGGCAGGGAGCTCGAATGGCCGCAGATCGGGATGGGCTTCGGCCTCGGTCTCGCGCTCGCACTCGGCCTGTTCATGGCGATGCGCTACACGCGGATCCGCCCGCTCGCCCACTGATCGGGGTCATCGCAGGCCCGCGAGGAGCCGCGACCGCTCTCGAAGGAGGGCGGTCGCGGCGCTTTACTGTCCGCGTGGACAGGACTCCGAAGCCGTATCGAAGGAGCTGGTGGCGCCGGGCGCTCAATGCCTTGGTTCGTCCGCTCGCGCGGCTCGGGCTGACGGGGCCGAGAACGCACCTCCTCACCGTCCCTGGTCGCAAGACGGGCAAGCCCTGGTCGACGCCGGTGACGATCGTGCGCGATGGCGAGGAGCGGTGGCTCATCGCGCCGTACGGCAACCGGAACTGGGTGAAGAACGCCCGCGCCGCGGGGTCGGTAGAGCTTCGCCGCGGCCGCCGGAGCGAGCGGCTCGGCATCGAGGAGCTCCCGCCGGCAAGGGCCGTGCCCGTGCTTCGACGCTACTACGAGCGCAGCCGCGTGACGCGGCCGTTCTTCGACGTCGACCTCGCCTCGTCGGACGCAGCGTGGCTCGCCGAGGCTCCGCGACATCCCGTTTTCAGGCTCGTCCCGCCGTAGGATCGATGAATGCGGAGGAGGCGTTCGTGAGTGCGGGAAAGGACGTTCTCCTGGTCGCGGCTACCGAGCGCGAGCTCTGCGGGCGCGACGGTCTGGTGTGCGGCGTCGGACCCGTGGAGGCCGCGGCGGCGACCGCGCGTGCGCTCGCGCTGGATCGTCCGGAAGCGGTGCTGCACGTCGGCGTGGCGGGCGGCCGCGGTATCGCTCCAGGCGTCGTCGTGCTCGGGACGGAGGCGATCTACTGCGACCTGTCTGCTGAGATCCCTGTGGTCTCGCGGCTCACGCCCGACGAGACGATGCTCGCCGCGCTGCGCGCCGAGCTTCCGGACGCGGTTTGCCTTCCCATCGGCACGAGCGCGGCGGTCGACGGTCCACGCGGCTCCGAGCCGGAGGGCGTTGCGGTCGAGGCGATGGAGGGATTCGCCGTTCTCCGCGCCTGCGCCCTCGCCGGGGTGCGTGCGATCGAGGTGCGCGCCGTATCGAACGACGTCGACGAACGTGATCGTGCCCGCTGGCAGATCCCGCTCGCCCTCGCCGCGCTCGGCGCCGCGCTGCCGCGGCTGCTCGCCGTAGCTGCGAAGTAGCCTTCGCGGCCGCATGGCCGGGACACAGAAGCCGGGCGCACAGAAACCGGGAGCACGGAAGGCGAGAGCACGGCGGCCGAGAGCAACCCGCGAGCTGCCGCCGCCGCTCCCACCAGCGCAGCGAACCGTCGGCCAGCTCGTGGGCGAGGCGATCCGCGTGTACGGCCGGAGCTTCTGGAGATCGCTTGCGCTCGGCGTCCCCGTCGCAGTCGTGAACGGGATCGCTTGGGGCCTGTCTCGCGAGAGCGCCCTCGTGACGGCGAGCGCAGGAGCGCTGCTCGTCACGCTGAGCTATGTGGCGGCTTGCTCGATCGTCACAGGCGCACCGCTCCGCACCCGAAAAACACTCGTCGCATACCTGATCGGAGTGCTCGTCTTCATCCCGTTCCCGTTCCTCGCGACGGTGTTCGTCCTACCGGGACTCGCCTGGCTCGCCCTCTTCGGGCTCGCGGTTCCCGCCGCGCTCGTGGAAGGACTCGGATTTCGGAACGCGTTCGTGCGCGGGTTTCGGCTCGCCAAAGCGGACTATGTGCACGTCCTCGGCGGGCTTGCGACCCTTGCGCTCGTCGTCTTCCTCACGCAGGCCGTCCTCTTCTTCGTCCTCCGCGAGTACGCGGAGAACACGCGCATTGCCGCGGCCACGCTCGCGTCGCTCGTCGTCTCGCCTCTGCTCTTCCTCGGTACGGGACTTCTCTACGGCGACCAGGCGGCTCGGCTAGGCTCGGCCGGCGAGCGACCAAAGGAGCGAGATGCCCACGTACCTGATGCTCACCACCCTGACCGAGAAGGGAGTCCAGACAATTCACGCCAACCCCGACCGACTGCGTGAGGTCAACCGTGACGTCGAGGAGATGGGCGCGAAGGTGCTCCACCAGTGGGCAGCGCTCGGGGCGTACGACTTCGTGAACATCGTCGAGGCCCCTGACGACGTGACGATTGCCAAGGTGTCGGTCGCCCTCGGTGCCCGCGGGAGCGCGAAGCTCGAGTCGCTGCCGCTGATCTCGGTAGACGACTTTCTCTCGACGCTGACGTAGCTCCGAGAGCGCCGGGAGTCAGAGCGCGAAGAACCCGGTCGCCCTCGCCTCGACCGAGAGCGGGCTCTGGGGTAGACCGGGTTGCGGCTCGAGGTTGTACTCGCGCGGGGCGACGTCGTTCGGCGTGTCCGGATGGAAGAGACTCGCCAGGAGCTGAATCTGCCGCCGCCCGGGGCCGAGCTCCCACTGTCCTCCCCCGTAGGCGGCGATTCCGTTCGCCTCGCAGTAGTCGTACGTGGCGAACAGGCGCTCCACCGACCCGAAGCGCGACGGCTTCACATTCACCGTCCGCGGGGGCCAGCGAAGCGCCTCGATGTCCTCGACCGAGTGGATGATCGCGTCCCAGGTGATGCGGTCGCGGTGCGGCTCGAGGACGGGAAGCGTCTCGTCCGTGAGCGCCGGATCCTCGAGCCACGCTCCCGGTAGCCCTTCGGCGAGACGCCGGTAGAGCGCGGGGTCGGGAGGCGTGTCCACCACCGTTCCGCGGTACTGACCCTTGAGATCGATCGAGTCGATCGCGCCTGTCGCGTGGAGACGCGCAATGAGCTCCTCGCTCCATTCCGGATTGGCGTCGAGCTTGAACTTGAGGCCGAGGTAGTGCTCGAGCCAGGCGTCGAAGCGGTCGGTCGAGGGAGGCGAGCCGAGGCCCATCGAGACGACGAAGGAAACCGGCCGTGGCTCGCGCTCCACTGCCTCGCCGAGCGACAATCCAGCCTGCCGGAGCGCGAGGTCGAGCCCGGCGCTCTCGAATGCCCACCGCCGGTAGTCGCGGTATGCGTGCTGCGCGGGTTCCTTCTCGAAGAGCTCCTGTTCGCCGAGGTGCGCCGAAAACGCGTGGAGAGTCCACGTACCGGCGAAGGGAAGATCCGCTTCGCGGGCCTGGAGGCGGTCGTGCTCCTCGCCGTGGTACGTGACGTCCTCGCCGATGCCCTCCTCGCCTGCCCCTCGAAGGTGCACGACCGTCGTCTTGCGGAGGAAGTCCTCCCGCGCTTGGAGCTCGAGTCCTTCGAGCTCGTAGCTCTCGATCTCGAGCGGGAGATCGAGAACGCGGTCGTAGAGGCTCACAGCGCGGCGAACGCTACCGCTACCTCGGCAGCCAGCCGTGCGTTGTCCACGATGAGCCTGCGGTTGACCTCGAGCGTCCGGCCGCCGCTTCGCTCGTGGAGGAACGCGAGCACGAACGGCGTCACTTGCTGTCCTCGCACGCCACGGGCGTGCGCCTCCACGAGTGCTTCTTCGATCAGCTCCTCGACGTCGATGCTCTCGCGCGGCGGATTGGCGAGCAGGAGCCCGCAACCGCCGAGCCGCCAGTGTGCTTGGGCGATCCGCGCGGCTGTGACGGTGTCCTCGATCCGCTGCGGCACGGGCGGCCCGCCTGTGTCCGAGTAGAAGAGCGGCAGCGTGTCGGTGCGAAACCCGAGGATCGGTATGCCGAGCGACTCCAGGTATTCCATCGTCGCCGGGATGTCGAGAAGCGACTTCACACCCGAGCACGTGACGACGGCCGGAGACATCACGAGCGCGAGCAGATCCGCGGAGACGTCCGGGGGCTGCGGGTAGCCGCGATGCACCCCGCCGATGCCGCCGGTGCCGACGAAGCGGATGCCGACGCTGCGCGCGACGGTGAGCAGGCCGCCGACCGTGGTCGCTCCGACGTCTCCGGAGACTGCACAGGCAGCAAGGTCGCGCGGGCCGAGCTTGCGTGCGCTCGGATCGAACCGGCCTAGCTCGTCCTCGCTCAAGCCGACGCGGATCCGGCCGTCGATGACGCCTGTCGTCGCCGGCACCGCGCCGGCCGCGCGAACTGCTTCTTCGCTCGCGAGGCCGACCGCAACCCCATCAGGCGCGGGAAAGCCGTGCGCGACGAGTGTCGTCTCGAGTGCGACGACGGGCGCGCCGGATTCGAGCGCGTCGCGCACCTCGTCCGCGACGACGACGAGGTCGTTCACGCGCCCTCTGTCGGCGCGATTGGTGCCCAGACGAATGGATCCCGTTCGGTGGCGAACCCGAGTCGTTCGTAGAACGGAATGCTGTCATCGCTCGGCCAGACGACGAGCACCTCGACGCTTTGGCGGCGCGCCCAGTCGAGCACGTGCTCCAGAAGCGCTGTTCCGACTCCCTGCCCGCGATGTGTCGGGCGCGTGTAGACGTTCGTGAGGTACCCGACCCACCGCTGCTCACGCACCGGCCGCGGGATCTTCTCGAGCAGGCCCACGAACGCGTGCGCAACGATCACGGTCTCGGCTTCGGCGACCCAAACGGTCCAGCGTCCACCACCGATCCCCGCGCCGACGATCGAGGCGAACGCTTCGCTGAAGTCGCTTCGCGGCTGTTCCGATCCAGTTAGGTCTTCGTTCGTGAACTCGGCGCGCAGCTCTGCGAGGGCTGGCACGTCGGCCACCGTCGCCACGCGGAATGTGCAGCGGCTCGCGCTCACGGCATCGACCCTAGTCGGGACACGCAGCGCGCTGCCGCTTCGAGCGCGAGGTCGGGTCCGCCGACGATGAACCCGGCTGCGAGCGCGTCTCCGGCTCCGGTCGAGTCGACGACCGCGGCCACGGGAAGGGCGGCGCGCTCTTCTCCGTCGAACGAGCAGCCGCGAAGACCTCGCTTGAGGATCCACGCGGCTCCGGAGACCGGCCCGCCGAGAACCCGATCCTCGTCCTCGTTCGCCAAGATGACATTGGGCTGAAGCTCGTCGAGCAGCCGGCGAAACTCGGCCGGCCCGTAGCGCTCGAGGTCGCTCCAGGACGCCAGGTCGACGCTGACCGCGGCGCCTTGGCGCCGCGCGAGCTGCACGGCGGCGAGTGCCGTCGATCGCGTCGGGTCGGCGAGGAGCGCGTAGCCGGAGACGAAGAGGTGCTCGCAGCCGTCGAGCCACGCCGAGTCGAGCTCGTCCGGACGAAAGCCGGTGGCCGTCCCGCGATCCGAGAGCATCGAGCGCTCCCCAGTGCGGTCGACGAGCGAGCAGATGATCGCGCCCTTGCCGTCGACCGGTCCCGCGACCTCGACTCCGCGTGCTTCCAAACCTCGAACGGCCAGCTCTCCCGCTTCGTCAGCGCCCCGCTTCCCGAGGAACCGTGCACGCGCCCCGAGGTCGGCGGCCCAAGCTGCGACGTTCGCGGCCTGTCCCCCCGTGGAGAGGTGCGTCTCCGCACGAGTGTCCGCGCCCGCCGCGATGGGCTGCGTGAGTCGCACAATGACGTCGAGAGTCAGGTCGCCGAGCGTGCAGACGAGCACGAGGAGGATCGTAAGATCTGACCATGGACGGTGAGAGGCGACGCGAGCGTGTCAAGACGTTCCTCCTGGGAGGGCTGCTTGGCGCGTCGGCGACCGTCGCCGCCCTCGATCGCCGCCGCCGCGCCCAGCGTAGACGCGGCCGGCCACGGGGACTCGCCGCGTTCGAGAGCGCTCCGTGCTATCGAGAGCTGCTCCACCGCGAGCATGACGAGGCATCTGCGACCGGCGAGTGAGTCGATTTCTCACGCTAGAGCTCGCAGTGCACTCCGAGTCCCGTAGGTCCCCCCGCTAGCCTTTCGCAGTGCCGATCTACGAGTACCGTTGCCCGAACGGGCACACGTTCGAGGTCTTTCAGAAGATGAGCGAAGCGCCGGTTGAGGTGTGCTCTACGTGTGGCGCAGGTCCGGTGGAAAAGCTTCTCTTCCCCGTGGCCGTCCACTTCAAGGGCTCGGGGTTTTATTCCACGGACTACGGGCGGGCCGGACAGAAGGCGACGAAAGACGGCGGTGACAGCTCGGCTGGCGAGAAGCCGGCCTCGGACAAAGGGGACAAGGGGGACAAGGGCGGTGGGGAGTCGAGCGGCAAGACGGGCGACAAAGGCACGGACAAGAAGAAGCCCGCGGACCCGAATTAGCAACTAGCGCGAGCGCGTACAGCCGGCGGCATACGGCACGCCTTTCTGCGGCGCGAGCGGCGCGGTGCGGCCGAGGAACATCGAGACGACGGCCACGTTGTCCTCGCCCCCGAGGATGACCGACTCCCCACCGAGCGAACCAGGCTCTCCGCCGAGGCGACAACGCAGGGAGCGACTCGAATCCGAGCGGAAGCGCACCCAGCCGAGCTGCGCGAGCTCCGACGCCGAGAGATCGGTCGCAAGAGGGGACGCCAGCGAATCGCCGATGAAGGGCAGTCGTAGGAACGTCCCGAAGCTTGCGATCTTGTCTCCGACCGCTTCCGCAACGGCCTGCTGGCGTGTCGTTCGAGTGAGATCCGACTCGGACGGATCGAGCCGGTTCGTGCGGATGCGGGAGTAAACGAGCGCGCGGCGCCCGTCCATGTGCTGCGTCCCCTTCCCGAATCGCCACCCCTCCCAGTTAGCACAGCGATTTCGCGGATAGGGACAGTCGAACTTGTTGGAGAGGATCGGCTTCGGGACGGTGATGTCGATGCCGCCGACCGCGTCGATCAGATCCTTGAAGCCGTCGAAGTCGACGACGATCGCGTGATGGATCGACAGGCCGGTGAGGTTGCGAACCGTCGCGAGCGTGAGCGTGGGGCCGCCGATTTGGTTGGCCGCGTTCACCTTCGCCGAGCCGTAGCCGGGAATGTCCACGCGAAGGTCTCGCGGAATCGACAGGTACGAGATCCGGTGCGTGCTGGGATCGGTGCGAATGAGCATGAGCGAGTCCGAGCGCCGGGCGTCTTCGCGACCCGGCGCGCGTCCGCCGTCGGTTCCGATCACGAGCGTCGTCGCGGCTGTCGTGAGCAGCGAGCCGTCCTGCGCGGCCAACCTGTTCTCGGCCCGAGCAGGAAGCCGATCGCGCGCCTCACTCACTCCGCGCGAGAACGACAGGAATCCGAGCACGCCCCAGACGAGGAACAGGAGCACGAGCGCGCCAACGCCGAGGAGCACCCAGCGAGCCCGGCGCCGCGGCTTGGGAGGGCCTGCAGGTGATTTCGGGCTCTTGGCCGTCCGCTTCGTGCGCTCGAGCGGGACTCTGCCCTTCACCCGGCCGCCGCGATACCGCCGGTAGGGCTTTTCTCCCACGGCCATCCGGGACGCTATGGTAGCCCGCGCCGTGGGCGCTCCTCTCGTGATCGGGATCGATCTCGGCGGCACGACGACGCGGGCGGCTCTCGTTGATCGAGATGGCACGATCCACTCGCGACACGAGTTCGATACGCCGGAGCACTCCGAGCAGGAGGTGCTCGCCGCGCTCGACGATGCAGTGCACGAGCTACTCGACGATCGTGTCCTTGCGATCGGCTTCGGCGTCCCCTCGAACCTGGAGCGAGGTAGCGGCCGGATCCTGCGCGCGACGAATCTCCCGCTCGACGACGTGGATCTCGTCAGCCATGCGAGCTCTCGGTTCGGGCTGCCGGTCGCAATCGAGAACGATGCGAACGTGGCCACGCTCGCGGAGTGGAAGCTCGGCGCAGGGAAGGGGGCCGCGAACGTGATGATGCTCACCCTCGGCACGGGCGTCGGTGGCGGACTCGTTCTCGACAACCAGCTCTATCGCGGCTGGGTCGAGCTGGGGCACGTCGTCCTCCGGGCAGACGGGCCGCCGTGCCACGGGAACTGTCACGGGCATGGCCACATCGAGGCATTCGTCTCCGGCACGGCGGCCGACGGGGCAGCCGCGGAGCTGTACGGAGACGGGAACGACGCCCGGGTGCTCGTGGCTCGAGCGCTCGAAGGGGAGGGGCGGGCGTGTGCGACGCTCGGGGAGATCGCAGCGTTGCTCGGTGCGGCGATCGGCTCGCTCGCAAACATCTTCGACCCGGAGATCGTCGTGATCGGAGGCGGCTTCGGCGAGGCTGCTGGGGAGTTCTTGCTGGAGCCCGCGCAGGAAGCCGCACGGAAGGAGGCGCTCTATCCGGCCGATCGAACATTGCGGGTGGTGCGGGCCGAGCTCGGAGAGAACGCTGGACTCGCGGGGGCGGGTCTCATCGCCTTCGAGGCGCTCGCCGAAGCCGGCTAGGCCGTCGTGCCACTCGCAGTCTGCGCCACGCCGATCGGGAACCTCGATGACGTGACGTTGCGTGTGCTGCGCGAGCTCGCGGAGGCTGATCTCGTCCTGTGTGAGGACACGCGCCGAACTCGGGTCCTGCTCGACCGGCACGGAATCGAGGCTAGGGTCGAGAGCTATCACCGGCTGAACGAGGCAACGAGAGTGCCTTCGCTCGTTGCGAGGCTGAAACGGGGAGAGCGAGTGGCGCTCGTCTCGGACGCCGGGCTGCCAGGTGTGAACGACCCGGGCGCTCGCTTGATCGCGGCGGCCGTCGCAGCGGGTCTTGGGGTAACCGTTCTCCCTGGTCCGTCCGCGGTCGAGACCGCGCTCGTCGCCAGCGGGCTCCTCGCGGAGGAGTACCGCTTCGTCGGCTACCTGCCCAGGCGCGACGCCGAGCGCCGGGCACTGGCGGCCGCGCTTGCCCGGTTCGGCGATGCGATCGTGGCGTTCGAGTCTCCACGCCGGCTGCCGGGCTCACTCGCGGTCCTCGCGGAGGCCATGCCCGACCGGCCCGTGGCTGTATGTCGCGAGCTGACGAAGCGTTTCGAGGAGGTTGTACGAGGAAGGCTCGACGAGGTCGCGGAGGCGTTCAGGGACCCGCCGCGGGGAGAGATCACGCTCGTGCTCGGGCGGTTCGTCGTCGAAGTGCGTGATGTCTCCGAGGTCGCCATTCGAACCGTCGCCGAGCTCGTCGAGGCGGGTGTCCCGCGAAAGCAGGCGGTCGACGTCGTCGCGCGCTTGACCGGGGCGGCTCGAAACACGCTCTATCGCGCCTCTCTGCAACAACTTCGTGACACTCGTTGACGTCACCCGCGAGCTCCCGCTAGCCTCGGTGCATGTTCGCTTCACGGGCAACAAGACTCGTCGTTCTCCTCGCACTCGCTGCGGCAGGTGCACTTGCGGACGTACCGAACGCGCTTGCCTGGGGATGGCCTGTGGACGGCCCGGTGCTGCGCGAGTTCTCCCTCGGCGACGACACGTACGCGGCGGGCCAGCACCGCGGTATCGACGTCGCCGTCGGCACAGCGACCGTCGTGCGGGCGCCTGTTTCCGGCGAGGTGACGTTCGCGGGTCAGGTACCCACGCACGGCCTGACGGTCACGATCGCGACCGCGGACGGCTATAAGGCGTCGCTGACGCACGTCGGGCCGCTCCTCGTCAAACGGGGGGCACATGTTGAGGAGGGCGCTGCCGTCGCCGAGCCCGGCCCGTCGGGCGAGGCGGAGCACAGCGTTCCGTACCTGCACTTCGGGATCCGTGTGGGTGAAGAGGAGAAGTACGTCGATCCGGCCAAGCTGCTTCCGGCGCGAGCCGCATCGGCGCCTCCTGCGTCTCCGCCCGCGCCATCGCCGGCCCCAGCTCCCGTCTCGGCGCCGCCGCCCGTTCCTCCGCCGGCTCAGAGCGCCTCTTCTCCTCCCGCCCCGCCTGCTGCTGCTCCCGCTCTCAGTTCGGCTCCCGTGGCCACACCCGCGCCGCCGCCCGCCTTCGTGCCCACGGCTCCGCCCGCTCTCGTGCCTAGGACTCCGCCCGCTCTGCAGCCTAAGGCTTCGCCTGTGCGCCCCACGTCCACCTCGCCGACGTCGGCGGCCGCGGATGGCTCCGGTGGCGGGAAGCGCCAGACACAGGCACCGTCCGCGGAGTCGAACGGCGGTGCTGCACGTGCCGGCGAAGTGTGGCCGGATGCCAGGCAGCCGATTGACGCGCTTCGCGCATCGCGGAATTCCAGCTACGTGGCTCGCGATGTCGCTGAGCGGGCGGTGCCGGTTCAGCGCGGGGATCGTCACACGGCCTTGCCGAGGGCTTCAGCCCTGCGAGCTGGCGACGGGCCAATCGATCCGACCGCGCAGAGCCGACCCGTTCGACCTCCGGCATTGCTTTCTCGAATCGACGACCCGCGCTCTTCGAGCGATGCACGGAGGCCGTCGTGGTGGCGCTGGTGGACGCTCGGCCTACTCGCGATCGGGCTGCTCCTCCCGTGTGGTCCGCTACTCGTCCGCACTCTGCGCCAGACCGTCGACGACGGTCGGGACGCGAATGTGCCGCTACCTATGATTCGCGGCCGTGAGCCAGTCGCCGAGGAAGATTCTCGTAGCGGTGGCGTGGCCGTATGCGAGCGGACTTCGCCACATCGGACACGTCGCGGGGTTCGGCGTGCCGTCGGACACGTTCGCCCGCTATCACCGGTTGCGCGGCAACGACGTCCTCATGGTGAGCGGGACCGACGAGCACGGCACGCCGGTCATGGTGGCAGCCGACGCAGCCGGCGAGTCGCCGCGTGATACCGCCGAGAAGTTCAACGAGCTCATTCGCGAGGACCTTCGCGATCTTGGGCTCTCCTACGACCTCTTCACCCGGACGACGACCGAGAATCACTATCGCGTCACCCGAGACCTCTTTCGCACGCTTTACGACAAGGGCTTCGTCATCGAGCGCGAGACGCTCGGTGCGTTCTCCGCCGCGACAGGTCACACGCTCCCTGACCGCTATGTCGAAGGAACCTGTCCGATCTGCGGCTACGAGAGCGCTCGGGGCGACCAATGCGACAACTGCGGTAACCAGCTCGACCCGGTCGACCTGATCGATCCGCGCTCGAGAATCGACGGAACACCACCGGTCTTCAAGACGACCAAGCACCTGTTCCTCGATCTACCGGCTTTCAAGGAACGACTAACGGAATGGATCGAGTCGCAGAACCACTGGCGGCCCAACGTTCGCAAGTTCTCGCTGAACTTCGTCAAGGAGCTCAAGCCACGCCCGATCACGCGCGATCTCGATTGGGGCGTTCCGATACCCGTGCCGGGGTACGAGGAGCTCGACGGGAAGCGGATCTACGTCTGGTTCGACGCGGTTATCGGCTACTTGTCGGCAGCGATCGAATGGGCCACGAATCGCGGGACCCCCGATGCCTGGCGCGACTGGTGGCAGAACCCGGAAGCGGAGCACACGTACTTCATGGGTAAGGACAACATCGTGTTTCACACGGTCATCTGGCCCAGCATGCTGCTCGGTTACGGCGCCGGCGGCGAGTTCGGCGACGGCCGGGGCCCACTCGAGCTGCCCGACAACGTCGCCTCGAGCGAGTACCTCACGATGGAGGGCAAGAAGTTCAGCTCGAGCAGGGGAGTCCAGATCCTCGTGCGTGACTTCCTGAGCCGCTACGACCCGGACCCGCTCCGGTACTTCCTCTCGATCGCCGGCCCGGAGACGCAGGACACCGACTTCACGTGGTCGGAGTTCGTTCGAAGGAACAACGACGAGCTGGTGGCGAACTGGGGCAATCTCGTCAACCGAGTGCTCCAGAGCGCCTACAAGAACTTCCGCGTCGTTCCGGAACCTGGCGCACTTGGCGATTCGGATGCGGCGCTCATCGCAGAGGTCGAGCGCGGATTCGACACGATCGGCTCGCTCATCGAGTCTGCACGCTTCAAGGCGGGTCTCCAGGAAGCAATGAGACTCGCCAGCCTCGTGAACCAGTACATCGCCGAGCACGCGCCCTGGTCGGCCTTGGAAACGGAGCGAGACCGGGCCGGAACGATCCTCTATGTCGCTCTGCATGCGATCGACAATCTCAAGATCCTTCTGGCGCCGTACCTCCCGTTCTCGTCGCAACGGCTCCACGAGCTCCTCGGCTACGACGGCGTTCTCGCGGGGGCGATCGAGTCCCGCGTCATCCAGGAGGACGAAGGACGTGAGCACACGGTGCTCGCGGGCGAGTACGAGGCCTGGGTCGGTAGCTGGACGCCGAGCGCGATCGCACCGGGACAGGCGCTGCGCGAGCCGGCTCCGCTCTTCGCGAAGCTGGATCCCGAAAAGGTCGTCGACGAGGAGCTTCGCAGGATGGAGGACGCAGCCGAAGGAACCGCCGCCGACGGCGAGGACGCGTGACGGACACGCACGCTCACCTCGACGGGTGCGAGGACGCGGATCGGGCAATCGCTCGTGCGCGCGACGTAGGCGTCACGCGGATCATCACGATTGGAACTGGGATCGAGTCGTCGCGTGCGGCTGTCGCGCTCGCCGAGCGCCACGAGGGCGTCTATGCGGTGTTGGGCATCGATCCGCACCAGGCATCCACCGCCGAGGCGCGCCGACTCGACGAGCTTCGGGGGCTCTTCGAGAACTCGAACGCAGTCGCGGTCGGCGAGACAGGACTCGACAACGCCCGCCACCATGCAACGCCCGCCGACCAGCTGCGGCTCTTCGTCGCCCAGCTCGGGCTCGCGGACGAGCTTCGGCTGCCTGTCGTGATCCATAGTCGCGACGCCGAAGCAGGAACAGCCGCCGCTCTCGCCGGATTTCGAGGAATTGTCGTTCTCCACTGCTTCTCGTCGCCCGCCCTCCTGCCTGTCGCTCTCGAGCGTGACTATTACGTCTCGTTCGCTGGAAACGTCACGTACCCGAAAGCGACCGAGCTCCGCGCCGCAGCTGGTGCCGTCCCGGACGACAGGCTCCTCGTGGAGACCGACAGCCCCTACCTCGCTCCCCAGCCGGTGCGTGGTCGCCCCAATGAGCCCGCGAACGTCGTCCATACAGTCGGGGCGCTTGCCGAAGTGCGCGGCGTGGAGCCGGCGACTCTCGCGGCCCAGGCTCACGCGAACGCGTCAGTGGCGTTCGCCTTGCCGTGAGGGTTAGGGCGGACAGGCCGCGTGCGAAGAAGTCGCTCGGCCAGCACTTCCTCGTGGACGAGAACTTCCTG
>Ga0136633_1001938_pt1 | contig 14726 bp, 10 predicted proteins | sample AntDrymeUQ832206_2_FD_105494 | JGI IMG/M metagenome (GOLD analysis project Ga0136633, IMG submission 105494) | Polar desert sand microbial communities from Dry Valleys, Antarctica - metaG UQ83 (22.06) | ecosystem: Environmental > Terrestrial > Soil > Desert | place: Antarctica: Dry Valley... | reverse complement strand
GCGGCCAGCAGGTGACGCGCGCGTTCGGCGGCGTCGCGGGCGACGTCCGCGTCGGACGTCGGGCCACTGGTCTCGGTCGCGACCGCGTGGAGCCGCGCGAGCAGGTCGTCGCGCTCGACCCCCCGCAGCGCGAGCAGCACGAACGGGTCGGCCTCCAGCAGCCAGGTCAGCTGGTAGAGAACCCCCAGCGCGTGGGGGCACGGGTCGGTCCAGGGCTCGCAGCTGCAGTGGGTGGCGAGCTCGCCGCCGAACGGCAACAGCTCGACCCCGGTCATCTCGGCGTGCTCGACCAGGCCGTGGGGCAGGTCGCCGGCCAGCAGCGCGCCGATCCGCCCCGCCTCGGCGGCCACCGTCTCGGCGAACGCGTCGCGCTCCTGGAGATCAAGCATCGGCACCGATCCGCTCACGGTGAAGACGTCGTCACCCTCCTCCACAGCGGCCAGGAACCGGCCCGGCTCCACGGTGATGCCGCCGACCAGGCCCGAGCGGGCCAGGGTCCGGCCGCGCAGCAGGTCGCGCTCGCCGTACGCGGCCTCCTCGACGGCCCGCACCCACGCCTTGCCCCACCAGGTGGTCGCCCGGGCGCCGCGGCGCGGGGCGATGCGGGGATGGGTCGCCATCAGCCCTCACCGTCCGCCGGTCGCAGCGTCACCAGTTCACGCAGCTCGTCGTTGCTCAGCTCGGTCAGGGCCGTCTCGCCGCCGGTCAGCACGGAGTCGGCGAGGTTGCGCTTGCGGTCCAACAGCTCGGCGATCCGCTGCTCGATGGTGCCGGTGGTGATCATGCGGTGTACCTGGACCGGTCGGGTCTGCCCGATCCGGTGGGCGCGGTCGCTCGCCTGGTCCTCGACCGCGGGGTTCCACCAGCGGTCGAAGTGGACCACGTGATCTGCGCCGGTGAGGTTGAGACCGGTGCCGCCGGCCTTCAGGGACAGGAGGAAGACCGGCACCTCGCCTGCCTGGAACCGGGCGACGAGGTTCTCGCGCTCGCGCACCGGCGTCCCGCCATGGAGGAAGAGATGGGGTACGCCGGCGTGCGCAAGGTGGCGCTCGAGCAGCCGCGCCATCGCGACGTACTGGGTGAACACGAGCACCGCGCCACCCTCGGCGACGACGGTCCCGACGATCTCGTCGAGCAGCTCGACCTTCTCCGAGGACCGGCCCAAGGAGCCCTGCTTCAAGAAGTGGGCCGGGTGGTTGCAGATCTGCTTGAGGCCGGTGAGCATCGCCAGCACCAGGCCACGTCGGGTGGTCTCGTCGGAGAGCTCGATCTTCGCCAGCGTGTCGCGGACGAACGCCTCGTAGAGCACCACCTGGTCGCGAGTCAGCGACAGGAGGTGGTCGGTCTCGGTCTTCGGCGGCAGCTCCGGCGCGATGCCGGGGTCGGACTTGCGACGGCGCAGCAGGAACGGCGCGACCAGCTGCTGGAACCGGGCGGTGACCCCGGGGTCGACGCCGGCCTCGATCGGTGCCGCCCACGTACGCCGGAAGGCGTTGCGGCTGCCGAGCAGCCCGGGCGTCGCCCAGTCGAGGATCGCCCACAGCTCGGTCAGGTCGTTCTCGACGGGGGTTCCGGTGAGCGCGACCCGCGCGGTCGACGGGATGGAACGCAGCTCGCGGGCCGTGGCGGAGCGGGGGTTCTTGACGTGCTGCGCCTCGTCGGCGACGACCAGGTCCCACCCGACGCCGGCCAGGGTGGCCGCGTCGAGCCGCATCGTGCCGTAGGTCGTCAGCACGAACCCGGGGCCGGTCTCGTCGAGCCCGGCGAGGCCACGGGCCTGGCCGTGGAAGCGGCGAACGGGCAGCTCAGGGGCGAACCGTCGGATCTCCGCCTCCCAGTTGCCGAGCAGCGAGGCGGGGCAGACGACGAGTGTCGGCCCGGTGCCGGTGCCCTGCTCGGACCGATGCAGGACGAGGGCGATCAGGGTGACCGTCTTGCCGAGGCCCATGTCGTCGGCCAGGCAGGCGCCGAGCCCGAGGGAGGTCAGCTGGTCGAGCCAGGTGAGGCCATGACGCTGGTAGTCCCGCAGCGTTGCCCGGAGTCCGGCCGGCGGGTCCAGCGGGTCGCGGGTCGCGGCCGTGAGGAGCTGCTCGCGAACCCGCAGCAGGCTGGCCCCGACGACGACCTCCGCCTCCACGCCCTCCTCGACCCGGACCACCCCAGTGAGGGCGGCGGCGACGGCCGAGACCGGGTCGACGGTGCGGATCAGCCGCTTCTTCGCGCGGCGGGCGAGCGCGGGGTCGACCACGGTCCACTGGCCACGGAGCTTGAGGATCGGGGTGGCCGCCGCCGCCAGCCGGTCCATCTCCGCCGGGCTCAGCGGGTCACCGTGGACCGCGATCTGCCAGTTGAAGGAGAACAGCGCGTCCGGCGTCAGCAGACCGGTCTGCAGCGGCTCCTCGCGCGGTCCCGTCTCGCGCCGGTCGAGCACGGCGCGGGCGGTCAGGTCACGGCCCAGGCTGCGCGGCCACAGCACGTCGACGTCGTGGGCGGCCAGGGCAGCGACGCCGTCGTCGAGCAGGCTGACCAGCTCGTCGGTGTCGAGGGTGATCCGGTCGGGAACCCGCAGCTCGAGCAGCCGGTCGAGGACCGGCCACGCGTCGGCCGCGCGGCGCAGGGCGAGGACGGCGTGGGTGCGGGCTCGGCCGCCGAAGCCGAGGGCCGCCGCGTCGTCGGTCCACAGCAGGGCGGCGTCGCAGAAGCGGAGCGGGTCCTGCTCGTCGTGGACCTGCGGAACGACCCGGACCGACCCGGCGAGCAGCCCCTCCTCGTCGGCCTCGATCCGCAGCGCGATCCGCACCATCCGGGCTGGCTCGCGCGTCGTACCGGGAGGGCGTGCGGGGAGCGCATCGACCACCGCCGCTGCGAACGGGTGGGCGTCGGGGTCGCTGGGTCGCCAATGGCCGTCGGCGGGCTCGAACCGACCGCCGGCGACCAGGCGCAGTCCGGTCAGGGCGGCGGCCGCCAGCGCCTCGACCGTCGGGTGTGAGTCGTCGTCGGCGCGCAGCAGGATCGGCAACGCCTGGCGCACCGTGAACGCGACACCGCCGTCGAAGACCACGGTCCCGTCGCGGGGCGGGTGGCCCGGTTCGAACCGAGCGGCTCCCCGGGTCTTCGGCATCACCCGACGCTAACGGGTCGTTCCGACAGATCGTTCCCCGCGTGAAAGGCTCACAGCATGGACCTCACCTCCCTGCTGGCCCGCCACCCCGTCATCGACGGGCACAACGACCTGCTGTGGGAGGCCCGCCAGCGGGTCGGCTACGACTTCGACCGGCTCGACGTCGGGGCCGGCGGCACCCCGACGCACACCGACCTCCCGCGGCTGGTCGAGGGCGGGGTGGGCGGCCAGTTCTGGTCGGTCTACGTGCCGACCGGCCTCGCCGGCGAGGCGGCGGTCACCGCAACGCTGGAGCAGGTCGACGGTGTCCACCGCCTGGTCGAGCGGTACGCCGACTGGCTGGCCCTGGCCACCACAGCCGACGAGGTCGAGGCGGCGTGGCGGGACGGCCGGATCGCCTCCTTGCTGGGGGCCGAGGGCGGGCACTCGATCGACTGCTCGCTCGGCACGCTGAGGATGCTGTTCGACCTCGGGGTGCGCTACCTGACGCTCACCCACAACGACAACACTCCCTGGGCCGACTCGGCCACCGACGATCCCGGCGTGGACGGGCTGTCGGCGTTCGGCGTCGAGGTGGTCCGCGAGATGAACCGGCTCGGGATGATGGTCGACCTCTCCCACGTCGCTGCCACCACGATGCGAGATGCGCTCGACGCCACCGCGGCGCCGGTGATCTTCTCCCACTCCTCGGCCCGCGCCGTGACCGACCACCCGCGCAACGTCCCCGACGATGTCCTCGCCCGGCTGTCGGGCAACGGCGGGGTCTGCATGGTCACCTTCGTGCCAGCGTTCGTGAACTCCGAGTGCGCCGAGTGGGCACTCCAGGGACGCGACGCGATGCGCGCCGAGGGCATCGACCGCCGGGACTCCGCAGCGCAGGACGCGTTCGAGGAGAGCTGGTCGCGGCTCCACCCGGAGCCGACGGCCACCCTGGCCGACGTGGTGGCTCACTGCGAGCACATCCGTGAGGTTGCCGGCATCGAGCACATCGGCCTCGGCGGTGACTATGACGGCGTCGACATCCTGCCCGTCGGCCTCGAGGACGTCACCGGCTACCCGCGCCTGCTCGGGGCGCTGGCCGAGCGCGGCTGGTCCGAGGGCGACCTCGGCCGGCTCACCAGCGGCAACATCCTGCGGGTCATGCGCGACGTCGAGGCAGCAGCCACCCGGATCCGTGCAGAACGCGGTCCCAGCCTGGCGACCCTCGCGTCCCTGGACGGGTAGTGGCTCTCCCTCGGCGACACCGTCAGCCGCTGACGCCCAGCGCGAGCGGAAGGACGGCGGTGGCGCCGGCCTCGCGCAGCGCCCGGGCCGCGAGGGTGAGGGTCCAGCCGGTGACGACGAGGTCGTCGACGAGCAGCACCCGCCCCGCAGGGACGTCGCCCTGCACCGCGAAGCGACGCGTCACCGCCGCCACCCGCTGCGCGGAGTTGGCGGCACCGCGACCCGGGCCGACGGTCGGGTCGACGATGGCGAACCGCGCCGAGACGGGTACGCCGAGGAAGCGCGACAACCCCTCTGCCAGGTCACGGCTCAGGGTCGGTCGGGTGGCGGACTCGACGTAGGCGATGGCGTCGGGCGCGGGCTGCCAGTCACCGAGGACCTCGACGACGGCTCGCGCGAGCGGCGCCGGCACCGGGCAGTCGCCCTGGGCGAACAGCGCGCGCAGCGCCGTCCCGTGGCCGAGGTCGGTCAGTCGCGCGACCGCCCGTCCCTCCTCCGCGCCGTCGGCGATCTTGCCCTTGACGGTGAGCCCGAGGTTGGCCAGACCGGTGGGCCACATCTTGCGAGGCTCGACGACGACACCCGGCCGGGCCAGCCGCTCCTCGGCAGCCTCGATCGAGGCCGCCGTGATGTCGGTCGACAGGTCGAGACCGCCGCAGTTGTCGCAACGGCCGCAGTCAACAGCCTCAGGGTCGTCGAGCTGCTCACGCAGGTAGCGCATCCGGCACGCGTCGGTGCCGAGGTAGGCGAGCATCGCGGCCTGCTCGCGTTCGCGGGCCTCGGTCACGCGCTGATAGCGGTCGGCGTCGTAGATCCACTCCCGGCCGGTCGACTCCCAGCCGCCCTTGATCCGCCGGACCGCGCCGTCGACGTCGAGCACCTTGAGCATCGCCTCGAGCCGGGTCCGGTTGAGGTCGACGTACGTCTCGAGGACGGCGGTCGAGAGCGGGCCGTGGGCGGCGAGCGCGTCGAGCGTCTCGCGCACCAAGGTCTCGCGGGGAAAGGCCAGGGACGCGAAGTAGGCCCAGATGTCGCGGTCCTCGAGGGCGGGCAGGAGGACCACGGTGGCCTCGTCGGTGCCGCGGCCGGCACGGCCGACCTGCTGGTAGTAGGCCACCGGCGACGCCGGAGCACCGAGGTTGACGACGAAGCCGAGGGTGGCGTCGAAGCCCATGCCGAGAGCGCTCGTCGCGATCAGCGCCTTGACCCGGCCCTCGAGCAGGTCCTGCTCGAGCGAAAGTCGTTCGGTGGCCTCGGTCTGGCCCGAGTAGGCGGCGACGGCGTGGCCTCGGGAGCGGAGGTAGTCGGCGACCTCCTGGGTCGCGGCGACGGTCAGGCAGTAGACGATGCCGGAGCCGGGCTGCTCGGCGAGGTGGTCGGCCAGCCAGGCCAGCCGCTGCTGAGCCGTCTTCAGGCGTACGACGCCGAGCCGCAGCGACTCACGGTCGAGCGAGCCGCGCAGCACCGCGACGTCGCGCCCCAGCTGAACGGCGACGTCATCGGTCACCCGCTGGTTGGCGGTGGCGGTCGTCGCGAGCACAGGGATGCCGTCGGGGAGCTCGGCGAGCAGGGTCCGGATCCGGCGGTAGTCGGGGCGGAAGTCGTGGCCCCAGTCGGAGATGCAGTGGGCCTCGTCGACGACCAGCAGTCCGCAGGTCGCCGCCAGCCGCGGCAGCACCTCGTCGCGGAAACCCGGGTTGTTGAGCCGTTCCGGGCTCACCAGGAGTACGTCGATCTCACCGGCCGCGATCGCCTCGTGGATCGGCTCCCACTGCTCGATGTTGGTGGAGTTGATGGTGACGGCGCGGATGCCGGCACGCTCCGCGGCGGCGATCTGGTTGCGCATCAGGGCGAGCAGCGGCGAGATGATGACCGTCGGGCCCGCCCCCTCCGACCGCAGCAGCAAGGTCGCGACGAAGTAGACGGCCGACTTGCCCCAGCCGGTGCGCTGCACCACCAGCGCGCGGCGCCGGTCGAGCACCAGCGCCTCGATCGCGGTCCACTGGTCGTCGCGCAGCCGAGCGTCTCCCTGCCCGTCTCGGGTCCCGACGAGGGCGCGCAGATGGGCCTCGGCCTGCTGGCGTGCGCTGTCCCGGTCCATGCCGGCCACTCTGTCAGCGACCGCCGACGAAGGCGCCGCCGGTCAGCACGGGCACGACCTCGCTGGTGTGCAGCCGCCCCGCGATGGCCACGTCGTCGGCGAAACCCTTCTCGATCAGCTCCCGCCCGCTGGCGCAGCCAGTCAGCTGCTCGAGCGGTCGCTCGGCGAAACCGGCGTACGCGTCGCGCGCCAGTCGCGCCTCCGGGCTGAGCAGGGAGGGGTCGAGGGAGTCGAGCACCGCAGCGGCGCCCCAGTAGTCCTCCGCGGCCGGGCGCAGGGAACCGTCCGGCCACCGCTCACCGGCGGGGACGACGGCAACAACCGTGCCCGCCGCGACCTGCGGCGCCAACCACTCACCGACCGCGCGGGCGTTGCGCAGGCAGGCTGCCACGACCGTGACTCCGGTCTCGGCCAGCACCGCGCAGATGGTCGAGCCGTTGGGTGAGGGAAGCACCAGCCGTTCGATCCCGCGGGCCCGCTGCAGGGACACCGGTGAGAGCGAGACCGATCCGGGGCGGAAGCGGGCGTCCTGTCGTTGAAGCGCGAGGTTGGCGTCCCGCTCCTCGGCGTACGCCGCCGCCCCCTCGTCAGCCCAGCGGTACGGGAAGACAGTGATGCCGCGGTCGACGGCCACCGAGACCGACGTGGTGAACGAGAGCACGTCGATGACGACGGCCACGTCCGCAGTCCGGGCGATCGCAGCCGCCCCGGTCGGCCCCCACTCCAGCCGTACCTGGTGGTCCGGCTGCGTGTGCGCGTGCACCACCCTCATCTCCCTACCCCCAAGGTCGAGTCGCCAGAAAATCGCGTCGAGTTGCCAGAGATTTCGGACATTTCTGGCGACTCGACCAGCATTTGTGGCGACTCAACCTCACCAGATTCGGACGCGGTCCTCGGGGGCGAGCCAGAGCCCGTCGCTCTCGGACGTCTCGAACACCTCGTGGAACTCATCGAGGTTCCTCACGATGTTGGCGCGGAACTCGACCGGGCTGTGGGGGTCGGTGGTGAGGTACTGGCGCGCCAGCTCCAGGCGCCGCTTGGTGCGCCAGACGTGCGCCCAGTTGAGGAAGACCTTCTCGCGGTCCTCGACCGACGCCTCGCCACCCTGGCTGATGAGGAACGCCTTGTGGCCGATGGTGAGACCGCCCAGGTCGCCGATGTTCTCGCCGACGGTGAGCGCCCCGTTGACGTGCTCGCCGGGGAGATCGCGGGGCTCGAAGGCGTCGTACTGCGCGATCAGAGCCTTGCTCTTCACTTCGAACGCGGCCCGGTCGTCGGGCGTCCACCAGTTGTTGAGGTTGCCGGCGCCGTCGTACTGCGAACCCTGGTCGTCGAAGCCGTGGCCGATCTCGTGGCCGATCACTGCGCCGATGCCGCCGTAGTTCTCGGCGGGCGCGGTGTCGGGGCTGAAGAACGGGCTCTGCAAGATGCCCGCGGGGAAGCAGATCTCGTTGGTGCCGGGGTTGTAGTAGGCGTTGACCGCCTGCGGCAGCATGAACCACTCGTCACGGTCGACCGGCGCACCGATCTTGGCCAGCTGGCGGTCGGTCTCGAAGGCCGAGGCCGCGGCCACGTTGCCCATCAGGTCGTCGGGGTGGACGACCAGCGCGGAGTAGTCGCGGAACTCGTCGGGGTAGCCGATCTTGGGCCGGAACGTGCCGAGCTTGTCGAACGCCCGCTGCTTGGTCTCCTCTGTCATCCACGCCAGGTCGGTGATGGATCGGCGGTAGGCCTCGAGCAGGTTCGCCACCAGCTCATCCATCAGCTCCTTGCTGCGCGGCGGGAAGTGGCGCGCGACGTACTCCTTGCCGACGGCCTCGCCGATCGCCCCCTCCACGAACCCGACCGCCCGCTTCCACCGAGCCCGCAGCTCCGGGGTGCCGCTGAGGGTGCGGCCGTAGAAGTCGAAGTTGACCTCGACGAAGTCGTCGGCGAGGTACGGCGCGGCCGAGCGCAGCACTCGGCTGTGCATCCAGGTCTTCCAGTCATCGATCGGCGTTGCCGTGAGCACGTCTGCGAGGTGGGAGAGGTACGACGGCTGCCGGACGCACACCTCGGCGAGGGTGGCCTCGGTGCCGCCGAGGTTGCGGGCGTAGGCGTCCCAGTCGAACGCCGGGCAGAGGTCCTTGAGCTCGGCGAGCGTCAGCAGGTTGTAGGTCTTCTGGACGTCTCGGGTCTCCGAGCGCTCCCAGTGGCCAGCGGCCAGCCGGGTGTCGATCCCCATCACCGTCGCGGCCGCACCGGCCGGATCGGCGTGGTCACCGAGCTCGAACATCCGGGTCAGGTAGCCGACGTACGCCTCGCGGATCTCGGCGAACTTGTCGTCGCGGTAGTACGACTCGTCGGGGAGCCCCAGACCGCCCTGGAGCAGGTTGAACAGGTAGCGGTCGGAGTCCTTGGCGTCGGTGTTGACGTAGGAGCCGAACAGCCCGTAGCCGCCGACGCGCTCGAACTCGCCCAGGAACGCGGCCAGGTCGCGCACGTCGCGCAGGCCAGCGACCGCGTCGACCAGCGGCTTCACCGGCCGGGTCCCGCGCGCGTCGATGGCTTCGGTGTCCATGAAGGACGTGAAGAGGTCGCCGATCTTGCGGGAGTCCTCGTCGAGCTGGTCGCGGTCGGTCGCGGCGAGGTCCTCGATGATCTCGCGGACGTGGATCTCGGCGTCGTCGGCCAGCTGCACGAAGGGCCCCCAGCTCGACCGGTCGCCGGGGATCTCCTCGTCGTCCAGCCAGCGGCCGTTGACGTGGCCGAAGAGGTCGTCCTGAGGGCGGATCGAGGGGTCCATACCCTTGCGGGCGTCGTCGAGCATGCTCACACCTGCGACCCTAACCGGCGGGGGAACAGACCTCAGTCGCGCACCCGCACGACCGCCTTGCCGAGGACCCGCCGGTCCTCGAGGTCGGCGAGGGCGCGGCCGAAGTCCTCGAAGGCGTACGTCGAGCCGATCGGGGGGTCGATCGTGCCGTCCTCCAGCATCGGTCGCAGCGCCGCCCACTGCTGCTGCATGTAGCCGGGGCGGACCATCGCATAGGCACCCCACCCGACGCCGCGGACATCGACGTTGTTGAGCAGCAGCCGGTTGACCTTGACCTCGGGGATGCCCTGGCCGGAGGCGAAGCCGACGACGAGCAGTCGGCCCTGGGGCGCCAGCGAGCGCAACGAGTCGGTGAAGACCGGGCCGCCGACGACGTCCATCACGACGTCGACACCACGGCCGTCGGTCAACGATGCGACCGCGTCCTTGAAGCCGTCCAGCAGCACGACCTCCTCGGCGCCGGCGGCGCGGGCGACCTCACCCTTCTCGGGCGTGCTGACGACCGCGATCGTGCGGGCACCGAGACCGCGAGCGACCTGGATCGTGGCGGTGCCGACGCCGCCGGCCGCGCCGTGGACCAGCACGGTCTCGCCTGCCCGCAGCCCGCCGCGCTCGGCGAGGGCGAAGTGGGCGGTCAGGTAGTTCATCGGGATGGCCGCGCCAGCGTCGTACGAGACGGTGTCGGGCAGCGGAAAGGTGAACATGCCGGGTACGGCGACCCGCTCGGCCGCTCCGCCGTGGGGCAGTACGCCGGCCACGCGGTCGCCCGGCTCGAACCCGTCCGGGCCGCTGACGACCGTGCCGGCGAAGTCGACGCCGAGGGTGAACGGCGGCTCCGGCTTGAGCTGGTACTCACCCTTGCTCAGCAACAGATCTGGAAAAGAGATGCCGACGCGGTGCACCTCGACCAGCACGTCGGCCGGTCCTGGCGCGGGCTCCTCCACGTCGCGGATTTCGACGGCGGCGGGTCCGGTGGGCGTGACGACCTGGGCTGCGCGCATGGCCGGCACGCTACCCACCCACCCGGTCAACGCGGCTCGGTGACCTGCGCCAGCTCGAAGTGCATCGGGTCGGTGTAGTTCCAGTCCCCGCCCCACCCGAAGCCCCAGTACTTGAAGATCGAGACCACACTGCGGTCCATCTCACCGACGGTGCCCCGCAGGTTGCCGGGCACGTTGAAGTCGAGGGCCAGTCCGAAGGAATGGTTGGACAGCGTGGTGGAGCCGGCGATGAAACGCGGGTAGTAGCAGCCGGCGTACTCCCCCGGGTGGATCTCGTCGGCCAGCCCCTGGTCGACGACGTCCTGCAGCGCCGAGCGCAGCTGCGGCATGATCGCGCGGTGGCACTCGACGGTGCCCAGGATCGGCACCGCTTCGCGCACGATGTTCGCCGACACCCACGCCGGGTCCGGAGCGATCCGGCCACCGCCGAGCACCTGGTAGTTGAAGGTGCCGACGACGTCCGCGATCGAGCCGCCGGTGAGGAAGGCGGTCTGCTTGACGTTGGGGTCTAGGCCGAGCCGCGAGGCGATGTCGAGGTCCTGCACCGACGCCTGGTCGCCGACGATCTTCTGGATCGGCTTGCGGATCACCGACGGCGCGGCATCATCGGTGGAGATCAGCAGGCCGTTGCCGAACACCATGTTGTCCAGGTCGTCGACCCACGCCTTGTTGACGACCATGTCGATGGTCGTGGCCTGCGGCGCGTACGCGCCGACGTGGACGACGGGCGCCCGGTCGCCGTTGCCGAGGGTGATGTTTCCCTGCTTGTCCTGGAGCCGCTTCGCGAGCTGTCGCGACACCGCCAGCTCACCACCGGCGACCCGGTCCCAGACCTCCTGCGTCTGGGCGGACCCCTGCGGGGTGAAGCGTCGGTAGGAGCCGCCGTCCACGGCTGCGATGGTCAGCGCCTGGTTCTCGATGGTGACCTGCCCGATGCCGATCGGCTCGACCGCCGCGACCTCCGGGAGCTGGCGGATGCGCTTGACCATCTCGGCGCTGAGCTGCTCGCGGGAGAAGATCAACATGTCAGCGGGGTAGAGCCGGTCCCGCAACGGACCGGGCGGCTCCACCGCGTTGTCCACGGCGACCGGGTCCACCGCCCCGGTCGTGGTTCCTTCACCGGGCTCACCGGGCTCGCCGGGCTCGCCGGGCGTCGGCGTGCCGTCCGGGCCGGGGTCGGGCGACGCGGCGCAGCCGGTCAGGAGCAGCGCGCACAGGAGCGCCGTCGCAAGCGCGCGGGTCCCCCTGGTCGCCATCTCGTCAGAGTAGATCGCGCGCGCAACCTAGTGGGACGGGTCAGCCGAATCGTTGCTGAGCACCCCGGCAGGGATCGTCACCCACGACATCAGGCCGCCGACGAGCAGCAGCCCCGCGCACGCCAGGATCGAGATGCCGTACGCCGCGTCGAGGGCGCGTGGGTCGGCGTACTCCCGACCGCTCAGCCCGGCCAGCGGCGGCAGCGCCGCGACCGCGAGCAGCGAGCCGGTGCGGGCCACCGCATTGTTGATGCCGCTGGCGATGCCGGCCTGCCGGTCCGGTGCCGCAGCCAGGACGGTTGCTGTCAACGGGGCGACCATCAGCGCGAGGCCGAGGCCGAAGCCAGTCAGTCCCGGCAGCACGTCGACCCAGTACGTCGCCTCGCGATCGACGCGGAGCAGGGTCGCGACCGCGAGGCCCATCACGATCGGGCCGACGGTCAGCGGGATCCGCGGTCCGATCCGGACGGCCAACCGGCCACCGCGGGAGGCGAGGAACAACATGCACAGGGTGATCGGCAACGTGGCCACACCGGCCTGGAGTGCGCTGTAACCGACCACGGTCTGCAGCTGCAGCACCAGGAAGAACAGCACCGCCCCCAGCGCGGCATACACGAGCAGCGTCATGGTGTTGGCCGCCGAGAAGACCCGGGTGGCGAACAGACCGAGCGGCATCATCGGTTGCTGCACCCGGGACTCGACGAGGAGGAACGCGACCGCGGCGGCAACGCCGGCCAGGCCGGCGAACGGCGCCACCGCCCCGCCCCACTGGATGAGTGCGTAGGTGGTCCCGCCGAGCGCGATCATCGCCAGCCCCGCCCCGAGCACGTCGAAGTGGGTCCTGGGCGCCGACGAGCGTGACTCCGGGACGTGCCGCAGGGCGATCCAGATCGTGACCACGGCCAGGGGCAGGTTGACCAGGAAGATCCATCGCCACGACGCCGCGTCGATCAGTGCCCCACCGAGGAAGGGCCCGACGGCGGCGGCGATGCCACCGAACCCCGACCAGGCCCCGATGGCCGGCGCCCGGTCCTCCCGGACGAAGGCCCCCTGGATCATCGCCAGGCTGCCGGGCGTGAGCAGCCCGCCACCGATGCCCTGCAGCACCCTGGCCACGACCAGCGTCTCGGCCGTCGGGGCCAGGCCGCACAGCAGGGACGCCGACGCGAACCAGACCGTGCCGATGACGAACACCCGGCGGCGTCCGAACCGGTCGCCGAGCGAACCGCCGAGCAGGATCAGCGAGGCCAGCGTGAGCAGGTAGCCATTGTTGATCCACTGCAGCTCGGCCAACGAGGCGTCGAGGTCCTCACCGATGGTGCGCAGCGCGACGTTGACCACCGTGCCGTCGAGCAGCGTCATGCCCGAACCGAGCGCAGCCGCAGCGACCACCCAGCGGCCGGTGGGGGTTCCCATCCTGACCGTGGATCTCGCTGACTCACTCACAGGTCTGAGCGTAGGCTCCGGTCGTGTCGTCGCCGCCCACAGGCGACGGCAGAGCGACCCGGGGGGACCTCATGACCGCAACACACGTTCGACGCCGCCTACCCGGCGTCGCTCTGCTGACGCTGGCCCTGATGGCCGGCGGACTGGCGACGCAGCCCGCCACCGCGGCCGAGGGGGTTCGCAACCGGGACCCGGTCGCACTGGACGACTCCTACGCACTGCCTGAGGACGCGCGGCTCCTGGTCCGCGCCCCCGGTGTTCGCGCCAACGACCGTGACCCGGAGGGCAAGCCGCTGCGGGTGCGTCTGGTCCGCGGCCCCAGGCACGGCAAGGCGCGGCTGTCCGAGCGCGGCCGGCTGAGCTACGTGCCCGACAAGAACTGGTCGGGCACCGACACGCTGGTCTACGTCGCCCGCGACCCCGCCGGCAACCGGGACCGGGCCAGGGTGACCCTCCAGGTCTCACCGGTCAATGACGGTCCGTCGATGTCGATGAAGGCCCAGACCCAGGTCCCCGAGGGATCCACCAGCCGGATCACCATCACCGCCACCGATCCCGAGAACGACCCGCTGTCCTACTTCTTCGACTGTGACGGGGACGGCGCGTTCGAGGTCGGGCCGCTCACGACCAACGTCCACAGATGTGCCTATGACGACGAGGCGAGCCCGCTCGTCGCGGGCCGCGTGCGGGACTCACACGGCGCCCAGATCCAGGTCACCCTGCAGATCCAGGTCCTGAACGTGAAGCCGGTGGTGACGCCCGGGCCCGACCGCACTGCGGCAGGCGGCGAGCCGGTGCTGGTCGACCTCGGCTCCTTCACCGATCCGGGCGACGACGGTCCGTGGCAGGTCACGATCGACTGGGGTGACGGCACCGGCGACGCGTTCGACGTCGCCACCGCAGGCCCGCTCGGCAGTCGGAGCCACACCTATGACGGTGGCCCCGACCCACTCGAGGTCTACGCGGTGGTCATCACGGTGACCGAGGCCGGTGGCGTCGCCAGCGGCAGCGGCGAGCTCTCGGTCGACGTCAGGAGCTGAGCGTCGCCCACCAGAGCTGACGCTTTAGGCGCCGAGCACCTGCGCCGCGATCCAGGCCAGGTCGGCCGCGGTCGCCTCGGGGCTGTCGGTCGGCTGCATGACGTGGCTCAGCACGACCCGGACGACCATGTCGATGGCAGCGTCGAGCTGCGGTCCGTCCAGCCCCACGTCGTACGGCGCCACCCGCTCGGCCACGACCAGCTTGGCCGCCGCGAGCAGCGACTCGGAGTGGGTGGTGAGCAGCGGCAGCAGCTCGGTGTCGGCGCCGTGGGTCGCGCTCACGACTGCCTTGAGCAGCTCGTTGCCCTGGGCCAGCACGAGCACCCCGCGGGCGGCCGCCTCGATCGCGGAGACCAGATCCGTGGAGTGCTGGTCGAAGGCATCGTTGACGACGGCGAGGAACCGGTCGAGTTCGCCGAGGATCATGGCCTCGGCCAGCGCGGGCTTGGTGCCGATCTCGTTGTAGACGGTCTGCCGGCTCACCCCGACCTCGGCTGCCAGCCGCGCCATCGTCACGCGCGCCCAACCGTGCGCCAACGTGATCTCGACGGCGGCAGCGACGATGCGCTGGCGAAGGGGCGGGGTCACCCGGCCAGCCTACGGTCGGGTCGGATCCGGCCCGAGATGGCTAAGGTTGTCGGGTTGTCGGGTCGTCGCACGAGAAGGAGCCGGTCATGAGTGAGCAGGTTCAGCACGAGGAAGCGAAGACCCGCGGGGCGTTC
>Ga0136633_1001937_pt1 | contig 14726 bp, 14 predicted proteins | sample AntDrymeUQ832206_2_FD_105494 | JGI IMG/M metagenome (GOLD analysis project Ga0136633, IMG submission 105494) | Polar desert sand microbial communities from Dry Valleys, Antarctica - metaG UQ83 (22.06) | ecosystem: Environmental > Terrestrial > Soil > Desert | place: Antarctica: Dry Valley... | reverse complement strand
GAGACTGATTGGGCTGGGAGACTGAGCCTGGATCAGTACTTTGGGCGCTTAACCGTTCGCGCCCGGAGGGAACCGACCAGCCTTGGCCCGGACAGGCGGTGCTCGAGCCTGCGCACCTCCCGCTTGAGTGGCTGGGCGATGTACTCACCGAGGATCACTCCCGACGCCAGCGAGATGGCGGTCGCGGCGGCCGTGGCAATCGCCAGGATTCCGAAGCTGTCCCCCGCCGCCATGAGGGACAGGCCACGGTAGATGGACAGACCGGGCAGCAGCGGCACGATGGCCGACACCACCACGACCAGCGGCGGCACCCGGACCCGGCCGGCAACCGAGTAGCTGACCACACCGATCGTGATCGCCGAGGTCGCCGAGGCCCAGGCAGGTCCTGAGCCCTGAGAGTCGACCGCGTAGAAGATCAGCTCGCCCATCGCCCCAATCAATGCGATGGGCAGCAGCGAGCGAAGCGGGGCGTACGACGCGAAGGCGAACGCCGCCGCACAGAGGCCGGCGCCGAAGGTCATCAACGGCAAGTAGTAGAACCCGGCGGCGCCAGGGTCGAGCGAGCCCAGGTCGACCCCGAGCATGCTGCCGACGGTCAGACCACCGCTGACACCGGCGATGATGCCGGCGGTGGCCAGCATTGCCTCGAGCAACCGCGCGCCGGAGGTGATGTAGAAACCGGTCAGCGCGTCCTGGATCGCACCCATGAAACCGATACCCGCCAACAGCATGATGATGCTGGCGGTGACCACCATGGACGGGTCCACCGGCAGTTGGGTCGCTGCAGTCCCGACCGCGAACAATGTCGCCAGGAGCCCGCCGGCCACCTGCTGGTAGAACGCAGGCAGGCGCCGACGGGACATCGCGCGCTTGAGGATGTCGATCCCGGCGGCGGCAAGGAACGCGATGGCCGTCACGATCGCGTCGCCACCGAGCACCAGCGATGCCCCTGCCCCGGTGAAACCCCAGCCGACCGTGACAGCCCAACGGGGCATCCTGTGCCCGGAGGAGACGATCTGTGCCAGCTGGCTGCGCGCCTGGTCCCGGTCGATCTCGCCGAGGAGCAGGTCCGAGATGATGATGTCGACCTTGGTCAGGTCCTCGTAGTCGAGGTCGCGGTGCTTGACCTGTCGCATCTGGATCATCGCCGGCTCGTCGAAGCTGGGCTGGTGGCTCATCGACAACGCCGTGAAGGTGACATCGACGTCCACGCCGCGCAGCCCACACACATGAGCAACCGACAGCATTGTTGCGGTGACGTCCGCCGCACCTGCACCCGAAGACAGCAGCATCTCGCCGATCCTCAGCGCGAGGTCGAGCGTCTTGTAGATGTCCCTGCTGTCAGTCACGCGCCCCATTGTGTCGAGGGCGCCGCCCCGTCGGCAAAAAAAGTCACACGGCGAGATGCGTGTTTCTGGTCACGTCTACCTGGCTCCGGTCAGTCCCTCGTTGGTCGATCCCGACAGCCGCTGCGCGAAGTAGATGGGAATCGCCGAAGCCAGCACGAGTACGGCGGCCACCACGTTCACCACCGGCGCCTGGTTCGGCCGGAACATGTTGTTGAAGATCCAGATCGGCAGTGTCTGCTCCTGCGCACCCGCGGTGAACGTGGTCACGATGATCTCGTCGAAAGACAAACCGAACGCGAGCAGTCCGCCTGCCAGTAGTGCCGATCGAAGCATCGGGAACGTGACCAGACGGAACGTGGTGAACGTCCCAGCACCGAGATCCATCGACGCCTCCTCGAGATTCCCGCCGAGCCTGCGGAGCCTGGCCTGCACGTTGTTGAACACCGTCACGATGCAGAAGGTGGCGTGCGCGACGACAATCGTCAGGAAACCGAGGTCCCATCCGAAGATCGTGCGGAAGGCGTTGTTCAGTGCGATGCCGGTGACGATTCCCGGCAGTGCGATCGGCAAGATGATCAGTAGTGACACCGAGCTGCGGCCGAAGAACCTGTGCCGCTGCAGTGCGAGCCCCGCCATCGTCCCGAGCACCAACGAGATCAGCGTCGCGAGAGCGGCTACCTGCAGGCTGACCCACAACGCGTCACGGGCACCCTGTGAAGCCGCGGCCGCCTCCCACCACTGCAAGGTGAGGTCAGTTGGTGGCCAGGCGAATGCCCTGCTGGTGTTGAACGAGTTGAGGACAACGAGGGCGAGCGGCGTGTAAACGAACACCAGGGCCAGCACGGTGAAGATGACCAGCACGATCCGCATGCCGCGAGACAGTGTCATAGGTTGTCCAGCGCCCCTGTCCGTCGTACGGCCGCGAGGTAGAACAGCATTACGACGACCGGGATCGTGGCCACTGCCGCGGCGAACGGAAGGTTGTTCGCGGCGCCGACGTTGTCGTAGACAACGTTGCCCAGCATCTGGTTCGTGCCCCCCACGATCCTCACAGCGATGTAGTCGCCCATCGACAACGAGAACGTGAAGATCGAGCCGGCTACCAATGCAGGGAATGCCAGGGGGAGTACGACGTGGCGCATCGTGTGGCCAGAGCGTGCACCGAGGTCCGACGACGCCTCAAGCAGCGAGTCAGGCAGCCGTTCGAGGCCTGCGAAGATCGGGATGATCATGTACGGCAGCCAGAGGTAGGCGAGCGTGATGATCGTCGCGGTCAGGCCGTAGCCTGGCGAGTCGAGCCCGAATGGCACCGCCAGCCAGGCGACCAGTCCCCCTTCGGACAACATTCCTCGCCAAGCGAAGGCCTTGACCAGATAGCTGGCCCACAACGGCATCAGCACCGCAATCACCAGCAGCCTCTGCACACGAGGTGATGCGACCTTAGCCATGTACAGCGCGATCGGAAAGGCGACGGCGGCATCGACGATAGTGACCAGTGCCGCAATCCCCAGCGTCCTGAACGTGATTGTGCGGTACACCTCGAGCTGAAACAGGTCCCGGAAGTTGTCCAGCGTCCAGGAGCGTTCGATCTCTCCGGTGAAGCTGTTCTGCCCCCACAACGAGGTGATGAACAACGCCCCCAAGGCCCCGAGATAGGCCACCCCCAGCCACAGCATCGGTGGCGTGAGAAGCAGGCCGAGCCGGAGCCCCGGACGGCGATGCAGGATCGCGGACAAGGTCAGCCCTTGACCTCGGTCCAGGCTTGGGTCCACCTGCTGTAGTCGGTGCACTTCACGTCTGTGCGACCGTCGAGGCACTTCTCGATCGGGGTGGTCCAGTACCAGATCTGGTCGGCGTAAGCCTCGTCGCCGGCGTGGTAGCTCTCGCAGAACGTCGGGTCGGTGATCTCGTCACAGGCCTTGCTGTTGGCCGGCGACTCGCCGTAGTACTCCGCGACCTGCGCGTTGACCTCGGCACTGGCGATGTGGTCCATCCACGCGTAGGCGCAGTTCTTGCTTTCGGAGTTCGCGCCGACCATCCAGGTGTCGGACCACCCGGTTGAGCCCTCCTCCGGAAGGATCGACTCGACCTTGACCTTCTCCCCCTTGAGGAAGTTGGCGATGCCCTGCCAGGTAGTGCCGATCACGGTGTCGCCCGTGGTGAAAGCCTGCTCCTCCTTGAGGTAGTCCGACCAGTACTCCGAGACCATCTCCTTCTGGGTCTTCAGTACGTCGATGGCGGCTTGCAGCTGCTCTTCGTCGAGGGCGTACGGGTGCTTGATGCCGAGGTCTGGCTGGGTGTTCATCAGATACAGCGCTGCATCGGCAATGTAGATCGCGTTGTCGTAAGCGGTGATCTTCCCGGCGTGCGGCGAGTCCGGTTCGAACACGGCACTCCAACTGGTGGGCGCGGGCTTGACGATGTCGGTCCGCCACATCAGCACGTTTGCACCGTAACCGTGCGGGACGCCGTACATCTGACCGTCTATCGAGTTCCACTCACGGTCCTTGAGGAAGGGGTAGATGTCGGCGTAGCTCTCGACCAGGTCGGTGTTGACCGGCTCGACGTCACCTGAGGCGATCAGCCGCAGCGACGCGTCACCGGAGGCCGACACCACGTCGTACTCCCCCGTCTTGAACAGGGTCACGGCTTCGTCCGACGTCTGGAAGTACTTCACGCTCGCCTCGCAGCCTGTCGCCTTCTCGAAAGGCGTGACCCAGTCGGCCGCCGGGTCGGCGGTTCCGTCCTCGGCGTAGTAGGGCCAGGCAAGAATGCTGACCTCACCCTCGTTCTCACCGAGCGAATCGAGCATCGGGAGATCAGGGACCTCGAACTCGCCGCCTGCAGTGGTGGTCGTGCCGTTGTCGCCAGAGCTGCCGCATCCGGCAACCACGAGCGCAAGGGCACAGGCCCCCGCAAGGACTGAAATCTTTCTCATTGATTCTCCTGGTTCGAAGGTTCCCCCGCCGACTGGTTCTCCTCTTCCTCGAGAGGCTTGAGCGACACGACGTGGGAGCGATCCCAGGTCAACAGGACAGGCCCGCCGCGGTGGGCGAGTGCATGCTCGATCGAGCTCTCCAGGTTCTGCTGGAGCACGGTCAGCCGGCCGCCGACGTCGAGGTCGACGACGGAGTGCGTGGACGCGCCGAGGTAGACGACGTCTCTCACCACACCCCTTGCCTCGCAGATCTGGTCGCCTGGTTCGGTCGCCGTGTCAACGGACCGCAACAGGATCTTCTCGGGACGGATGCTGAACAGGCCCCTGCTGCCGATCAGCTTGATCGCCGCGTCACCGTCCAGCAGGTTCGAGGTGCCGACGAAACCGGCGACGAAGCTCGAGGCAGGTTGCTCGTAGAGGTCGATCGGGCTCGCGACCTGCTCGATGCGGCCGTTGTTGAACACCGCGATCCGGTCGCTCATGGTGAGCGCCTCTTCCTGGTCGTGGGTGACGAAAAGAAAGGTGATGCCGACGTCGCGTTGAAGCTCCTTGAGCTCGATCTGCATCTCGCGGCGCAGCTTGAGGTCGAGGGCCCCGAGCGGCTCATCGAGCAGCAGCACCTTGGGCCGATTCACCAGGGCCCTGGCCAGGGCCACCCGCTGTCGTTGTCCGCCGGAGAGCTGGTGTGGTGCCCGGTCGCCGAAGCCGTGCAGTCGCACGGTCTCGAGGGCCTCGTTGGTCCGGGTACGACGGTCAGCGCGGCCGACTTTCTTGACGCGAAGGCCGTACTCCACGTTCTCGTGCACGCTCATGTGCGGGAACAGCGCATAGTCCTGGAAGACGGTGTTCACGTCCCGCGCGAACGGCGGTTCGCCGGTGACGTCCTTGCCACTAAGCACGATCCGCCCGCGGGTCGGCGTCTCGAACCCGGCGATCATCCGCAGCACCGTCGTCTTGCCCGAGCCGGACGGGCCGAGCATGGAGAAGAACTCCCCGTCGAAGATGTCGAGGTCGATCCCGTCGACGGCCGCGACAGTGCCGAAGGTCTTGTGCAGGTCATCCAAGGAGATGGCCACAGCGGGAGGCGCGGCATCGCTCGCTGAGGCAGTTGCTTCAGCTCTGCCGCCGACGGGAGCCGACATAATTGGAGTATGGCACCGGCGCCGCCACGGTTTCCAAGCTTTTTCCGATGTCTGCCTTCGGAATCGTCCGCAGAGGTCCTGGTTCGAGACGGTTTCCGCACCGCTCACTGTGGTTTTGGATTCCAGTCAGTCAGGTCGATCAGCAGGTCGGCTCGTGAACGCGAGCGCTCCACCAACCGGGCGTTCGGCTCGTCGACGCGATCCACCCACGCCTTCGCCTCCTGCTCGCTCTTGCCGAACGCGACATGGCGGGCCAGCAGCCGTTCAAGTCGGAGCCGCTCGTCGGTGTTCTCGACGTACCAGACCTCGTCGAACTGCGCCCGCACCTCGCGCCACTCTGGGCGGTCCAGGAGCAGGTAGTTGCCTTCAGAGACGATGACCTCGACGTCAGGTTCGATGGCGATCGCGCCGGCGATGGGTTGCTCGAGGTCGCGTTCGAAGCCCGGTGCATAGACCGTGTACGGCGGGCGCAATCGCAACCGTTCCAAGAGCGCCGCATAGCCCCACGCATCGAACGTGTCAGGAGCGCCCTTCATGTCCAGGAGTCCCTGGCGGGCGAGCTCAGCATCGGCAAGATGGAACCCGTCCATCGGCACATGAGCGGCCCGTGGCCCGAGGAGTCGCGTCAGGGCAGTGGCCAGCAACGACTTGCCCGCGCCCGGCGTACCCGCCACCCCCACGACACGACAACGACCGCGCACCGAGTCCGCCAAAGCAGAGGCCATGTCGGACAGGCTTACACACTTTAGTTCACGGGTCTGCTAGTCGCGACGGCAAAGTCTCTATTAGCCTCGATAGTCACATCAATCCCTCGTGTCACATTGTGAGGGCGTTGTCTACTTCGGGAAGTCCGCCGTGTTCACGAACAGTCACCGCATTCTCAGGCGCACCTTCGCTTGTCTGACAGCCGCCGCCGTCGCGTTCGGCGTGCTCGGAGCTCCCTCGGCACAGGCTGCCGAACTCGGCCCGCGGCCGTCCGTGGAGCGAGCACGCCACTTCCAGCTAGGGCCGTTCCAGAAGTTGCACTGGTCGCCGGTCACCGGGGCGCGGTCGTACCAGATCTTCGTCAAGACGGCCCGGTACGACGACCAGCTGCCACGCGAATGGCAGCTGTTCAAGGAGGTCCAGCGAAATCAGGCGCGGATCTACGTCGCGCAAGGCGAGACCGGGCAGTTCGGCGTACGGGCGGTCGGCCCACCCGAAGGCAAAAGGTACGGCGTCACGAGGATCTCCAACTTCGGGGCGATCTCACGACCCGCCCGCCTGTCCGAGCTCGACCGGGTCAGGAGATGGCGCGCCGTGCGAAAGGACTCGCTCTACCGCGACGTGGCACTCGCGACGAGGCGGCCGCGCGCGAAGCTGCGGCTGCGCTACGCGAAGGACACGTCGTCGGTGCGGTTGATCGGCGAGGCCGGTCGGCGATTCGGCGAGGTTGATGTGTACGTCGGCGAGACGTTGATCAAGCGTGTGGACTTCGGTCGGCGCAGGCACAATGCGGACAGGCGGATCGTGGTCCGGGTGCGGCCGTCTCGCAGCGGCACGAGCACCGTGATCACACGCTCGCGGAAGCCCGTGCGGATCAGCGCCATCGGCCACACGCGCCGCTCGACCGATGCGACCAAGAGACCCCCGGCGCCGCTGGCGAACCCACCGGCCCGGTCCTTCACGTTCACCGGCTCCGGATGGGGTCACGGCGTCGGGCTCTCGCAATACGGCGCCCAAGCGATGGCCGACGCTGGCAAGGGTGTCAGCCGGATCCTGGGGCACTACTACAGCGGCACCAGCCTCGACACGGTTGCCGACGACAAGCTGCTCGACGTCAACGTCGGCTACCACTGGTCATCGTTGACCGCCGAGCTCCGCGCACTCGAGGGCGGGGCACAGCTGCAGGCGTGTGCCATGAAGGCCCGTCGTTGCGCCAAAGAGGCAACCATTCGCGACAGTCGGAGCGGTCCGGGGACTGCCGGCTGGATCGCTGTCGTCCGCAGCAGAGGCGACGTGCGTGCCCGGGTGACCAACTCGAACGGTGACGTGACCACCCTGCGTGGCGAGCGGATCAGGATTCGCTGGAGCGGAACCCGGTACCTCGACGGCAAGGACGCCGTACTCCGGCTGGAAAACGGCCGCGAGTACCGACACGGCGAGCTGATCGTCAACAAATACGGCACGGCCCGAATCAACCCCGTCGTCCGGATGAGGCTGCAGTCGGAATACCTGCGCGGTGTCGCGGAGATGCCCTCTTCATGGAACGCCGCCGCCCTTCGTGCACAGGCGATCATCGCGAGAACCTACGCGCTGAGGACCGGCGCCGGGCGCAAGTCGGACTGCGACTGCCATCTGCACGACTCCGTGATTCACCAGTCGTATCTCGGCTGGGCCAAGGAGAACGAGGGCAACAGCGGCTACTACGGCAAGCGCTGGGTCAACGCCGTGAACAGCACCGACGGCACCGTTCTCACCTACAGGTCCGCCCTGGCCGAGACGTACTACTTCTCGTCCTCGGGTGGACACACGCTGAACTCCCAGGACGCCTGGTCGAGCTCGGTGCCTTACCTCCAGTCCGTCGATGACGCGTGGTCGCAGACCAGCTCGAACCCGAACCGTTCCTGGTCCACCGGACGATCCCAGTCGAGCGTGGCGTCCTTGTTCGGCCTGAAGGACGTCTACAAGCTTTCGATCACCAGCCGGTACGACGGCGGCGGCATCAGGTCGGTCACCGCAACCGCGAGCAACGGCGACACCAAGACGATCTCGGGGAAGGCGGACTACATGCGCAGCCGCCTCGGCCTCAAGTCAGCGTGGGTCACGTCGGTCGACGAGAACTACTGATCGAAGTCATGAAAGACCGACCACGAAGTCGAGGTCGGCCAGTCGCCGCCTGAGTGCCTCATCGGCGGTGACGAGCTGTTCTCCCAGACGCTCTGCGAGTGCCACGTAGACCATGTCGTACACCGGGTGCTCGTCATACCGACGCGACAGCTCCCACGCCCGGATCAGGTCTTGCCGCTCGTCGCGCAGGTCGACCGGCAAGGTGCGCAGCAGGATGAAGGCCTCATCGGCCGCCCGACCATCCCAACGACCACGCCGACAGCCACTCAGGAGGGCGTTGGCCGCCTCTTCCAGGAGAAGACGGGGTGCGATGACCTGCTCCCCTGATGCCGCCAACGCGTTGAGCAACCGTCGCGCCGGACCGAGGGCGTCGGCGTCCGGGGCGACCCAGTCGACGACCACGCTGGCGTCAACGACTGGCATGCGCGCCCTGATCCGAGCCGGAGTCGCGATCGGCTCGATCCTGGAGCACCAAGTCGGCGGCCGATCTGCCCTTGCGACCGCGGGGGTTTACCTTTGCCACCTCGTCGGCCCACTGGACCAGAGACAGACGTGCCGCGCCTGGCGCCGATCGGTCCCCTGACGCGGCCACGAGGTCGGCCCTGTTGATCAAGAGTCTGTTACCGCGCTTGGTCGCGGCCAGGCGACCCGACCACACCCACCGCCGGATGGTCTCCGGAGTACGACGAAGGAGCTGCGCAGCCTCTCGCACGTCGACCATCTCTACACCATCAACCATCAGCATGGTGTAATTCTACTACACCCCAAAGTCGACGACTGGCCCTGTTGCTAGGACTCCCCCACCTGCACGAGTCCGCTCTCGTAGGCCAGCACCGCAACCTGCACGCGGTCGCGAAGGTCCAGCTTCGTCAAGAGCCGCGACACGTAGGTCTTCACCGTCGCCTCGCTGAGAAACAACTCCGCCCCGATCGCAGCGTTCGACATGCCACGGGCCACCAACCGGGCCACGGTGAGCTCCCGCTCAGTCAGCGCCGCCACCTGGGCCGGCAATGATCCGGGCAGCGGCGCCGAGGCGAACCGGTCCAGCAGCCGACGGGTCAGGGTCGGAGCCAGCATCGCGTCACCGCGCGCCACGACGCGCACCGCGTGCACGAGATCGTCGGGCGGGACGTCCTTGAGCAGAAACCCCGACGCCCCGGCCTTCACGGCCGCGTAGATGTACTCGTCGAGGTCGAACGTCGTCAGCGCCAGCACCCTCACCTCGAACTTCGCCCTCGCGAGTAGGCGACGGGTGGCCTCGATCCCGTCGAGCTTGGGCATCCGGACATCCATGAGTACGACGTCCGGCTCGAGGTCCAGCGCCATCTCGACCGCCTCAAGGCCGTCACCTGCCTGCCCCACGACATCCATCCCGGCCTTCTGCAGGATCAGCGTGAACCCCGCGCGCACCAGCTCCTGGTCGTCGACGACGAGCACTCTCGTCATGCCGGTGCCAACGGGAGGACGGCACGAACCATGAAGCCATTGCCCGAGACAGTCTCAAGGCGCCCGCCGTACAACGTGGCTCGCTCCCGCATCCCGATCAGCCCGTGTCCGACGACGGGAGACGACCCGGACGGAACACCGTTGCCGTCGTCGCGGACCTCGAGCTCGACGTCGTTCTCCCCATAACGGAGTACGACGGCCGCGCTGGTCGCCTCCGCGTGCCGACGCACGTTCGTCAACGCCTCCTGCACGATCCGGTAAGCCGCCAGATCCAGACCAACCGGCAACGGCCGCGAATCGCCTTCCACCACAAGGGAAACGTCGAGTCCGCCGACGCGGGCATCAGCGACCAGCCCGGACAGGGACGCGATGCCGGGCTGCGGCGTGAGCTCGCCGGTCTCGTCGTTCTCCCGCAGCATCGCGACGACGTGACGCATCTCCGACAGCGCACCGGCGCCGGTGGTCCGGATGGTGTGCAGGGCCGCGCGCACGAACTCCGGGTCCTCGTTCACGACCTGCTCGGCCGCGCCCGCCTGAACAACCATGACGCTGACCGAATGTGCGACCACGTCGTGCAGCTCGCGCGCGATCCGGGTGCGCTCCTCCACCAGCGCGGCCATGGTCCGTTCCGCAGAAGTGACCTCGACGTCGATCGCGCGTTGCAGGGAGTCCTTGGCGCGGCGTTCCATCACATGCAGGCCCCACCCGAAGGACCACGCGATCGTGAACACCATCCAATGAAAGAAGATCTCGCCGGCGTCTTGCAGCACCTCGACGTTCAGGTCGAAGAAGAGCAGCGTTGTCACACCGGCCACGGCGCCGTACGCCGGCTCCCTCCCCCGCCCGTGCCGCGCCACGGAGAAGACGGCCACCGCCATCGGCGCGAACTGTCCCCAGAACAGGACGAGCAGCGGTTCGATCGTGAAGACGACTGGCCAGGTGAACAAAACGATGCATGCGACGGGCAGCGGCCACCTGCGGCGGAAGGCGAGGACGACGCAGACGAGCACGACGACCAGGGTGCTCGCAACTTTCGAGCCCGAGCCCATCACCGACGGCAGGGGCAGCCAGATCTCGGCAACACCGAGCGCGGCGACGATCATCGCCAACGCGCCGTCGAAGAGTCGACGTGTGAGCGCGGGTTCCAGCACGAGTTCACGATAGGCCGGAACCCTGCCCACGGCAGTCATACCGAAGTTGTCACTCGGATCAACTTTCGATGTACGTCGTCGGCCAAACCGTCGCCCATCGCGGCGCTCGTCGCAACTTTCGGCCGATGACTGCGACGGTCCGTGACTCGTAACGTCGAGTCACCCGCAGGTTGACCCTGCCGACACAAGGAGTCCTCATGAACCCAGGCACGTTCCGTCGTACGGCGGCCGCGGTCGCGCTCGTCGCCACGGCTCTGCTCTCCTTCGTGTCCAACGTCCTCGCGCCACCGTTCCCGGGCAGCGCAATCGCCCAGCTCGCGGAGATCGACCAGGCGGGTGCCTCGGCCACCATCTCGGCCTTCACGTTTGCACTGGCGCAACTGCCGTTCATCGTCGGCGTGCTGGGCATCGGCCATCTGCTGCGCGATCGGGCACCACTGCTGTCGAACGTCGGCACCACGCTTGCCGTGATCGGAGGATTCGGACACAGCGTCTTCGGCGGGGTGTCGATGGTGCGGCTCCAGATGGCCGCCGACGCGCCCAACCGCGCGGTGCACGCACAGATCCTCGAGCAACTTGAGTCCGGCCCCACGGTGGCGTTCATGGCGATGGGCCTGCTCGGCACCGTGCTCGGCATCCTGCTGCTGAGCATCGGGCTGTTCCGCGGGCACGTCGTTCCGCGCTGGGTGCCGGTGGCAGTGTGGGCGTTCCTCGTGGTGGAGTTCGTCGGCTCCAACTTCTCCGAGTGGGCGTCGCCTGCCTCAGGTCTGTTGTACGTCGTCTCATTCACAGCGATCGCTGCCACCATCTGGCGGTCCCCGGCCTCCGCCTGGGACACGCATTACCAACAGCGAGACCTGTCCCTTCCGGTCACCCAGCCCTACGCTTGAGTCATGAAGACGATCCATCTGAGCGAGAACGAGTTGGGCCTGGTGCGCAACGCTATGCGCGCCTACCTCAACTCGTTCGGGCACAACGAGGCCGACGTGGTGGCGAGCATCAAACAGGTCATCGCCCGGCTGTCGGCTGCGACCGACGACCAAGTGGAACCCACCGAACTGGTCGGCTAGCGAACTGGTCGGCCGTCGAACTAGTCGGTTGGTTTCCGCTGAGCCTCCGACGTCGCTGACGCGTGCGCCACGAGCGCAGCGGCGTAACCATGTCCCTCCATCCGCGTTGTGATGTAGAACCGGTTCCACAACGCATGGAGGATCAGTGAACGAGTCGCGACGAACGCGCCCGACCGTCGTACGCCTGGTTGCTATCACCGCGATCGCGGCACTCGTCGTCGCAGTGGCCGCCACCTCCAACGCCGACGACCCCGTGTCCGACGCGGCCGTCCCCCGCGCGGACTGCGGGCCGGGCTCACGTCCGGAGACCTCGACCCAGGGTCGTGTGCCAGCCGCGGACTACGAGAGCGGGCGCGCCCAGAAGGGGTACTCCTGCAACACCCGGCGGATCGGCCACTACGGCTCGAGCGGTGGTTTCAAGACGTTCCGGTACGTCGACACGGCCGGTCGCGCGTGCGCGTACTACGACTCCACGCTGCTGTTCCCGAACGACGTGCCGTTCAACGTCGGAAGCGAAGGGCTCGGCGTCATCGCGCTCGATATGAGCGACCCGCGCAAGCCGGTGAAGACCGCCGAACTGACCACCCCGGCGATGCTCTCGCCGCACGAAACGGTGCTGCTGAACCAGAGGCGCGGCCTCCTGGTGGCCATCGCTTCTACCGTCGGCACGAACGCGGGCATCGTCGAGGTGTACGACGTCCGCAGCGACTGTCGCCACCCCAAGCTGCTGTCGAGCACACCGACCGGCCTGCTCGGCCACGAGAGCGGGATGGCGCCGGACGGCCGCACGCTCTATGTGTCCTCAACCTCCGGCGGCACGCTCACCGCCGTCGACCTGTCCGACCCTCAGAAGCCGCTCACGTTGTTCACCACATTCGGCGTGAACTACCACGGGATGCGGGTCAGCCAGGACGGCAACCGGCTCTACGTCGCCGAGATCGGTTACTCGCAAGACGGCGCGTATTCCAACGGCGGGCTGACAATCCTCGACGTGAGCCAGATCCAGAAGCGCGTGCCGGCGCCCAAGGCACCCGTTGTCAGCAAGCTCGCCTGGCATGGCGGGTCGATCCCACAGGTGCCCATCCCGATGCGGATCAACGGGCACGAGTACCTTCTCGAGATCGACGAGTTCGCCAACTTCGACTTCAGCAATCCGAGCGGGCCGTACCAGGCAGATGCGCCGGTGGGTGCAGCGCGAATCATCAACATCGACGACGACAAGCACCCGCGCGTGGTCTCCAACATCCGACTGCAGGTGAACCAGCCGAAGTCTCGCAACGGACCCGCGCAGCACGACCCCGGTGCCGATTCGCAGCTGCAGGGATACACCGGTCACTACTGCTCGGTGCCGCGACGGGTGAACCCGAAGATCGTGGCATGCAGCTTCATCGCCTCAGGGCTACGCGTCTTTGACGTGCGCAACCCGCGCAAGCCCAAGGAGGTCGGCTACTTCAACAAGCCGCTGGCGCCCGGCGTACGGCAGGGCAAGAGCGGTGCCTATGCGATGTCCGCCCCGGCTTGGGACATGAAGCGGGAGCAGATCTGGTACACCGACGGCAACACCGGCTTCCACGTCGTCAAGCTGACGAACGGGATCGCCGCGGGCTGGTGACCTGCACCGCGTCCACAACTCCTGAATCCTTGCGACGTGTGGTTCGATCGGACGATGGGCGTCCATTTCCGCGGTTCACCACGACCGACCCTCGGCGTGGAATGGGAGTTCGCCCTCGTCGACAAGACAACGCGCGACCTGACGAACACAGCCTCGGACCTGTTCGACGTGGTCGCCCAGCGGTCAGACGATGGACGCGACAACCCGCGCGTGCACAAGGAGCTGCTGCGGAACACCGTTGAGATCGTCACCGGCGTCTGCGACACGGTGGAGGAGGCGATGGCCGACCTCTGCGACACCGTTTCGCTCGTGCGAGCAGCGGCCGACGACCTCGGCGTGGACCTGTACTCCGCTGGAACCCATCCGTTCGCCCAATGGTCGAAACAGCAGCTGACTCCTGGCCACCGCTATGAGGAGCTGATCCAGCGGACCCAGTGGTGGGGCAGGCAGATGCTCATCTGGGGCGTGCACGTCCATGTCGGCGTCAGCGACGGCGACCGGGTGCTGCCGATCATCTCCTCGCTTCTCAACCAGTTCCCGCACCTCCAAGCCCTGTCCGCGTCCTCGCCGATCTGGTCCGGAACCGACACCGGCTACGCCAGCAACCGCGCGATGATGTTCCAACAACTGCCCACCGCGGGCCTGCCCTTCCAGTTCGAGCACTGGCACGAGTTCGAGTCCTTCGTCGATGACCAGAAGAAGACCGGCGTCATCGACCACATGAACGAGCTCCGCTGGGACATCCGACCCTCACCGCATCTCGGAACGGTGGAGGTTCGCGTATGCGACGGGGTGTCCAACCTCAAGGAGCTACGCGCGCTCGTGGCTCTCACCCACTGTCTGGTGGTGGACCTCGAGACCCGGCTCGAGAACGGCGAGACCCTCCCGACGATGCCGCCGTGGCATGCGCAGGAGAACAAGTGGCGGGCGGCGCGCTACGGGCTCGAAGCCGAGATCATCCTGGACGCCGCTGGCAACGAGCGTCTGGTCACCGATGACCTGAACGACCTTCTGGAACGGCTGACACCGGTCGCCGTTCGGCTGGACTGCGCGGACGACCTTGCTGCGGTGGAAGACATCCCGCGGCGTGGCGCTTCCTACCAGCGACAACGACGGGTGGCAGCCGAGTCCGGAGGGGACCTGGTGGCTGTCGTGGACTCCGTGGTTCGCGAGCTCGACCTCTAGCGAG
>Ga0136633_1001936_pt1 | contig 14729 bp, 15 predicted proteins | sample AntDrymeUQ832206_2_FD_105494 | JGI IMG/M metagenome (GOLD analysis project Ga0136633, IMG submission 105494) | Polar desert sand microbial communities from Dry Valleys, Antarctica - metaG UQ83 (22.06) | ecosystem: Environmental > Terrestrial > Soil > Desert | place: Antarctica: Dry Valley... | reverse complement strand
GCCAGCGAGCTGGTCGAGCTCGGGTCGGGCTCGGCCGAGAAGACCCGCGTGCTGCTCGACGCGATGGCTGAGGTGGGCGACCTGCGCCGCTACGTCCCGATCGACGTGTCCGAGACGGCGTTGCGAGCCAGCGCCGCACGGTTGATCGACGCGTACCCCGGGCTGCGCGTCCACGGGCTGGTCGGCGACTTCGAGCGCCATCTCGACCGGCTGCCCGAGCCCGACGGACGGCGGCTGATGTGCTTTCTGGGCGGGACCATCGGAAACTTCACGCCGGGCGCCCGTCGGCGGTTCCTCCGTGGGCTCGGGCGCCACCTGGGAGAAGGCGGCCATCTGCTGCTGGGCGTGGATCTCGTCAAGGACCCGCGCGTCATCGAAGCGGCCTACGACGACGCCGCAGGGGTGACCGCGGAGTTCAACCGCAACGTCCTGCATGTGCTCAACCGTGAGTTGCGGGCCGACTTCGCCGTCGAGCAGTTCGACCACGTCGCCTTCTTCGACACCGAGCGCGAGTGGATCGAGATGCGCCTCCGGGCACGCAGCCCGCAGACCGTGCATGTCGCGGCGCTGGACCTGACCGTGACGTTCGCCGCGCGCGAAGAGCTCCGCACGGAGATCAGCGCGAAGTTCACCCGCGCCCGCCTCGAGGGCGACCTTCGCGCCGCCGGCCTTCAGCTGGCGGCGTTCTACACCGACACCGACTCGCGCTTCGCGGTCGCTTTGGCGCGGAGCGCCGGGGACGACGGCGGGCCGCTCGGCTGAGCCCCCGGCGTGCTCGACGCCCGGCTCAGCCGGGTGACGCCCCAAGCCAGCGCGGCGATCTCGCCGGCCATGATGAGAGCGAGGAGCACGAGGGCTGAGATCTCGACCCACGCCGTCCCACCGCGGGCCTCGCGCTGGAGGATCGCCTTGTCGGAGACGAAGGCGCGCTCGAAGCTCGGCGGCGCCGCGACGGCGGGGGCGGGGATGGCCGGATCGGCCGGCAGGTAGATCGGGATGGCTTCGAGCGAGCGGCCGTCGGACAGGCGGATCAGCGATTTCCAATCGCCGTGCAGCGGCAACGGCTGGGTGGTGCGAAAGACCCCGGGCTCTGACTCCTCGAGGCGGTTGACGACCAGGCCGCCGCCCTGCCAGGCGGTCGCGGTCAGCCACACGGCGTCCTCGGCCGCCTGCGCGGGCACGATGCGCACCGTGGCGTGGGCGGCGCGCCCGGTTCCGGCGACCTCCCGCAGCGTCACCTGAGCCCGCGCGTCGATGCGCTCCTGCTTGGGGATCGGCCACGCGATGCAGGCGAGCACGACCAATCCGGCCAGGCCGGCCACCCACGCAGGCCCCAGCGGCGTAGGGCTCTCGCGGTCGCGCAGCACCCCGCCGAGGTAGGCGCCGATGACGCCGGCGGCGACGGCGGCCGCCAAGCCGAGCACGGCGGCCTGGGGCAGCAGCGAGGCGGGCCAGGGGATCGGCATCCACAGGTGCGTCCAGCCCCATTCTGCGGCCAGCCCCACGGTACCGATGAGCGCACCGGCGGCAAGGCCGAAGCGCAGCGGGCGTTGGGTGCCCAGCCGCCAGGCAGCGAGCTCGACCAGCAGCGCCTCGGCGACGTAGAGCGGGAAGTGCTGCATGCTCAGACCGAACGCGCCGTCGACGACCGCGGTGATCGCCGTTCGCAGGACGAGGTAGAACGCGACCGCCTGCAGCGCGCCGAGGCGGCCCAGGACGATCCGAGCCGTGACCAGGCCGCAGCCCGCCGCGACCATGATCATCACCGGGTGCAGCGTAAGCGAGTACTGCGGGACGCCGAAGTCGAACTCGCCCTGCAGCGTTGAGAGCGCGACGAGGAAGCCGCCGGCGATGGACGGCCCGCGCAGGCGATCGACGATCGACGCCGCGCCGCGGGCTCCGCCCGGAGGGCGCAGGCCGGTGCGCCGCGCTGAGCGCCGCCCTTCGACGAGCAGGATCCAGACGGCGAGCGTCGCGAGGGAGGCACTGCCGATCATCAGCACGTGGGTCGGGCCCCACAGCGTCACGTCCTGGCCGAACAGCCGGTGCCAGGAGTCGTCGAGCGGGAAGCCCAACAGCGCGATCGCGCCGCAGGCCAGCAGCAGGATGCCGCCGAGAGGGACCGACCAGCCGCCACGCAGCCGGACGGCCGTCGGTTCGCCCTCGTCGCAGCCGAGCACGATCGCCAGGAACCCGGCCAGGGCGACGCCACCGAGCCCGAGCAGGATCGGCCAATGGGCCGCGGCGCCGAACGGGCCGTTGTCGCGCCCCTGGTCGATGTGGGTGGCGACGTCCCACCAGAAGCCGAACAGCGCCAGCAGCAGCGCCGCGCCGCCGATCGCGGCGGGCAGCGCCGCCCAGCGGGGCAGGCCCGAGGCGCGCTCGGAGAACGCGCCCGGCCGGTCGAGCCAGCCGATCTTCTGGCCGCGGTGGAGACCGGCGACGGCGAACGCGATCAGCATGAGGGCGCCGCCCGCCACAGCGCCGCCGACGAGGTCCTGGAGAGGCGCGCCGCCGGCCCCGCTGGTCTGGCCCAGCATGAGCGATGTCATGACTCAATGTTACATCAATCAATGACACATGAGGCGGCGTATCATCCCCCGCTTGAGCGTGCAGGCCGATGACCCGATGACCATCGACGAGCTCGCCCGGCACACGGGCATGACCGTCCGCAACCTGCGCGCGCACCAGAGCCGCGGGTTGCTACCGCCGCCTGATGTGCAGGGCCGCACGGGCTACTACGGCGCCGAGCACCTCGCACGCGTGGAGCTGATCCGCGAGCTGCAGGCCGAGGGCTTCAACCTCGAGGCCATCCGCAAGCTGCTCGAGAGCGCCGGCGGCAAGAGCGACGAGGTCCTGCGCTTCACCCGCGCGGTGCGCGAGCCGTTCGAGGACGAGGCGTCGGAGATCGTCAGCGTGGAGGAGCTCGCAGAGCAGTTCGGCGCGGACCGGCCGGAGCTGCTCGTCGAGGCCGAGAAGCTGGGGGTGCTGCGCTCGCTGGGCGACGGCCGCTATGAGCAGCTGAGCCCGAGGCTGGCCCGCGCGGGCGCCGAGCTCGGCGCTCTCGGCGTGTCGCCCGAGCAGGCACTCGAGCTCGTGTCGTCGATCCGCCGCCACTGCGACGCCATCGCCCAGCGCTTCGCGAGGACGTTCATCGAGACCGTCTGGGTGCCGTTCGACGAGGCCGGCCGGCCCGAGGAGCGCTGGCCCGAGGTCCTCGAGGCGCTCGAGCGGGCGCGCCCCCTCGCCGCCGACGCGGTGGTCAGCGTCTTCCGGCTGGCTATGAGCGACGAGGCCGAGAAGGCCTTCGGCCGCGAGCTCGAGCGGGCGGCCAAACCGCGCAAGAAGAAGAAGCGCTAGCCCTCAGCCGTCCTCGACGTCGAGGTCGAGCTGACCCTCGTTGACGTCGGGGTCGGCGGCGCCGCGGCGGCGGGCGGCCTTCGTCCAGTGGCGCACCACCTCGCGCGGGCGCGCGGTGCGCCAGGAAACCCCCTTGCACAGCGGCTCGAAGCGCACCTCGCCATCGCGTTCGACGGCCAGCACCAGGCCATGGACCTTGCGCCCCTTCTTGTCGACCTCGATCACGTCGCCGGGCTGGATGGGCGCCACTCGCATCGGCCTCGCAACCTACCGACCGTCGCTTTCCGAAAAGTGGGGATGCGGCCGGTCGGGCGGCGTGCCGATGAACCGCTTGTGTCCCCTGGCTTCCGGATCGCTGCCGCCGTCGCGGCGCTGGCCTGCGCGCTGCCCGCCGCCGCCGCCGCGGCCCAGCCGGACGACCCGTTCTTCGATCAGCAGTGGCCGCTGGCCCGCGAGTCCGTTCTCGGTCGCGCCGTGGCCTGGCAGCAGACCACGGGCGCGGGCGCGCTGGTGGCCGTCCTCGACACGGGCGCCGACTTCTCCCACCCTGACCTCCAGGGCGCGTTCTGGACCAACCCGGGGGAGGCGCCCGGCAACCGGGTCGACGACGACCGCAACGGGTTCGTCGACGACGTCCACGGCGCCGATCTCGTCAACGACGATGGCGACCCTGCCGACGACGAGGGCCACGGGACTCATGTGGCAGGCATCGTGGCGGCCCGCTCCGGCAACGGCATCGGTGTCGCCGGCCTGGCGCCGCGCGCCTCGGTCATGGTGATCAAGGTCCTCGACCGCCGCCGCGCGGGAACTGCGGCAGGGCTGGCCGAAGGCATCCATTACGCCGTCGCCCAGGGCGCGCAGGTCATCAACACCTCGGTCAACGGCGACGGCACGAGCCGGCCGCTGGTCGAGGCGATCCGCGCGGCGGGCGCCGCCGGCGTCCTCGTCGTGGCCTCGTCGGGCAACGACGGGCGCAGCATCGATCTCGCTCCGTCTTACCCGGCCTCCTACGCCGATCCGGCGATCGTCTCTGTCGGCGCCAACGGCTCGGCGGGCGCCCTCTCGGCGTTCTCCAACTACGGGCGCGCCGGCGTCGACATTGCGGCGCCGGGGGAGGACGTGCTCTCGACGGCGGCCGGGGGCGGCTACGAGCTGCGCTCGGGCACCTCGATGGCCGCGCCCCACGTCTCCGCGACGCTTGCGCTGCTCAAGTCGGCGCGCCCGGACCTCCGCGGCACAGCGCTCAAGGCGGCGCTGATGGCCGGCGCCCGGCCGTCCGATCTGCTGGGCGGCATGCTCGGCGGCGGCCTGCTCGACACCGCGGCTGCGTTGCGCGCGGCGATCCTCCCGACCGACTGGCGCGTTGGGTCCGAGCCACTCACCCTCACAGCGCTGCCCGCGGCCCGCGCGGCGCGCGGCGCCGTCCTGAGCTGGCGGCTCCGCGGCAATGCCGGCGCGGTGGCGCGCGTCCGCGTCATGGTCGGCAGCCGCGTCATCACGACGCGCTCCGAGTTCTCGTCCGAGCGGGTGCGCGTCCGCGCCCGGCCCGGCCTGCGCCGCTGGCGGGTCACCGCGCTCGACGCCGCGGGCGCTGCGCTCGCCGAGGCGACCGGCAGCTTCCGCGTGTCGCGCGCCGACTGGCCCGCCAAGCTCGGGTGAAGTTCGCCCAGGTCCGCCGCTGATCAGCCCGGCGATCGGACCGCCGCCACCGGGCGGCGGTAGAGCACATGGCGGCGCTTGAGCTCGTCGCGCCCCTGGCGGCGCCACTTGCGCTTGCGCCGCTTGCGCTGGTTCTTGAGCTCAGAGAGGTCGGCGTCGGTGGGAACGGCGCCCCCGGCCGCTGAGCGGTAGCCGAAGCGCTCGAGGAACGGCTCGGCGACGTGCTCGACCAGTGCGATCTCGTGCAGGTCGAGCTTCCCGCGCCAGCGCTCGATCGAATCGGTGCTGATCGGCTGGCTGAGCTTGTCGTGCCAGCCCGGGCGGAACTTGCCGCGGCGCTCGGCGGCGATCATGGCGGGGATGGTCTCGCCACCGCGCAGCCCGGCGAACGCGCAGACCTGCTCGAGCGCCGCCTCCGGATCGCCGACCAGGTCCTCGTAGCGCACGTCGAGCAGCTGATCGGGCCGCAGGCGGCGGCTGAACGCCTCGACCCGGCGCACCGAGTACTCCCACCGCACGGCGGCTGACGCCAGCGCGACCTCCTCGTGGCCCCAGCCCAGCGGGATCTGGGAGGCGACCGCGCCGCGCGGGTCGCGGACCAGGTTGACGAACTGGGCGTCGGGGAACAGCTCGAAGAGCATCGGGAGCCAGCCGGCGTAGGCGGGTCGCTTGTCGCCCCACCGCTGTTTGCCGTGGGCCTCGGCGTACATCTCGAAGCACGTCGCGACGATCGAGCCGAGGGTCGGCGGCGCGTCGGCCACGCGCTTGACCGCCTGCTTGCGCGTGAAGCTCCCCGCTCGCAGGCGCGTGCCGCCGTGGCCGGACTCCTTGAAGACCCACTCGCCGACCCGCCGGCGGTTCTTGCGCTCGGTCAGGTCACCGAAGCCGGCGCGCAGCTTCCACAGCGGGATGACGAAGTCGGTCTCGGCCGGCATCGCGAAGTCGGGGTGGTTGTCGAGCAGGCTGCGCAGCAGCGTGGTGCCCGAGCGCGGGCAGGCGCCGATGAACAGCGGGCGGTCCGGCAGGCCGGCGTGCTCCGAGGGTGGTTGCGCGCACCACCGCTCCGACCGCGGCGCCCATGATCCCGCGATGGTGCCCGGGAGGGCCGGCGTGATGGCGGGGCTGTCGGCGGCCATGATCTGGCGGAAGGTTAGGCCGGTGTGGCGGGGGCGTCGTGACGAACGTGGGGCGCCGGCCGCGCCAGGCCGAGCAGGGCGCCCGCGGCCGCGCACCCAGCGGCTACGTAGAACGCCGCCGGGTAGCCCGCCAGCGCTGCCACCGCGCCGGCCAGCGGCGCCCCGACGCCGACGCCGACGTCGAAGAACGCGGTGAAGGCGCCCATCGCCGTGCCCCGCCCCGCCTCGCCGGTGCGGTCCATCACGATCAGCGCCAGCGAGGGGAAGAGCAGCGAGAAGCCCATGCCCATCACCACGGCGCCGACGCCTGCGATCCACCACGTCTGGGCGGCGCCGATCAGCACCAGGCCGGCGGTCTCGGCCATGAAGGCGCCCGTGGCGGTCACCTGCGGCCCGAGCCGGTCGGGCAGCCTCCCGAGCACCAGGCGCGAGAAGACCACGGCGGCAGCGAACGCCGTGAACGCCGCAGCGCCATGACCAATGCCCTGCTGGGCGAGGTGCAGCACCAGGAAGCCGGCCACGGCGCCGTAGCCGATGTTGGCCAGCGCCAGGGCGAGGCCGGGCAGCCGCACCTCGTGGGGAAGCAGAGGCGCTCGCTCTCCCCGCTCGCCCGCTGTGGCGACCGGCACATGGGGATCGGGGACGCGGCGGGCGATCAGCGCGCCGACCAGCGGGGCCGCCGCCGCGAAGCCCCAGACGAGGTCATAGCCGCCGGCCGAGTACAGCGCCTCGCCCAGGATCGGTCCCACGGCCAGGCCGCCCCAGATCGACAGCCCGAAGATGCCGATGGCCTGCCCGCGGCGGCTGGCGGGGGCAAGGTCGACGATCCATGTCGCGCCCGCGGTGAAGACCCAGCCGTCGCCCACGCCGAGGACCAGGCGGGCGAAGACGAGTCCCGGCACGTCGAGCGGGAGGAAGTACAGCGCGCCGCCGAGCGCCGAGAGGACCATGCCGACGATGACGATCCCGCGCCGCCCGCGGGAGTCCGCAAGCCGACCGCCGATGGGCCGCCCGATGACCGCCGTGAAGGCGAAGGCTCCAACAACGATGCCCACTGCGAGGTCGCCCGCGCCCAGCGGGCCGTGCACGTAGCGCGGCAGGATGGGGAGCACCGCGCCGATCGCCAGGAAGCAGCACAGGACGGAGGCGAAGACGCCGGCGAAGGCCACCACACGCGGACGCTCGCGCAGGATGGCTGGTGTGGCCTCCACGGCGCGAATGTAGCGCTATAGTTCGGATCCGACCTGCCTCCGGCGGGTCGTTTTTTCGTCGCGACCTCGGCACGGAGTATTCGTATGGCCCGCGGAGATGTGCGCATCGCAGTCACCCTCGCGTGCGAGGACTGCAAGCGCCGTAACTATCAGACCAACAAGTCCAAGCGGAACAATCCCGATCGCATCCAGCTGCGCAAGTTCTGCCGCTGGTGCCGTCGGCATACCGACCACCGCGAAACGCGCTGAGGCGGGTTCGTGGGTCGGCGTAACCGCAAGCGCGGGGCCCGGGAGAACCCGGGGCCCGAGGAGTCCGAGCCTCACCGCTCCGGCGTGCCAGGCGAGTGGGATCACTCGTCGGGCGAAGAGGAGCTCTTCGAGGCCGGGATCGTCCGCGGCGCCGGCGGCGAGGAGTCCGAGGTCTCCGATGAGGAGCTCGAGCGCCAGGCGCAGGAGGCGCTGGGACAGCCCGACGCCGCCGAGACCACGCCGGCGGTGCGCGCCACCGGCAAGGGCGCGGCGCCCGGTCAGCCCACGCAGGGCGGCTTCCGGCTCTTCGCCTTCTTCCGCGCGTCGTGGGCTGAGCTCCAGCGCGTCCAGTGGCCCGATCGCCGGCAGGTCGCTCAGGCCACCGCCGTGGTCCTGGGCTTCGTCGTGATCGCCGGCGCCTACCTCGGGCTGGCCGACGCAGTCGCCCAGCGCGTCATCGACTTCATCCTCTAGGCCCTACCTTCAGTTAGAGAAATCCATGTTTCGCTGGTACGTCGTCAACACTTACTCCGGGCACGAGAACAAGGTCAAGCAGAACCTTGAGCACCGTGTCACCTCCCTGGGCCAGAAGCGCTTCGTGCGTCAGGTCGTCGTGCCCACCGAGACCGTCTCGGAGCTGAACAAGGACAACCAGAAGGTCTCGGTCGAGAAGCGGACCATGCCCGGATACGTCCTGGTCAACATGGAGCTCAACGACGACTCCTGGGGCTTGGTCAAGAACACCCCCGGCGTCACCGGCTTCGTGGGCGCCTCCAACGAGCCCGTCCCGCTCACCCAGCCCGAGGTTGATCGTCTTCTGCACCGCGAGGTGGCCCAGAAGGTCGCCACGAAGGCGCAGTTCTCGATCGGCGAGCAGGTCAAGGTCGTGTCGGGTCCGCTGTCGGACTTCTCCGGTGAGATCTCCGAGATCAACCAGGACGCGGCGAAGATCAAGGTCCTCGTGTCAATCTTCGGTCGTGAGACCCCCGTCGAGGTGGGCTTCGACCAGGTAAAGAAGGTCTAGGAACCCATGGCGAAAAAGGTAATGACGACGATCAAGCTGCAGGCCGCGGGCGGTCAGGCTTCGCCTGCCCCGCCGGTCGGCCCCGCGCTCGGTCAGCACGGCATCAACATCATGGAGTTCTGCAAGGCGTTCAACGCGCAGACCCAGCAGGACCAGGGCACCACCATTCCCGTCGTCATCACGGTCTACGAGGACCGGTCGTTCACCTTCATCACCAAGACGCCGCCTGCCGCCGTGCTCATCAAGCAGGCCATCAACCTGCAGAAAGGCTCGGGCGAGCCGCACAAGGACAAGGTCGGCAAGATCACCGACGCGCAGCTGCGCGCGATCGCCGAGAAGAAGCTGCCCGACCTCAACGCTCACGATGTCGATGAGGCGGTCAAGATCATCGCCGGAACCGCCCGCTCCATGGGCGTGGAGGTCGTCTAGGTCATGGCCAAGCACGGAAAGAAGTACCTCGCGTCGCTCGAGCGCGTCGACCGGCTCCACGAGTACGAGCCCGGCGAGGCGATCGCGCTGGTCAAGAACACCAAGCCGTCGAACTTCGACGAGTCCGTCGAGGTCCACATCCGCACGGGCCTCAACGTGCGGCACGCGGACGAGCAGCTGCGCGGCACCATCGCGCTGCCCAACGGCCTGGGCAAGACCGTCAAGATCGTGGTCTTCGCCAAGGGCGACAAGGCGCGCGAGGCGGAGGAGGCCGGCGCGGACGTCGTCGGCGCCGAGGACCTCGCCAAGCAGATCGAGGAGGGCTTCGACGACTTCGACATCGCCATCGCCACGCCCGACATGATGCCGGTGGTCGGCCGCCTCGGCCGCGTCCTCGGCCCGTCGGGCAAGATGCCCAACCCGAAGGTCGGCACGGTCACCAACGACGTCGCCAAGGCCGTCGAGGAGTCCAAGGCCGGCAAGATCGAGTACCGCACCGATCGCACCGCGATCGTCCACTTGAACATCGGCAAGTCGAGCTTCGAGGAGCGTGCGCTCCTGGAGAACTATGCCGCAGTGATCGATGAGATCATGAAGGCCAAGCCCCCTGCCGCGAAGGGTCGCTACATCCGCTCGATCACCGTCGCCACGACGATGGGCCCGGGCATCAAGATCGACCCGTCCCGTACCAAGGACATCCTCGAGGAGGCGGCCGCGGCCTCGGCTGCGTAGACGCCCCTTCGAGGCCAACCCCAAGACCGCCGGCGGTACGTAAGCCCGGCGCAGGAGGCCCGTGAACAGAGACGAAAAAGCTGCGGCGATCGCTGAGATCGCCAGCGACATCTCAGAGAGCCAGGCGATCTTCGCCGTCGACCCCACGGGGCTGACGGTCGCCCAGGCCGCTGAGATCCGCACCAACCTGCGGGCCGCGGATGCGCGTCTGCGGGTGGTCAAGAACACGCTGACCGAGCGCGCGGCCGACGAGGCCGGCATCGCCGAGCTCAAGGAGCTGTTGTCCGGCCCAACCGCGTTGACGTTCGTGCGCGGCGACGCCGCGGCGGCCGCCAAGGCGCTCGCCGACTACGCCAAGGCCACGGACCGCCTGCCGTTCAAGGGCGGTTACATGGAGGGCGCGGCGCTCGACGTCGCCCAGCTCCAGGCCATCGCCAAGCTGCCGTCGCGCGACGTGCTCTACGGCCAGTTGGTCGGACTGATCGCTTCGCCGATCACCGGCTTGGCCCGCGGGCTCAACGCGCTGCTGTCCGGCGTGGCGATCGCGCTCGGCCAGGTGCAGGCCAAGGCCGAGGCCGGCGAGATCACCCTGGGCGGCGGCGCCGGAGAGCCCGCTGCCGAGGAGGCGCCGGTTGCGGAGGAGACGCCGGCTGCGGAGGAGACGGCCGAGGGCGCAGACGCTTCGTCTGCTGAGGACGAGGCGCCGGCTGACGAAGCCGCTGCCGAGTCGGCCGACGAGACCGCCGTGGAGGCGCCGGCCGAGACCGCGGAGGAAGCGGTCATCGACGACGCCGCAACCCCTGCTGAGGACCAGGACGCCGACGCGCCCGAGTCCGCTGAATCTTCGGAGGCGCCCGCCGAGGGCGCCGACGACACCACTGACAACAAAGAGGAGTCCGAGTAATGGCTAGCAGCACTGCTGAGTGGATTGATGAGCTCAAGGGCATTTCCGTGCTCGAGCTCGCCGAGCGCATCAAGGCGCTTGAAGAGGAGTTCGGCGTCTCCGCGACGGCCGTCGCGGCTGCGGCCCCGGCCGGCGGCGGCGGTGGTGGTGACGCGGCGGAGGAAGAGGAGTCCTCGACCGTCGACGTCATCCTGACGGCGGCCGGCGACAAGAAGATCCAGGTCATCAAGGTCGTCCGCGCGGCGACCGGCCTTGGCCTCAAGGAGGCCAAGGCGCTCGTCGACGAGGCCCCCAAGCCTGTCAAGGAAGGCATCGAGCGCGACGAGGCCGAGAAGCTCAAGGGCGAGATCGAGGAGGCCGGCGGCTCCGTCGAGGTCAAGTAGCCCTCGCTGGATCGCTGTGACGACGGGGCGCCTTCGGGCGCCCCGTCGCCGTTCTGGGCCGTTCGTCCTGCCCTGTGGCTCAAATGGCCCCCAAAAGCAGGACGGATGGCCCCGGGGTGGCGTGAGCGCCGCCCCTATCGGGCATCATCGACCGTGTGAAGAGGCTGCTGCTCACCGCCGCGGTGCTTGGGCTGCTCGCCGTCCCGTCGGGCGCCGGCGCTGCCTCATCGCCGCTGCACTGGGAGAGCGCGCTACCCGACGCGCCTCCGGCCGGGCCGCAGCCGCGAGCGATCCCGGGGTGCCGCCGGGCCACCATCCGCTGCATCGACGTCCAGATGCGCGAGATGCGCAGGCTCCAGCGCGACTTCGGCTGTGACCACCGAGCCGTGTTCACAACGACCTACCTGGTGCTCACCCGGGAGATCCGCCGCGAGGCCGCGCGCCGCCCGTCGATCTTCCGCGACCTGCCCTACCTCCATCGCGAGGTCGCGATGTTCGCCTCGTTCTACTTCCGCGCGCTCCGCGCCGACCGCCATGGCCGGCCTGTGCCCGAGGCGTGGCGCATCGCCTTCGACACCGCCGGCAGTGGCGAGGTCAACGCCGGGCAGGACATGCTGCTGGGCATCAACGCCCACGTGCAGGCCGACATGCCGTTCGTGATGGCGCGGCTCGGCCTCGTCGACCGCGGCGGGCGCAGCCGTAAGCCCGACCACGACATCGGCAACGACGTGCTCGCCGCCGCCTATCAGCGCGTGATCGACGCGATCACCCATCGCTTCGACCCCCTATTGGCGACCACCAACGCGAGCTGGAACCCGATCGAGGACATCGCCGCGCTGGAGATGGTCCGCGGCTGGCGCGAGAACGTGTGGCGCAATGCCGAGCGCCTCGTCGCGGCCAAGGACGCGGCCGAGCGTGCACGGGTCGGCCGGGAGATCCAGGACGCGGCGGCGACCTGGGCGCGACTGATGGCCGCGCCGCAGCAGCCCGGCTACCGCAGAACCCGCGACGCCTTCTGCGCCGCAGGCCCGGCGGGCGCTAACTGACACGACTCAGCCGCGGAGCTGTCACAGCAGATCTGCGCGTGCTGCGGGGGCGACCTCGCGGTCCTGCCGCCTCGCGATCCGCCTGGCCTCCTCGACCCGCAGACGTGCGGCCTTCCGCCGCTGGACCTCGCGGCCTTGTTCGCCGAGGGCTGACTCAGCCGGCGGGGAACCCGCCGAAGACCGTCGCCAGCCGCAGCACGTAGGCGCGGCTCATCGCGTCGAGACCCGCGGCCGGCGTGCTCAGCAGCGCCTCGACCCTCGGCCGGTCGAGGACGGCCCACGCGGCATGGTCGGAATTGGCGAGCGCCAGCTCGCGGATCTCCGCCAGCGCGACCTCGAAGGGATCTGCCGGTGCCACCCGGTCGTCCCCATGGGTGGGGCGGCCGGATCCCCCTCTTGCGGGGTTTCGACGGCCCAACGCCCGGCGGCGGCGGCGCAGCTCGCCCGAGAGCTTGCCCGCGAACGTCCGGGCGCGGGCCGCGCGACGGGCGAGGGGGGACTGGCGGGCCGGCCACGGCCGTCCGCCCTCGAAGGGCAGATCGACGAGTTCGGGCGCGAGGAGCTCGAGGACCTCGAGGTGGAACCGCTCCTGAGCACGCTCGGAAGCCGGCAGCCCGAGCAGGTCGGGCAGGAGGCGCACGCTCCACAGTGGCGAGGTCGAATCGCGAACGGGCTCGACCGCGGCGTGGGTCGGCGCCGCCCACCGGGCCATGCGCTGGTGGAGGTAGAAGAGGTCGGCCACGTCTTTCCGGGGGGCGCCGAGCTCTGCCGCCCAGCCCTCGATGCAATCGCGGACCCGGCGTTCGCCTTCCGCGGACAGCACTCCGGGCCGTCCGGGCCGCCGGCCGAGGAACTTCGTCACGAGACCGTCGAGATCGGTCGCGCCGTAGTAACCCCGCGCGATCTCACCGCCCTGCCCCGTGTGCCAGAGCGGCAGGGCGGCGGGCGGGGCGGGGTTGGGCTCCAGGGGGAACCCCGCCGCGTCGGCCAGCGTCGCCGTTCCGCCCGAGGTCTGCGCCAGCGTCGCCGCCATGGCCCGCCAATGCGGGAGGAAGTCGCCGTGGGGATGGGGGTCGAGCATCCGGTGTTCGACGCCGGCGGCCGCGGCGAGCTGTCTGCCGATCACCACGTCGGGCATGTCGTCCGTGCCGCCGGTCCGCGCGTCCATCGCGACCCCGGCCCGCAGAGCGGCGGCAAAAATCAGCCGCGAGTCGCGGCCGCCCGTGACCAGCACCACGTTCGGACGCCCGGGCCAGTCGGCCAGCGCGCGCATCCCCTCGACGAGCAGCCGCGCCGCCCGCTCGGCGGAGAACCCCTTCCCCGGCGCTACCAGCCCACGCCCTGACCAGGGCACGCGTTCGATCCCCGCCCACAGGGGATCGCCCGACAGCGACCAGCCGCCCCCCAGCACTCCCGCCAGGGCGTCGAGCGAGAGCTCGCCGCCTCCGCGCAGCCGGCGCAGCGCCTCGGGGGAGTTCGACACCCAGCCCTCCCAGCGGAACACCGGGTACGCGCCGAGCGCGTCGGTGGCCACCTCGATGCCGTCCCGTCCCGTCCGCACCACCGCGAAGCGCCCGTCCATCCCCTCCGGCACGCCCTCGAGGTAGGTCGAGGCGTCGAGCACCGAGCGCCCGTCGGCCTCGTCGCCCTCCCACCGGATCGGCCGCCCGGAGAACAGCGCGAAGCGCCCGCCCGAGACCGCCGCGTACCGTGCCCCGCCGACCCGACGCGAGGGGTGGGAGAGGCAGGCGCCGCCGGGCAACCGCTCGACCACGCCGTCATCGAGGAAAGGCGAGCGCAGACCCTCCAGCACCTCCGCGGCCCGGCCGGCGTCCCCTCCATCGCCGACCAGGAACAGGTTCACACGACGAGTTCTAGCGAGATCTCCGAACGCGTCGAAGCACGTCGCGGGCGCACGCGCGATCGCGAACTTGCGCCTCTCGCGCCGCTCTCCTACACTTCGCCGCGTCAGCCGATAGTCGCAGCCGCCTGAAAGCCGGAGCCCGCGCCACATACGCGGGGTCCCAGGGCGGGGTCCGTGAGCGCTGGCGCCCCTGAAAAGGGACCTGATAGCCCCTGTGCTATCTTGGACAGTCGCGCTTTCGGGCACCTGCCCGCAGCGTCCTCCGCTCTCGCTTTGCCCGTTCCCGACCTCCTGAGGAGTGGCCCCCTTGGCTGCTGTTGACACCCGCCGGGTGCGCCGTACGTTCGCGCGCCTGAACAAGCCCCTCGACGTTCCCAACCTGATCGACATCCAGCGTCGATCCTTCGACTGGCTGGTGGACCCCAACGGGGGCGGCCTGCGGGAGACGATCGACGACATCTCGCCGATCGAGGACTACACGGGCCACCTGGCCGTGCAGTTCGGCGAGTTCCTCTTCGACGAGCCCGTCGCGACCATCGACGAGTGCCGCGAGAAGGATCTCACCTACTCGCGCCCGCTGACGGTCACCGTCGCCTTCATCAACCACGAGACGGGCGAGATCCGCGAGCAGTCGGTCTTCATGGGCGACTTCCCGTGGATGACCGAGCGCGGCACGTTCATCATCAACGGCACCGAGCGCGTCGTCGTCACCCAGCTCGTCCGCTCCCCCGG
>Ga0136633_1001935_pt1 | contig 14733 bp, 17 predicted proteins | sample AntDrymeUQ832206_2_FD_105494 | JGI IMG/M metagenome (GOLD analysis project Ga0136633, IMG submission 105494) | Polar desert sand microbial communities from Dry Valleys, Antarctica - metaG UQ83 (22.06) | ecosystem: Environmental > Terrestrial > Soil > Desert | place: Antarctica: Dry Valley... | reverse complement strand
TGGAGACCATCAGGGACCGAGCACCGGGAATCGTGCGACTATCAGTTGCCACCGTCCCGAGAAAGCCCTTCGACACGGGGATGTTGCCAGCCACAGTCGGTCTGTGTTCGGCCGGAGTCCTCCGAAGGCTGCCGGGATGTTGTCATCGGCTCCAGAGCGTCTTCGTCACCTCGTACTTGCTTGCGGTCACCAACACGCGCGCAACGCCGCGGTAGCCCGTGCACAGATGTACGAAGGGCCAGCCCGGGACTCGAACCTGCGCACGTTTTCCATCCTCGAGATTCACAGCTGCGGCCCCTCCTTGTCGTAGGTCATCGCGGTGCCGGTCATTTCTGTCAACGGAATCACTCCGCCTTCCATGCGCAGTTCCTCGCCACCGCCGCCGCGCTTGGCTTCCACATCAAGGCTGCTCACGGGCAATGGCGAGCCCTGTCTCTCGCGTCCGCCATCCACGCAGTCCCCCCGGGTGATCTCACCCATGTCCGGCTCGATTCGACGAGAAAGGCGTTCGTCGACGCCGTGAACAGGCGAGGGGGTGGGCCGATGAAGGTGCTGCGACAGACGTTCTTCGGGGTCGAGGCGACGCTGTTCCACGCGGGCGTGACAGACGAGCTGCCGAGGCGCCGGACGCCCACCAAGGCCAGCGTACGTGCCGCTCAGTGGACACAGATTCCCGAGGGCATCACCAAGACCGTGTCGCGATATCTCGAACAGATCGCCCTCAGCCTCCGGCCGGGTACCGTGCACAGCTCAGAAGCAACCCTCCGAGAGTTCTTCCGTTTCGTCGCCGGGCGCTGGCCACAAGCTTGCTGCGTCGCCGATTTGCAGCGTCACTACGTGGAGGAATACAAGAGCTGGCTTGCAGAGCGTCCGGCCCGGCTGGGGGGCAATCTCCGCCACACCATCCGCGATCGCCTCAAGAACTTGCGCGGCTTCTTCAATCGCCTCATCGAATGGGACTGGGACGACGCGCCGCCACGACCACTCGTGTTCACGAGCGACCTGCCGATCAAGGATGATCCGCTGCCGAAGTTTCTGGACGACGGCGCCTCTGCAAAGCTGCTCCGGGCTGCGCGCCAGGACTCGGATCCTTTCGTGCGCCTGTGCGTGGAGCTCCTTGCCCGAACCGGCCTTCGCAAGGGGGAGTTCCTGAACCTCACTGTCGACGCCGTCGTACAGATGGGGTCCGCATACTGGTTGCGAGTGCCCTTGGGGAAGCTGCACAACGACCGATACATCCCTCTGCACCCACAGCTCAAGGAGCTGATCGACCAGTGGCTCGGCGCGCGTCCCGAAGGTCTTCGGTCGAATCTCATGTTCGTAGAGCGCGGGCGCCCGATTCCAGAGTCTCGCGTCGACCACGCGGTGCTCAAGGCGGCGAAGACCGCCGGAATCGATCCCGTATCGCCGCATCAGCTGCGTCACACCCTGGCCACGCAGGCCATCAACCGCGGCATGAGCATCGAGGCGATCGCCGCACTGCTGGGCCACAAGTCGCTGCGGATGACGCAGGTCTATGCACGCATCGCGACCGCACCGTCGCGGAGGAGTACTTCTCGGTGTCGGAGAAGGTGGAAGCGCTCTACGATCAGCCCAAGCCGCTGTCGGCGGACGCCGAGGGCAGCGAGATGTCCAAGCTGCGTCGGGAGATGAATCGCCGCATGCTCGGCAATGGGTACTGCGCCCGGCCGGTCGAGCTCGATTGCCAACTTCGAGACAATCTGTGAGTCGTGCACCTATTTCGTCACGACCATCGAGTTCAAGCCGACGCTCGAGCGCCAGCGCGATGACGCCGCAGCCAAGGGCCAGGTCGGTCGCCAGAAGATCTTCGAGGGTCTTCTCAGCCGACTCGAGGAGGAGGTTTCTTGGCACCGATCACCCGCATAACCTCCGAAACGCTCGAGCGTGCCCAGGAACGCGGGACAGAAATCACCCATCGTCTTGGAGAAGGTGAACACGGTCTCGTGTCCGGCCGAGTGTGGCAGCGTGGCCACCAGCCCATAGGGCTTTCTGAAGCGGCCCTTGCCCACCGGGATCCGGATAGGAAGCTCCCACCAGTCGAACTGGCCGAGCTCACCGGGTGCGTAGCTGGTGCGCTGGAAGCTTCTCGCCGCTAGATGGCGCGGCCGCTCGGCCTGAAGGTAGTCCTTGAGGATCGTGATGCGGCCCCGGTAGCCGCGCTCCTGCAGGTGGCTCAGGATCACCGTGGCGGGCACCTTGGCATCGAGCTCAAGGATCTCTGAGATGTCGGGTTTGAAGGCGTCGAGCAGCGAACCCTTAATGCTCCGTTCATAGCGCGGCGGCTCTTCGAGCGCCAGCAACCGGTCGACGGTGTTGCGGGACATCGCGAGCCCGCCGGGCGATCGCCATCTTGGAGCAACCTTCACGTTCGTAGAGCCGGTGGACCTCGGCCCAGTCATGCACTGAGTACACCCCTTCCTCCTCAGGTCGGCCTCTGGACCACCTGAGGTTCAGTCGAACCATTGCTTAGGCGATGGAAATCGCGCAGTTTTCGACCGGCGGAAAGTGCCCAGTTTTCACCCGGCGTCGACACAGGGAGGTCGCTTCTCGCGTTCTAAGGCGTTCCGCCACTCGGCGGCAGCGCGCCATGAGCCCGATCCAGCCACCGCTCAGCTGCCTTCGGCCTGGTGCCACGCCCACCTATTCGATGAGGATTTGGATGCTTTGGCACGCTGGCTGGACAGCTCAGAGGATCGTCAGCGCCGGGTAGGGACTGAGTCGAATTCGATTTCGAAGTCGCCGTCCTCGGAGTAATCAATGCGAACTCGGGTTGCTGCGCCCCTCCGAATCGACCTATCTACAGAACGCATAACCCGGTCAGCGATCTGGTGGATTGGTTCCGGGGCCTCTCTTTGTCGACGCGCGCTCCATCGCTTCGGAATGCGTTCCAGAAACCAGTGAACGGTTAGAACGAGTTGTACCGGGTCGCTCAAGAGAACAGCTGCAATATTCCCCACCATCCAGAGGACCAGCTCGCTCGAACCGGGTTTAGCGGTCCTTAGCACGAGGGACCCTCTGTTTGTCTTCGAGGGACTCCAGCACCTCCCTCACTCGGTCGTTCGAGGTGAACGTCACCTTGGCGATCTGCGCGACATCCATCCCCTGGGCCGAGAGCAGAACCATCTGCGCTCGCCGCCACGTCACCACCGAGCCCGAGCTTCGTCGCACGATCCGCAGCAGCCGGTTGCCTTCCTCATTGCTGATCTCCCGAACCCGGACTCCTTCTCGCATCAGCACCTCCACGGCCGAATGGTCCCTGGAGGGAGGGTCGCGCGCCGGCCGCGCGTCAGTGCGGATTAGGGGCGAAGGTTGCCGAATGCAGCACTAGCCAACTGGTGCAGCTCGGGAGTGGACCTGGAGGAGAGGATGGCGGACATCACGAGTGTTAAGTTGGGTATTGGCGGTGAGGCGATCGGACCCGATCCGGAGACGGGCGCTATAGAGAAGGATTTGGCGGGCCCGGCGAAACTCAAACTTGTCGCCACTGCTGAGCCGTCGGCCGTCACTCCCGATTTTGGGTCTGGAAGAAGAACGGTTCGGCCATTGAAGGGCCAGCCGGCTACGAGTACGAGTTAGACTTTACCGGCGCAGATGCGGGTTCTTACACAGTGACTGCCACGCCTCCTGAGAACGGTTCTGACAAGACTTCAAATCGTGTCGAGCTCAAGAAGAAGAGCCAGGAGTCATCAAGTCTTTCGCAGCCTGCTCAAGCTTCTGCAGTGAGCGAAGTCAAGGTGGGGGAGTACGATGGTGCTTTCGCTGCGTGGGCTGGGGCGGTGCTGACCGTTCTTACTGCGGTTGGGCTAATTCTCCTGGCGCGAAGCATCAGCCTTAGGTTCCCGGCGCTCGATTCTCCGCCGCCCAATGCTATCTCCTATCTCGAGCAGCTACGCGGTTTTGCGGTCGTTGCTGCGACTTATGCTGGAATTATTGCGCTCGCTGTGGGCGCATGGCTTGCTGCGCTGGAGGTACGAGGGAGGCTTAGTCTTAGGAAGAGAACCCTAGTAACCAGAGGCGTTACGCCTTCCCGCGGTCCTCTTGATGTGGTGGAGATCCTCAATGCTTCAAGCAAGCTGCGGGGTACGATTGCAATGGTTGTTGCCGCTGTGGCCCTCTTGTTGGGCGCATTGTGGACGACTGGGCGTTTCCCGGGTGCGGCGTCTCCGACTCCGACTGTTACACTGTAGTAGCGATGTCTGCCGACGTGAGATCGAACTGAATTATCGAGTCATCTGGATATCGTCACGCCGGTCGAACTCACAAACCTTCTGTGGACGCAGAAGTGAGTCGATTTTGACGGCGCATGGCGTCGAACGAAAGGTAGAAGCGATGAGTGCACGCGGACTATGCATCGGGATAAACGACTATCCAGGAGCCAAGAGCGACCTCTACGGGTGCCGGAATGACGCACATGATTGGAGGGATGTTCTCATGGAGCGTGGCTTGCAAGTTTCGGTGCTGCTTGACGCGGATGCCACCAAGCAGAGGATGGTTCACGAGATTGAGAGCCTTATCTTGGCGACTGATCCGGGAGAGACGTCCGTAATTACCTACTCAGGACACGGATCCTTCATACCTGATGCCGACGGAGATGAACCGGATGACGCTCGGGATGAGATTCTGTGTCCCTTCGATATCGAAGATGGTGCCTCGATATCTGATGATGAACTGTATGGCTTGTTCAGACGTAGAATGTCTGGAGCGAACATTGCCTTCGTTTCGGACTCCTGTCACTCTGGCTCGATCGGGAGGCTGATCGAGCCGCCAGTTGAGAGCGGACCGCCACAGCGCATCAGATTCCTTCCGCCAACCGTGTTCCTCGACCGGGACCAGCTGCCCAAGAGGCGCGGTGTAGTGAGACAACCCTCGGCGGTGCAGACTCGTTCTCCTGAGGCCCTCATTCTGTCGGGTTGTGAGGACTGGCAGGTGAGTGGCGACGGCTACTTTCAAGATCGAGCGAACGGCGTCATGACGTTCTACGCACTCCGGGCTCTTCGTGGGCTGCCTCAGGATGCCACCTATCGCCACTGGTTCACGGAGATTCGAAAGGTTCTTCCTAACCAGCGAGATCCTCAGGCTCCAAAGATGGAAAGTCCTGAGGGCCTAATGGATCAACCGGTTTTCCGACCATCCGCAGGCTGACCTACCTGCCGCGTCGGAGACTGGACGAAAGAGGATGGATGCATCAACGGAAACGCGGCTTCTCGATGATTATCGCCAGCTGTTGGAACAGCGTGGATTGACGGAGGAGCTCGCCCGTCGTGCCCCTGAAAGCGCTCCTAAGGTTCGAGACTTCATCGACCAGATGCGCGCTACTGCGGCCGCAGAGGGCGCCACCGTCAGTCTTGCTGATTTTTTGCGCGAGGAGGACCTAATGGAGGCGGCCCCCGATGAAGGAGTATTGCAGCCAGTTCTCGATGGGCTGGCGACGGAGGTAACTCTAGCCCTGAGCAAGATGGGGTTCGACCGACCCAGTGACATCCTTGTACGCCAGTACCCAACCGGATCCATGAACGCCCAGGCGTGCCGCGTTCCAGCCGGCCATCTCCTGCTGATCAACAGCGGTTTGATGATGTTCATTTATCAGGCGGCGAAAATCATTTCTTTCTCGATGCGATTCACAGACTATGACTCGCAGGGAAACCTCGTTGAGATGGAGGAACTTGGAACGCCTCAGTACTCAATGGTCGAGATTGAGGCGGCGTTCGCGGAAGTCGTTCTCTCTTACGTCCTTCGAAGGGATACTCGTTGGGCAAAGCAGTATCCAGCACAAGGCGGTCCACGTGCACTCATGATGTGGATGACCGTGCACGCTGCAGAGTTCTTCGTCGTGGCGCACGAGTTAGCTCACGTTGTGCTGGGTCATCTTGAGTCACCGAATGCTTTGCACGATGAGACACGTCTGGATAGCGGTTGGGCGAGGTGGATCGAGAAGAGTCTTGGACAAGAGTTTGAAGCAGACAGCGTCGCGGTGCGCCTGCTGATCACTAACCTCGGCCTCCGGATCAACGATCCTCTTGCCGCGATAAGGCCCACAGTTGTTATGAGCGGCCCTATGCTCTTTTTCGCCCTCGATGAACTGGTCACCAGGGTTCGCCGCGCACTCGATGAGCCAGCCTCGACGACTCCCATGTCGACGCACCCCTCCTCACCGGAGCGGAGCGCGGCTTTGCGACGGGCAATTACGGATGTGGACATTCCGGACTTGCTGGATGTCGCAGATGTTTACGCCAGCTGGGTGCAAGAGAAGGGCGATCGGGTGATGGACCGTATCGTTGCCTTGCTGCAGGCGAGAGACAACGAATAGCGTCTGTTGCTCTGTGGACACACAAGGCCAGACCTTGCTCTGCCGGTGCGGCTAGGCTGTGCGTGCAGAAAAACTCGATTCACGGTCATGCTTCACTTCGTACTCAGGGATGAGGCCGCCAAGAACATAGCGCCTGATCACCGACGCCGGCGCCTCACCGGCTGGCACAGAACGGCACGGCGAGGCGGGCGCGTTCAGGTTGAGCGCCCGCTGGGGCCGGTGGCCGTTGTAGTGGGCAACATAAGCACTGATGACGGACTCGAGCTGCCTGCGTCCGAAGATTAGGATGCGATCAAGGCACTCAGGGCGCAGCGTCCCCAGACCGCGGTGGGTGAAGAACAGGGCAACGGCGTCCTTCGGCAGATAAACAAGTGTCTACCGACCGCTCCAAGCATCAAGCCGCTGCCGAGGTGTCCTAGCTACTGAGAACCACCGATAGGACAAAGGTTAACGCGCTCAAGTCCAAGAGAAAAGCCCCCTGAGCAGGGAAGATGAGCTTGTCGACAGTCATCATCCCCCCGCTAAGGAGGCATCTCTCAGGTGAGCATAAACCGACCCGCGCGCGCCTTTTCGGTTTCCACCACAGATCTCAGTCTCACCGCCCATGCAGGCGCGGTCCTGATCCGGGCCGCGGCCCACGCGGTCGGACTCGGCAGCGCGATCGCAGCGCAGCTGCACCTCAAGAAACGGGCCCGGGGCCTGAGCGAGGCCGAGTTCATCCTCGCCATGGCGGAGGCAGTGGCGCTGGGAGCGGAATGCCTGGATGATCTTGCGATCGCGCGCGCCGATCACGCACAAGAGGAGCTACGCGGCTTTGCGGTGCCCGCACCGCAGACCGCCGGCAGCTTCCTGAAGCGCTTCAGTCTCGGACACATCCGCCAGCTCGACAAGGCACTGAGGGCAGTGCATCTAAGAGCGTTCATGCTGCTCGGAGTCTCGACCGGTGACGTCGTCACCCTCGACTTCGATTCCACCTACATCCGCTCGTACTCATCGCGGCGACAGGGCGCCGACCCGACCTGGACCAAGCGCTACACGCTGCATCCGCTGCTGTGCTTCGTGTCAGGGTTCGGGACCTGTCTGCACGCAAAGCTGAGGCGCGGCAAGGCAGCGACATCGCGCGGCATCGTCCCGTTCGTGCTCGAGTGCCTGCGGCGGATCCCCCGAGGCACCGGCGTCCGAGCGCGCTTCGACTCAGGCTTCTATTCGTCCGAGCTGTTCGCCGACCTCGAAGAAAGAGGCGTCACCTACCTCTGCGGCGTCCCCCTCAAATCCCGTCTGACCAGCGTGATTGCCCGGATCCCGGATGCCTGCTGGATGCCCTGTGTCGACAAGGAGGAAGGTGAGGTCTCGGAGTTCGGCTACCGCATGGCGCACGAGGAGATCTTTCGCCGCTATGTCGTTAAGCGCATCCCGGTGGGCGTCGGCGAGCAGATGGAGATCGAGAGCGCGGGCTATCACCACTGGGTGCTGGTTACCAACGACCACATCACCGATGCCGCGACACTTGAGTCAGAGCACCGTCACAAGGCCCAGGTGGAGTCCGGGATGCGCGAGCTCAAGGAGAACTTCGGCCTCGACGTGTTGCGCAAACACGGCTTCATGGCTAACTGGGCATGGCTGCTCATCGTCGTCACGGCTTTGAACCTGGCGCGCTGGACGCAGCTCCTGGGATCACTCGATCCAGAGGACATGCGGGCCAAGAGGCTTCGCTATCGCTACCTCAACGTCCCAGCCCTGCTGGCGCACACCGGGCGTCGACTCGTCCTCAGGCTGCAGCGCAGCTATCCCTTGATGGGGGGGTTCATAGCCGCGCTCACGCGCCTGCAGTCCCTTCCCGCACCAGCCGGCTGACGGCTTCATCGACCCTGAAAATGACAAGCCCGATAGCGTCGGGCCTGTTCGGCGTTGCCCGGCCGGCCCGACCACCACCAAGGCAGTGGCGACGGACCGAGTTCGCGGGTCGACTCTGCCTCCATGCGTCGCTGAAGCGACCCGAAGTTCGCTAATCTCGCGTTGTCTTGGCGTCTACCGAGGGATTTGAGTAGCTACTTTTCGCTTCCGCGACTACCGTTTCTGTAGCCTGACGCCGTCCATCGCGGAAGAGACGATCAAACTCATGTGCGACGAGCGCCTGACGCACTCGGCGAAGGGCCTCTTCATAGAGGCGCTCCTCCAGTCGGTCGCGCAGAGTGTTCTCGTCGCTCCTGAAATGGCTGGCGGCACCGAGGAGTAGCGCAGCGCGCTCCGCGTCACCCGTTAGGGTGCCCTCCGCGGCGAGTCCCTCGAGAGCCGTCGCCATGAGCTCCTTGTGGTCCAACTGCTTCGCATTCGCAAGCGCGCGACGAAGGCACGGTCGCGACTCAGAGGGCCGGCCAGAACCCAACAAAGCCAATCCCTCGTTGAGCGACGACACAGCCATCCCGTCTATGTCTCCCTGCTCTGCAAACAGCTGCTTACTCTTGCGGATCAGGTCTAGGGCTGCGTCGTAGTCCTGGCGGAGGAGGGCGACGTTCGCAAGATTCGCAACCGTAACGGCGACTCCATGCCTGTTCCCGAGTTTCTCGGAGATCTCTCTAGTGCGGCTGTAATGCCTCACTGCTTCGTCGTAGTCGCCCACTTCCTCCGCAAGGCTCGCGAGCATCTCCAGGCATCGAGCCACTCCGGCCTCGTCCTGCCGCTGCTCAAAGAGCACCATCGCTTCGACGGCAGCGGCGCGAGCGCTTTCGTAGTCGTGCTGCCTCTCGGCTATGACGCTCAGGCCCCGAAGTGCTCGAGCGCGCACGATAGGGGGCGCGTCCGACACTTGCAGCGACCTCTCCAGCCACTTGCGCCCTTCAGCGACCTGCCCGTCGATGCGCCAGAAGGGCCAAAGATTGCTGCATAAGTCGAGCGCTATCCACGATTGCGCTCCCGTTGCCCACTCCAAAGCGGCGCGCAGATTCTCCTGCTCCCGGCGTAGTACCGCCAGCGTGGCGAGCTGATGCGCCCCGGCGAACGCCGGATAACTCTCCGCAGCCAGGGCACGGAAGAACTCGGCATGCGCCCGTCTGATCTCGTCCGCCTCCCCGGAGTCCTCGAGCTGCTCCAGTGCGAACTCCCGGATCGTTTCGAGCATGGAGAAGCGCTCCCTGAGGTCGTCGGTGCGCATGAGGCTCTTATCGACCAAGGAGGAGAGGGCGTCGAGCACGTCGGTGTCGAGGTCGCCCCCGTCACAGACCTGCTCCGCGGCCTCGAGAGAGAAGCCTCCGGCGAAGATCCCGAGGCGGCGGAACAGGGTCTGCTCGTCTTGCGTGAGGAGGTCGTAGCTCCAGGCGATCGCGCCCTTAAGGGTGCGCTGGCGCTCGGTGGCGTCCCGCCTGGTCGAGGTCAGGACCTTGAGGCCCTGGACGAGGCGGTCGTTGAGGGCAGCTAGGGACAAGACCTTGACCCGGGCGGCGGCGAGCTCGAGCGCCAAGGGGAGACCGTCAAGACGCCGACAGATCTCAGCCACGGTGGGAGCGTCTTCCGTGGTGACGTCAAAGCCCGGGACGACCTCTTGGGCGCGCGCGAGGAACAGCTGCACCGCCGCGGCAGCCGCGATGTCCTGCGGTGACGCGGTGGGCCCAGGCAGCGATAGAGGGGCTAGGACCAGCTCTCTCTCGCCCGCCACGCGCAGGGGCTCTCTCGAGCTGGCGAGGACCTTGAGCCGGGGAGCGGAGGAAAGCAGGGATGCGATGTCTGGGGCGGCAGCAATCACCTGCTCGAGGTTGTCCAGGACGAGGAGCATCTCTTTGCCTGCGAGGTGATCGGTGAGGGTGCCTGTGAGGGAGCGTCCCGGAGTCTCCCTCAAGGACAGGGCCTGGGCGATGGAGGGGACGACGAGGTCTGGATCGGTGGTGGCGGAGAGGTCGACGAAGAAGACCCCGTCGGGAAAGGAGTCAAGGAGCGCTTGTCCGGTGGCGAGGGCGAGGCGGGTCTTGCCCGTGCCCCCGGGGCCGGTAAGGGTCACCAAGGAGACCTCTTCGGTGGTGAGGAGCTCGGTGAGGGTGGAGAGCTCTTGGTCGCGTCCGATGAGGGGCTGGGGGCGGGCGGGGAGGTTGGTGGGGTGGGACCTGGTGGTGCGGGGCGGGGGGAAGTCTGTTTGGAGGCCGGGGGCAAGCACGTGGAACAGCTCTACGGGGTGGTCGATGTCTTTGAGGACATGGGGCCCGAGGGAACGCAGGGAGAGATCTTCTGGGGCCGAGGAGATCAGTGCTGCGGTCGTGGGTGAGACGAGGATCTGACCCCCCCAAGCCGCCGCGCAGATGCGGGCGCCTAAGTGGACGTCGGCTCCGACGTAGCCCTCGTGAGTGACCTCGGGGGTGCCCGTGTGGATCCCCATGCGGACACGTAGCTGCGCTCCTTGGGGCCAGGGGTAGTCCTGGAGGGCTCTTTGCGCCTGGACGGCGGCGTGGAGGGCTCCTTGGGGGGTGGGAAAGGCGAAGAACAAGGCGTCTCCTTGGGTGTCGACCTCGCCCCCTCCCTGGGAAGAGAAGGCCTCTCGTAGGAGGGCGCGGTGGTGCTCTAAGGCCTCGCGGTAGCGGGGGCCCAGAAAGTGCAACAGGCGCGTCGAGCCCTCGATGTCGGTGAAGAGGAGGGTGACGGTGCCTGTAGGGAGCTTCACCATGCCGTTGCCCATCCGATTTGGTTGGCTCATGTGATCGTAGATGCCAGAGAAGCGCGCTGAGCCACGGATTACCCCTGGAGGTGTCACAACATGTCTGGGATAGAACGCCCTAGCCGCCGAGCGGAGGTGCGCGAGTCTCGCGGGATGCGGTGGCAGCTGGCGACGTGGCTCGACAAGCACGAGACGCCCGAAGGTGAACACAGAATCAGTGTCGTTCGTGACGTCGACGACGACGAAGTCGATCGCATCCGTGAAGCGATCCGCGTCGTGCACGCCTACATCGTCAGGGAACCGTTCGTCCTAGTCGTCCAGAACCAGATGGAGTACCAGTCATTCGAGGACTACGTGAGATCACGCGCCCGCGACGACCCCCTGCCGCTGCTGCAAGCCGACGCGCAGGAACTCGGCAGCGGGCTGCGCTTCCGGTTCCTGAACTGGCTGCTCAGCTTCAAGTCGTTCCTCGACCTCACGGAGGCTGATCTCCACCGGAGGTTCGGCGCCGACTCCTGCGAGGTGGCAGCGTTCCAGCACGCGACGCGGAGGCTTTTGTGGAACGTCGTCGCCGTATTGGTCGCTCAATCGCTGACGGCGGAACGACTGCTCGGCAGACTAAACAGCGCCGTCAACACGGTCTCCGGGGGAGCGATCCCACTCGGAGCAGCGCTGGATGGCGTCCTCGCTCGCGTCAGTCTTCGTCTCTCCTACATCCTGGGAGCCGTACTGCTCTGCGCGATGGCCTTTTGTCGCCGCGCGCATGAGGGCCCATCTCACAACAGACGAGGGTAGCGGGGAGGCCTGGCCGGCTCTGCCCTAAACACGAGCCGGAGAGGCTCAGCCCTAATGCCTCCTACTCCACACGTCTGGGGCGGCCACCTCTGCTTCGAGAGATCGGATGCGCTCGTCAAGCTCCTTGACCGCCTCGATCAAAGGTGCGAATCAACCCCTCGTACTCGACCTTCTGCGCCCCTGCTCGTCGGTTGTGACCAGCTCCGGGAACACCTTCTCCACTTCCTGAGCGATGACGCCCATGCCGGGTTGCTTCTTGGCATCGTCGGGTGCGTCCTCGCGCCGTTCCCAGGTGACTCCCCGCAGTCGAGCGATTCTTTGTGTGGCTTCGTCGTCGCCTTCTACGATCAGCTCCTGGGCTCGGTTCGGATCACCTCGAGGCTCGCGAAGACGCCGGTGAGGGGTTGGATCTTGTGCTTGAGGTTCTCGTCCGACCACCTGTAGCCGTGGCCTTCGACCTCCGCGTCCTCGGCTGAGCCAAGGTGGCGCAGAGCCTCAAGGGCGCTCTCGACCTTGGTGATGACCTGCTTGAGGTTCTCGTCGGACCACTTGATGGCGTGGCCCTCGACCTCGTCGTCCTCGCCTCCGTCGAGGTCCCGCAGCGACTGGAGGGCGTTCTCGACTTGGGTCACGGCCTGCTTGAGCTGCTCGTCCGACCACCTGTAGCCATGGCCCTCGACGTCGTTGTCCTCGTCTGCGCCAAGGTTGCGCAGATATCGGAGGGCGTCGTCCAGCTTCGTGATCGCCTGCTTGAGCTGCTCGTCCGACCACCTGTAGCCGTGGCCCTCGACGTCCTTCTCCTCGCCGCTGTCAAGCCCCCGCAACGCAGCCAGAGCACTCTCGACTTCGGTGATGGTCTCCTTGAGGACCTCATCCGACCACTTGTAGACGTGGCCCTCGACCTCGGCCTCGTCTGTAGGCCTTACTCGTTTCTGCTCCATCGCCCTTCCCCTCTGTCCTGATAGACGGTCCCCATGACCGTCCTATACCCCCATCATGGCCGTAACAAGGGCGGCTGTCTGTCGGATATGCGACAGCCTCCAGGATTTCTCTGAGGTATCGGGGCGAGATGCGGACCTAAGGCGGTTTCCTGGCGGTATGTCCCTACTGCGGTGGGGAGAACCCTGAGGGCGAGTACCGTTGAAATGCAGCACCCGGAGGAGCGGGTCCTCGCAAAGGAGACCAGGGAGGAGCTTGCGAGGGAGGAAGGAGCCCGCGTTGTACTTGCACGTCATGGCTCGGGCTTCTTGAGCACCGTGGATCCCATCGCGCCCCTTAAAGTCTCTTCATCGTTACCGCCCTTCCCATTGCCCGTGAGCCATCCGTCTCGAATGACCTCAGTTCGCTGAGCAAGCACTATTTGCAGACGCGCGTTAGCTGGATTCGTACGATCTCTTGCAGGGAACCGCACTGGAATGACCATGGCTGAGCTGCCCCGAGGAACCGTCACCTTGGTGTTCACCGACATCGAGGGCTCGACGCGCCTGCTCGAGTCCTTGGGTGAGCGCTACGGCGAGGTGCTGGCGGAGCACCGGCGGCTGCTGCGAGAGCCGTTCACCGCTCATGGCGGCGTCGAGGTCGACACCCAGGGAGACGCCTTCTTCTACGCCTTCCCCCGGGCCCAAGACGCAACCAGGGCGGCCGTAGAGAGCCAACGCCTCCTTGCCTCTCACCCGTGGCCGGCGAGTGCAGAGGTGCGGGTGCGCATGGGCATCCACACCGGTGAGCCGCAGACCTCCTCGGAGGGCTATGTCGGCTCAGACGTGCATCGCGCCGCACGGATCTGTGCTGCCGCCCATGGCGGCCAGGTCCTCCTCTCCCAGACAACCAAGGACCTGATCGAGGTCCCCGGCCTCGACCGGGCCACGCTGCACGACCTCGGTGAGCACGCCCTCAAGGACATCTCGGCTCGGGTGCATCTCTATGAGCTCGTGATCGAGGGCCTCAGGAGTGACTTCCCGCCCATACGGACTCTCGACGCACATCCCACCAACCTGCCGCCATCGCCCACAGCACTGTTTGGGCGTGAGCAGGAGGTGACGAGGCTAGCCACCGTCCTGCAGAACGACGGCACGCGTCTGATCACGCTCACGGGTCCGGGAGGGACGGGAAAGACCCGGCTCGCCCTGGAGGTCGCACACGAGCTCCTCGAGGACTTCTCCGACGGCGTCTTCGTCGTCGATCTCTCCCCGGTCACCGATGCCTCGCTGGTGGTGGCCCAGATCGCCTCAGCCCTGAGCCTCAGGGAGACAGGAGGGCGGCGGCCCCAGGAGACGCTGCATGACTACCTCGCCTCCAAAGAGATGCTGCTGGTTATCGACAACTTCGAACAGGTCATGGACGCGGCCTCGGAGGTGGCATCGCTGCTGTCCTCGGCTCCCGATGTGCGCGTGCTCGTCACCAGCAGGGAGCCGCTGCGAATAACAGGTGAGCACGAGTTCGCGGTTCCTCCGCTGTCTCTTCCCTCTCAGAGCTCTCCTCGGCTCGAGGAAGCAGAACAGACCCCTGCCGTGGCCCTGTTCACCGACCGCGCCCGGGGAGTCAGAGCTGACTTCGAGCTGACCGAGGAAAACGTGGCCGCGGTCATCGCAATCTGTCGGCGTCTGGATGGACTGCCGCTTGCCATCGAGCTCGCTGCGCCACGCATCAAGGTCCTTTCTCCTAAAGGTCTGCTGGAACGTCTCGATCACAGCCTCAGGCTGCTGTCCTCGGGCAGGAGGGACGCGTCGGAGAGGCAGCGCACCCTGCGGGGCGCGATCTCGTGGAGCTACGAGCTCTTAGCTAAGTGCTCCAGATCATAAGTTCGGTGACGGATTCTTCGCGCTCTTACGCGGCCGGTCGTAGATCCTCGTTGCCCGCGATTCGCTTCATGAGCTTGGCGAGATCGGTGCGGGTGAACTTCCACTCAAAGGGCTTGGCCGCCGCCTCGTAGCGCCGCTCGAAGGCGAGCAGGCGCTGCTCCACCTCGTCG